>Ga0136617_10004622_pt1 | contig 12328 bp, 10 predicted proteins | sample AntDrymUQ3222106_2_FD_129672 | JGI IMG/M metagenome (GOLD analysis project Ga0136617, IMG submission 129672) | Polar desert sand microbial communities from Dry Valleys, Antarctica - metaG UQ322 (21.06) | ecosystem: Environmental > Terrestrial > Soil > Desert | place: Antarctica: Dry Valley...
ACGAGGCCGCGCGCAGGATCGAGCTGCACGTCGGCCGCGACCTGCAGTTCATCCGCATCAACGGCACCCTCGTGGGCGGGCTGGCCGGGCTGGTGATCCACGCCGTGGCCGAGCTGCTCTGAGGCTCGCCGACGGGGCTCCCACCGCCCGACTCAGAGCTGGTCGACCCGGGTGACCGTGACCACCGCGGTGCCGGCCTCGTCGCTGGCGGCCAGGTCGACCACCGCGCTGATGCCCCAGTCGTGGTGGCCGGCCGGATCGGCCAGGATCTGCCGCACCACCCACCGGCCCGGTTCCTCGTCGACCATCAGCAGGTGCGGGCCGCGCGCGTCCGCGGCGTAGCCGAGCCGGTCGTGCTCGGCGTAGTAGCCGTCCATCGCGTCCGCCCACGCATGGGCGTCCCACCCGGCGCCGGCATCCAGCTCGCCGAGCGCGTCGAAGCGGTGCCGGGCGGCCAGCTCGACCCGGCGGAACATCGCGTTGCGCACCAGCACGCGGAACGCCCGCGCGTTGGCGGTCACAGGCCGGTCCGCCGGCAGTGGGCGCACCTCGGCCGGCCCGTCCGCCGCCACCGGGTGGGTGAGCTGCTCCCACTCGTCCAGCAGGCTGGAGTCGGTCTGGCGCACCACTTCGCCCAGCCACTCGACCACGTCGTCGAGTGCCTCGGTCCGGGAGGCTGCCGGCAGACCTGTGCGCAGCGCCCGGTACGCGTTGGCCAGGTAGCGCAACACCACCCCCTCCGAGCGGGCCAGCGAGTACTGCGCGACGTACTCACCGAAACCCATCGCCCGCTCCCACATGTCGCGCACGACCGACTTCGGTGACAGCTGGTGGTCGGCGACCCACGGGTGCCCACGGCGGTATGCCTCGTACGCCGCGGCGAGCAGCTCGTCCAACGGCCGGGGGTAGGTCACCTCCTCGAGCAGCTCCATCCGCTCGTCGTACTCGAGTCCGTCGGCCTTCATCTGGCCGATCGCCTCGCCCCTCGCGGCGTGCCGCTGCGCGGCCAGGACGGCACGCGGGTCGTCGAGGGTGGCCTCGATCACCGAGACCGTGTCCAGGGTGTACGTCGGCGACTCGGGGTCGAGCAGCTCGATCGCCGCCAGCGCGAACGTCGACAGCGGCTGGTTGAGCGCGAAGTCGGGTGGCAGGTCGACCGTCAGCCGCACGGTCCGACCGTCTGCCTCCGGCTCCGCCAGCCGCTCGACGACCCCGCCGACCAGCAGCGCCCGGTAGGCCTGGACGGCCTCGTGGATGTGTCGCCGCTGCCGTTCTCGCGGCTCGTGGTTGTCGGTCAGCAGCCGGCGCATGGTGGTGAACGGGTCACCCGGCCGCGCGATGACGTTGAGCAGCATGGCGTGGGTGACCCGGAACTGGCTGGTGAGGCCCTCGGGCGGGGAGGCGACGAGCCGCTCGTAGGTGGCGCTGCTCCAGGACACGAACCCCTGCGGTGGCTTCTTGCGCACCACCTTGCGCTGCTTCTTAGGGTCGTCCCCGGCCTTGGCCAGCAGCCGCGCATTCTCCACCTCGTGCTCCGGCGCCTGCACCACCACGGTGCCGGCGGTGTCGTAGCCGGCTCGCCCGGCGCGACCGGCGATCTGGTGGAACTCCCGCGCCTGCAGCTGTCGCTGGCGGACTCCGTCGTACTTGCTCAGCGCGGTCAGCACGACCGTACGGATGGGCACGTTGATGCCGACGCCCAGCGTGTCGGTGCCACAGATGACGGCCAGCAACCCTTGCTGGGTGAGGGTCTCCACCAGCCGGCGGTAGCGGGGCAGCATGCCGGCGTGGTGCACCCCGATGCCGTGCCGCACCAGCCGGGACAGCGTCTTGCCGAGGCCGGTGGCGAACCGGAAGTCCCCCAGCGCCGCCGCCACCGCGTCCCGCTGCTCGCGGCTGGCCACGCCGATGCTGGTCAGCGCCTGCGCCCGCTCCAGCGCCGACGCCTGGGTGAAGTGCACCACGTAGACCGGCGCCTGCTGAGCAGCGAGCAGGTCGGTGATCGTGTCCTGCAGGGGGGTCCGCTCGTAATAGTGGTGCAGCGGCACCGGTCGCTCCACCGACGTGACCACGGTCGTCTCGCGTCCGGTGCGGCGGGTCAGGTCGTCGGCGAAGTACGCGACGTCGCCGAGCGTGGCCGACATCAGCAGGAACTGAGCCTGCGGCAGCTCGAGCAGCGGCACCTGCCAGGCCCAGCCGCGGTCCGGGTCGCCGTAGTAGTGGAACTCGTCCATCACCACCTGGCCCACCGCCGCGCCGGCTCCCTCGCGCAGCGCCTGGTTGGCCAGCACTTCCGCTGTGCAGCAGATGATCGGAGCATTGGCGTTCACCGCCGCGTCACCGGTCAGCATCCCGACCCGCTCGGCGCCGAACACCTCGCACAGGGCGAAGAACTTCTCGCTCACCAGCGCCTTGATCGGCGCGGTGTAGTACGTCCGGCGCCCGTCCGCCAACGCGGCGAAGTGCGCCGCCTGCGCGACCAGCGACTTGCCCGAGCCGGTGGGCGTGGACAAGATCACGTTGTTGCCGCTGACGATCCCGATCAGCGCCTCGGCCTGTGCCGGGTACAGCTCCAGCCCACCGGCCGACGCCCATCCGGTGAAGGTGTCGAACACGGAGTCCGGGTCCGCTGCGCGTACGCCGGGGACGCTGAGCGCGTCGATGAGCGGGGGCGAGACCATCGGCCACCAGTCTGGCAGCCGCTGGTGGCGAGGCCTCGTCAGCACCCTACCCCTCTAGGGTACTCAGGACCCTCACTAGGTTGCGCCGGCGTCGCGGGGGGAGCATGTGCACATGACTGCTCGCGACCGCTTCCCACACCCACCCTCCGACCACGGCCCGGCCGAGCTCCGCCAGCATGAGTACGACGTGATCGTGCTCGGCGCCGGCTCGACGGGGGAGAACGTCGCCTCGCGGGCGCGCGCCGGTGGGCTGTCGGTCGTCGTGGTCGAGCCGGAGCTGGCTGGCGGGGAGTGCTCGTACTGGGCCTGCATGCCGAGCAAGGCACTGCTGCGACCGATCGAGTCGCTCACCGATGCCCGGGGCCTCGACGGGGCGCGGCAGGCGGTGACCGGCAAGGTCGACGTAGCCGCGACCCTGTCTCGCCGCGACGCTTTCACGAACGGGTGGGACGACTCCAGCCAGGTGGAGTGGCTTGACAGCGAGCAGATCAGCCTCGTCCGCGGCCAGGGCCGGCTCAGCGGCGTACGCGAGGTCGAGGTGACCGGCGCGGACGGCGACCGGGTGACGCTTCGGGCGCGGCACGCCGTGGCGGTCTGCGTCGGCAGCCGGAACTTCCCCCCGCCGGTGGACGGGCTCGACGCCGTCGGCGCGTGGACCTCGGCCGACGCCACCAGCGTCTCCGACGTGCCCGACCGGCTGACCGTGATCGGCGGCGGCGTGGTCGGCGTCGAGATGGCAACTGCACTCAGCGCTCTCGGTGCAGAGGTCACGCTGCTCGCCATCGAGCACCCGCTGCTGCCGCGGATGGAGCCGGAGGTCGGCCCGCTCGTGCAGACTGCGCTGGAGGAGGCCGGCGTCGTCGTCCGCACCGGGGCCGAGGTGACGTCGGCCCGGCGCGAGGGCGGCACCGTCACGGTGACGGTGGCTGGTGGCGACGAGTACACCGCCGACGAGCTGCTGGTGGGAGCCGGGCGACGACCGCGAACCGGCGACATCGGCCTGGAGGTTGTCGGGCTCGAGCCCGGGTCCGCGCTGGACACCGACGACAGCATGCGCGTCACCGGGGTCGACGGTGGCTGGCTGTACGCCGCCGGTGACTGCGCCGGCCGCGCGATGCTCACCCACATGGGCAAGTACCAGGCCCGGGTGTGCGGGGACTCGATAGCCGCCCGGGCGGCTGGAGGCGACGAACCCACCGGAGCCTGGCAGCAGCTGGCGGCGACCGCCCACCATCGCGCGGTCCCGCAGGTGGTGTTCAGCGACCCGCCGGCCGGCAGCGTGGGACCCACCCTTCAGCAGGCACGCGAGGCCGGGCTCCGGGTGCGGGCCGTCGACTACGACCTCGGCTCGGTCGCAGGTGCCTCGCTGTACGCCGACGGCTACCGGGGCTGGGCGCGGATCGTGGTCGACGAGGACCGAAGGGTGCTCGTCGGTGCGACATTCGTCGGGCCGGGGGTGGCCGAGCTGGTGCACGCGGCCACCGTGGCAGTGGTGGGCGAGGTGCCGGTGGACCGGCTGTGGCACGCCGTGCCGTCTTACCCCACGATCAGCGAGGTATGGCTTAAGCTCTTGGAGGCATACGGCCTGTGACCGACGGTGACCCTACGCACAGTGACATTCGGCGAAGCGCTTGCGCCTGAGCGGTTGGGGGCCCACGCTCAGCCTCCGAGCACCCCCTATTCCGAGGAGCACGTATGAACACCCGAACCATCGCCATCGTGGCCCTGGTCGTTGCCGTCATCGTCGTGCTGATCCTCGTGCTCTGACCCGACGCTGGCTCGCTGAATAGCACCTGCCCCCTCTGACGTGGACGTGCGCCGGGCCGATGACCGGTTCGTCACCCGCACGGACCGGTTGGTCTCCCGGCACTCGTTCTCGTTCGGCCAGCATTACGAACCCACCAACACCGGCTTCGGCCTGCTGGTGGCCAACAACGACGAAACGGTCGCTCCCGGCGCTGGCTTCGACACCCACCAGCACCGCGACATGGAAGTCGTCACCTGGGTGCTGCGTGGTTCGCTCGCGCACGAGGACTCCACCGGCCGGCGCGGCCGGATTCGTCCCGGGCTCGCCCAGCGGATGAGCGCCGGCAGCGGCATCGTGCACTCGGAGCGCAACGCCGCCGACGACACCTGTGCGCCGCAACCGGTGCGGTTCGTGCAGATGTGGGTGCTGCCCGACACACCGTCGGTCGAGCCTGGCTACGAGCAGTCCGAGGTCGACCTGGCCGGGCTGTCCCAGGGTTGGGTCACGGTTGCCAGCGGCATGGGCCGTGACGCTGGCGGGACGGCGGTCTGCATTCACCAGCGCGACGCGGCGCTGCACGCCGTCCGGTTGTCCGCGGGCGAGCAGGCCGACCTGCCGAGCGCCTCGTACGTGCACCTGTTTGTCGCGGTCGGCGGCGTGGACCTGGACGGTGCGGGTCACCTTGACGAGGGCGATGCCGTCCGGGTGACCGGAGGGGGCGGCCAGCGACTGACCGCGACCGGGTCGGCCGAGCTGCTGGCCTGGGAGATGCACGCCGGTCGGGTCGCCTGATCTCGCTTACCTCCATCGGCGGCGAATCGTGTTGCGAACGACTTGCAACAACCACTTCGTCGCATAACAATAATGGGCGATACATCGGTCTTGCCATCCGGTCCAGCAGCCGAGCGCAGCGGAGGTTGTCGTGCACGTGCCAGATGGGTTCCTGGATGCTCCGACCTCCGCTGCGACCGCAGCAGTGTCGGTGGCAGCGGTCGCCGTCTGCGTGCGCGGCGCCCGCCGCGAGCTGGACGAGCGCACCGCCCCGATGGCCGGGTTGGTGGCGGCGTTCATCTTCGCCGTCCAGATGCTGAATTTCCCGGTCGCGGCAGGGACGTCCGGGCACCTGTTGGGGGGGACGCTGGCCGCGATCCTGGTCGGGCCCTACACCGGGGCGCTGTGCGTAGCGGTGGTGCTCGCCGTCCAGGCGCTGCTGTTCGCCGACGGCGGCCTCACGGCGATCGGGACCAACGTGCTGCTGATGGCTGTGACGACCGTGGTCGTGGGCTACGCCTTCTTCGTGCTGCTCAGCCGGGTACTGCCGCGTACCCGGTCGTCGATCGTGGGCGCTTCCTTCGTCGCCGCCCTGGTATCAGTACCGGCGTCCTCGCTCGCGTTCGTCGGCCTGTACGCCTTCGGCGGGGCTGCCGACATCCCGCTGGACACGCTCGCGGGTGCGATGGTCGGCGTGCATGTGCTGATCGGGATCGGTGAGGCGCTGATCACCGCAGCGACCGTCAGCAGCGTGCTGGCGGTGCGCCCCGACCTGGTGCGCGGCGCTCGAGGGCTGCTGCCGGCCGCCGACCTGGCACCGGCCTCGACGGTCTCGGCCACGACCGGCGGAGCATCGTCGTGATGAGCAGGCGCACCACCAGCGTGGTCGCGGCGGGTCTCGTGGTGACGCTGCTGCTCGCGGGAGCGGTCAGCTACTTCGCCAGCGGTTCTCCGGACGGCCTCAACAAGGTCTCCATCGAGCGCGGCTTCGACGGCACCGAGCAGGAGCACGACCTGGCAGACTCCCCGTTCGCCGGCTACGAGACGCGGGGCGTCAACGGCGGCTTCTGGACCGGCTCGCTGGCCGGCATCACCGGGGTCGGTGTGTGCTTCCTGGTGGCAGGGGGGGTGGCGTACCTGGTGCGTCGCAGGGGTCCAGAACAGAAGTCCCGCACCCACTCCCGTTCCTCGGGTGAGCCGGCCAGCCGGTGAGTAGATCGCACGGTTCCCACCGGCACCAGGGCGGCTCGGTCACCGACGCCCTGTACGTCGGCGGGGACTCGGTGTTGCATCGCGCGCCCCCGCAGGTGGCCATCTGCGCCGCGCTCGCGTTCGTGGTGGCGGTCGTCGCTACCCCACCGACCTGGTGGCCCGCGTACGTCTGCTTCGCCCTGGTGCTGGTCGCACTGGCCCGGCACGCCGCGGTCCCCTATCCGCTGGTGCTGCGGCGATCGGTGGTCGAGCTGCCGTTCGTCGCGTTCGCGCTACTGCTGCCGCTGGTGGCGACGGGCCCCGAGGTCGAGGTGCTCGGCGTCGGGCTGTCGCGCGGCGGTCTGGGTGATGGGGCGACCCTGCTCGTCCGGGCCACGCTCGGCGTGTGGACCTCGATCCTGCTCGCCGCCACCCAGCGGCCGACTGCCTTGCTGCGGGGGCTCCAGCGGCTGCACGTTCCCGACGTGATCGTGCAGATCGCCGGTTTCATGCTGCGCTATCTGGAGGTCGTCCTCGACGACATGCGCCGGATGCGGGTCGCCCGGGAGTCCCGCGGCTTCCGCGGGCGAGACCTCCGCCAGCTGCCGGTGGTGGCGCACTGCGCCGGCGCGCTGTTCATTCGTTCGTACGAGCGCGGTGAGCGGGTGCACCGCGCGATGCTGAGCCGTGGCTATCAGGGGGAGATGCCCGACCTGTCCGCCATGGCCGGTCCGCGTGTCCGGCAGGCGTCCGCCAGCGAGTCACCCACCGTGGACCGCATCCCGGTCCACGCATGACGCCAGCTGCACCGCCAGCGCTGGACGTCCGCGGCCTGTCGTTCGCCTACCCGGACGGGCGGCAGGTGCTGTACGACGTCCACCTGCGGGTCGCAGCCGGCGAGCGGGTGGCGCTGCTGGGGCCCAACGGCGCCGGCAAGACCACATTGGTGCTGCACCTCAACGGGATCCTCACCGCGGGTCGCGGCAGCATCCATGTGGCCGGCGTCAAGGTCGGGCCGGACACGGTGTTCGAGGTGCGCCGCCGGGTGGGCATCGTGTTCCAGGATCCCGACGACCAACTGTTCATGCCGACAGTCGCCGAAGACGTCGCCTTCGGGCCGGCGAACCTCGGACTCCGCGGCGACAGGCTGCGGCGTCGGGTCGAGGAGGCGCTGGCGGCGGTGGGGATGGCCGACTACGCCGAGCGCCCGCCGCACCACCTGTCGTTCGGCCAGCGACGCCGGGTGGCGGTGGCGACGGTGCTGGCGATGCACCCGGAGGTGCTGGTGCTGGACGAGCCGTCCAGCAACCTCGACCCGGCCAGCCGGCGCGAGCTGGCCGCGATCGTCCAGTCGCTGCCGGTGGCGGTGCTCATGGTCACCCACGACCTGCCGTACGCATGGCAGCTGTGTCCGCGAACGGTGCTGATGGACGACGGCCGAGTGGTCGCCGACGGTGCGACCGCCGAGCTGCTCGCCGACGAGCGGCTGCTCGCCGCCCACCGGCTCGAGCTGCCGTACGGCCTCGACCTCGCCCACCACCCCTGACCGGAACCGACGTGAGACCAGCCCACGTGCCCCGCTGATATGGTGCCAACGCGGGTTCGCGCCCGCGCCAAGATCTCCCAGGCGGGGGAAGCCGGTCGAAGTCCGGCACTGACCCGCAGCCGTAGGTACGGCCCGCACCGAGCCGTATGAGTCGGAATGCCTGCCCGGGAGTGAGCGGCTCCTGACAACTGTCGAGGTCTGCAGGTGGAGCCCGGGTCGGCAGTCACTGCCGCCCAGGGTCGCTCCTGAGGACCGCTCGTCCGAGGAGATCCCCATGACGCATTCGTTGCGCACCGTCCGCACCCGATGCCACCCGCCGAGCCGCGCGCTCGCCCGCCAGGTCGGTGTGGCCGCCCTGCTGTCCGCGGTGCTGCTCGCCCTGCTGCCCCTGAGCCCCGCCGCGGCCGCGAGACCCGCCCGGGCCGACCGGGCCGCCGACTGGGAGGTCACCCAGCTCGAGCGCGGCCGGATCAGGAACGTCGCCTTCGACGCCACCGACTGGGGTCTCACGGTCGACACCTATTTTGCCCTGGTCGCGGCCGGCAACCACTCCAAGCAGGCGCGCAACGTCGTGCGCGCGGTGAGCAAGAAGGTGCGCAAGTACGTGTCGTACGAAGGCCACTTCTTCGCCGGCCCGCTTGCCAAGACCCTGCTGGCCCGCCGGGTGGCCGGGCTGGACCCCAGCATCGAGGCAGCGAACCTGAACCTCCGCCGGAAGCTGACCAGCCTGATCGCCGGCTCGGGGCGGGTGCGGGACACCGGGCAGAGCGACCTCAGCAACAGCCTGACCCAGGCGCTCTCGGTGCTTGCCCTGTCGCGCTCCGGCCGGCTCCGGCCGTCGACGGTCGACTTCCTGACACGCCAGCAGTGCAACCGGGGGTTCTTCCGGCTGCAGATGAAGGGCGCCGACTGCCGCCGCGGGCCCGCCGACGTGGATGCCACCGCGTACGCCGTGCAGGCGTTGGTGCGGGCGCGCCGGGAGGGTGTGGACCTCCCGCGGCGCGCCGTGTCGGCCGCGGCCGCCTGGCTGGTCCGCGCGCAGCGCCGCAACGGCTCGTTCTCCGAGACCCCCGGCGGCGCGGTCAACACCAACAGCACCGGTCTGGCCGCGAAAGCATTGACCCTGGTGAACCGCGACCGGGCCGCCCGCCGGGCAGGGCGGTGGGTCGCCCGCCTGCAGCTGACGCGGGACAAGGCCGCCGGGACGCCTGCCCGCCGCGATCTCGGCGCGATCGCGTTCAATCGTGCCGACCTGCGGCTCGCCCTCGAAGACGGCGTCACCAAGGCCAAGCGGGACGCCTGGCGCCGGTCCACCTCGCAGGCGCTGCTGGCGCTGGCGCCGAGGCCGCTCACCACCCTCGGGGTACCGGGACGAGTGGGCCGTTCGTGACCGGCGGGGCGAGCCGGCCGTGAGGCGCTGCGGCCGAGCGGTACTGCGCGCAGTCGCTGCAGGCGCCCTGGTGGCGGCGGTCAGCGTGCCGCTCGCGACCGCGCCGGCTGCTGGCGAGCCCCGCGCTGGTGGGCAGTCGGATGGGCAGTACTGCACCGACGTCGACGGGGTCACGGTCGTCGTCGACCTGGGAGACCTCGACCCCGAAGCCGGCGTGGTCGTTCGCTGTGCCAACGGTCCGACCGGGAGCGGATACACCGGCCTCGACGCGCTCACCGACGCCGGCATCGACTACGAGATGCCGGTACGCCAACCGGGCATGGTGTGCCGGGTGCTCGGCCGTCCCTCCACCGCGGAGCAGCTGCCGGTCGACGGCGACGAGGACTACGTGGAGCCGTGTGTGGACGCGCCGCCCACCGCGGCGTACTGGTCGTACTGGTATGCGGCGGACGACGGACGCTGGCAGTACTCGTCGGCGGGTCCCGGCAATCGCGACGCGATCCCGGGCGGCTTCGAGGGGTGGTCGTTCTCGCTCAACCACACGGAGTCCACGGCCCCAGCGCCCCGAGTCGCACCGGAGAACCCGAACGCACCGTACGAGGACGGCGGCGGGGACGGGGACGGCGGGAACGGGGACGGAAGCGGGGGCGGCGACGGCGGGAACGGGGACGGAAGCGGCAACGGCGACGAGGGGGACGGGAACGGGAGCGGAGGTGGCTCGGGGAACGGTGGCTCCGGTGGTGACGGACCCACCACGGTCCCGCCGCCGTCCGGGTCGTCGGACGGCACAGCGTCGAGTCCCGCACCGACCCCCGCTCCCGATGACCAGCCGGTGCCGGGGCCGTCGGTGGACGGCCCGACGACCCCAGCGCCGGGCCCGGACCGTGACAGCCGTCCGAGCGAGCCAGGCCCGGGAGGCAGAGACGGTGACGGGGTTGGGTCAGGGGGGGATGCGGGTCGAGGCGACGGCGAGCCCAGGCCGCGCGGCGACCAGGACCCAGGAGCCGGTCCCGGTGGGGGCGGCGCGGAGCGTACGCCGGGGGTGTCGGTGACCAGCGACGTGCCACGGGCAACGCCGGCCGCACCGACGGGACCGCCGATGTCCACAATGGTCGGCGGCGCCGTCCTGGCCGTTCTGGCCGTGCTGGGGGCGGGCCTCGCCTGGCGCCGGCGCGCCCGGGGCACGGGGGCGCTGTGACCGCGGTGCTTCCGCGGACCCTGCACCCGCTGGCCTGGTGGGCGTGGGCGCTGGGCCTTGCGGTGGCCGCGGCACAGACCACGAACCCGATCCTGCTGCTCGCCCTGATCGGCGTGGCCAGCTGCGTGGTGGTGGCCCGACGCGGAGAGCAGACCTACGCGCGGGCATTTCGGTGGTACCTGCTCGCGGGTGTGCTGGTGGTCGTCATCAGGGTGGCGTTCCGCGTCCTGCTCGGTGGAGGCGCGACCGGATCATCAGCAGACGCGGTGCTCGTCGCGTTGCCCGCCGTCGACCTCCCGTGGACCGGTGCTCCCACCCTGCTCGGCGACGTGACCGGCTCCGGGCTGCTCGCTGCAGCCACCGACGGGTTGCGGCTGGCAACGATGCTGGTGTGCGTCGGTGCGGCGAACGCGCTCGCCGACCCGCGCCGGCTGTTGAAGTCGCTGCCGCCGGCGCTGCACGAGGTCGGGGCCGCGACGGTGGTCGCGGTCTCCGTGCTGCCACAGCTGGCCGAGTCGGTGGTCCGGGTCCGCGGCGCGCGACGGCTGCGCGGGCAGGGCGGTGGTCGCCACCACGGCCTCCGGGCGGTGGTGGTGCCAGTGCTCGAGGACGCGGTCGAGCGCAGCCTCGCGCTGGCCGGGTCGATGGACGCGCGAGGGTACGGCCGCCGAGCGGCCGTGCCGGCGCGCAGCCGCACCCTCGTCTCCGCGCTGTTGCTCGGTGGCCTACTCGGCCTGCTGGTCGGGGTGTACGCCCTGCTGGACACCACGACGCCGCGGTGGCTCGGGCTGCCCGTGCTGGTGACCGGGGTGACCGCGGCCGTGGTCGGCCTGCAGCTGGCCGGCCGCCGGGTCCAGCGCACCCGCTACCGGCCCGACCGGTGGCAGCCGCCCGAGGTGCTGACCGTGTTGGCCGGGCTGGTGGTGGCAGCCGCATTCGTCGCGCTGGTCGGTGTCGACCCGGTGGTGGCCAACCCAGGGCTGTCGCCCCCGACCTGGCCGACGCTGTCGCTGCTGCCGGTCGTCGGCCTGGTGGCGGCGCTCACCCCAGCGGTGGCCACCCCGCCGCCTGTCGCCTCGAGCCACGGCCGGCCCAGCCGGCAGGGGGGCCGGGCCAGCACCAGTGACCGCGCCGAGCCGGAGCGGGTGCCGGCATGACGAGCGGCGTAATCGACTTCGACCGGGTCGGATTCACCTACGCCGACTGCGAGCGGGCGGTGCTGCGTGACGTGCAGCTCGACATCCCCGAGGGTGAGCTGATCCTGGTCACGGGGCCGACCGGCGCCGGCAAGTCGACCCTGCTGTCGGCCGTCAACGGGCTGGTGCCGCACGCCACCGGCGGTCGGTTGACCGGCCGCGTCGTCGTGGCCGGGCTGGACACCCGCACCCACCGCCCACGCGACCTCGCGCACCTGGTCGGCTGGGTCGGCCAGGACCCGGCGGCGAGTTTCGTCACCGGTTCGGTGGAGGAGGAGCTGGCGTACGCGATGGAGCAGCTCGCGGTGCCGGCAACGCTGATGCGGACCCGGGTGGAGCAGACGCTCGACCTGCTGGGCATCGCGGAGCTGCGGCAGCGGGCGCTCGGCACCCTGTCCGGTGGCCAGCAGCAGCGGGTGGCGATCGGCGCCGTGCTGACCGCCGGGCCGCGGGTGCTCGTGCTCGACGAGCCGACGTCCGCGCTCGACCCCGGTGCGGCCGAGGAGGTGCTCGGCGCGCTGCTGCGGCTGGTGCACGACCTCGGCATCACCGTGCTGGTCGCCGAGCACCGGCTGGAGCGGGTGGTGGAGTACGCCGACCGGGTGCTG
>Ga0136617_10004623_pt1 | contig 12328 bp, 13 predicted proteins | sample AntDrymUQ3222106_2_FD_129672 | JGI IMG/M metagenome (GOLD analysis project Ga0136617, IMG submission 129672) | Polar desert sand microbial communities from Dry Valleys, Antarctica - metaG UQ322 (21.06) | ecosystem: Environmental > Terrestrial > Soil > Desert | place: Antarctica: Dry Valley...
GCCAAGCAGGCACCGGGCGACTGGGTCCTGCGTGCGCAGCGTCGCCTGAACCGACTGGGCTGCGGTGCCGGTGCGGCCGACGGACAGATGGGGAGTCAGACCCGGGCGGCCTTCATGCGTTTCCAGGCGGTCCACCGCCTCGCGCAGACCGGGGGGATGAACGCCGTCACCCGCAAGCGCTTGTACCGCCCCAAAGCCGCCGGATGCTTGCATCGCGCCGTCCCCGCCCGCAGCGGCAACGGCCGCCGGATCGTGCTGAGCCAGCGTCAGAACTACGTCTGGCTGGTCGGCCCGGCAGGACGCGTCGTTGCCGAAGGCGGCGTCATCGACAACCCCGGCGAGCTTTCTCCGGGGATCTACACGACCGGTGAGAAGTGTGGTCGGGCGGGACGGATCAGCCGCAACACCGACGGCGGCAGCCTGTTCCTCTACAACTTCGTGCGGTTTGGAGCGTGTGGGATCGGGTTCCACCAGATCCCGGTGTACATGAGTTCGGGCAACCAGATGCACGACAACTGGCTGCTGGGCACGAACCTGACCCAGTCGCACGGCTGCATCCGGGTGTCGCGACGGATGTCGGCGCAGATGTGGGACTTCACGGTGCGCTCGGCCGTCGTCCGGGTGGTCACCGGCTGACGGGCCCGCGAGTGTAGGCGCCGATCCAACGACCGATGAAGATCAACGACCGATCGCGCTGACGACCGGGTCAGTCCTTGAGCTCGCAGAGGACTGCGCCGCTCGCAACCGTCGCCCCGACCGCTGCGGCCAGGCCGGTGACGGCGCCCGCCTTGTGGGCGTCGATCGACTGCTCCATCTTCATCGCCTCGACGACCACGATGACGTCACCCTTGGCGACCTGCTGACCTTCCTCGACGGCCACCTTGACGACGGTGCCTTGCATCGGGGCGGTCAGTGCGTCCCCACTGACTGCGGCGCCAGCCTTCTTGGTGGCGGCACGTTGCGTCGGCTTGCGCCCGCCACCTGACGCGGTGGCGGCAAGGCCGGCCGGCAGGGAGACCTCGAGCCGACGTCCCCCAACCTCCACCGTCACCGTCTCACGCTCGGGAGGCTGACCGGTCTCGGCGTCGCCGGCGGCGGCGTACGGCTCGATGGTGTTGTCGAAGTCGGTCTCGATCCAGCTGGTGTACACCGAGAACTGCGCGCCGTCCCCGACGAAGGCCGGGTCGTCGACGACCCGACGGTGGAACGGGATCACCGTCGGCATGCCCTCGACCACGAACTCGTCGAGCGCGCGGCGGGAACGTTCCAACACTTGGGTACGGTCGCGGCCGGAGACGACGAGCTTGGTCACGAGGGAGTCGAATGCGCCGGGCACGGTCTCGCCCTGGTCGTAGCCACCATCGACCCGCACACCGGGGCCCGACGGTGCGTGCCAGCGGGTGAGGGTGCCGGGGGCAGGCATGAAGTTGCGCCCGGCGTCCTCGGCGTTGACGCGGAACTCGATCGAGTGCCCCGCTACCACCGGGTCGTCGTACCCGAGTTCCTCACCGGCAGCGAGCCGGAACATCTCGCGGACGAGGTCGAGACCGGTGACCTCCTCGCTGACCGGATGCTCGACCTGGAGCCGGGTGTTGACCTCGAGGAACGAGATCGTCCCGTCCTGGCCGACCAGGAACTCGCACGTGCCCGCCCCCACGTATCCGGCCTCGGCCAGGATCGCCTTCGACGAGGTGTACAGCGTCTCCAGCTGCGAGTCGGACAGGAAGGGCGCGGGCGCCTCCTCGACGAGCTTCTGGTGCCGGCGCTGCAGGGAGCAGTCCCGGGTCGAGACCACGACGACCTTGCCGTGCTGGTCGGCCAGACACTGGGTCTCGACGTGGCGCGGCTTGTCGAGGTACTGCTCGACGAAGCACTCGCCGCGGCCGAACGCACTGATCGCCTCCCGGACCGCGGACTCGTACAGCTGGACGATCTCGCTCTCCTTGCCAGCCACCTTCAGCCCGCGCCCGCCACCGCCGAACGCCGCCTTGATCGCGATCGGCAGACCGTGCTCCTTCGCGAACGCGACGACCTCGTCGGCGTTCTCCACCGGGTCGGCGGTGCCGGCGACAAGCGGAGCCCCGACCTTGTGGGCGATGTGGCGCGCCTGCACCTTGTCGCCAAGGGCGTCGATCGCCTCCGGCGGCGGACCGATCCACACCAGGCCAGCCTCGATCACGGCGCGGGCGAACCCGGCATTCTCGGCCAGGAACCCGTAGCCCGGATGTACGGCGTCTGCGCCGCTCGTCCGGGCCGCGGCGATGATCTTGTCGATGTCGAGGTAGGTGTCGGCCGGGGTGGACCCGCCGAGGGCGTGCGCCTCGTCGGCCAAACGTACGAACAGGGCGTCGCGGTCGGGATCGGCGTACACCGCAACACTGCCGAGGCCAGCATCCTTGCAGGCGCGAACGACGCGTACGGCGATCTCACCTCGGTTGGCGACCAGGACCTTGCTCAGCGACGGCACGCGGGCTCCTCGACGGTCTGGTGGTACGACGGGCCTGAGTCTAGGCTCGTCCGACGCCAGGCTGTTCGTCTCGCCTTCTAGGCTGCCTCCCGTGGCTGACGCGGACGACGTACGCACGATCGCGCTGCCGCTGGACGACGTGGTCGAGATCGACAGTGACGGGTTCGACTTCCGGGTCGCCGGCAAGGGCTTCGTCTGGTCGTATCCCGAGCGGTCGCCGGGCAAGCGGCGGGTGTTCCGCACCGACATCGCCGTGCTGTACGTCGGCGACGAGGCCGAGAAGCAGGCCTTGCTGCTGGGCGAGCCGGACCTGTTCTTCACGACTTCGCACTATGACGGCTGGCCGCTCGTGATGGTGTGGTTGGCAACGCTCGACGTACGGCGCCTGCGCGAGCTGATCACCGACGCCTGGCGGATGCGGAGCGCGTGACGGTCAACTCAGCCGGGCCAGATCCTCGCGGCAACGCCGCTCCACCTCGTCGAGGTCCTTGCGGGTCTGCCGAATGTCGCTCTGCAGGCGGCGCAGTTCCTGCCGGCGGACGTCGATCTGGTCAAGCAGGTACTGCAGCTGGCCCGCCTCACCCGGCTGCTCGTCGTACATGTTGACGATCGTCGCGATATCGGTCAGGGAGAAGCCGAGGCGTTTGCCACGCAGGATGAGCTGCAGCCTGATCCGGTCCCGCGGGTGGTAGACCCGGACGGTTCCTCCGTTACGGAACCGACCTACACTGCTTGACGTTTACGTAAGGGTAAGCCGTCGACGTCGGCGGCTGTCAGTCGCAGTGAGGTTCCATGTCGTACGCCTTGTCCACCGAGCACGAAGCCTTCCGCCAGGTTGTCCGTGAGTTCGCCGAAGCCGAGATCGCCCCCAACGCTGCCCAGTGGGACCGCGACCACCACTTCCCCGTCGACACCGTGCATGCCATGGGCAAGCTCGGCCTGTTCGGTCTGACCGCGTCGGAGGAGTACGGCGGCGCAGGTGAAGACGGCGACTTCACCAGCCTGTGCGTGGCCATCGAGGAGATCGGCCGGGTCGACCAGTCGATGGGGATCACGCTCGAGGCTGCCGTCGGGCTCGGCATCAACCCGATCGCGACGTACGGCACACCCGAGCAGAAGGAGCAGTGGCTGCCTGATCTGGTGGCGGGCGTGACGCTTGCCGGGTTCGGGCTGACCGAGCCGGGGGCGGGCTCGGATGCCGGTGCGACGAAGACCCGCGCCAACCTCGCCGACGGCCACTGGGTCGTCAACGGCAGCAAGCAGTTCATCACCAACTCTGGCTCTTCGATCACGGCGCTGAACACCGTGACGGCCCGCACGGGCACCCGGGACGACGGTCGAGCCGAGGTGTCGACGATCATCGTCGCGACGGACACACCGGGCTTCACGGCGGAGAAGGCGTACGACAAGCTCGGCTGGCACGCCAGCGACACGCATCCGCTGAGCTTCGAGGATGCCCGCGTCCCGGAGGCGAACCTGCTCGGCCAGCGGGGAAAGGGCTTCAGCCAGTTCCTCGCCATCCTCGATGACGGGCGGGTAGCGATCGCTGCGCTGGCGGTCGGCTGCGTGCAGGCGTGCCTCGACCTGTCGCTGCAGTACGCCGGCGAGCGCACGACGTTCGGCGTGCCGATCGGGCGCAAGCAAGGGGTCGCGTTCCAGATCGCCGACCTCAAGGTCATGGCCGACGCGTCTCGGCTGCTGACGTACAAGGCCGCGGCGCTGAAGGACGCGGGCGCGCCGGCGGCGGCGTTCAAGGAAGCGGCGGCGATCGCGAAGCTGTACGCCACGGAGTCGGCGGTGACGGCCACCCGGATCGCGACCCAGGTGTTCGGCGGCTACGGCTTCATGGAGGAATACCCCGTCGCGCGCTTCTACCGCGACGCCAAGGTGCTCGAGATCGGTGAAGGTACCTCAGAAATCCAGCGGATGCTGATCGCGCGCGGCCTCGGCCTCCCCGTCGAGTGAGCGCTGCGCGAACCCAGCGGGGCCGCAGGTTGGCAAGGGGACGTGGGTCGTCCAGAGGGATGTCCAGGCGATTCCGAGGTCCCCGAGCATGACCCGCAGCAGCGGCAACGAAATGCCGACGACGTTGTGTGGGTCGCCGTCGACACCGCGCACGAATGCGCCGCCGAGTCCGTCGATCGTGAAAGCTCCGGCAACCTGTTGCGGTTCCCCGGTGTCGACGTACGCCGCGATCTCGGCGTCGCTCACGTCGGCGAAGTGCACGGTCGTACGGGCGACGGCGCTCTGCTGCTGCCCGGACTCGACGTCGAGCACGCAGTGGCCGGTGACGAGGTCGCCGCTGCGGCCGCGGATGAGCTTCCAGCGCTGCATCGCGTCAGCGGCGTCCGCAGGCTTGCCGAGGGCACGACCGTCGAGGTCGAGCATCGAGTCGCAGCCGACGACGAGAGCCCCCGCGACGTCACGACGTCGCGCCACCGCCGTCACCTTCGCCACGGCCAGCGCGAGTGCTTCCGCGGCCGGCGTCGCTGCTTCGAACCCCGTCTCGTCCACCCCCGACACGACCACCCGAGGGTCGAGACCCGCTCGGCGTAACGTGGCCAGGCGGGCCGGGCTGGCCGAGGCGAGGACTAGCTCGCGTCGTACCGCCGTCACAGCAGGATCGAGCTCAACGTCGTGGCGCTCATGTCGGACAGCGCGCGGCGAGCGAGGTGCTCTTGCGCGGCGAACCCGTCCGGGCTCACTTTGAGCTCGCTGTCGTGGCCGGGAAGGCCCAGCATGGTGGCGCTGACCGGGTCGCCCGCGATGAAGTCCTCGACGTATCGGTCGGCGATCTCATCGATCGGGCGATCGGAAGGCGTTGGCGACGTCACGCCGTCACCATAGCCACCGTCGTGCGTTGTGCCTGGACACCGCAGTGGCCTCGACAAGCTCGACCAGCGGGGGTGGGATGGCGCCATGGCGGGTCCGCGGCAGAACACGGTGACCCCGGAGGGCGCGATCGTCGCCACTGCCCTGCGGGGAAGTTGGCTGGGAAACCGCGGGATCCTGCACGATGGGATTGGCGAACGGGCCGAGGTCGTGCGGTTGCACCGCGGTCCGCTGTGGATCATCTGCGCCCTGCGACACAAGGACTGGCGACTTCCGCAGTGGCAGCCGGGTCACTTCACGGTGCTGTTCTTCCACGACGAGGCGGTGGCCCTCGCCGCTGGACACCGTCCGTGTGCGCTGTGCCGACGGCCGGCCTACGACGCCTTCCGGTCGGCTTGGGTCGCGGGCAACGGCGGGCCTATCCCGCGCGCGTACGCGATGGACCGGCAACTGCACGAGGAACGTCTACTGCCACGCACCCGCACCAAACGCACCCACCAGGCCGACTGGCCGTCCCTAGCCGCCGGGGCCTTCGTCCGGCTGGCCGACGGGGCGCCCGCGCTCGTGCTGGACGACCGGTTGGTGCCGTGGGCGCGGGCCACGGGGTACGCCAAGCCGGTCCCGAGACCGCAAGCCGGCTCTGTCGTCGTCTTGACCCCGCGCGCGACCGTGTCCGCCATCCGAGCCGGATACGTCCCGCAGATCGACCCCAGGGCCGGGTTACCGTCCGACTGACCGGGGCCGGGCGGTGTCGCTGCGGTAAGTCGTGACCACATGTCAACCGTTCGTCTCGGTCAACAGTTGACGAGTGGTCACGTTTCTCCAGCGGGAGTCCTGCCGCCGCCTCGTTCTCCGTCCACCCGACCAATACGCACAGCGTTCATCCCCAGGGGCGGCCCGATCCGCGACCCGGCTCGAGTGCGCACGGCAGGGTGAGGGGATGCCCGACCCTGAGGCCTTCGGAAGGGCGCCGATCCTCGCGAAGGACACCGACGATGCCGACCCGATCGCGCAACTCGTGGTGGCACTGGCTGACCTGGTGTGGCTGCTGAGCCGGGTCGACCGGACCGGTTTCGGACCCGACTCCGTGCGTGGCCGCATCCTCGACCAGTTGTTCCGTCACGAGCCTCTCCGTCAGGCCGTGATCGGCGTACGCGCTGGTGCCAGTGCCAGCGTCACGAGCAGGATCATCCACCGTCTCGAGCGCGACGGGCTGGTGGTCAGGCGACCGGGCACGACCGACCGACGTCACACCAAAGTGTCGCTGACCGAACGGGGAAACCGGCTCGTGCGCGACAGTCGCCGCATCCGGATCGAGCGCCTGGGCCGACTGGCGCTGCACATCTCCCCGGCGCGCAGAAACTCATCGAGCCATGCCTGTGGGTCATCGACGAGCTCGTGACCGTGGCGGTTAACCGCGGCGGCACCGACGACTGGCTGATGCGTCGGCGACCCCGAGGTCAGGGACCGTGAGCGGCCTAGCGAGGCCAGCCGACGGCTCGCCACTGACCGGGGCCATGGCGGTGGATGCCGCGCAGTGAGCGGGTGTGGCTCGACCACCCTGAACGGCGGCGATCGTCGGCCTCCGTCCCAGCGGCTGCGACGGATGCGCGCCGGGCGGCCACGACCACGACCAGCGCAGCCAGCTCCTCGTCCGTGGGCTCTCCACGTACAACCCGGAGCACTGTGTCGTCGCGGTCGTCGCGGTCGTCGCGGTCGTCGCCTGCGTCACTCACAGCGGGATGTTCCCGTGCTTCTTCGGCGGCAGCGTCTCGCGCTTGGACCGCAGCAGCCGTAACGAACGCACGATCTCGGTTCGCGTCTCGTGCGGGTGGATGACGGCGTCGACGTAACCGCGCTCGGCGGCCTGGTAGGGGTTGGCAAGCGTGTCGTCGTACTCCTGCACGAGCTCGGCGCGCAGCGCCTCCGGGTCGTCGGCCTCGCGCAACTCGCTGCGGTACAAGATGTTGACTGCCCCCTGTGCGCCCATCACTGCGATCTGCGCACTGGGCCAGGCGACGTTCATGTCGGCACCGAGGTGCTTGGAGCCCATCACGTCGTACGCGCCGCCGTAAGCCTTGCGGGTGATGACCGTGACCAGCGGCACCGTCGCCTCGGCGTAGGCGTAGATCAGCTTCGCGCCGCGACGGATGATGCCATTCCACTCCTGGTCCGTGCCAGGCAGGAAACCGGGTACGTCCACGAAGGTCAGCACCGGGATGTTGAACGCGTCGCAGGTGCGTACGAAGCGCGCCGCCTTCTCGGACGCGTCGATGTCGAGCGTGCCGGCCAGCTGCAGCGGCTGGTTCGCGACCACACCGACCGAGTGACCTTCGACTCGACCGAGCCCGATCACGATGTTGGGCGCGAACAGCGCCTGCACCTCGAGGAACTCGCCGTCGTCCAGCACCGCCTCGATCACCGTATGCATGTCGTACGGCTGGTTGGGCGAGTCGGGAATCAGCGCGTCGAGCACCCGGTCGCCGTCGTGCGGCTCGAGCTCGGCGTCGGTGTACGTCGACGCGACGAACGACGGCGGGTCCTCGAGGTTGTTCTGCGGCAGGAACGACACCAGCGCCTTGACGTAGTCGAGGGCATCGTCCTCGTCACCGGCCATGTAGTGCGCATTGCCACTCTTCGTGTTGTGGGTGCGAGCGCCGCCCAGCTCCTCCATCGTGACGTCCTCACCGGTGACGGTCTTGACGACGTCCGGGCCGGTGATGAACATGTTCGAGGTGCCATCGACCATGATCGTGAAGTCGGTCAGGGCAGGGGAGTACACGTGGCCGCCCGCGCAGGCGCCCATGATCAGCGAGATCTGCGGGACGACCCCCGACGCGTGCACGTTGCGGCGGAAGATCTCGCCGTACAACCCCAGCGAGACGACACCTTCCTGGATGCGGGCACCGGCCCCTTCGTTGATCCCGATGACGGGGCACCCCGTCTTCATCGCGAGGTCCATGACCTTGCAGATCTTCTCGCCGTAGACCTGTCCGAGGCTGCCGCCGAAGATGGTGAAGTCCTGCGCGAACACGCACACCTGGCGGCCGTCGATGGTGCCGTAGCCGGTCACGACTCCGTCGCCGTACGGCCGAGTTCTCTCCATCCCGAAGTTGGTTGAGCGATGCCGCGCCAACTCGTCGAGCTCGATGAACGACCCTTCGTCGAGCAGCTTGGCGACCCGCTCGCGCGCGGTCAGCTTGCCCTTGGCGTGCTGCTTCTCGATTGCCCGCTCGGATCCGGCATGGACTGCCTCGTCGAGCCGCTCCTCCAGATCGGCGATCTTGCCCGCCGTCGTATGGATGTCGACATCGCTCATGAGTCACTCACAGGCCGCAGCGTAACGTGGCGGCACCGTGCCTCCGCCCGCCTCGCCACCGTCCCCGTACGGCGACCTCGACCGCCCGCCCCTGCACGCCGCAGCGCTGCAGCAGGCACTCGTGACAGCCGCTGGTCCTTGGACGGAGGTGGCCGTCGTCGAGAGGTCGGTGTCGACCCAGGCGGACCTGGCCGCGCGCGTCCGCAGCATCGAGCCGGCCGACCGGATCGACGGGATCGTATTGGTCGCCGACCACCAGACGGCGGGCCGGGGTCGTCTCGACCGGACCTGGACCACGCCGGCACGCTCAGCCCTGACGCTGTCGGTGCTGCTGCGCCCCGACGGCGTGGACGTGGCCCGCTGGCCCTGGTTGGCGTTGCTCACCGGTCTGGTCGTCGCCGCGACCCTGCGGGACCAGGCGGGGGTCGAGGCCCTGGTGAAGTGGCCGAACGACGTGCTCATCGGCGAGCGCAAGGTGGCCGGGATCCTGGTCGAACGAGTGGAGACCTCGGGGGGCGCCGTCGCGGTGGTGGGGATCGGCGTCAACGTGTCGCTGCGTGCCGACGAGCTACCGGTGCCGGAGGCGACCTCGTTGGCCCTCGAGAGCACCACCACCACGGACCGGTCGGTGCTGCTCCGGGCCCTGTTGCGCAACCTCGGGCGGGTCTACCGCGACTGGGTGCGCCATGCCGGCGACCCTGGCGGCGGACTCAGGGCGTCGTACGTCGAGGCGTGCACGACGATCGGGCGCAGGGTCCGGGTAGAGCTCGCCTCCTCCCGCTCGCTGACGGGGCGGGCCGTAGGACTCGACCGGTGGGGTCGCCTGCTGGTGAGCGTTTCCGGGGCGGAGCATGCTGTTGCGGCGGGCGATGTCGTACACCTGCGACCGGCGCCGTGAAACGATGCGGATAGTTCGCACCTAGTCCCACCGCCCGGCGATCTGGAGGACAGATGGGGATCTCGAGCAAGCTCCTGAGTGAGGGCGAGCACGTCATCGTAAGCACCCGGACCCACTGGAAAGCCCTGGTGTTCCCGGCGATCGTGCTGATCGTGACGTGTGGACTGGCCACCTTCTTGCTCGCGATCCGTCCGGACGGATCGACGGGCGACGTGTTGCTGTGGGTGGTGCTCGCGATCGCGGCCGCGATCATCGTCTGGTTCACCGTTCGACCGTGGCTGTACTGGATCACGGCGTCGTACACGGTGACCAACCGGCGGCTGATCAACCGTTCGGGCATCATCACCCGGACCGGGCGCGACATCCCGCTGTACCGCATCAACGACGTGAGCTACGAGCGCGACCTGATCGACCGGGTGCTCGGCTGCGGCACCTTGGTGATCGCGGTGGCCAGCGAGGAGGGCCGCTCGGTCCTTCCGGACGTTCCGCGGGTCGAGCAGCTCCAGCTGACCATCACCGAGCTCCTGTTCGGCAACGACGACGGGGCTGACGACGACGGGTCACCGCCAGCCCCGAGGGAACCGCGCAGACGGTGACCGCGCTGCCACCGGAGGGGGCACCGAAGGGGGGCCCAGGAGGAGAGCAGCCCCGGCCACCACGGCGAGAAGACCTCGAGCTCGAGATCATGGGCGAGCTTCCGAGCCTCACGTCGTCCGACATCGTCGACGACGACGACGCACTGGACCGGGCGCGCGTGTTGTGGCGTGCGCTGGGGTTTCCCGACGCCGGGCACACGGCCGCCTTCACCCGCGCCGACAAGGACGCGATGGGACTGCTGCTGTCGCTGGTCGAGTCCGGGGCGATCGACTTCGACGCGGCAGTCCGGGTGACTCGGGCGGTCGGTCGCACGATGGCACGCCTGGCCGACTGGCAGGTCGCGACGCTGAGCGACTACGTCGAGCAGCGCGAGCACGCCGGGACGGGTACGGGTTCGCGGCTGACCACGGCGCTCGACGTCATCAAGGCAGTTGAGCCACCGTTCGAGGAGCTGATGACGTACGCCTGGCGACGGCATCTCGCTGCGTCGGTGGGCAGGGTCGAGGCGCTGGGCGCCAGTGACTCCGACCTCCATACGGTGACGGTCACAGTGGGGTTCGCGGACCTCGTGAGCTTCACGCAACTCAGTACCGATGTGGCGCAGAGTCGGCTCGCGGAGATGGTCGAGGCATTCGAGTCGGCCTGTGCCGACGTCGTGACCGGCCTCGGCGGTCGTGTCATCAAGACGCTGGGCGACTCGGTGCTGTTCGTCGCAGACGGGCCGGTTGCCGGCGTCGACATCGCGAGCGCTGTCGTCGACCGCATCGGAGGGGACCCGGAGCTGCCGGACGTGCACGTCGGGCTCGCGACCGGACCGGTGGTGATGCGTCTCGGTGACGTCTTCGGCAGCCCGGTCAACTTGGCGAGCCGGCTGACGGGCGTGGCTCGACGCAACCGCGTCATCGCCGATCAGACCACGGCGCGCGCCGTCAGAGGTCTGGCTGGCTATGCCACCCGACCGCTGCCCGAGCGTCCCGTGCGCGGCTTCGGACAGGTCCAGCCGATCGCCGTACGTCGCATCACGACTCCCTGACTGATCGCCGATCAGCGGTCGGCGGCTCGATCAGCGGTCGCAGAGGTGGTCGATCGAGGATCAGGACAGGGTGCGGGTGGTGGCCTCACTCGACCGGTCGCCGAGCTCGATCCGCGTGCTGCCACCGGTACTGGCGCCGCCGCGGACGATGATCTCGACCAGACCGTCGTCGAACTCGGCACTGATCTGGCTCGGAGCGGTGCTCTCGGGCAGGGTGATGGCGCGACGGAACTCGCCGTAGAAGCGTTCGCGGACGTAGAAGGCAGTCTGGTCCCCATCGGGCAGCTCTGTCTTCCGGCTGCCCGAGACCGTGAGGATGCCTTGGGCAAACCTGAGGTCGACGTCTTCTGGCGCGACGCCGGCCAGCTCGACCCGAATCAGCAGATCCTCGCCGAGGGCGAGGATGTCGGTGGCCGGGACCCAGGCGCTGGCGTGGGTGCGCTGTCGGTCTTCGTGCGCGAGCTCCCGGCCGTGGGTTCCGAGCTCGCGCATCCGGCTCAGCTCGCTGAAGAGGTCGGTCACCCCGTCGAAAGGCTTACGCGACTCGTCTGGTTTCGCCATGTCAGCTCCTCTGTGTCGTGGATCCTGTCGACGGCACCACTGTCCTCCGTCTCAGTCGTCTGCGTCGAGCGGCTCGAGGAGGCCGGCGTCGCGCAGGAACGCCTGCGCGACAGCCTCCTCGTCCTGCCCTTTGGTCACGGCTGCGTTGAGATCCACCATGACACCTTGCGTGAGTCGGCTGTTGACGGCGTCGACCACCCGCAAGAACGTCTGCTTGCCGACGCGATCCAGCTCGTCCTCGCCGACGACCATGACGACGTTCTGCGAGCCGAACAACAGCTCGGGGTCGTCGAGCAACCGGTAGTCGCCGCTGAGCAGCTGCGGGTCGGTGGTGAACGCGTCGACGGCGTCGGCTTCACCGTCGTCAAGGGCGGCGTACTGCTCTCCCAGGGTCACCGGACTGAACTCCGCGTTGGTCAGGCCGTAGCGGTCCTCCAGCCCCTGGAGGCCGAGATAGAGGTCCTCGAACTCCGGCCTGGCACCCAGGGTGAAGCTTGCCAGTCCGCCTAGGTCCGCGATCGACTCGAGCCCCTCCGACTGTGCGAACGCCGCCGTCGTCGCGATGGCGTCCTTGTTCTCGAACGGCGTCATCGCGCTCATCACCATGCCGCGACCGTCGTA
>Ga0136617_10004624_pt1 | contig 12328 bp, 14 predicted proteins | sample AntDrymUQ3222106_2_FD_129672 | JGI IMG/M metagenome (GOLD analysis project Ga0136617, IMG submission 129672) | Polar desert sand microbial communities from Dry Valleys, Antarctica - metaG UQ322 (21.06) | ecosystem: Environmental > Terrestrial > Soil > Desert | place: Antarctica: Dry Valley...
CCTCGCCGGGATGATCTTCGCGGAGTCATCTGCGCTGCCACGCTCGACGTCCCGAGGCCCACGACTAATGCGTTGCGGACGATCGAGCCTGTCGCGTAAACGCGACCAGCAAAGACGATCATGGCGTTCGCCTCGGACAAAACGGGCAGAACACCCGCGTACGCAAGGCAAACGTCATGATCGCGCCCCGTCGGCGGATCTTTTGTGCGACAGGCTCGATCAAGGAACGCGGCGACGTGGGGCGGACGATGTTCAGGGCAGTGTGGGTGGAGTTCCTTGGTTGACCGCAGCGTCGATCTGAGTCGCCAGCATCACCGCGTCGTCGGTGAAGGTGGTGAACTTGAGCCGTCGACCGCCGGTGAGCCGTAGCACGCACTGAAAGTCGATGCCGAATATGTGGGGGCCACCTGTGCGTTCCGTACCTTGCGGGCGCACCGAGACGATGTCGGACCACCGGATCACCGGATCACCGAGACCGTATCGGCTATGTGGTAAACGATTCCCTGCTCGTAGACCTCGAAGCCTTCACCCTTCGTGCGGACGGCTTTAGCCAACAGGAGAACTCCGACGATCAGGGACAACACACCAAGACCAATCAGCCCACCTGACCAGAAGCGCGGGTCCGCCGATGTTGGTTCCCAAGACGCGGTGAAATACGCAATGCTCAGCGGCACTCCGGCGCCCAGCCCGATAGCCGCCACGACCAGGCAACCTATGGCCGTTCGGCGCCGCCTGAAGTTGTCGGTCTGGTGCTCGGCTACCCGCTTTCCCAACTGCTCGGTCTCCATGACCGCCTCCCGTTCGAACATCCTCATAGCCGGGCGTCGTACCGTCAGGGATGGCGCGGGAAGCCGGAGATGCCTCGCCATGCCAGATGCGACAGGAGGCGGACTGCGTCGTCCTTGCTGACCGCACGGTCGGTATCGAGCCAGTACCTGGCGCAGACCTCCGAAATGCCGATCAGGCCAATGGACAGCAGCTCAGCCTCTGCTCGCGGCACGCCGGTGTCGGCGGCGATCGTGTCGGCCACCGCCTCCATGCACGCCCGTGAGAATCGCTCGACCCGGTCGCGGACGGCCGGCTCGTTGCGCAGATCGGATTCCAGGATGAGCCGGAACGCCATGCCCTGATCGACGAAGTCGAAGTACGCCGACACGGCGTTCTGCACGCGGAGTTTGTTGTCGGTGGTGGCGTCAATCGCGCTGCGGAGCCGGGCCAGCAACTCCTCGGCGGCACTGTCGAGCAGCCCGAGATAGAGCTCCAACTTGCCGGGGAAGTGCTGATAGAGGACCGGCTTGGAGACCCCGGCCCGCTCGGCTATGTCGTCCATGGCCGCAGCGTGGTAGCCCTGGGTCACGAAGACGTCCTGGGCCGCCTCCAGCAACTGCGTACGGCGAGCCGAGCGCGGCATCCGGGACGGGCGGGTGTCCTCGGGTGCGCCGGGTCCGGCTCGCCGAGGTGCCGTCACGTCAGTGCCACTCATCTTCATCCACCGGCACGATGCGGTCTTCCTCGTACGCTTCGGCGGGATCGACATCGTCGCCGTGGATCGTGGGCTCGACGTCTGTGTCATCGGGCAGCACCGGTGTCTGCTGCTCGAGGGCATCCTCGGCGGGGAACTCGGTCATCGTCAGCCCTCCTTAACCTCGGCAGCCAGCCTACGCAGCGGCGGCTCCACGACCTCGCCCCATGTGGGAAAGGCGTGCACCGTGTCGGCGTAGAGCCCGAGCGGAATCTGTGCCCGGATGGCCAGCGTCGTTTCGGCCAGCCACGAGTCGGCACCGGCTCCCACCCCGGCCGCTCCGACGAGCACTCCGCGGGCGCGGTCGGCGTACAACTCGATGCGACCGGTTGCGGCGCCGCCCTCGGCCGAGGCTCGCGCCGTGTTGGTGACCTCGTTGCCCTCCACGAGCAAGTCGATGCCCTGCTCATGTGCCTGGTCGGGGGTGAGCCCGACGCAATAAACGGCGGGGGCGGTGTAGACGGCGCGCGGGATCGCGCGGTAGTCGGTCGCCGCGGGCCGGCCAAGGATCGCCTCTGCTGCGGCCCGCGCCTGGTAGTTGGCGGTGTGGGTGAACGGAGCGACGCCGGTCACATCGCCGACGGCCCAGACCCGATCGGCACCTTTGACTCGACAGGCCTCATCGACCTCGAGTGGGCCGTCGGTGGCCAGCCCGAGCTTGTCCAGCCCGATGTCGGCGACCGCGGGACGGCGTCCGACGGCGATCAGTAACCGGTCCGAGTCCACCTGCGACCCGTCAGCCAGGTGCAGCCGGCCGGCGTCCACCCGGTCCAGGGACACATCCGTGCGTACGTCGATGCCGTCGGCTCGCAGAGCTTCGGCGAGCGCTGTGCCGACGAACTCTGCCTCGGCCGCCAGCAGGCGGGGGAGTGCCTCGATGAGGGTGACGGTGCTGCCGAACCGGCTGTACGCCTGCGCCAGCTCGCAGCCGACCGGCCCGCCGCCGAGCACGCCCAACCGGGCCGGCAACTCGGCCGAGCTCAGAGCCTGGTCGCTGGTCCACGTGGGAATGGTGTCGAGTCCGTCGATGGGCGGCACCGTGGGCACGGAGCCGGTGTTCACCACGAGATCGGCCCAGGTCACCGCGTTGTCGCCGACACGCAGTGAGCCTGGACCGGTCACGACGCCGCGCCCGCGCAGCACGGTGATCCCTTCGTCGGCGAACCGCCGGGCCACCGCGCTGTCGTCGCGATGGGCCGCCACCTCGTCGCGGCGCTGGACCGCCGCGGTCCATTCGGCATGGGCCGCCGCATCAACCAGCAGTGCCTTGCTCGGCATGCAGGCGAAGTACGGGCACTCCCCGCCTAGCAACCGCTCCTCGACCACGGCCACGCGCCGGCCGGCCTGGGCCAGAGCCGGTGCCAGCACCTCACCGCCAGAGCCGCAGCCCAAGATCACCACGTCGAAGCTCTCAGTCATCAAGTGATCATCGCCCGACCGATGTCGCCACCGCCACTTCGACGCCGCCTCTCGCACGACGTCACCACCAGATCATCGCTTCACCGGTGGGCGCGCGCCGCGCCGACACTAACCAGGCAGCAGCCGACCGACCGCTTCTAAGAATGAGGCGATGGGTTCGAGGGCGGCTGCGATTCGATTCACCCCCGAGACAAGACCGGCGAACAACATGATCGTCACGAGGACGATCATGCCCGTGCCGAAGGCGGCAATGAGCGACGCCGCCAAAGCAAGACCTCCCCCACCTCCCGGCAGTTCCTGGCGCCTAACGGGACGTACGGCTGCACCCGCCGGACTCGCGTAGGGGCAGGTACATCGGAGTCAGATTCACCACGTCCTGGCCGCGATGCGCCTGGAGATCATGAGTCCGAGGCGGTCGAATCACGACGGCCTGGTCATGAGCGACGTGCAGCCGATCGCTTTCGTGTGGGCGCAAGACGGTGGGTGGCTGTGCAGCCGATTGTCGCGACGCCCGGTCGTCCAGCTTCCGGCGGAGCCGTGCCTCGGCTCCGCGACCTGCGCTGGCCACGCCCTTGTGCACCCGATCTGTCCCGGTCCACAGACGGTCGCCCCAACTCTGGTCTCTCGGCCACCGGATAGCCAACCGGCCCAGGCTCGAGCGGACGCGGTGTCGGCGATTCAGGCTCCCGTTCGTACTCCCATCGCGGGGCCCAACTTGAGCCTCGTTGTCGGCCATCCCCGCGGGTTCTGATTCGTTTGAAGAGTGGTTCTGCGCGAAGTTACGCTATCGCTCTATCGGACGACGGTGCCTAAACCGCTGCCGGACGTGCCACAAACCGGGTGCTGGCTGGTGACTTCCTTCCATGCCGTTGTCAATCCCTCTAGCTCGACACCGGAAGACGTCCTCGCTACCGGCCAGGGCGTCGTCCCGGTGTCTTACCACCAGTTCTTGCTGATCGACGGTGACAACGTCGATGTCATCACCGACGGCGCCGCCACGGTCTTGCCGAGGTCCTCCCTGCGGCCGTGATCATCCATACCGGCATCCATCTGGGCGACGTGCGGCTCCGCATTGAAGCCCGCAGCGCTGCTCCAATCGGAGTGCCGTCAGGTGACTGGGACGAAATCGTCGATGTCAGCTTGGAGGCGCAGGTCGGACGGCTGAGGGTGGCCGCGTTGATGGACGATGTGACCAGCGCGTCCCCATCCTCACTCCGGCCGGATCCGGTAGCTACCGGATCCGGTGCATGCGCTGGGCCGAGACATCGCTTACGATCTTGCCCCTGAGGAACCTGTCGAGGACTACCTCATCCAGGTCTGGCCCGCCCCGCTCATCGCCGAACACGTGCACAAGCAGACCGACCGTTGCGGCGCAGAAACTCGGACTGCCACCCCGCCCGCCGGGAAAGAGCGTGGCTGACCAGCCGGTCCAACGACATCTAGGGTGAGCCCGTGTTAGCGAGCGTTCTTCCAGGATTCCGGCAGCTCCGAGCGCCGTTCGCGGCGGGGGCTCTCATTCTGGCTGCGATCTATGTCGCAATTTACGATCGACTCCAGCCCGCGGCCACGAGCGATTACCTCAAGCCCGGCCTCGATTCGTTGCTCCGCCTCCTGGGCCCCCAGGGACGTACCGTTGTGTTGGGCGTGACCGCCTACCTGGTCGGTACGGTGCTGGTGGCAGCAGTACGAGGGGTCATCCGGTCGGCCAGCATTCGGCGGATCCCCCAATTGACGAGCGCGGAGTATCTCACCGCGGCCAGAAAGGGGTGGTCTGGCGTCGTCGCGCCATTCTCGCGTCCCAGCCTCCGGCGAATCATCCGCCTGTGCCAGGACGAGTTCGCCGACCCGGGCCTGGCGAAGGACGTGTGCTCCGAGATCATCGCCGGCGGAGGCAAGCGGCTGCTCGTCAGCAACAAAGACCTCTACATCGAGTGGGACCGCACGCAATCCGAGGCTGAGTTTCGCGATGCGATCATCGCCCCCGTCGCCATTTTCGCGATTGTGGCGCTCGCCGCAGTTCACTGGGCGTGGTGGGTCAAGGCCATCTCGGCCACAACACTCGCCGTCATCACCGCAGTGCTGTGGATCGATGCGCGTCGACTCGATCGCGAGGCCAACTCGATGTACGCGCATGCTGTCGCTGACGGCACGGTCGCAACCGCTTCGATCGAAGCCAGGCGCGACTCGGCGGATCATCGGCCTCGGGGGCAGCCACCCAGCTGAACGGGATGTGGTCCGCGCTGTCCTCGACCACTCGATCGACAGGTGGTCGGCGCCAGTCTTCGGCTATTCCTCCCGGCTTACTTCCGTCGGCTCGAGGTCGAGGCGGATGCGACGGAAGACCGGATGCCGGATTCGGTTGTCGGACGTCCAGCCACTGAATCGCACTTCGACGACGACGGCCGGCTCGCACCAGACCGCCTCGCGCGCCTGCGGCGCGGGCACGGCGTTGGCAAAGGGACTGGAGTCGCGGCGTAGCGGTGTCAGGGTCCGGCTCAACTCCTCTATCGTCTCGCCGGTCAGGCCACTGCCCGCGTGGCCGGCGAACATCAGCTCGTCCCCGTCGTACGTGCCGACCAGCAGCGACCCGATGCGGCCGCGGCGACCGCCCTCGCCGGGCTTCCATCCGCCGACCACCACGTCCTGCGTTCGGGTGTGCTTGACCTTGACCCAGTCGCGGGTGCGGTGTCCGGGCCGGTACGTCGACGCGAGCCGCTTGGCGACCACGCCCTCGAGCCCCTGTTCCTGACTCGCGGCAAGCGTTGCTGGCCCGTCGTCGAAGGACGGCGGAACTGTCCAATGTGGACCGTCGAGCTCGAGACGATCGAGGGTAGCCCGCCGTTCGGCATAAGGGCGGGCGCACAGGTCGACTCCGTACAGCCGGAGAACGTCGAAGATCAGGAAGGTCACCGGGATGGCGCTGGCCAACGCCGGCACCTGAGTGCCGCGGACGTGCATCCGGTTCTGCAGTGCGCCGAAGGATGGGCGGCCGTCGACCAGAGCGACGATCTCGCCGTCGAGCAGCGCATCCTCTGACCCCGCGCCCAGGCCAGCGAGCTCGGGATAGCCCGCGGTGACGTCGAGTCCGTTGCGGCTGATGAGCCGCAGGCCATTCGCTGAGATGTCGGCCAGGCCCCGTACCCCGTCCCATTTGAACTCAAATGCCCACTCTTGGCCAGGTGGAAGGTCTCCTGAGGTGGCGAGCATGGGCAGCACGCATCCATCCTGCACGTGTGGCGATGTTGGCGCCGAGCCAGTCAGGCAGGCACGCTGACGCATGATGGCCTCTCGGCCGGGAAGGAGCGTGACCATGCGTTCGATATGGAAGGGCGCCATCTCGTTTGGCCTGGTCAGCATCTCGGTCAAGCTCTACTCGGCGACTGAGGAGCGCGACGTCTCCTTCCACCAGGTGCATCGCACCGACGGCGGCCGGATTCGCTACAAGCGGGTGTGCCAGGTCTGCGGCGAGGAAGTGTCGTACGGCGACATCGCCAAGGGCTATGAGCTGCCCGGCGGCGAGATGGTGGTGCTGACCGACGAGGATTTGGCGGACCTGCCGCTGTCGACCAGCCGGGCCATCGACGTGCTCACCTTTGTCCCGCTCGAGCAGGTCGACCCGATCTACTTCAACAAGAGCTACTACCTCGAGCCCGACAAGGGCGCGGCCAAGCCCTACGTGCTGCTCCGCGATGCTCTGGCCGAGTCTGATCGCGTCGCCATCGTCAAGATCGCCTTGCGGCAGCGTGAGTCGCTGGCCACCCTGCGGATTCGCGACGATGTGCTTGTCCTCGAGACGATGATCTGGCCCGACGAGGTACGCCAGCCCGACTTCGGTTTCCTCGACGAAGACGTGTCCGTGCGGCCGCAAGAGCTGGCCATGGCCGAGTCGCTGATCGACAGTATGGCTGGCGACTTCGTCCCGACGCAGTACAGCGACAACTACCGCGAGGCGCTGCAGCAGGTGATCGAAGCCAAGATCGAGGGGCGCGAGGTTGTCGAGGCGCCCGAGGATGAGGACAAGCAGCCGACCGGGGTCGTCGACCTGATGGCGGCACTGCGTGCCAGCGTCGAGCGAGCAAAGCAATCCCGCGGCGAGGCAGCCGAGGCGCCGGCACGCAAGACAGCGCCGAAATCCGCGGCCACGAAGGCGTCGGCGACGAAGGCGGCCAAGGCCGCCAAGAAGCAGCCGGCCAAGAAGCAGCAAGCCAAGAAGGCCACCGCCAAGAAGCAACCGGCCAAGAAGGCAGCCGCCCGGCGCAGTGCGTGAGCCACTGGCGGCTCGCCATGGAATCGTGTGCACGACACGCGAGTTGATCGGCGTGTCCGTGCACAGTAGGGATCGAGGGAGTGGTGGCGCTGTTGAGGGAAGCAACTCTGGCTGAGACGCCGCTGCCGCCCGTCGACATCAACCGCCCCCCGTGGCCTGGCCACCCCGTGCTGATCAACGGCAGGGAGACCTACCTGCGCCCGACTCCCGGCGGGCCAGGCAGCGAGCCGGCGCTTTACGTCCACGGGCTCGGTGGCTCCTCGACCAACTGGACCGATATCGCTGCTCTGCTCGCAGGCAGGCTCGATGCCGAGGCGATGGACCTACCGGGGTTCGGCCGCAGCGATCCGGCGCCCCGCGGCGGCTACACGCTCAACGCGTTGTCGCGTCAGGTAGCCAGGGTCATCGAGTTGCGCGACCGGGGGCCTGTTCACCTGCTCGGCAACTCTCTCGGCGGGGCCATCGCTGTGCATGTCGCGGCAACCAGGCCCGAGTTGGTCCGTACCCTCACGTTGATCTCCCCGGCGATGCCCGATCTGCGACCGCGGCTGAGCACCGACGCGCTGCTGCCGCTGATGGCGGTGCCCGGCCTCAGCACCCTCGCGGAGCGGCGGCTGGCGAAGCTCAGCCCGCACGAACGCGCCCGGTCGGTGATCGACGTGTGCTTCGCCGACCCGTCCGTGGTGCCGCCGCATCGACTGGAGGAAGCCGCAGCCGAAGTCGAGCGGCGCAGGGAGCTGACCTGGGCGATGGACGCCTTCGTGCGCACCCTGCGCGGGCTGATCGGCTATCACCTGGCGCCGGGGCCGAAGTCGCTGTGGCGGACTGCCGCGCTGGTCAGCGCCCCGACGCTGATCGTCTGGGGTCGCCAGGACCGCCTGGTCAATGTCTCGGTCGCACCCAAGCTGGCCGGGATCATTCCTGACTCGCGGCTGCTCATCCTCGACCGCGTGGGCCACACTGCCCAACTCGAGGCGCCCGAGACGGTGGCGCGGGCCGTGCTCGGGCTACTCGCAGACAGCGAAGAGGCCGGTCCCCATTGAGGGAGCCCGGCCTCTCTCGCGTAGCTACATCGCGCTGGCTAGTTCTTGAACGCGTCCTTAACCTTCTCGCCGGCCTGCTTCAGGTCGGCCTTCGACTGGTCTGTCTTCCCTTCGGCTTGCATCGACTCATCGTCGGTGGCATCGCCGAAGCCTTCCTTCACTTTGCCCTTCGCGGACTCAGCGGTGTTCCTCAACTTGTCTTCTGCACCCATAGTGCCGCACCTCCATTGTGGACGAACTTGATGGGTCCGGATGTGACTTTGCGCTGGGTTCCTGCCCGCATCGCGGCGCGCCACACCACTGTACGTCCGCGGGTCATCGGGTCATGGCACCCTGTACGGCGTGAGTTCTGGCCGGCACGCGGGGGACAGCCGCGTCTCGCGGCGTGCGCGGGTCCGGATGATGCGCCGCCGGCGCCGTACCGGAGTGATCTTGTTGCTGCTGCTGGCGACCTTGGGCTGGGTGTGGCACGCGACACAGGAATCTCCGGAAGCGAGCGGCAAGACCAGCCTGACCGCCACACAGGCGCGCGCGACTCTGGTCACGCCACCACCTCCGCCCAGCCCCAGTGCCAGCCCGTCACCCACGGCCACCCCCGTCACGCCCAGCCCCTCTCCGGTGTCGCGGCCCACGGGCCGGCTGCTGGTGGTGCCCGGCACCGGCCGGGTCTACGGTTCAGGCCCGCTGCAGCGCTACCTCGTCGAGGTCGAGCAAGGCCTCGCTGAGAACCCCCAGGACTTCGCGTCAGCCGTGGAGCGCACTCTCGGTGATCGCCGTAGCTGGGGCCGGGGGGGCGTCATGTCGTTTCAGCGGGTCAGCTCCGGGCCGGTTGCCTTCCGGGTCGTTCTCGCATCTCCTCGTACGGTTGACCGCTATTGCGCGCCGCTGAACACCAACAGCTACACCTCGTGCTACATGGGCGGCCGGTCGGTGCTGAACCAGCAGCGCTGGCAGAGCGCTGTGCCGTGGTACGCCAAGGACCTCGCCAACTACCGCATATACATGATCAATCACGAGGTCGGTCACGCATTGGGCCACGGCCACCAGAACTGTCCGCAGCGCGGCGCCCGCGCGCCAGTGATGCAGCAGCAGACGCTGGGCATGCAGGGCTGTGTGCGCAACCCCTGGCCGTACCCCTGAGCCGTGCCGACAGGGAATCCCCTACCGCGGTGACGGGTTGCGACAATGTACTCAATGCATCCATCTAGCTGGGAGTGAGTCGTGCCCCTGCCACCGCTGGTCGAGCCTGCTGCCGACCTCTCCGTCGACGAGGTTCGCCGCTATAGCCGACACCTGATCATCCCCGAAGTGGCCTCGGACGGTCAGAAGCGCCTCAAGAACGCCAAGGTGCTCGCTGTGGGCGCCGGCGGCCTGGGCTCGCCGGTGCTCATGTATCTCGCCGCTGCCGGGGTGGGCACGCTGGGTGTCGTCGACTTCGACACCGTCGACGAGTCCAATCTGCAGCGTCAGATCATCCACGGGCAGAGCGACGTCGGCCGCTCCAAGGCGGAGTCCGCGCGCGACACGATCCGCGAGATCAATCCGTACGTCGACGTGGTGCTGCACACCGAGCGGCTCGAGTCGACCAACGTCATGGACCTGTTCGCCGACTATGACCTGATCGTGGACGGCACCGACAACTTCGCCACTCGCTACTTGGTCAACGACGCCTGTGTCCTGCTGGGCAAACCATACGTGTGGGGCTCGATCTATCGCTTCGACGGTCAGGCGTCGGTCTTCTGGGCCGAGCACGGGCCCTGCTACCGGTGCCTGTACCCCGAGCCCCCGCCCCCGGGGATGGTCCCGTCGTGCGCCGAGGGCGGCGTGCTAGGCGTGTTGTGCGCGTCGATCGGGGCGGTCCAGGCGACCGAGGCGATCAAGGTGCTCACGGGTGTGGGGGAGAGCCTGGTGGGGCGCCTGCAGGTCTACGACGCCCTGGAGTCGACCTGGCGCACGATCAAGGTACGCAAGGATCCCGAGTGCCCGTTGTGTGGCAAGAACCCGACTATCACCGAGCTGATCGACTATGAAGAATTCTGTGGAGTTGTGTCTGGTGAGGCGGCGCGGGCCGCCCAGGGTGCGACGATCACGGCGAGCGAGCTCAAGGACATGATCGACCGGGGCGATGAGGTCTACTTGGTCGACGTCCGCGAGCCGGCCGAGTACCAGATCGTCAAGATTCCCGGATCGGTGCTGATCCCCAAGGACGAGATCCTCTCCGGTCGGGCGCTGTCGCAACTGCCGCAGGACAAGCCGGTGGTCATGTACTGCAAGAGCGGTGTCCGCTCGGCGGAGACACTGGCCGCGGTCAAGGCGGCCGGCTTCAGCGATGCCAAGCATGTGCAGGGCGGCGTCACCGCGTGGGCGCGACAGGTCGACCGGACCCTGCCGACGTACTGACCCCCGTATCAAACCGGCGTCCACGTTGATCCAACCTGCGCGGGTGCCGGACGAGCTGACTGACTTCGCCCGGCGGGTGCTCGATGCGGTCGACCGGATCCCGCCCGGCGCGGTTTCGACCTATGGCGACATCGCGGAGTACGTCGTCGGCACCAAGTCTCAACGCGCGGCTCCGCGCGCGGTCGGTGCGGTCATGGCGCGGTACGGCAGCGAGGTGCCCTGGCACCGGGTCGTGTACGGCGACGGGCGGCTGCCGCACGGCCATGAAGTCATGGCCGCGCGCTTGCTCCGGGCCGAGGGAGTCTCGGTGCGCGACGGCCGAGTCGATCTGGCCGCGGCTCGGTGGAATGGGCGCTAGCCGGCTCTCGCACTGCGCTGGCGGACGCACAAAGCCGGCCGCCAACTCGCTCCGCTCCTCGCTCCGCTCGATGCTCACTCGCTGGCCGCCAACTCGCTCCGCTCCTCGCTCCGCTCGATGCTCACTCGCCCAACCGTCGTACGCCCGTGGTTGCATGACAGCTGTGTCCCAGCCGTCCTCTTACCGCTTGGTGCCGGCTGGTCTCGAGCCGGTGGCCGCGCCGACGTTGGATCCCAGCCAGCAAGCGGTGGTCGACCATGCGCGCGGCCCGCTGCTCGTGCTGGCCGGCCCGGGCACCGGCAAGACGACGACGCTCGTCGAGGCGGTCGTCGGCCGGGTGCGACGCGGGCTCTCGCCGGAGCAGATCTTGGTCCTCACCTTCAGCCGCAAGGCGGCCGACGAGTTGCGCGAGCGGATCGCCGGCCGGCTCGGCCGCACACTGTCAGAGCCGGCGGCGTACACCTTCCACGGGTTCTGCTCGGCGCTGGTCAACGCGTACGGCGACGGCGTGCCCCGGCTGCTGTCCGGACCGGAGCGGCTGGTCCGGATTCGCGAGCTGCTGACCGGTGATGCGGCCGGTGAGGGCACGACGGCGTGGCCCGCCGCGCTGCGCGAGTGCCTGACAACACGGGGCTTCGCGCAGGAGGTGGCTGACCTGCTCGACCGGCTTCGCGAGCGGGCGCTGAACTCCGACGACTTGCGGGTGCTGGCCAAGCAGGAGGATCGCGACGACTGGCGGGCCGCCGCTGACTTCTTCGACGAGTACTCCGAGGTGCTGCGCGGGCGCGAGACCGACTACGCCGAGCTGGTCACCGAGGCGCTGCGGCTGCTCGAGACCGATCTGACCGTGCTGGCAGATGTGCGTGACCGCTATGCGGCCGTGTTCGTCGACGAGTACCAAGACACCGATCCCGCCCAGGAGCGGATGCTGCAACTGGTGGCCGGTGACGGCCGTGACCTGGTCGTGGTGGGCGATCCCGACCAGTCGATCTACGGCTTTCGCGGGGCCGATGCGTCGTGCCTGCTGGCGTTTCCGGATCGATTCCGGAGTCGAGGCGGGTCAGCGCCGGTGCTCTCACTCGCGGTCTCCCGGCGAGCCGGCTCGCGGTTGCTTGAGGTGTCCCGACGGGTGGCTGAGGGCTTGTCAGCTCCCGGCCTGCCCGTGGGGCGGCTGCGCGCTCACCGGGCTCTCGAGCCGGCCTCGACGACGGTTGCGGGTGTGGCCTCGATCGGCCTGTATGGCACGGCCGCCGACGAGGCGCTGGCCATCGCCGATCTGCTCCGGCGCGCCCACCTGGGCCAGCTAGATGCGGGCCAGC
>Ga0136617_10004625_pt1 | contig 12327 bp, 13 predicted proteins | sample AntDrymUQ3222106_2_FD_129672 | JGI IMG/M metagenome (GOLD analysis project Ga0136617, IMG submission 129672) | Polar desert sand microbial communities from Dry Valleys, Antarctica - metaG UQ322 (21.06) | ecosystem: Environmental > Terrestrial > Soil > Desert | place: Antarctica: Dry Valley...
CGCCGGCGGACGAGGTCGAGCTGTGGGCACACCGGCGGCGTGCGGCGATCACTCGCTACTCGCACTCGTCGATCCACCAGAACGCGCTCTCTGACGAGACGCACGTGCACGCCCGCGCCGTCGTGGGCCATGCGGTGGGCGTCGCGAGCGCGAACGGGCTCGAGCCGGCGTCGCTGCGGACGCTTGTCGCCGACGCGGCGTCGCTCGCACGACTGCAGCCGCCGAATGAGGAATGGCCCGGGGTCGCCGAGCCGACCGACCACGTGGAGCCGCACGCGTTCGACGACGCGACGGCACGGCTCGACGCGGGCGAGCAGGCGGACGCAATCGGGGTCATCGCGGGCGAAGCGGCGCGGCGCGGGCTTCGCGTGGCCGGCACCCACCAGCTCGAGCTCCACGAGGACGCGGTCGTGAATTCGGGAGGCGTGGCCGTGTACGCGCCGTCAACGCTCGCGTACGTCCGCGCACTCGCCCAGGGCGACGCCGGCTCCGGCTACGCCGACGATCTCTCGTTCCGGATCGGCGAGCTCGACCCCCGTGCGGTGGCCGAGCGGGCCGTTGAGAAGTGCGAGCTCGATCGCGACCGGCGGCAGCTCGAGCCCGGGACGTACGAGGCCGTGTTCGAGGAGCTCGCGGTGGCGGAGGTCCTCCGCGTCCTTTCGCTGACGGGCCTCGGAGGCCAGACGGTGCGCGAGGGCCGCTCGTTCATGAGCGGGATGCTCGGAGAGCAGGTGACGGGGTCCAACTTCACGCTGCACGACGACGCCCTGGACCGGCGTCAGCTCGGGATCCCGTTCGATATCGAGGGCACCCCGAAGCGGCGCGTGGCGCTTGTCGAACGCGGGATCGCGCGCTCGCCGGTCTACGACCGTACCTCGGCCGGCGCTCTCGGCACCTCCTCCACGGGGCACGCCGCGGACCGCTCACGCTATCCGCTCGGGGGCCACGCGGAAAACCTCGTCATGGGCGGCGGGACCGCGACGCGAGAGGAGCTCATCGCGTCGGTCCGGCGCGGGGTTCTCATCACGCGCTTCCACTACACGAACATGCCGGATCCCAAGACGGCCACCATGACCGGGACGACCCGCGACGGCACCTTCCTCATCGAGGACGGGCGGATCGTCAGTGCGCTCGCGAACGTGCGCTACACCATGAGCTCGCTCGAGCTCTTCGCCGGCATCGAGCTGCTCGGCCCGCAGCGGCTGGTCCGCGACTGGTGGAGCACGAACGGCATGGGCTCGATCGTCTGCCTCGCGCCGGCGATGAAGGTCTCGCGCGCGGTCATCACGGGATCGAGCCCTGCCTAGACCCTAGACCCCCAGCTCGGTCGCCTTCCTCTGGTGCTCGGCATCGAGCGCCGCGAGCACCCCGGGGGGTCGGAGATGCGCTCATGCATCGCGCGGGCGACCGGGAGCCGGCGGATGGCGCGCGGAGCGTCGCCCGGTCGCAACCGAGGTCGTCGAGCGCCTTCTCGATCTGGACGGTGTGCTCCTGGAGATGCGTCGCGAAGCGGTCGAGGCGGAACCTGACGTCCACCTCGGACCTCCGTCTTCGGGCGGTCCATCGCTGTCCTGAGATGGATTCCGGCGCCAGCGTTGCCAGTCGAGAGAGCGCCGCGTCGAACGTCATCCACCGAACGCTATCCCGATGGCTCGCAACTTGCCCTTGAGCGGGCCATCCCCACAGCGAGAAGGAGTACATCCGCATGGACGCAATCACCCTGCTGAAGCAGGATCACCAGAAGGTCAAGAAGCTCATGAGCGAGATCGAGAAGACGACCGAGCGCGGTGTGAAGACCCGCGAGGAGCTGTTCACGAAGCTCGTCGCCGAGCTCACGGTGCACGAGAAGATCGAGGAAGAGATCTTCTACCCGGCCGTCAAGGAGCGCGCCGAGGCGAAGCAGGTCCAGGAGCTCATCGCCGAGTCGTATGAGGAGCACCACTTCATCGACATGATCGCCAAGGAGATCAAAGAGACGCCGTTCGAGGCCGAGGAGTGGGCCGCGAAGTTCAAGGTCATGATGGAGAACGTCGAGCACCACGCCATCGAAGAGGAGGAGGAGAAGCTCTTTCCGAAGGTGGAGCGCGCGTTCTCGAAGGACGAGCTCGAGGATCTCGGTGCCCGGATGCTTCGGCTGAAGGAGTCCGAGCAGTCAGCGCAGAGCTCGTCGCCGAAGCGCGCGGGCGGCTAGCTGTCGACAGCGCCTCCGTGGATCGAGGCCGGCGGTCCTGACCGCCGGCCTCGCGCGTCAACGGGGCGGAGCCACCGCCAGCGCGTACAGGTAGCGGACGACCTGCCAGCGCTCAGTGTCCGAGAGCTGCGCGCGCCATCCCGGCATCGCGGTACCCGGGATCCCCTCGTTGATCCAGTGGAAGTGCTCGCCAGGCGCGTGGAGCGGCACATGGACGTTGAGGTCGAGCGGACGCGGGTTCATCGTGAAGGCCGCGGGGCCGTCGCCGCGCCCACGGATGCCGTGGCACACCGCGCACAGTCGGTCGTAGATCGCCTTCCCGGCCGCGGCGGTTTCGGGCGTGTCGGGAGTGGGATTCGTCGCGAAGCGGGCTGTGAACGGGACCGGGTAGGTCGGCACGTTCACCGCGACGGTGAAGGCGAGGACGAATGCTGACGCCGATAGCGTGGCCATGACGCCTCCAGCGACGGCGGCCCGCCGCCACGCGCGCCGGCGGTACCAGCGGAGGAACGCCAGGCCGGAGAAGAGCAGCGCGCCAGCCAGCAACATGAGCGCGAGCTGCACCGCCGCGTCGCGCGTCATCGGCAGGATCACTTCTTCTTCGCCTTCTCTTTGCGGTTCGACCACCAGTAGAGTGCGACGAAGATAGCGAGCGGTACCCCGAGCTCGATGACCGCGTCGACCGGACCCGAGATCACGTGCGCGAACGTCACGGGGTCACCGTACGTCACTGGCTGACAGCCAGCGCGTAAGCAGCGCTCGCACCGTCGAGCGAGATGACGAGCTGCCACGCTCCCGCGTCAAGAGCCGCGAACTCCGCGAGGTAGCGGCCGGGGCTGGCTTCGACGGCGCGGATCGCGGCCGCGTTCCCGGGACCGCTCGGTGTCACGAGGACCGTGCGCGCGGCGACGGGATCGCCCTTTCCGTCCACGACGACGATGTGCAGCGTGAACGGCGCGCCCGCGATCACGGGTGACGGGTCGGCGAACGCGATGAGCGTGAATGGACCGGCTGTGAGGACCCGCGCGGCCGTCGCCGAGCCGCCCGCGCCGATCGACACGCTGTAGACCGTTCGCACGTCGTCACGGCCGGCCAGGCGCACGATCGCCTCCACCTTCCACGTGCCGAACATCGCAGTCACGCTTCCCTCAGCGACGTACTCCCCTGGCGCGCGCTGCGCGGCCACGAGCTCGGTCTCCCCCATGTCGTGCTCGACCATCGTGAAGCGGAACGCCACGCGCTGCGCGTCGGTCACGGGGCGGAGGCCCTCGTGCACGCGGAGGACGTAGCGGTTGCGCCCGGGCTGGGCCGAGGGAACGAGCAGGTGGAGCCGCAGCCCGGCGACGTGCTGGGTCGACTCGTACGCGGCGCCGCTCGCCTGGGCGGGCGGCGCGAGCGCCGTGAGGGCGCCCGTGGCGAGGAGCACGAGCGCGAGCAGGACCGACTCGAAGAGCGTGCCGCGCACGACGCCGGCGCGCGCCCCGGCCGGCCGGAGGGCGCGCCGGAGCCGCGGTCCCCAGACGAGCAGGTTGAGCGAACCGAATACGAGCGCCGCGCCGAGGAGCACGAGCTTCGCGAGCAGCGCGATGCCGTACGGGGTCTCGACGAGGTCCTGCGGCAGCACGAGCCGCCGCAGCGATTGGAGCGTGCCGGTCGTGACCAGTGTGCTGACCGCGACCAGTGCTATGAGCGAGAAGCGCCACACGCCGCGGCCGAGTGCTTTTGCCTCCGTCGCGTTGCGAACGGTCGCGAAGGGCAGCGCGGTCCAGCCGAGAGCGACGAGGCCGCCGACCCAGACCGAGACCGCGATCACGTGCACGAGGTCGAGCGCGACCTCGAGCACCGACGCCGTCGCTGCCGCGTGCGAGACGAGCGTCGCGGTCACCGCGGCGACGATCCCGAGCGCGACGGTCGCCTCGTGCCGGAAGGGGCCGACCCGGAGCGCGCCCACGAGAGCGAGCCCGGCGAGCGCGCGCACGCCGAGCAGCAGCGCCAGCCGGCCAGGGATCGCCGTCCCCTGGTCGAGGAGCAGCAGCGCCGGTCCGGCCACGAGGAGCGCGGCCGCGAGGAGAATGAGCTGCGACTCGCGCGCACGAGAGGCCGCCGGGAGCAGCGGGCGCACGACGATGCCGAAGAGCCCGACGCCGATCGCGAGCGTGATCCCCGCGAAGGACAGCACGCGTCCGGCGATCTCGGCCGGCAGCGGCGGAGCGACCGCGGGTCCGACATCCGGGATGGCGGGGAGCGGCGCGTTCCCGACGGCGAAGACGAAGCTCCCCTTCGTCGTGTGTCCATCGACGGTCGAGAGCACGCTCCACGCGACGGTGTAGCCCCCATCGGGGAGCGGCTCGACCGCCACGGCGAGACCGTTCGGCTCGTCCGTGGCGCGGACGGCGCCTCGATCCACGCGGCGGCCGTCGGTCGCGAGGACCTGGATCTCGCTGCCAGCCGGGTCCGGCGGCTCGGTGAACGAGACCCGGATCTCCACTGGAGCGCGCTGCAGCCGGGCGTCCGCGGCGGGGTTCGACCGGAGATACCACGCGTGCGCGTCCGCGGCCTGGGCAGCGAAGCCCAGGCCGCAGAGCGCGAGCGCCAGGATGCGGATGGTGCGCATTAGGTCCGCCGGCGAATGAAAGGCAGCAGCACCGCCGCCGCCGCGAGGACGAGCGCGAGGATCGCGATGATGCGGACCTGCTCCCCGGTCGAGCGCAGGTCGTCGAGGGTTCGACCGAGCTCCGCCCCGCTCGGCACCTTGTCCGGGTACTGCAGCGCCGTCGCCGGCCGGATCTCGTCGAAGCGGCCCGGTCCGGACTCGAAGGTCTCGTTCACGTCGAGCGTCTCGATCTTGCCCTTCACGACGAAGCGGTAGTCGCCCGTGCGGGTCGGGAGAATGTCCGCGGCGTACGCGCCGGGGCTCCCGAACCGCGCGCGGAACGGCGCGCTGAACGCTGTGATCGAGCCACCTTGGAAGACCTCGACGGTAAGCGTCTTCTCCAGCCCTTCGACGGGCTTCGCGGGCGTGCTGCGGGAATCCGTGACACGAAAGTCGACCGCATTCATGACGCCGGCGAACGCCGGCTCCCCGAGCCAGCCCACCACGACCTGATACGGACCCAGGTTCCGGCGCTCGTGTGCGGAACCGGGCTGCGTGGCCAGCGACATGGCCACGGTGATGAGGACGAGCACGGCTGCCGTCCTGAGTGACGATCGCATGGAAGTACCCCCTGATTCTTCGCGGGAACAGCGGCGCGGTCCGCGGCAGCGTCCAGAAAGGACGCCAGCGGGCTACGCGCTCGCGGTGGACAGCGCGATGCCGCGCGGGGGCACCAGCGGCACGGCAGGCGACCACTGCGCGGCGGCTCTCGCAGGCAGCGGCAGGACAGTGATCAGGCGACGCGTTGGCCGCGGAAGCCGGGGCACGAGCGCGACGAGCAACGCAAGTGCGAGACCGAGGTCCTGCACGGGCGCAAGCGCCGAGGTCTGGAAGAACGGCCCGGCATCGGTCACTGCCGCTGGCCGTGCTGGCATCTCCATGGCGATGGTTCCACCAGCCTGCGCGAGGGCACGGTGAAGGGCGGCCATGGCGGGCGTCAGCGGCTCGCGGCCGCCCGTCGGCTCGATGAGGAAGCCCAGACGGTACGCGGCGAGCGGCATGGCGTGTCCGAGCGGGGTGCCGACGGGCATGCGGTGGGCTGGGACGGCGATCCCAGCGCTCGCCAAGGCTGCCGATCCGGCGGCCAGGGCGAAGACGGCGATCGACAGCGCACGTCCCATCTTTAGGACTGTACGTCCGTCCTACGCCCGGCAGATGCCTGCCGTCCGGCCCGCTAGCGTGGCGCCGTGGACGCCGGTCTCGTGGCGGTGCTGCTCGGCATGGTGGCGCTGGGCTTTCGGCACGGCTTCGACTGGGACCACATCGCCGCGATCACCGACATCACGAGCACGACGTCGGCGAGCCACGCCGACGTCGACGTTCCCGTCGGAGCCCCCGTGGCTGCTGCCGGCCACGGCGACCACCTCGTGGACCATGAGCACTCACACACGACGGTGTCTGTCGGGCACGCGCTGCGCGAGTCACGGTTCACGCACGAGCAGCGGCACGCGCTCGGCCTCGCGACGCTGTACGCGCTCGGACACGCCACGATGGTCGTCGCCCTCGGCGTGGCGGCGCTGCTCTTCGCGGCGATCCTCCCCGAGTGGGTGGACCCGATCCTCGAGAAGGTCGTCGGCGTCACGCTCGTGCTGCTCGGGATCTGGGTGCTGTTCTCCGTGACGCAATACCTGCGAGGCAGAGGCGACTTTCGGCTACGCAGCCGGTGGATGCTCCTCTTCGACTTCGCGCGGTACGGCTGGGGCGCGCTGCAGGCGCGCGTGCACGGCCACGAGCACCGACCCTCGCTCCACGCGTCCCAGTACGGGTGGCGCACGGCGTTCGGCGTCGGCGTGATCCATGGGATCGGAGCAGAGACCGGGTCGCAGGCCCTGCTTCTCGCCGGTGTCGCGGGCGCCAGCGGTGACCCGTCGCAGGGGGTGCTGATCCTGGCCGCCTTCACGGTCGGCCTCCTCGTCGCGAACTCGCTCGTCGCGCTCATCACGGCGACCGGATTCATCGGCGCGCAGCGCCTCCGCACGATCTACGTCGTGCTGGGCCTCGTCGCCGGCGCGCTCAGCCTCTACGTCGGCATCGTCTTCCTCCTTGGTCTCGGCACGGCGCTTCCCGATCTGCAGCAGATCCTGTTCGGCACCTAGTCCGACCCCGCGTCCGCCGCGGCTTTAGGGCTGCGACGGCTCGCGTGGGGCCAGGCGGCGCGCTCGAGCCAGGCCCTCCCTCACTTGATCCCGCTTACCCTCGTCGGGTGCGCGCGCTGCTCCTCCTGTCGCTCGCGCTGGCCGCGGTGGCCTGCGGCGATCCCTACGAGAGCCGCAGTGGAAACGTCCTCGAAGCCCACGTGACGCGCGTGCTCGAGACGGCCGAGATCCTGAGCCCCGCCGGCAGGCAGCAGCTCACGCAGCGCCTCGAGATCGAGCTCGACGGGTCCCTGTATCGCGGCGACCGCGTCGAGGTCGGCTGGGGTGGCCGGGTGCCGATCACGCGCAACGGGCTGCTGCAGGCCGGCGACCGCGTCCTGGTGTCGCAGCGCCGTGCGACCGATGACTCGCGCGAGTATTCGATCGAAGAGGTCGTCCGCCTGCCCCTGCTCGCGCCCGTAGCTGGCACCGCGCTCCTCGCGCTGCTCGCGGTCGCGCGGCTGAAAGGGGTCGCCTCCATCGTCGGGCTCGCGGCCAGCGTCGCGGTCTTCCTGCTCGCGGTCGTCCCGGCTTTGCAGCGCGGGGAGGATCCTCTGGTGGCCACGCTCATCGGCTCCGCCCTGATCCTCGTCGCGACCGTGTATCTGGTGCACGGGCTGAACCGGAAGAGCACAGCGGCGCTGGCCGGGACGACGGTGGGCCTTGGCGTGGTCGCGGGTCTCGGCGCGCTCGGCATCGCTCTCACGCGGATCACCGGCCTCGGGGATGAAGAGAGCGTGTTCCTGGCCGTCGGGACGGGATTCGGCATCGATATGACGAAGCTCGTGCTGGCCGGCATCATCGTCGCCTCGCTCGGCGCGCTCGTCGACATGGCGATCGGCCAGTCATCGACCACGTTCGAGCTGGCGAGCATCGACCGTTCGCTCCGCGGGCGCGCGCTGTACGCGTCGGCGCTGAACGTCGGGCGGGATCACATCGGCTCGCTCGTGAACACCCTCGCGCTCGCGTACTTCGGCGGTGCGCTCCCGCTCATCCTGCTGCTTTCGCTCGGCAACGCTCCGCTCGCCGTCGCGCTCAACGGCGAGACGATCGCCGCGTCGCTGCTCGGGGTGCTCGCGGCCACGTGCGGACTCGTCGTCGCCGTGCCGGTCACGACCGCGGCCGCGGTCGCGCTCTTCCGTTCGCGCTGACGGCTAGCGCACCGCCTGGGCGACGCGCAGTGCCGGGCCCTCCCGCGCACCGAGCCGGATCAAGCTCACCGCGATCCCGATGAGGATGCTCACCCCCATGACCGGCGCGGTGAACGCCTCCAGCTGGGTTTGCGCGCTCAGGAGGGCGCCGAGGAAGGCAATCAGGCCGAGGTTCATGCCCCAGAACAGGACGTGATCGCTCCAAGGCGCCTGGTCGCCCCTCGCCATCGTGCCAATGACGCCGAAGAGCACGTTGGTCATCACGCCGACGAAGATCGAGTGGTCGAGAGCGAGGATCACGCCGCGGGGGATGTCCGCGAATGTCTTGCCGCCCACGAGCTGTGAGACGAGGTACGTCGTCAGACCGATGTTCACGATGAGGAAGGGCACGGCGATCGCGAAGTGCCGGCCTGACCCGGCTTTCAGCCAGGTCGGACCGAGGACCGGTCGCGCCATGCGCGTGAGGAAGATCAGCGTGCCGACGATCTGACAGAGGCTCGCGAGGCCGAGCAGCGGCTGCAGATCCGCGAGGAGGCCCACGACGAGATCGCGCCGGCGGCGAACAGGAACAACACCTGCGCCGTCGAGGCGCGCGTCCGTCGCTCGCCCGGCCGCAGGATCGCCTCGCAGGCGGTGACCGCCATGAGCACGAGGTATCCGGCGCGGCGACGTAGCACGCGACCGTCACGGCCAACCCGACGGCGAGGGGCCGCGGCCCGCTCCCGGTGGCGGCGCCGCTGAACAGCCAGAGCGTCAGTGCCGCGGCACCCAGCGTGATCCAGCCGATGGTCCCGGCGTGAGGTGGGTGAGTAGCACGTTCCGATCGAGCGTGCCGAAGACCTTCGTGCCGTTCGCGATGCCGATGACGACGGTGACGACGAAGATGACGAGGGCGACCCGAAAGAGCGCGGTGATCTCGGTGCGGTTAGCGCGGTGTCCGTTCCACGTCACATCCCTCCAGGCTGCGACGGCACTGTAGAGCGAGCGGTCAAGCCTGCGGACGGCACCTCGTGCAGAGGCCATACAGGTCCAGCTGCGCGTGATCCACCTGGAAGTCGTGTTTCTCGCGCACCGAACGAAGCATCGGCCGCATGACCTCTTCGGCCACGTCCTCCACGCGCTGGCAGCGCCCGCATACGAGGTGGTGATGGTGCTCGGGAGCGCATGCCGCGTACGCGTACACGTGTCCCGGCCGCTCGAGACGTGTCGCCGTGCCGTCCGTGACCTGCGTTTCGAGCGCGCGGTACACGGTGGCAAGACCGATCCGCTGATGCTTGGCACGGATGCGCTCGTGCAGCTCCTGCGCGCTCAAGGCGACGCGCTCGCGCCCGAGCGCTTCGGCGACGATCGACCGCTGGCGGGTGACACGGCGGCCGGTGGCGACGTGCGTGGCCGTCGTTCGCCTCGGTGACATGGGAGCACCGTACGCCACTCCGACGAACTTGACAATGATTCTCGTTCTCATGTAGCCTCAGACGGTGGAGCCGCTGGTCCTGGTCCTTGGCCTCGCCGCCGCGGCGGGCGATCTCATCGGCGGGGCGATCGTCGCCGCGCCGCGACGCATCAGCGACCGGACCCTGGGCCTGCTCATGGCGCTGGGCGCCGGGAACTTGCTGGGGGTCTCGATCATCGAGCTCATCCCGGAGTCCCTCGCCGGGGTGGGAGAGACGGCTCCGCTGTTCATCCTCGGCGGCTACCTGCTCATCCACTTCTTCGAGCACGTGTTCGCTCCGCACCTCCACTTCGGCGAGGAGACCCACGGCGAGACGGTCGTGGACACACATGTGACGAGCACCGCGATCGTCGGCCTCGGCCTGCACGCCTTCATGGACGGCGTCGCGATCGGCTCCGCGTTCATCGCGAGCCCGGCGCTCGGCGTGATCGTGTTCGCAGCGATCATGCTGCACAAGCTCCCGGAGGGATTCACGATCGCATCGGTGATGAAGGCAGCCGGGACCGGCCGGAGCTGGGCCCTCACGGCGTCGGCCATCCTTGCCGTCGCGACGTTCATCGGCGTCATCGCCGCGTCCGGCCTCGGGACCCTCGCTCCGTACGCGCTTGCGATCGCCACCGGCTCGGTGCTCTACGTGGGCGCGACCGACCTCATGGCCGAAGCGAACACAGCGGAGGGCATCCTCAACCCCCTCATGGTCTTCGTCGGGATCGCCATGTTCTTCGTCGTGCTGGCCGTGGTACGCGTCGCCGGCATCGACGTGTGATGGCGTCGTGCTGGTGGCGCCGTAGACTGAGGACGGAAAGCGAGGTCCCTCCTGGCCACCACCATCGAGATCACCCCCGACATGACGATCGCGTCCGTCGTCGACCGTTGGCCGGAAGCTGCCCGGATCTTCGCCCGCTACGGCCTCTCGTGCGCCTCCTGCGCCATCAGTAAGAGCGAAACGATCATGGCGGGCGCGACCGGGCACGGCGGCGGCCGGGTCGACGTGAACGAGCTGTTGCGTGACCTGAACACGTACGCGGAGACGGGAAAGCTGCCCGTGGGGCTGCCGGACGCCTCGAAGGTGGCGTCACCCGGCGGTGGCGGCCCGAAGGGACTCGCGACCGGCCAGGCCGGGATCAAGCACGTCATCGCGGTCATGTCCGGCAAGGGTGGCGTCGGCAAGTCCCTCGTTGCCGGGCTCCTCGCGGTGGGCCTTCACCGCTCCGGCGTGCCGGTCGGCGTCCTCGACGGCGACATCACCGGTCCGTCCATCCCGCGGATGTTCGGCGTGCGCGAGAAGCCCGCCGTCGTGCCCGGCACCCAGACGCTCGAGCCACCGCGCTCCCGCGGTGGGATCCCGATCATGTCGATGAACCTGCTGCTTCCCGGGGAGGACGAGGCGGTCATCTGGCGCGGGCCGATGGTCTCCGGCGCGATCCGGCAGTTCTACACCGATGTGCACTGGGGAGAGCTCGACTACCTCATCGTCGATCTCCCGCCCGGAACCAGCGACGCACCGCTCACGGTGATGCAGGCCCTGCCGATCGCGGGTGTCATCCTCGTCACCACACCCCAGGCGCTCGCGACCATGGTCGTGACCAAGGCCGTACGCCTGGTGAAGCAGCTCGGCGGCGACATTCTCGGCGTCGTCGAGAACATGGCCTACGTGACGACGCCGTCTGGCGAGCGGCTCGAGGTGTTCGGCCCGTCGCAGGGCCTCAAGCTCGTCATCGCGGCGAACGCGTCACTCCTCGCGCGCATCCCGATCGACCCGCGCATCTCCGACCTCGCGGACCACGGACGGATCGAGGAGTACGAGTCGCCGGAGTTCGACGAGCTCATGCGGAACTTCGTGGCCGTCGCACCCGCTCGCGCCCACCCGCACTGACTCGCGACGCTGCCCGAGGCGCTCGGGAAGAGGGACCTGGACCGGATCATCAGCGGTTGTCCTTGCGGATGCAGGTGGTGCGGACTGGCAGTGCCGCTCCGGCCCGGACGTCGCCGCTCCGGGCCCGCGTAGCCCGCGTCCGCTGATGGCCGTGGGCCGCATCCCGGTCCCGCGCGCGGCGCTCGTCCTCTACCTCATGGTCGGGATCGCGAACGTGCTCGCCTTCGGGTACCAGTTCGTCATGCCTCGCCTGCTCCGCCCCGCGGAGTTCGCGATCCTCACGCAGCTGTTCGGCATCCTGCTGGTGGAATCGATCGGCACCCAGGTCGTGCAGGCGGCCACCGCGAAGCTTGCCGCTCAATACCGCGCGCGTGGCGACGACGACGCGCTCCATGTCTTCGCCCGGGGCTGGCTGCGGCGGATGGCGATCGGCGCAGCGCCGCCGGCCGTGGCCATCGCCGTGAGCGCGCCTCTCGTCGCGCCCGCGCTCGATCTCACGACGTTCTCCGCCGCGATGCTCGGGGTCACGCTCTTCCTCTCGATCGCGACGACGTTCGGCTTCGGTCTCCTGCAGGGACTTGGGCGGTTCGTCTGGCTCGGGGCATGCCTCATCGCGCAGGCGGGGACCCGCCTCGGGCTCGGCGCGCTGCTCGTCCTGCTGGGATTGGGCGTGGACGGCGCGTTCGCTGGCGCCACGCTCGCTCTGGTCGCGTCGTCGCTCCTCGCGTTCGTGCCGCTTCGCCGGCTACTTCGCGCCCCCGTGGTCGAGCGTACCGCGGATATCGGCGCAGGAGAGACGCGCTTCTTCCTGCTCGCCGGCGTCGTCATCCTCGCGTACGCGGGGCTTACCAACGTGGATGCCGTGCTC
>Ga0136617_10004626_pt1 | contig 12325 bp, 6 predicted proteins | sample AntDrymUQ3222106_2_FD_129672 | JGI IMG/M metagenome (GOLD analysis project Ga0136617, IMG submission 129672) | Polar desert sand microbial communities from Dry Valleys, Antarctica - metaG UQ322 (21.06) | ecosystem: Environmental > Terrestrial > Soil > Desert | place: Antarctica: Dry Valley...
CTGCGGAGGGTCGGCGCAGTCGCTCATCGACAGCCACCACAGGCGCTCGGCATGATGACGATCAGGGCGGTAACGAACACGTCTCGTGTACAAGTGCCGTCCGTCCGAGGTATCGAACCCGACACGCTCTCTGATTCCCGCGGCGATCGCGAGCAGCGCGCTGCGCACGGAGCCCTGTGCGAGGTACACCGCTTCGTACGGATCTGCCGCGCCAGTACTCTGAGTGCCCCTGTTGCGGCCCGGGCCCGCAACGAATCTCAGCCGCTTCGCAGTGCGGAGAAATCCGCGAACACCGGTGTCCGACGCGCGCCGGTCGTAGACGATGACACGGCGAATTGCTGGATTATTCGCGAGGATAGCGCCGCCCTGGGGCGTTGTCAGTACGTCTACGTCGCCCCTCTGGCCAAGCTCCGCGATCAAGGGTGTCGCCAGGATGACGTCGCCAAGGAAGCTCGTCTGGATCACCAGCGAGCTCACCCTTCACTCCACCTGCAGCACGGCGAGAAAGGCTTCCTGCGGAATCTCGACCGAGCCGACCTGCTTCATCCGCTTCTTTCCCTCTTTCTGCTTCTCGAGGAGCTTGCGCTTGCGGGTAATATCCCCGCCGTAGCACTTGGCAAGCACGTCCTTCCGCAGCGGTTTGACGGTCGTTCGCGCGATGATCTTCTGTCCGATCGCCGCCTGGATCACGACCTCGAACAGCTGGCGCGGAATCAACTCCTTCAGCTTGTCGGCGATCTTGCGTCCCCAATCGTAAGCCTTGTCGCGGTGGATGATCACGGAGAAGGCGTCCACCGGCTCGCCGTTGATCAGCATGTCGAGCTTCACCAGGTCGCTCCGCCGATATTCAAGCAGCTCGTAGTCGAGCGACGCGTATCCGCGGCTGATCGTCTTAAGTCTGTCGAAAAAATCAAGGATTATCTCACCGAGCGGGAACTCCCAGTCGAACTCGACACGAGCCTGATCGAGGTACGTCATGTTCCTGTAGACTCCTCGGCGCTCGGTGCCGAGTGTCATGATGGGACCGATGTAGTCGGAAGGCGCCATGATGCGCGCCTTGACGTATGGCTCCTCGATGTAGTTGATCACCGTCGACTGCGGCATCAGCGATGGATTCTCGATCAGCTGAACCTCGCCGTCAGTCCGGTACACGCGGTACTCAACGCTTGGAACGGTCGTGACCAGGTCCAGTTCATACTCCCGCTCCAGTCGCTCCTGCACGATTTCCATGTGCAGCAGCCCGAGGAAGCCACAGCGGAATCCGAATCCGAGCGCCGTCGATGTCTCCGGTTCGTACTGGAGGGATGCGTCGTTGAGTTGCAGTTTTTCGAGCGCGTCGCGCAGCGTTTCGTACTGCTGTGTATCGGTCGGATATATGCCGGCGAACACGAACGACTGCACGTCGCGATACCCTGGCAAAGCATGCGGCGCTGGGTTGGCGGCGTCGAATATCGTGTCTCCCGCCCGCGTCTCCTTTACAGACCGAACGTTTGCGACGACGTATCCCACTTCACCCGGCCCCAACTCCTCGGTCTTGACCTGGCGCAGCTGGTTGTAACCGACTTCGGCCACCTCGTAGACGGATTCGCTGGCGCCGAAAGTGATCTTCGTTCCCACCCGGATAGTGCCATCAACTACACGCACGCTCGGAATCGCGCCGCGATAGCGGTCGTAATACGAATCGTAGATAAGGGCTCGCAATGGGCCGTCCGCATTTCCGCTCGGCGGAGGCACCTTGCGCACGATCTGTTCGAGCAGCTCGGCGATGCCGATGCCTTCCTTCGCGCTCACCAGCAGGATGTCGTCGGGATCGACTCCGAGAAGATCGTGTACCTCCTGCTTTCTCTTTTCCGGCTCCGCGCCCGGAAGGTCGATCTTGTTCAGAACCGGGACGATCTCGAGTCCCGCGTCGAGCGCCAGGAAGAGATTGGAGAGCGTCTGCGCCTGGATGCCCTGCGATGCGTCGACGACGAGTATCGCACCCTCGCATGCGGCGAGTGACCGTGACACTTCATAGGTGAAGTCGACGTGTCCCGGCGTGTCGATGAGATTCAGCTCGTACGCTCCGCCTTCGAGCGATTCGTACGTCATCCGCACGGCGTTGAGCTTGATAGTGATCCCGCGCTCGCGCTCGAGGTCGAGCGTGTCGAGGACCTGCGCTTTCATCTCGCGCTTCTTGAGCATGCCCGTGGCTTCGATCAGTCTGTCGGCAAGCGTTGACTTGCCGTGATCGATGTGGGCGACGATGCAGAAGTTGCGGATGTGGTCGAGCTTCAAGGCGTTCCGGTGTGTCGGTCCCGGCACACCCGGGCGCAGCTACGTAATATAGCCGCGCGTTAGTTGCATCCTCCGAACAGCTACTGTTTCTCCGGAGGCGGCACGTTCTCTCTTGCAACCGGCTCCTGACGGATGATGCGCGGCTCCGACCGGGGTGTGTACACGCGACCCTGCGCCGGCTGATCGACACGGGGCGCAGGGGGCGGATCGTTGCGAATTTCCACGCGAGCCGGAGTCTGCGGCATCGCGCGAGGCTCAGAACGCGGCTCGGGACGCATCCGCGGCTCAGGCCTGTAGACGCGCACCGGTTCAGGAGTGTGAATTCTCGGCTGCTCGGGCGACGACACGCGAGGATCCACGATGGGGTCAGTCGTCACGCGGCCTCCATTCCGCTTCATCGCGCGCTCGCGGATGTCGGACATCCGCCTCGCGTCGGCCGCTCGTCTCGGGTCGAGCCTTCCCTCAGCGGGAACCGGATCGAGAGGAACATTAGGAACCACCGGGTCGGGCACCATCGGTTTCACGCGCATGCCCACCCGCGGAATTGTAGTTCCGGGCGTGCCCGGATTTCGTGGGTTGGTTCCGGGGTAGCCGATTACCGGCCCGTACCCCGAGCCATAGCGTCCCGAGTTCCGATACCGCGACCCATGGTACCCGGGACCGAAATACCCGATGCCATACGAGCGGCAGAAATCCGAATACCCGATCCCGAAGGACGAGAGGCAAAGATCGAAGTAGTCGCCGGCGCCATAGTACGTGGCATAGCGGTTCGCGTACCGGCTTCGCGTGCGGTCTGTCGAATAGACTTCATAGGACACGTAGTCCATCGAGAAATCGGCGGTCTCCGGAAGCGTTCGCGATACGAACTGGCTCACTATCGCGAACGGATCACCGTATCTCGATGTCGCCAGTCGGGCGATGCTCCACTGCGACCCGGACGAGTAGTAGCTGTAATCGAATCGCCTGTATGAAGCGATCGCAAAGATGAACCCCATTCCGCTCGACTCGTACAGGTTGAACGCCTGGTCTCCGCTGTATGGAAGCCGGTCGTTGACGAATCGGGCCTGCTCGAAAGGCCGCTGCTCTGACGGCCGCCGCGGATAGAGAACGCGCAGCTCACCGTCGGTTGTCACACGGATAACCGTTAGATAGGAGCCTGTCTCCGAAGCGACAAAGGGACGCACACGGTCACCAAACCGGAAGCTGATTTCATCGAGCCATACGTCCACGCCCGGCGCCGATTCGCGAGCGGGAGTGATGTTCGTGACCCCGGAGCGATCTACGGCCTGGGACAGAGCGGCCGCAGGCGCGGCAGCTGCGACGAAGCCCGATGCAACGACTGCCGCGATAAGTCTCATGTGTGTCTCCGGGATGCGATCGGGTCGCTACCCTGCGACCGTCCACTACTATACCTTGCGCGCAGTGTCACTGCCAGCGCTTCTGGAGGCGTTCGAAGCAGTTCCCGCATTCCGGGAACTCGCCGCTTCGCTCCCCCCGCTCAATACCCGGCTACACGCATCCGGTCTTCCAGGTTCCAGCGACGCCGTGGCGATCGCCGCCCTCGCACGCCTCAGCCCAGCGCGGTTCTTCGTTGTCATCGCCGAAAGCGTATCCGGTGCAGAGCGCTGGCTGGCAGATCTCGAGTCACTTGGCGACTCCGGCATGGTTTCGTTCTACCCGCCGCGCGAAGCGTTCGGTGAAGCTGAACCCCACGCCGAAGTCGCGGGCGAGCGCGTTGAAACTCTCGAGCGAATCGGACGCGGCGACGTCCGTGTGCTGCTCACCACCGCGCGCGCGATTCTCGAGCGAACGCAGCTTCCACGAGCGTTGGCGACTACGCGGCTGGAGCTGCGCAAGGGGGACACAAGGCGTCCCGAAGCGCTGGCCCATCACCTCGAATCCATAGGGTTCGAGCGCGTGCCGATGGTGGACGACGTCGCACAGTTCAGCGTTCGCGGAGGAATATTCGACGTCTACAGTTTCGGCATGGCCGAACCGGTGCGACTCGAGTTCTGGGGAGACGAGATCTCGGAGCTCCGCCACTTCGATCTTGTCACTCAACGGTCGACGCGCGATGCCGAGCTCGCGCTCGTCCTTCCTGTGGATGGGCAGCTCACCGGGCCGGCGGACGAGACCGAGCGCGTTTCCATCACCGCCCTTTTTCCGCCTGATACGATCGTCGTCGTTCCGGGAGACAGTCGCGTGGCGCCCGAGCTTCGCCGTACGTGGGACGAAGCGCAGCATCACATCGAGCTTGCGCGTCGCCGGGGCGAAGACGTGCCGGGACGCGATGAGCTCTACGAATCGCCCGAGGCCACCCTCGAATCAATCGGATCACTCGGAATTCTCGAGATTTTTCCGGATGAGGTAGTAACCGCCCACCCCGAGTTCGAACAGCAGAATGGCAATGCGCCGGCGCTGTTCGATTTCCCGCTGGCGATGCCCGAAGCCATCCACCGCGACATGAAACGGTTGCGGGAAGTGGTTTCGGATGGAGTGCCGACAATAATTCTGTGCGACAACTCCGGTCAGGCGGAGCGGCTCGATGAGCTGCTGACGGAGGGCGGGCGTCCAACGAGTGCGGGGCTGGCCATCGGCGTACTCCATGGCGGGTTCGTGATTCCGCCCTGGGGATTTCAGTCGCCGGGACTGCGCGTGCTCACCGATCACGAGATTTTTCGCCGCGAACGGCGTATTCGACGGGCGCGCCGCTACACCGCCGGCGCGTCGATAGAAACACTCACTGCGCTGACCCCCGGCGATTATGTGGTGCACCTCGAGCACGGTGTCGGCATCTACCGCGGAATCGAAAAGATCTTCGTCCGCGAAAGCACCGTTGAAGCGGCAGTGATCGAATACGAGGGCGGATCGCGGCTCAACGTTCCGCTCTACCGAATCGATCAGATCGAACGGTTCAGATCATCTGCCGACATCACCGACGAGAATCCCCCGCCGCGGCTGCATACGCTCGGCGGCAAGCGATGGGCGCAGCAGCGCGACAGAACGCGGGCCGCCATCAGGGAGATGACTGTCGAGCTCCTCGACCTTTACGCGCGCCGAAAGGTCACATCGCGTGCGCCTCATGTGCCAGACACAGCGTGGCAGCGGCAGCTCGAATCCTCATTTTTGTTTGAAGACACTCCCGATCAGCGTACCGCGACCAGCGACGTCAAATCCGACATGGAGAAGGGGCGTCCGATGGATCGGCTGCTCGTCGGCGACGTGGGATACGGCAAGACCGAGATTGCGGTGCGGGCGGCGTTCAAGGCGGTGCAATCCGAGAGACAGGTTGCGGTTCTCGTTCCGACCACGATTCTCGCGGAACAGCACGCCCGCACATTCGGCGATCGTCTGGCGGATTTTCCCGTCCAGATACGCACGATGAGCAGATTCGAAACGCCGAAACAGCAGGCGGAGGTGATCGCTGAGCTGAAAGCGGGAAAGGTGGACATCGTGATCGGAACTCACCGGCTGCTGAGTCCCGACGTGGCGTTCAGGAATCTTGGAGTGATCATCGTCGACGAAGAGCATCGTTTCGGCGTGAAGCACAAGGAGCGGTTGAAGCAGCTGAAGCTCGACACCGACGTGCTCACGCTCACCGCCACGCCAATTCCGCGGACGCTGCATCTGTCGCTGGCGGGACTGCGCGACATGACGTTGATGCAGACGCCTCCGCGTGACCGCTCACCGGTTCTCACCTTCGTCGAGCCGTGGGACGACGGTCTCATCGAGGAAGGAATCACGCGCGAGCTCGATCGCGGCGGCCAGGTCTTCTTTGTACACAATCGCGTCGAGACCATCGACTCCATCGCCGATCGCGTTCGCCGGCTCGTACCGCGCGCTCGGGTCGGCGTGGGGCACGGACAGATGAGGGAGCGGGATCTGGAAGACGTGATGCGCCGGTTTGTCGATGGCGAGACCGACGTGCTCGTGTCCACAATGATCGTCGAATCCGGTCTCGACGTACCGAACGCCAATACAATGTTCGTGGACCGGGCGGACCACTTCGGCCTCGCGCAGCTCTACCAGCTTCGCGGTCGAGTCGGGCGATCGCACCGCCGAGCCACCTGCTACCTGTTGATTCCCGAGTCAGACCTGGATGAGGATGCGAATCGCCGTCTCAAGATCCTCGAGCACCACACGGAGCTGGGCGCGGGGTATCGCATCGCGCTCAAGGATCTGGAGCTTCGCGGGGCTGGTAATCTGCTCGGGCCGGAGCAGTCCGGCTTCGTGCAGGCGGTGGGCTTCGACATGTATCTCCGCATGCTCGACGAGGCGGTGAAGAGGATGATGCGGGGCGACACCAGCTCCAAGTTCCAGCCGTCGGACGTGTCGGTGGACATACCGTCATATCTGCCCGACGAGTACGTCACGAGCCAGGACGCCAAGCTCGACATCTACCGGCGTTTGACCCACCTGACCGACGGTTCGGATATCGACTCGCTGCGGGCGGAAGTAAGGGATCGGTTCGGCCCTGTGCCCGAACCGGCGTCGACATTCTTCGCTGTGGCGCTCCTCAGGGTGCTGGGCGGCAGGTCGGAAATCGAGTCGATGCTGCTGCGCGGGAACGAGGCACGTATTACTTTTCGCGAGCATGCCGTGCCGCTCATGAAAGGGATCTCGGCGGCGTTTCACGAGGTACAGTTCCAGGCGGAAGTGCGGCGCGCGCATCCGCTTTCGTTGAAGTTGACCCGGCTCGGCGGCGCGGAGCTGCTGGATGGCCTGGTTCGCGCCCTCGCGAAGTTGCGCGCCTGAGCTCTCGCTCGGGCTCACATTGACTCATCCATGACATGAAAAAGACCCTCTTTGCCACACTGGCGGCACTACTGGTATTTACCGGCTGCGACTCTCTCAGGGAGGCGATGTCGGCGCACGTCGACGTCGTCGCGAAAGCCGGCGATCAGGAGCTGACCATCGACCGAATGGCCAATCTCATCGGCAGCTCCAAGGCACCGCTGCGCAAGGACGTGGCTACTGCCGTCGCCGATGCCTGGGTGAATTATCACCTGATAGCTCAGGCCGCGGTCAACAACGACTCGCTCACCGACGGAGCAAAGATCGACGAGGCGATGTGGGCTGTCTTCGCCAATGTGAAGGCGAAGAAGTGGTCGGAACAGGTGTCGAAGACCTGGAAGGGCCCGGACAGCTCGATGGCCGAGGCGGGCTATGGTGAGGGCAACCTCCTGGCAGCCAGCCACATACTTCTGCTCACTCCCGACACAACGCCCGCCGCAGTCGCTGCCGTAAGGAAGAAGATCGACGCCCTCAAGGGTCAGGTCACGAGCGCCAACTTCGCGGACATGGCGAAGAAGAACAGTCAGGACCAGCAGTCGGCGGTGCAGGGCGGCTCACTCAGCATCTTTCCTCGCGGGGCGATGGTTCCCCAGTTCGAGCAGGCGGTGCGCGCGCTCAAACCGGGTGAGATCTCTCCCGTCATTCAGACACAGTATGGCTTCCATATCATTCGCCGTCCCACCTTCGCCGAAGTTCGCTCGCAGTACATCCAGGCGTCGCAGGCCAGCGGAATGCAGGCGGCGGAAAGCACATATCTCGCCGGTCTCGAGACCAGCGCGAAACTGGAGACGAAGCCCGGGATTGCCGCGACGGTGCGAGCCGTCGTGGAGAATCCGAACGGACATCGCGACGACAATACCGTTCTAGCGACATCGTCTATCGGCAAGTTCACCGCCAAGGATCTTGCCCGATGGATGGAAACCTTCCCGCCGCAGGCCGGCATCGTGGAGCGCGTGAAGGCCGCACCGGATTCGCTGATGCCCGTGTTCGTGAAGAATTTCGTGAGAAACGAGCTCGTTCTGCGCGCCGCTGACAGCGCCAAGCTCGGGCCTGATGCCAAGCAGGTGGGAGAGATCCGTAAACTGTTCAGCAGTTCCGTATTGAACGCGTGGAATGCGCTCAACGTCGACCCGCAGAAGCTCGTGACGGCTGGGAAGTCAAAGTCGGAGCGGGGGAAGGTCGCGGCGCAGCGTGTCGAGGAGTACGTGACGAAGCTGCTCGCGCAGCAGGCGCCGTACGTCGACGTGACCCAGCCCGTTCAGAACGTGATTCGCGACAAGTATGATTTCGACATCAATCCCGAAGCGATCGACGCGGTACTTGTCCAGGCAGCCAAGGTGCGACTGGCGACCGATTCGACTTCGGCGGCACCGCAACCCAATTCGGTGGTTCCGGTGCCTAACCGGGATACCACCAAGCGATAGCACTGCCTGTCATCGGTTGCGCGTTTGTGAGTGAGGCGCGGTGAGTAACCAGTTAGACGTTATGCGTTTCGTGTTCCACACAGAGCTTTGCCGCGGCCCGACGGGCAACGCGTAACGCACAAACGGTCCACTCAGTACGCCTGACTCATCACGCTCAACGGGGAACGATTCAACTTACTGATAGCAGCAGAAATAAGGTACGTTGGGGCACCGTTTGCACGGACAAAGGGTAAAGAACGAATGCTGAAGCGACTGATTGTTTCGACTCTGTTGACGGCGATACCAGTTTGCATCTCGGCGCAAACGGGCCCGACCCCGCTCGCCGCTGCGACGGCTTCTCGTGCGCAGCCCGCACGGATTCCGGTCGACCGCGTCGTGGCGGTGGTCGGTGATCAGGTGATTCTCTGGAGCGACGTCATGAGCTCCGTGAACCAGCAGCGCGCGGCTGGAATGCAGCTCCCGCCTGATTCCGCGGGGCAGGCGGCTGTCGCTCGCGACGTTCTCAGCCAGCTGGTGGACGAAGAGATACTCGTGCGGAAAGCGCACGAGCTGAAAATCGAAGTCACTCCCGACGAAGTGAACCGGTCGGTTGAGGAGCAAGTGAAGCGAGTGAGGCAGGGTTTTCAAACAGAGGACGAATTCAAGAACGAGCTTCGGACCGCCGGCTTCGGGACGCCGGAGGAATACCGGCGCACGCTGTACGAGCAGTATTACCGCCGCGCCCTTCAGCAGCGTGCATTCGAGGATCTTCGCAAGACCGCAGTGGCCCGCAACGTGAGCGAGGCCGAGATCGACGAAGCGTTCCAGAAGAACAAGGAAGCGCTTCAGAAGCAGCCGGCGACCGTGACGTTCCGCCAGGTTGTCGTGGCGCCCAAGCCGACCGCTGAGGCGAAGAAGCGCGCGCGGGCGAAAGCCGACTCCGTTCTCGCCGAGATCCGGAAAGGTGGGGGCGGAGACTTCGAGCAGATCGCAAAACGCGAATCGATGGACCCTGCATCGAAGCAAACCGGCGGAGACCTCGGCTGGACCCGGCGTGGAGCAATGGTCCCGGAGTTCGAGCGAGTGATGTTCGCGCTCAACCCCGGCCAGATCAGCCCGGTGGTCGAGACTACATTCGGATTTCACATCATCCGCGTGGACAGAGTGCAGGCGGCGGAGGTCAAGGCCCGGCACATTCTCATCAGCCCGGTGGTGGATTCTGCCGACATCGCTTCAGCCCGTCGTGAGGCGGACAGCGTGGCGGCCCAGTTGCGGCGCGGCGCCGCTTTCGATTCGCTGGTGGCGAAGCACCACGATCCCGCAGAAGAGAAAGGAATCCTTCAGCCATTTCTACGTGACTCGCTTCCCGCGTCATACGCCACGGCGACGGCGGGCAAGAAAGTCGGAGATGTCACCGACGCATTCGAGCTGTCGAGCCCGCGGGGTGGTTCCAAGTTCGCCGTCGTTCAGATGGTGACGGTCAATGAGGCGGGCCAGTACGTGGAAGCGGAGGTGCGCGAGAGAATCCGCCAGCAGCTGGTGGCAGAGCGCGCCACGCGTTCGCTGCTGGATGATCTGCGCAAGCAGACGTACGTCTCGCTTCGATTGTAGCGAGTGACTGCGCGCATTGCCGTAACCGTGGGGGATCCCCGCGGTATCGGTGCGGAGATAGTGACGAAGGCGCTCGCCGACCCACGGATCGGCGGGCGCTCTCATTTGGTGGTAATAGGTCCCGGCGGCTGCGGGATCCAGATCGATGAATCTGTCGGTGATTGGGAATCGAATGGAGACGCCGCGCTCGCGGGACGGTTGAGCGGGCGAGCGATCGAGCGGGCCGTCCAGCTGGCGTCAGGCGGTGAAGTCGACGGAATCGTTACCGGCCCGATCGACAAGCAGGCCCTTCTCCTCGGCGGATACAATTTCCCGGGGCACACCGAGATGCTCGCGCGGTTGACCAATTCGCGAGTGGCGATGATGCTGGCGTCGATGCGGGATCCGACGCCATCTGCGCCTAATCCCCTCCGCGTGGTCCTCGCTACCACACATCTTCCGTTGCGCGAAGTGCCCGGTGCGGTGACGGCAAAAGCAATCATCGAGACGGCCGAGGTTACTCGCGAATATCTCACGAAGTGGTTCTCAATCGATCGGCCGCGAATTGCGCTATGTGCTCTCAATCCCCATGCGGGCGACGGGGGGCGATTCGGTAATGAAGACGACGAGCTGTTGGCACCGGCTGCCCGCTCCGCCGGCATCGACGGTCCATTTCCAGCGGACACTGTATTCGTGCGCGCGATGCGCGGCGAGTTCGACGTCGTGATCGCGCCGTATCACGATGTGGGTATGACGGCGATCAAGGTCGCTTCGTTCGGAGCTGCGGTGAACGTAACGCTTGGTCTTCCGTTCCCTCGCACTTCACCTGATCATGGAACCGCCATCGACATCGCGGGGAAAAACGCCGCCGATCCGTCGAGCTTTATCGAGGCGCTGCTTCTGTGCCGGCGGATTGCGGCTCTCGCTCTGACGCCCGGCGGTCGCCCGCAGAGTGCAGGTCGACAGCCAGTGAGTCGATCTTCCGGCCTTCCATCTCCCGCACGGTAAAGATGGCCCCTCCCGCGAACACTCGGTCACCCGCCAGCGGCAGGCGTCCCAGCACACCGAAGACGTAGCCTCCTATCGTCGTCGCGTCTTCGTCCGGGACGCTCAATCCGAAATGATCGTTCAGCTCGCCGATGTTCGTGCTTCCGCTCACGAGCGTCTCGCCGGCGCGCGTCGTGACCGGTTCGGGATCGTCTTCCGGAGTGTCGTACTCGTCCAGTATCTCTCCGACGATCTCCTCGAGCAGATCCTCCATGGTGACGACTCCGGCTGTGCCGCCATACTCGTCGAGTACGATCGCCATGTGTTCCTTGAGGCGCTTGAAGTCCGCCAGCACCTCCTCTACTTCGCGGGATCCGGGGATCACGTGAACGGGGCGCATCATCGAGCGTAGAGAGAAAGAGCTTGCAGGAGTGCTGCCGCGGGCTGTTGCGCCGAAAGCGCCGGCGCCAATGCCCGGGCCGCCGAGGGCGGCCGAAGGAAGCAGCACCTTCAACATGTCTTTCGCTAGCACAAGGCCCGTGATGTTGTCGATCGACTCTTCGTACACAGGATAGCGCGAGAAGCCGTTCTCTTCGATGACCGCGACGACTTCGCGCAATGTAGAGTCCACCTCGAACCCAACGATCTCGGTGCGCGGCGTCATCACTTCGCGCGCGTTCTTTTCGGAGAACTCGAACACCGCGTCGAGCATGTCCGCATCGCCCTGCTGAATCGCCCCGCCTTCCTGCGACTGCTCCACCAGGAGCCGCAACTCTTCAGGAGAATGGACGCTTTCGTCGCCGCCCGCTGCCGGCTGGCCCATCAGCTTCAGCATACCGTTCGCGGAGCGATGAAGGATCCAGAGAAATGGGCTCATGACCCAGGTGAACAGAACGAGGGGCGGCGCGAGGTATTTCGCGAAGCGCTCCGGACTGTTCAACGCCGCCGCCTTGGGTGTCAGCTCCCCGATTACGACGTGAAGATAGGTAAGAAAGAGGTAGGCGACGATCCCCGCGAGAGTGATCTGAATCGACACGCTCACACCTTCCGGCAACCGACCGATGACTCCCCTGAAGGCGTCGGCGAGAGTGTCGACGGCAAGCCAGCCGAGGCCAAGGCTGGCGAGGCTGACCCCCAACTGGCTCGCGGAAAGGACGCGCGAGATATTAGATGTAGCGCGAAGCGCTATTCGGGCGAACTTGTCGCCCGTGCGGACCATTGCCTCGAGGCGCGTGCGGCGCGATCTCACGAGAGCGAACTCCGCCGCAACGAAA
>Ga0136617_10004627_pt1 | contig 12319 bp, 8 predicted proteins | sample AntDrymUQ3222106_2_FD_129672 | JGI IMG/M metagenome (GOLD analysis project Ga0136617, IMG submission 129672) | Polar desert sand microbial communities from Dry Valleys, Antarctica - metaG UQ322 (21.06) | ecosystem: Environmental > Terrestrial > Soil > Desert | place: Antarctica: Dry Valley...
CGTGACCCGGAAGCGGAGGCGGCGCAGGAGGTCGATCGGGTGCTCCTCGATCGACGGCGCCGCGCCGGTGTGCAACTATCGCGGCGCCCGGCCGAATGGACTACGGCTGGCGAGCCATGCGTGCGCTTGCCCTAGTTGACTTCGGCGCGAGGCAGCCGGATAGCCCGTGGATCCGGGCGACCGGCCAAGACAGCGGCCAGAATCTCAACCCCGTCGACCAGCCGCGGGCCCGGCCGCGAGACGTAAGCGTAGCCATCGATGGCCCAGATCTGACCGTCGCGCCATGCCTTTGTTCGCGTAAGCGGCTCTGGTGGCTCGAAGGCCGACCACTCATCGAGGGTTCGCGGCAGGTCGAAGCCGCACAGGCCGAGCACCACGACGTCCGGATCGGCCGCCGCCAGCGCCTCCCAGCTTGACTCGCGCGAGCGCTCGCCGCTCACGCCGATGACCGACTCGCCGCCGGCGCGCTCGATCTGCTCCGGAACCCAGTGGCCGGGCGCGAACAGGGGATCGAGCCACTCGACCAGAGCTACGTCCGGGCGCTGAGTGGGTGGGTCGACCGCGGCCAGCCGTGCCCGTAAAGCCGCAGTAACACGCTCGCCGCGCGCCTCGACGCCGGCCAGCGTCGCGACCAGCTCGATCGTGGCCAGCACGTCGGCGAGGCCCTGCGGTTCCAGGGACACGACGAGTGGGGCGCCTGCGCCACCAGCTGCGCGCGCTGCCTGCAGCACGGTCGGGTACGAGACGGCGCACACACGACATAACTCCTGGGTCAGCACCAGGTCCGGCGCCAGCCGCACCAGCAGCGGCTCGTCCAGGGCGTAGAGCCCGTGGCCGGCGACCAGCGCGGCACGAACCGCGGCATCGATCTCAGCCGAGCGGCGCGTGGTGGGCGGGATACGGTCGGCCGTCATGCGCGGCAGCCCCGCCACCGCCTCAGGCGGGAAGTCGCACTCGTGGCTGACCGCCAGCAGCCGCTGCGACAGGCCCAGCGCACAGACGATCTCGGTGGCCGACGGCAGCAGTGAGACGATGCGTCGCGCCGGAGCAGCGAGCCGCCCCGGGCCGGAGGAGCGCGCCGGCCGATGCTCGATGTCGCGCGGCCAGCTCAAGGACGTCGTCTGCACGCCAGGCAGCCTACCCCGAAGTGGCGTGCGAGAAGCGGGTGCGCTACCACCTCGATTTCGGACGCTGGCTGCCCACCGGAGCGAGCTCACTGCCAAGCGCCTAGTGCGTACCCATATGGAGCCGGAGATGCTCGCGCATCTCGATGACACGGACGAGCAGACGGCTAGCGACGGCATGCGCCTGGCGCTGTAAGAGCCGTCCTCCCGGACCTCGGGCAGGCAGTAGCCGAAGCTCAGACGGAGCGCACCCAGCTTAGGATGGTGGCCAGGTCCACGTTCGATCTGAACCACGCCGAGAGCGTCGCGAATCGGTCGCCGGGAGCGGTCGCGCCGCATAGGGGAGACCTGATGCCCACGTCCGAGGCCGTTCCAGCAACAAACAGGCACGGTGCCAAACTGCTTAACGACAACTTCTTACGGCCGCATCGGAGCCGTGGAAGGAACGTCACCCCGTTGATGGCGGCAGGGGTCAGCGATCACGTACTGGACGTGCGAGGAGATCGCCGGGCTGCTCGAGCCGATGGGTCTGCTCCGGAACGGTGGACGCTGGCGTCGCTGGCGCGGAGGGCAGTCTCCAGGCTCCGCACAGCGTCGTCCGGGGTGACCGTGAGCGGGCGGCCGTGACGGATCGCCCCGACGAGCTCGCTCATGCCTGCCCGAATGGCAAGCCTGTACTCGCCCTGGCGGTCGGGGCGCTTGATCGTCGCCGCGATCCGCACGCGTCGCCCGTCGCGTGCCGAGGGCCGACGGGCCGTGTGGAGCTCGTCGCCGAACAGTGCGTGCAGGCTCGACGCAGCGTCAGCTGAGATGGTCCCTTCGATGTGCAGGCGGGTCGGAATCCAGCCGTCGATCGTCGCGTGACCACGCTCGAACGCGAGCCGTATCGTCGTTCGCTCGCTCGCTGCCGTTCGGTTGAAGCTATGGTAGAAGGTGGCCGTCAGCGTATCGCCGAAGCGAACGAGGGCGCTGACCCGGTCGACCCGACCGTCCGACCGAGCTTGCGAGCCGCCCGACACGGCATCTGGATCCCGTCCGGCATGGGCGATGGCGAGGTCGAAGAAGTGGACGCCGTGCTCGACGTGGATGCCGCCGCTCAGGGTTGGGTCCCAGAACCAGTGGTGGGGCGGCAGGTTCTCCGAGGACGCGAAGTTCTCGAGCGCGAAGTGCTGAAGGCCGCCGAGCGCGGCGCTGCGGGTCACGGCAATCGCGAGTTGGTGGAGTGGGTGGTGGCGCAGGACGTAGTCGATCGACAGCTGTACGCCTGATCGCCGAGCCGCGTCCACGGCGGCCTGAGCGTCGTAGAGGGTCGTGGCGAGAGGCTTCTCGACGAAGACGTGCTTCCCGCGCGCGGCGGAACGACGCGCGATCGGGCCGTGCAGGTACGGCGGAGTGCAGATATGGACGATGTCCACCGCGTGGTCGTCGATGAGTGCACCGAGGTTGTCGTACGTGGCGGCTCCGGGCGGCGCGATCGCCTCCGCGCGCGCCTTGGCGGGGTCCATGACAGCCACGACGCGGGCCCCGGGCAGGTCGTCGAACGCATCGATGCAGAACGCCCCGAACCGACCGGCGCCGACGAGTCCGATGCCCGCTGCGCGGTTCATCCAGGAACCTCCTCGAGGTCGATCGTCCGCCAGGCGTGAGCTGGCAGCGTCAGCGGAACACCGGCCAGGAGCGATTCCCGGCCAACGATCCCTTTGCGGAACGACAGGTGATAGCGATTAGAGGTCAGAGCGCGCCCGGTAAGTAGAAACGTTCTGGTCTCGGCAGTCGGGTTGTAGGCGATGAAGCGACGCCGCTGGAGCGGAAAGCCCCGCAGAGACTCGGGCTCGAGGAGGTCGGCATAAACGAGCAGGACCGCTGGATCGTCAACCCGCGCCAGGGCCTCGAAGACCAGGTACGCCCAGAGCACCTCACCGGCTCCGTAGACCTCCTTGCCGATCGACCCCGTTCCAGGCAACTCGGTTGTCCCGAGGTTCTCGTACGGGATCCAGGGAGCGGCCCCGCCCTTCGGATCCGGCAGGAGTGGATCGAAGAACGCGACGCTGTGCAGGCGGATGAGATTCATGACCTTCAACATCAGCTCGGTCGGACCACGGCCCGTTCGGAGGACGACTGTCCACGGCAGGATGGCCTCGACGTTTTCCTTGAACGCGGGGTAGAGCAGCGAGGCGCAGGCCTCGAACATGCCACGCACGCGGTAACCGTTTCGCTCAGCCTCTGGATCCTCGTCCCAGTACAGCATCCGCAGCTGCGCCCGGACGAAGGCATCCGCGAGGGAATCCATGTGCTGGTCTCCGGCCGCGGCCAGACGGGCGGCCGCCGCGGCGGCGAAGCCGAGCTGGAGCGGCTCATGGAAGGCAAGCTCGACGCGGTCTCGACGCAACCCGAGGAGGAGCCGAGTGGCCAGCTCTCGCCCGCCCTCTGCACCGAGCTGGGCGGCCTGCAGAGCGGCATACGCGAGCAGACCCGCCACACTTGGGTTCGGCGCGGCACCGAGAGGTCGCGGTCCGGAGTCCGGCCGGAAGTCCGCGAATAGCGGCAGGCGATCGTGGGTCATCTGCGCCAGCCGCGCCGCGCCGCGCAGGCCGGCCCGGACCAGCCGAGCGATTGAGGGGTCGGCTTCGATCAGGGCCACCCAGGGCAGCTTGATGAGTCCGTTCAGGAAGAAGTACCAGGTATCCGTGACGGGCTCGACGCCGTCCGTTGGAAACCGATTCGAGATGTAGCCGGCCTCAGGACGACCGAAGCGAAGCAAGGTCTGGCGCAGTGCGTCGGCGAGCCGCGCGGCCTCGTCGTCGGGATGAAGCCGCAGATACAGGAGCAGGGGCGGGACGATGTCGGCGACGGTCATCAGCTCGATGTGGTCGTCGGCCTGGTCGTAGTAGTGGGCTGCATCGCGCACATACGCCCGGAGTCCCAAGACCTGTTCGCCGCCGATCCGGAGCGGCACCTGGTGGGGGTCAAGCAGATCGGTGACCGTCCCGGCCGCGAGACGCTCCCAGGCGGCGGCCCCGATTGCCTCACTACCGACCCCGTCGAGGCCCACGGACAGGTTGTCCACGAGCCGGGCGCTCGCCTGCCAGCCGTCGGGTGTCGCCTCAACGCCCCGCTGCCACAGCCGCCAGCGAAAGACATGGCGCCCGGCGGGCAGAGTGAATCGCCGGGACGGCACCAGCCCGACCCCGTATCGCGGGGATGCGCCGTAGTCGAAGAGCTCGCGCAGTTCGAGCCCGATCAGGCGGCCGGGTGCCCAGGCCAGGGCGCTCGCATCGACGTGCAGCGTCGACTCGACACCCGTGCCTGGGTCGAACAGGTACGCCGCTGGCACGGAGTTTCCGGGCAGGCCTTGCGTGTTGCGGACCGGGCCGCCGACGAACGACCGCCGCCAGGTCTGAGTCTGCCGGTCGGCCGTCGTGGACAGCGGTCCGAGCCAGAGCTCGATGGCCGGCGGATCGGCCAGGCAACCCGCGAGGTCAACCACCGCCTCGAACGCGATGCCGCCGCCCGCACACGGTCGGACGGTGGCGAACCAGTCGTAGTCGACGAGCTGCCCGTCCGGGTCCCGGCCGCGACCACGGCCCGACAGCTTCAGCCCATCGCCGTCTTCTTCGACGTGGTCGGCCGCGAGGTCGAGCCCGCCGCCGACCGGGACGTTGGCCGTCGATGCGCCTGGGCGGCTCTGCCCGGCCTCGACGATCTCGGTGGTGAAGCGGTAGCGGCGATCGGAGGACCGATGCAGTCGCAGACGGAGGTGATCGCTGTCGACGCTCATCGCCCATGCGTCGGAATCGCCGGCACGCATCGATGATCGTGTCAGTCGAGGTCGTCGTGAGACGTTCGTGGGGGCAACTTGCCGAAGGCGCGCAGGCGGTCGGTGACGGCATGGGACGCCGCCAGACCGATTAGCCCGGGGGTAACGACCGCCAGCGGCAGAATGAGCAACGCACTGGCGGCGACGCTGACGACAAGGAGGACGGCGAGCGTGACGGCGAAGAGCGGCGCCGCGAGCACCGCGAGGATCGAGTTGCGGATCGCCCGGATGAGCCCGCCGTCCGGCTGCAGGAGCACGAACGGCCAGACGTACAGCAGGCTCATCCCGAACAGAACCCCGAGGACGACGAACGCCGCGGAGAGCCAGGCGATCGGCTCGCTGACGTCGTCACGGAGCCGGACGTTGACCCCGACGAGCGACAGGCCGGCGGACGCCCACAGCGCCCACAGCCAGGCATCGACGAACCGGCGGCGCACCGAACCGAAGAAGTCGCGGATCCCGGGGTCCCGCCCCGATGCCAGTTCGTGCATCGACTCGAACAGCGCGGCGGTCGCCGGCGGAAGGAAAACGACCGTCAGGCTGAGGCCGAGCCAGGCGAGATTCAGTGGCGCGACGGCGATAAGCGCGTCCCATGCGTCTCGAAGCGACATGCGCACGACGCGCACGGCGTCGAGCGGCTCGCGCCACCTCATTCCTGCCACTCCAGGTCGCCGGTCGCGGGATCCAGTCGAAGGCCGATCTGCGAGCCATCGTCGAGCACCCACGCTCGTTCAAGCGGTCGAGGGATCAGCCACAGCCCGTCAACGACGCTTTCACCCGAGGGGTCGAGACCCACGTACGAGATGCGGATCGCGTGGTCCCCGGCCTCCAGATCGACCGGGCCCGCGATGCGGTCGAGCCAGAGGTAATCGCGGTCCGGCGAAACCCGTTCGCTCACGGTCGCCAGGTGCGCACCGTCGAGCTCGAAGCGAAGCGCGATCGCCTCTGGCCGAGGATCGCGCTCGACGGGCCGCGCCTCCCCAGTCACACGGTCCACGAGCGTCAACGGGGCGAGGTTGGCGGCGGTGTCCGGATCGGTGCCCGTCCAGTCGAGGAAGCCGCCGGTAAAGCCCATCCCGGCCTCGAACGCTAGTGCGGCACCCGCCTCGCCGTCCTGACGATGGAGGCTCGCCCAGGGGAGCGCGGCCTCATAGCGATACCCCCCCGCAGACTCCTGCCAGGCCAGACTCGCACCGGGGAGGAAAGCCTGGCCGACCCAGTCCCAGACCTGCGGACCGCTCGGCGTCTGGGCGAGGGTCAGCTTCACGTCGACCCGGCTGCGCTGCCCGGTGCTGTCGAGATACAGCCAGACCGCGTCGCCGCGCCAGACATCCGGGCCCACGCCGGTCTGGACGTGCGCTGGATCGCGAAGATCGGCGAGGACGTACAGGTTCTCTGCGTCCCAGGCGAGGCGGAGCTCCATGCTGGCGTGGTCCGGGCCTGGCCAGCTCGATGCCCCGCGCAGGATCTGCTCGGGTGAGCCGATGGCGATCGGCGGTGCCTCCGGCCAGTCGCCAGCGTCTCTTCCGTCGATCGACGGCGCGACGGGCGCGCGAACGGCTTCGAGGTCGAGCCGTCGGACGGTGGGGGCCTGCCGAAGGTGCGCGAGGTAGACGTCGTACGACCCGGCATCGGCGATCGTCAACGCCAGGCTGAGGCTGTCTCCGCTGCCGAGCGCCTCGTAGCGCCCGCCGGAGAAGAACGCCTCGCCGGTCCAATCCTGCAGGCCGTAGCGGGGCGAGCCGCTCGCGGCTGTCCCGCGCTCGGCCTCGACGATGACGCCCCGGGTGGCAGCGCCGGTCGAGCGGGCGGTCAGATAGCGCGAGGCGACTGGATCGTCCGCGACCGCCAGCAGCGCGAGCAGCGCCTCGATCGTGCTCTCGGCTCCCGCGTTCCGGTTGACCCGCAGGGCGTTGGCTCCGGCGAGGCCGTCGAACCCCCGGCCCGTGGCCGGATCGTACATCGACGTCGCGGCCGGGTTATCTCCGAAGAACCAGGCGGCGGCCAGCCCCGCGAGACGCCGATAGCGCTCGTCACCGGTCGCCCGCGCCAACGCGTGGAATCCGAGAACGAGCGGGGCTTGGCCGTACGCGATTTGGTCGTATCGACGCGGCAGCACCCCGATCTCGCGAAGCATCCCGCCCGTCAAGAGCCGGCCATACCATGCGTCGGCCTCGGAACCGGCGGTCGCCAGCCAGTCGTCGCGTTCGAACACCTGGCCGGCCCGCGCCAGCGCCTCGACGCTGTGCCCGCCCCATGCGTGCCAGAACGCGGTCGAGCTCGTGGTGCTCGGCCGCAGACCGAACGGATAGGTGAGGGCGTCACCCGCCCGAGACTCAGCGACAGCCTGACCGAGCCCGAACGCGAGCCGCCTGGTCGTCGGGTTGGGGACGCTCTCCTGCCAGTCGGCGAGACCGAGCAACGCGAGGCTGCTCAGGTCGGTCCCGCCCTTGAGTAATCCGGCTGGCTGCCGGACACCGTGGAGGCTGCCCTGCCTACCGGCGGCCTCGGTCAACGTCCGCTCGAGCGCCGCCTCCCCACGCTCGTACGCTTCCCGCAGCCGGGCGGCGAATGGCGGGTCGACGTTCCGGAAGCCGGCGTACCCGCGGGCGAGGGCACGCTGCCCGCGCGCGGCCCACCAACCCCAATCGGCGTAGCTGGTCGGGCCGTCCTCGTTGATTGTGCCTGTCCCATCGCGAAGGAAGTTGTGGTACCGCCCGTCGCTCGTCTGGAGATACATGACGGTCTCCAGCAGCAGGCGGGCGCGCTCTCTGGCTGGACCGCCGCCATCGCGGCCACCGAGCTCCAGATAGACGAGCGCCGCGCGGGCGATGTCGTCGAGGGCGCTGATCCCCTCGCCGGAGGCATCGACCCAGCGATAGTCGGGTGCCTCAGAGTAGATGTGGACGATCGCCATCGGGCGCCCGCCGATCTCGATGGGCTCGGTCAGGAAGTCCAGGTGCGCTGGATTCACGAGGCCGTGCCGCTCGGTCGGCGGAAGCGTCTCGGTCGGCGGAAGCGTCTCGGTCGGCGGAAGCGTCTCGGTCGGCGGAAGCGTCTCGGTCGTCCCGCGGACGATCAACAGCCCCGCCGCGAGCGCGGCCGTGCCGACAAGGGCCAGGAGTACCCGATGTCGAGTCGCCGTGCGTAGCGATGCGGTCAGCCTTTGACGCCCCCGAGCTGGATTCCCTCGATGAACTGTCGCTGGGCGAGGAAGAAAAGGATCATGACCGGGATCACCATGAGCGAGGACATCGCCATCATCAGGTGCCAGCGCGGCGCCTCGCCGGCGCTGAGGGTCGCCTGGAAGAACTGCAGGCCGAGCGGCAGGGTGAAGCGCGTCAACGGTTCCTGAAGGTAGATGAGGGCACCCCTGAAGTTGTTCCAGTTGCCCTGGAAGCTGAGGACCGCCACCGCCAGGAGAACCGGTCGCACGAGCGGCAGCATCACGTACCACAGCACCTGGAGCGCGTTCGCGCCGTCGATGATGGCCGCCTCCTCGATGTCTCGGCTGACGCCCAGGAAAAACTGGCGCAACAGGAAGATGTAAAAGGGCCCCCAGGCGAAGAGCGCTCCCACCGTCAGCGGATCGAACGTGTTGATCAGCCCCGCCTGCTTCCAGATGAGGAAGCTCGGGATGAGCGTCACCACCCAGGGCAGCATCATCGTGCTCAACATGAGCAGGAACAGCGCGTTCCGGAAGCGGAACTGGAAGCGGGCAAAGCCGTACGCCACGATTGCCGCGCTGCACAGCTCGCCGACCATCGCCAGCGTCGTTACGAAGACCGAGTTGAGGACCATCGCGCCGAAGGGCAGCGCCGTCCACGCCTCGGCGAAGTTCGTCCAGGCGACTGGATTGGGGATCCACTCCGGCGGGAACTTGAACAGTTGGCCCGGGGTCTTGAGCGCGGTCGACACCATCCAGACGAAAGGGATCAGGGCGAAGGCAGCACCCAGCGACAGCAACACGTAGATCGGGGCTTTCGACAGCGTCTGCCGCAGCCGCCCCCGAGACGAGCGCAGCTCGCGGCCTTCACCCGGCACCGGGATCGTCGGGGCGCTCATCGCCGCACATCACCCTCGTAGTAGACCCACGCCTGGCTCGAGCGGAAGACCGCAAGGGTCATCACAAGGATGATCACAAGCATCAGCCACCCGATCGCCGAGGCATAGCCCATGTTGAAGAACGTGAAGCCCTGGGTGTACAGGTAGACGTTCAGGAAGTTCTCGCGGGGGACCCTCACGAAGAGGCCCTGGTCGAAGATCTGCACGCCGGCAATGATCCCCATGATCAGCAGGTAGAACAGGGTAGGAGTGAGCTGCGGGATCGTGATGTGGCGGAACTTCGCCGCGAGACCAGCGCCATCCACCTCGGCGGCGTCATACAAGTCCTTGGGGATGTTCTTGAGGCCGGCGAGCATGATCACCGTATTCGCCCCAAACACGCCCCAGAAGCTCATGATCACGAAGCCCCACAGGACGGTGTTGGGGTCGAGGAACCAACGGGGTCCCTTGTCACCGAACAATGACCATATCGGTTCCGTTGCGGTGTTCACCAGTCCCGATTGGGTCGGGAGCAGCATCAGCCGCCAGAGCAACGCGGTGACGAACGCTGGCAGGACGGCGGGCAGGTAGTAGACGGTCCGCCACACGCCGACGCCGCGCACCCCCTGGTTGAGGAGCGTGGCCGCGAGCAGGGACAGGGCCAGGCCCAGTGGAACGGTGAGCGCCGCGTAAGCAAGCGTGAGCCGCAGAGAGGCCCAGAACTGCTGGTCCTCGCCGATGAGTTTCTGGTAGTTCGCCAGACCCACCCATTCCGGCGTCTGGAGGATGTTGTAGTTGGTGAGGCTGAGGTAGAGCGAGGCGGCGAGCGGGAAGAGGTTCCAGATCAGGAACCCCAGGAACCACGGAAGGATGAGCGTGAACCCGGTCGCCGCTTCGCGGCGCACACCCGCCGCGCGGAGCCCTCGGTAGGTGAGAAGCATGACGCCGACGATCGCTGCGGCCACGACGCCGTAGCGCAGGAGGGTCTCCGCGTACCACTGGATCATCGGCATCCCTCGTCTGGGGGCGCCGGCCGGATCCCCGGTCGGCGCCCTGTTGCCGGATCAGGTCACTACGGCAAGAGCGCCTCGAGATTCGCGCGGGCCGCCGCCGCCAGGTCGGAGGCGGTCCCCTGGTCGTGGTAGAGGAGGTCCTGGAACTCGCGCCAGAACAAGTCATCCCACTCCTGCTGGCGCGGGATCACATTGAACGAGCGCATGTCCTTGGTCGCCTCGAGGATCGCGTCGACCTGCTGGCTCTTCTGGGCCTGCCACTTCTCCGGGAAGCTCGCCAAAATGACGTCTGCGGTGGCAAGGTCCATGTTGGGTGAGACGATCTTCCAGCGCTGGATCCCCTCGGTCAGGGCCACGAGTGCCTTGACGGCGAGCTCCGGGTTCTCGACCGTCGCGTTGACCACGGTCGAGCCGGTCCAGGCGAAGGTCGTGCGCGACTCGGGACCCATCGGTACCACGGCCGCACGGATATCGAGGGCCTCGCCGTCTGCCGACTCGAAGGTGTCCGAAGCCCCGCCCATGAACATCGCGACGGTGCCGGCCTTGAACATCTCGCTGAAGCCCTGCTCCGCAATGGTGTCCTCGGTCGGGCAGCAGGCGGCGTTGAAGATGAGCCTCTTATAGAACTCTGCGCCTGCGATAGCCTCGGGTGAGTCGATCGGCGAGGACTTCAGGTCGGGCGTGATGACCTCGCCGCCGGCCTGCCAGATAAACATGTGGACAGGCGGCCAGCCGTTGGCGGAGAAGCCGTACTGATCCGGCGTACCGTCACCGTCGGTGTCCTTGGTCAGGGCCTCCGCGGTCTCGGCGAAGGTGTCCCAGTCCCACGTCGCATCGGGATACGCGATCCCGGCGGCATCGAACAGCTCGGGGTTGTAGTACAGAACGATCGGCTGACTGATCCATGGAAGCCCGTACACGCGATCCTGATACAGCGCGGTCTGCATGACGTCCGGGAAGTAGCGGTCGACGTTCGCAACCGCGGAATCGATGCCTGCGAGTGGCTCGGTGAGGTCCAGCAGCGCCCCTCGCGACGCATACCCTGCGACGTACTCCTGCGACAGCCACATGAAGTCGGCGCCAGTTCCGCCGGCGAGCGCCGTCTGGAGCTTCGTGTAGTAGTCCGCTGGCGCGGCTTCGTGGATGATCTCGAACTCGTCCTGGCTGGCGTTGATCTTGTCCAGCACGAGTTCCTGGAGCTCCGCGGCCTCACCCTCGCCGGCCCAGGTCGTGAGGCGGAACGTCACCTTCTCGGCCGGAGCCTGGCCGGTCGGCGGGGCGCTCCCCGACGGCGAACTGGCCGAACCCGACGGCGTCGACTCGGCGGCCCCGCACGCCGTGATGAGGAGCGACATGGCGGCCGTCAAGCCGGCAAGTCGCATCGATCTGGTGTTCATCTCTCCTCCTCGAGCAGCTTCCTGCATCAAACGATCACGCGGATCGGATTGCCCGGCGGCCTTCGTTTCTCAGTCCACCCTCCCCCCGTGCCCGGGCACGGGCGCAGTTGATGCGCGGAGCACGAGCTGCGACGGAGCGAGCGGCGTGACGATGAGCTCCCGGTCCTCGACCACCGCCAGCAGAGCCGCTGCCGCGGCACGTCCCCAGGAGACGACATCCTGGCGGACCGTTGTCAGTGGTGGATTCACATGCGCGGCGAGAGGGATGTCATCAAAACCGATGATCGAGAGCTCTGCCGGCAAATCGACGCCCGCCTGGGAGGCGACCGACATGCTGGCGATGGCCATGATGTCGTTCGCGAAGACGACCGCGGTCGGCCGCTCGCGGGCCTCGAGGAGGCGCGCCATGGCGGCGGTTCCGCCGGCCGCCGTGAAGTCGGCCGTCTCCACCGGCCCCGCGGGGATGCCCGCGGTCCCGAGCGCATCCCGCCAAGCAGTAGCGCGGGATGCCGAGTGGACGTAGTCGGGCGGGCCGCCGACGAATGCGATCCGCCGATGGCCCAGCGACAGGAGGTGCGCGACCGCCTGGCGAACACCGGTGCGGTCGTCGATCGTCACGACCGGGACTGCCGTGCGTTCGGCCGGCCGGCCGACGGCGATCGCCGGCAGGCCGAGCTCCTGGACCAGTGGGAGTCGTCCATCACCGTGGCGAAGGTCCGTTAGAAAGACGCCGTCGACCCGGCCCTCCTGGGCCACCCGGCGATACGCAGCGGCGACCGTCGTCGCATCGTCCGGGACGACTTGGAGCACGAGGGAGTAGCCGCGCGGCGCGAGCTCGGACTCGACGCCTGCGATGAAGCTCGGGAAGAAGGGGTCCGCGCCGAGCAGCGCCGGGTCGCGGCTGAGGATCAAGCCGACTGCGAA
>Ga0136617_10004628_pt1 | contig 12319 bp, 8 predicted proteins | sample AntDrymUQ3222106_2_FD_129672 | JGI IMG/M metagenome (GOLD analysis project Ga0136617, IMG submission 129672) | Polar desert sand microbial communities from Dry Valleys, Antarctica - metaG UQ322 (21.06) | ecosystem: Environmental > Terrestrial > Soil > Desert | place: Antarctica: Dry Valley...
CACGTCCGGCGCCTGAGAGTCAAGATCGAGGACCACCCCGACGAACCCCGCCTGATCATCACCGTCCGAGGACTTGGTTATCGATTGCTCGCGTGACGCTTTCAGCTCTGTGTCACCGCCAACGTCGCCGGCCGCGACTTGCGGTGACACAGACGGCTAGACCCGGCGCGATCTCAGGTATTCGCCGAGGCCTTTGGCTTGGGGGTCGAAGGCGGTGGAGGAGGCGACGCCCTCGCCGAGGTAGCCGACGATCACGAAGTTGAGCGCCAGCAGGTTGGGGAGCTCGTAGCGGCGGATCTCGAGGTCACGGGCTTCGGGGAGCAGCTCGGCGAGACGATCGGTGGTGAGATGGGTCGCCAGCCAGACGTAGCCGGCGTCGTCTCGGGCCCACACGCCGAGGTTGGCGTTGCCACCCTTGTCCCCAGAACGGGCGCCGAAGTGCTCGCCGAGCACGGTTCCGGCGGTGACCTCCAGCGGACCGTCGCGAGGCGTGGGCGGGGGTTCGATCGGCGGACCCCTTGGGCCGGTCGGCGACGGCTCGATGCGGGTCCTTCGGCCGTCGTCGAGCACCACAACGTGTTCGACCTCCTCGACGGGGACCAGCGCCGGCCAGTACACGCCGAACGCCTGGGCCGGCGCCGGCGCCGTCGTGGTGAAGAACCCCGGGTAGCTGGCCAGCGCCAGCTCGACCACCGCCGACGAGAACGCTCGCCCGACGAGCGTCTCGTCCGGCGCCTTTGCCGTGACGTGCAGCCGACCGCTCGACTGCTCCTGGTCGGCTCCGTCCGGTGGGGCCGGCGAGAACCGCACGTCGAGCTCGATCCCCGACGCCGCCAACCGCTCCTCGCCGCCGAGGCCGGCAACGAGTGCCGAACGGGCCCATCGCGCTTTCGCTTCCTGGTCGAGCCCGGTCAGCACGAACGTCATCCGGTTGCGGAAGCCGCCGTCGTAGTTGATCGACACCTTCGTCGTGGTCGGAGCTGGCTCGCCGCGCGTCCCGTGCACGCGGACCCGATCAATCCCGTCGTCCCCGAGCCGGATCGTGTCGAACCTGGCGACCACATCGGGGTTGGCGTATTCGGGCGGACCGATCTCGTACAGCAGCTGTGCCGTGACGGTGCCCACCGTGATCCGCCCGCCGGTGCCCGGGTGCTTGGCTATGACGCAGCTCCCGTCGGCGTCGACCTCGGCGATCGGGAAGCCCAGCGGCTGGTCGAGCAGCCCGTCGTCGCCGAGCTCGCCGGCGAAGAACGCATAGTTGCCGCCCGTGACCTGGGCGCCGCACTCGATGAGGTGGCCGGCGACCACCGCGCCGGCCAGGCGGTCCCAGTCGGTCTGCTCCCAGCCCCACCACCACGCCGCGGGACCGACGACCAGCGCCGCATCGGTGATGCGCGGGCAGACGACCACGTCGGCGCCCTCGGCCAGCGCTCTGGCGATGCCCCACCCGCCGAGGTAGGCGTTGGCGCTCAGCGGGTCGGCGGTCAGCGGCGCGCCCGTGTCGAGGTGGTCGAAGTGCGGTCGCAGGCCGTCGACGCGGTCCATCAGGTCGTCGCCCTCGACATGGGCGACCACCGTGGCGACGCCGAGCCGATCGGCGATCGCCCGGACCTCGTCGGCGCAGCCGGCCGGGTTGAGGCCGCCGGCGTTGCTGACGATCTTGATGCCGCGATCTGCGCACGTGCCGAGCACCTGCTCCATCTGCCGCAGGAACGTCGTGGCGAAGCCGGCATCGGCGTTGCGCGCCCTCGCCTTGTGCAGGATCAGCATCGTCAGCTCGGCGAGCCAGTCGCCTGTGAGGACGTCGATCGGCCCACCCTCGACCATCTCCCGCGCCGCCGACAGCCGGTCGCCATAGAAGCCGGAGCAGTTGGCGATGCGAACCGGACGGGTCCCGCGACTCACTGGCACCCCCGGTCGACGATGCGAGCGAGCGAGCGCCAGCGAGCGAGTGGCCACCGACGGCCTGCGTGACCGGGGAACGCAATGACGTTCACGGCGACTCGATCCGCAGCAGCGCCTGGCCCGTCGCGACCTGATCACCGACCGAGACGAGGACCTCGGCGACACGACCGGGCCCCGGCGCGGTCACCGAGTGCTCCATCTTCATCGCCTCCACGACGACCAGTGGCTGCCCGCCGGTGACCTCGTCACCTGCCCCGACGAGGAGGCGCAGCACCGCGCCGGGCATCGGCGCAACGAGTGACCCGGCCGCGGCCGCAGCATCGGCATCGGCATCGGGGAAGCGGGGCAGCACCGTGAACGAGGTGTGACCGTCCGGGCCGTCCACGTCGATGCGCTCGTCGCAGATCGCAGTGTGGAACGTTCGGCGGACACCGTCGACGTCGACGGTGACGGCGGAGTCGGTCGCCTCGACGAGCCGCACGTCGACGGGTCGACCGTCGACGGCGATCGACGGGGACCGGCCGAAGCGGTACGAGACGGTGGTCGTCGTGGCGCCGTGGGCGAGCTCGATCGATCGGTCGATCCCCGAGTTGTTGCGCCAACCCGATTCGATCGCGGACAGCGCCGTCGCCGTTCGGCGGTTCGCAGCCTGTCTGGCGAGCGCGGCGACCGCCGCAGCGGTGGCGACGTCGCCGGCGTCGGAACCAGTGATGCCGTGCTCGTCGAGGAAGCCGGTGTGCAGGTCGCTGGCGAGGAACGCAGGGTGGCGAAGCACCGCGACGAGCTGGTCGCGGTTGGTGGTCACGCCGTGCAGCCGGGCGTGCTGGAGCGCGCCGGCGAGGGTCCGGGCCGCGTCCTCGCGGGTCGACCCGTGGGCGATGACCTTGGCCACCAGCGAGTCGTACTGCGGCGGGACGACCGACCCGGTCTCTACGCCGGCGTCGACGCGGACCCCCGACGTATTGATCTTGAACTCGGTGAACGTGCCGGTCGACGGGAGATACCCGGCCGCGGGGTCCTCGGCGGTGAGCCTGGCCTCGATGGCGTGGCCGTCGAGCGCCGGTTCCATCGCCGCCGGCGGGAGCGGGCGACCCTCGGCGACGGCGAGCTGCAGGGCGACGAGGTCGATCCCGGTGACGAGCTCGGTCACCGGGTGCTCGACCTGGAGCCGGGTGTTCATCTCCAGGAAGGCGAAGCCGCCGTCAGGGTCGAGGAGGAACTCGACGGTGCCGGCCCCGACGTAGCCGACCGATCTGGCGGCGTCGGCAGCAGCGGCACCCATCCGTCGCCGGAGCTCGTCGTCGACCGCAGGCGACGGGCACTCCTCGACGATCTTCTGGTGGCGCCGCTGGATCGAGCACTCCCGCTCGTGCAGCGAGGCGACGTTGCCGTGGGTGTCGGCGACGATCTGGATCTCGACGTGCCGGCCGCGCTCGACGTAGCGCTCGCAGAACACGGTGCCGTCGCCGAACGCGGCGAGCGCCTCACGCGCCGCCGCGGTGCGCGCCTCGTCGAGGTCGTCGGCGGATCGGACGATCCGCATGCCGCGTCCGCCGCCGCCGGCGGACGCCTTGACGAGCAGCGGATACCCGATCGCATCGATCCCCTCGACGTCGGAGTCGGGGAGCACCGGCACACCGGCGGACCGCATCCGCGCCTTCGCCTCGATCTTCGAACCCATCGCGATGATCGCCGCCGGTGGTGGTCCGATCCAGATCAACCCGGTCTCGATCACCGCCGATGCCAGCTCGGCGGACTCGGCGAGGAAGCCGTAGCCGGGGTGCACCGCATCGGCGCCGGTCCGCTGCGCTGCGTCGAGCAGCAGGTCGATGCGCAGATAGGTGTCGGCCGGCGACGAGCCGGGAAGGCGCACTGCCTCGTCGGCACGACGAACGTGCAGCCCGCCGGCATCGGCGTCGCTGAAGACCGCGACAGTGCGCACGCCGAGCCGACGGCACGTGCGGGCGATGCGCACGGCGATCTCACCGCGGTTGGCGATCAAAACCCGTTCGATCATGCGGTCTCTGCCCTTCTTCGGGGGGACACGGGGGCGGAGTCCCCGTGGGTCTACATCCGGAACACGCCGTAGCCGTGGCGGCCCTCGACGATGTTGCCGTGCGCCGCCGACAGCGCGATGCCGACCACGGTCCTCGTGTCGCGCGGGTCGAGGATCCCGTCGTCGTACAACCGCCCGGTCATGAACAGCGCCAACGACTCGGACTCGATCTGGTCCTCGACGGCGGCGCGCATCGTGGCGTCCGCGTCCTCGTCGAACGGACGACCCATCGAGGCCGCCGACTGGCGAGCGACGATCGACAGCACGCCGGCGAGCTGCTGCGGTCCCATCACCGCCGTCTTGGCGTTGGGCCAGGTGAACAGGAACCGCGGCCCGTACGCCCGCCCACACATCCCATAGTTGCCAGCGCCGTAGCTGGCGCCCATGTTCACCGTGATGTGCGGCACGGTCGAGTTGGTGACGGCGTTGATCATCTTGGAGCCGTCCTTGATGATCCCCCGCTGCTCGTACTCGCGCCCGACCATGTAGCCGGTCGTGTTCTGCAGGAACACGAGCGGCGTGTCGATCTGGTTGGCGAGCTGGATGAACTGCGTCGCCTTGTTCGACTCCTCGTTGAACAGCACGCCGCGGTGGTTGGCGAGGATCCCCACCGGGTAGCCGTGGATCTCGGCGAACCCGGTGACCAGCGACGTCCCGTAGCGGGGCTTGAACTCGTCGAAGTCCGAGTCGTCGACGACGCGCCCGAGCACGTCGCGCGGGTCGAACGGCACGCGAAGGTCGGCGGACGGGATGCCGATGAGCTGCTCGGGGTCGTGTCGAGGCGGCCGGCCGGCGCCGCTCGGCGCAGGCCCGAGCTTGCGGTGGTGCAGCCGACGGACGATCTGGCGACCGATGCGGATGGCGTCGTGCTCGTCGACGGCGAAGTGGTCGGCCAGACCGCTCACCGTGGCGTGCATGTCGGCGCCGCCGAGACTCTCGTCGTCGCTCTCCTCGCCGGTGGCCATCTTCACGAGCGGTGGTCCACCGAGGAAGACCTTGGAGCGCTGATCGATCATCACGACGTAGTCGCTCATGCCCGGCACGTAGGCGCCGCCGGCGGTCGAGTTGCCGAACACCAGGGCAATCGTCGGAATCCCCAGCGACGACAGCTCGGTGATGTCGTGGAACCCCTGCCCGCCGGGGATGAAGATCTCGCTCTGGTGCGGCAGGTCGGCACCGCCCGACTCGACGAGGTTGACGAGTGGCAACCGGTTCTGGCGGGCGATCTCCATCGCCCGGAGGTTCTTGCGCAACGTCGCCACGGTGCTGGTGCCGCCTCGCACCGTCGGGTCGTTGCCGGTGATCACGCACTCGGTCCCCTCGATCACGCCGATCCCGCTGAACATGCCGGCGCCGACCGGGAAGTCGGTGCCCCAGGCCGCCAGCGGCGACAGCTCGAGGAGCGGAGAGTCGGGGTCGACGAGCAGCTCGACGCGCTCGCGCACCATCAGCTTGCCGCGAGCGCGATGGCGGGCGACGTACTTCTCGCCGCCGCCACCGTTGACGAGCTCGAGCTGTCGGTCGTGCTCGGCGAGCAGTTCGAGCAGGTGCGCTCGGTTCGCCTGGTACGCCTCGCTGCGCTCGTCCACCCGATTCGGCAAGACCGTCATCGGGCCACACTCTTGTCGATGGAGGACGTGGGTCGCCCCGGCGAGCTCGCCCTCGCCGTCGTCGCCGACGACCGGACGGGAGCGCTCGAGACGGCGGGGGAGTGCGCCGACGCCGGCGCCGGCCCGGTGCTGGTGACCACGACGCTGGGTGATCGTCCGGTGGCGGGTGGTCGCTGTGTGGTCGTCGACCTCGGCACCCGTCACCTCGACGCCGACGCCGCCCGGCGAATCGTCGTCCGCGCAGACCGGATCGATGCGCGTCGGCACGCCCACAAGTTCGACTCCGGCCTGCGCGGCAACTGGGCGGCAGAGCTCGTCGCCCGCCACCGGGCGGCGCAGTGGCGGGTGCTGGTCGTACCCGCCAACCCCGCCGTCGGCCGCACCTGTGTCGACGGGGTGGTCCTGCTCGACGAGTCGCCCGTGCACGAGGCGGCGACCGGCGATGACGCTCTCGACCCCGTCACGAGCAGCCGACCGGCCGAGCACCTGACGCGCGCCGCAGCGCCCGACGTCGTCGTGCTGACATCGAGCGATGGGTTGCGTGAGTGGCTGTCGGGTTCGGGGCCCGACTTCGCCGTCTGTGACGCGCGCACGAACGACGACCTGCGGACGATCGCCGAACTGTGGGACGGCGCGGACGGCGTGCTCTTCGCCGGGACCGCGGCGAGCATCGGCGCGGCCGCCGGGGCGTTGAACGGCGGCATGTGGCGGGTGACCTCGCAGCCGGCTGCGCCGGGGCCGGTGCTCGTGGTGTGCGGCAGCGTGCACGAGGCGGCGCGGCGGCAGGTCGGCGCGCTCGCCGCGCGTGGCGTCGCGGTCGGTGTGGTCAGCGATCCGTCGGCGGCCCGGCTCGTGCTCGACATGACCGACGAGCGGCCCGGCTTGCTGCAGACACCAATGCCCGCCTCGCTCCCGGTCGATGCGGATGATGCTGCGGCCATGGCCGCCGCGCTTGCCGACGCCGCGCACCGCCTCTGGAGCGCGCGGGATCCCGCCGTCGTGGTGATCATCGGCGGCGACACCGCCGCTGCGGTGCTCGGCGACGAGCCGCTCGTCGTCCGCGGGACGGTCGGTGCTGGCACCCCCATCGGCTGGCGTCTCGGGTTCGGCCCGCCGGCGATCGTGACCCGCTCCGGTGCGTTCGGCGCCGACGACGCGCTCATCCGGCTGGTCGAGGCGCTCCGGGCTGGTCATCAGCCGACGTGACCGGGAAGTCCCGACCGTGACGCCCGATCCGGCGTCTGTGGCGGGACTTCGGTCACAATGCACCCGTGACGACCCGGTCGGCAGCCCCGATGGCGATCACGATGGGCGATGCGTCGGGAGTCGGACCCGAGATCGTCCTGCGCCGCGCGGCCGACGGCGCGCTCGGCGACGCCGTGGTGTACGGCGACGCAGCGATCCTGCGCCGCGGTGCGGAGATGCTCGATGTCGATGTCGAGGTGCACGCCGTCGCCGGGCCGGAGAAGGCATCGCACCCGGGCGGCTTGGACGTCGTCGACCTGGCGCAGCTGTCCGAGCACGACCACCGGCCGGGCGAGCTGGACGCCGCCTCAGGCGCGGCCGCCCGCCGCTACGTCGAGCGGGCGACGATCGACGCGCTGGCCGGCCGCGTGGCGGGGGTCGTCACCATGCCAATGAACAAGGAGGCGACCCAGCGGTCCGACCCCCGGTTCGTCGGCCACACCGAGCTGATCGCCGAGCTCTGCGGCTCACCGAGCGTGACGATGATGTTGACCAACGGGGATCTGGCGGTCACCCACGTCAGCACGCACTGCTCGCTGCGCGAGGCGATCGAGCGCGTCCGATCCGACCGGGTGCTGGCGGTGATCCGCCTGACCGACGAGGCGCTGCGCCGGTTCGTCGAACGGCCGCGGATCGCCGTGTGCGGTCTCAACCCGCACGCGGGTGAGCACGGCGCGTTCGGCGACGAGGACGCCGAGCACATCGCGCCGGCGATCGAGCAAGCCCGGGACGCCGGCATCGACGCCACCGGCCCGCACCCGGCCGACACGGTGTTCTTCCAGGCGGTGCACCAGCGGCGTCACGACGCCGTCGTGTGCATGTACCACGACCAGGGTCACGCCCCGATGAAGCTGCTGGCGTTCCACACCGCGGTGAACGTCACGCTCGGGTTGCCGATCGTCCGCACGTCCGTCGACCACGGCACCGCGTTCGACATCGCCTGGACCGGCCGGGCGTCCACCGCATCGCTCGACCATGCCCTCGCTTACGCGTGGAAACTGGCCGGGCGCGACGGCGTGAGCTGACATTGGACGGGCCGTTGCGTGGGACGCTCGAGCATGCGCTCGGCGCCCGCATCGGGCGGGCGACGCCCGTCCACGGCGGCGACGTCGCCACGTCGTACCGAGTCGAGCTCGACGACGAGCGGGTCGTGTTCGCCAAGACCCACGCGTCGCCACCGCCCGGGTTCTTCACGACCGAAGCTGCCGGGTTGCGATGGCTGGCCGAGGCCGGCGCCGTCGCCGTGCCGGCGGTCGTGGCGGTCGACGACGGTGACGACGGAACGCCGCCGCACCTCGTCCTCGAGTGGATCGAGGAGGGACACCCAACCGCATCGACCGACCCGCAGCTGGGGGTCGAGCTCGCCCGTGTCCACGGCGCCGGTGCGCCGAGCTTCGGCCGAGAGGACCGCCGATCGACCGGCAGCCGTGGCCTGCCGAACGACCCGTGTGACACGTGGGCCGAGTTCTACGCCACCCGCCGGCTGGCGCCGCTGGCGCGGCTCGCCGCCGATGCCGGGGCGCTCCCGGCGGGCGTGATCGGTGCATTCGGACGGCTGGCTGACGGGTTCGATCGGGTCGCCCCACCCGTCGAGCCGCCGGCACGGCTGCACGGCGATCTGTGGGCCGGCAACCGGCTGGTCGACGCAACCGGCAGGAACTGGTTGATCGACCCCGCCTGCTTCGGCGGGCATCGTGAGTTCGACCTGGCGATGATGCGGCTGTTCGGCGGATTCGGGCCGTCGTGCTTCGAGCGCTACGCCGAGGTCGCCCCGCTCGTCGACGGCTGGGAAGAACGCGTCGCGCTGCACCAGATCGCCCCGCTCGTCGTCCACGCGATCAAGTTCGGCGGCGGGTACGTCGCCGCGGCGTCGGCGGCGATCACCCGGTACGCCTCGGCGGCGCGTCGTGGTTGACGCAGGGGACAGCAGGCCACACGATGACACCCGTGGCACCGACGTTCTTCGTCTCGTACCGCCGGGAGGATGCCGGTTACGCCGAGGCGCTGCGCGTCGCCCTGGCGGCGCGGTACGGCGTCGAGCGGGTGTTCAAGGACGTCGACTCGATGGCCCTCGGCTCGAGCTGGAAGCAGCAGGTGCGCGGCGCGCTCGACCGTTCGACCCACGTGCTGGCGCTGGTCGGCGAGGGCTGGATGCAGGGTGTCGACGAGTCCGGTCGCGTCGACGGGCACACCGACCCGGTCGTGTTCGAGCTCGATGAGGCGTTCCGGCGCAATCTCGTGGTCGTGCCCGTCCTCGTTGGCGGCAGGGAGATGCCGGACGCCGACGAGCTGCCGTCGGCGCTTCGCGCCCACGACTTCTGGTACCTCAACGCCGCGCCCATCCGGGCCGAGAGCCCTGGGCTCGACATCGCCGCCTTGGTGGGGCGGTTCGTCGAAACCGACACGGTCCAAGAGCCGGCCGTCGCGCCGGTGCGAGCACACGACCGGCGCCGCGTTGGTGCGATGGCGGTCATCGGCGGGCTCGTCGCAGTGATCGGAGTCGCTGTCGTCTGGCTCAGCGGTGCGTTCGACGACGACGAGACGACCGATGATCCGGATCAGGGGTCGACCGAGACGGGTCTGGCCGCGGCGTCGGAGGACGGTCATCCGGCGTGCGCCGATCCTTCGGGGCCTGAGTGGAACACGCTCCAGCTGGCCGCCGATCCGACCGGGCGGGTCGGAGATCCGGGCAACGAGTTGTCGTTCGAGGTCAATGCGGCGAGCTGGCGATCACTGGGTCCGACGTCGTGGGAGGTCGTCGTCGACACGGCGATGACGAACGGCACCGATCGGGACGCGCCACACGGGTCGTGGCACTACGACTACCTCGAGGTTGCCCGACGACCGTTCGAGCTATCGTGCATCTCCGTGGCCGATGAGGCGTTCGTCAAACCCGGACTCGTCGGCGACGGACGCGTTGGGTTCGCCGTGCGGTGCGAGCCCGTCGGTGCAGTCGCCCTCGTCATCGACGGCGCGGACGTGGCGGAGGGTTCCGTGGACTCGATTGAGCTCGTCGACAGCGCCGAACCGGGCGGTTGCTGACCGGACGGCCGAGCCCGTCCGTGCGTCACGAGATGAACGGGCGGGCGCCGTCGTCCTGCCGCAACGAGGTGCACAGCGCAGCGATGTGCTCGGGCGTCGTGCCGCAGCACCCGCCGACGACGGACACGCCGTGTCGCCGGATCCACGTTCGGGTCGCCTCGACGAGGTCGTCATTGGTGATCACGTCGTGGAAGACCCAGTCGGGGGGAGCGAAGTACCCACTCTCGGGGTAGGTGCCGAGCGGACCGTCGAAGCGCGATCGGACGAGCTCGAGCGCGTCGGTGGTGTCATCTGCGGCGGTGTGCATGACGGCGACGAGCGACGGCCTCGTGGCGACCAGCGCGTCGACGATGTCGCTCGCCGGGCACGTCGGTCGGCGCCATCCGGTGAGCGCGCCGTGCTCGTCCCGCTCGACGGAGATGCCCACCCACACCGGGAGTCCCGTGGCCATCGCGGCCGCGGTGGCCACGACGGAGTCGTCGGCGTCACCCATCATCTCCATCACGATCAGGTCGGCGCCAGCGTCGGCGAGGCCATCGGCCTTGCGTCGGTACCCGTCGCGCGCCTCACGGTCTCCCCATGGGATCGTGCCGCCGTCCATCGGGCGCATGCTCGACATCGACCCGGCGACGGGCACGCGACCGGCAGCGGCCTCTCGAGCCAGCCGGACGGCAGCCGCGTCGATGACCGCCAGATCGTCGGCGCGCCCGATCGTGGCGAACAGGTAGGGGCTCGTGGCGAACGTGTTGGCGATGATCAGCTCGGCGCCTGCGTCGATGTACGCGCGGTGGACGTCACGAACGACATCCGGTGCGCTGAGGTTGGCGTCAGCGCACCACGTGTCGGCGTGCATGGCCACGCCCCGCCGTTGGATCTCGGTGCCCGTGCCGCCGTCGATCACGACGACCTCACCGCGTCTGATCCGCTCGACAAGCTCGGTGAGCGCCGCCATCAGTGCTGCCCTGTGTCAGTCGATCTCGAAGCGGACGCCTTGGGCGAGGGGGAGCGAGGACGAGTAGTTGATCGTGTTCGTCGCTCGACGCATGTAGCCCCGCCACGCATCCGAACCCGACTCGCGCCCGCCACCGGTCTCCTTCTCGCCTCCGAACGCGCCGCCGATCTCGGCACCCGATGGGCCGATGTTGACGTTGGCGATGCCGCAGTCGGAACCGTCGGCCGACATGAACCGCTCGGCCTCGCGCACGTCGTTGGTGAACACGCTCGACGCCAACCCCTGCGGCACGTCGTTGTGGATCGCGATCGCCTCGTCGAAGTCTTCGTACCCCATGACGTACAGCAGCGGCCCGAACGTCTCGGTGCGGACGATGTCCGTCTGCTGCTTCATCGACACCAGCGCCGGCTCGACGTAGGAAGCATCGGGCGCCTCGTCGGCCAGGACGCGCCGCCCGCCGTGGACCACCTCGCCGCCGTCGGCGGTTGCCTGGGCGACTGCCTCGGTGAGGCGGTCCAACGCCGCTCGGTCGATGAGCGGCCCGACGAGCGTGCCGTCGGCCAGCGGATCGCCGATGGGCACGGTGGCGTAGGCGCGTGCCAACCGGTCGACGAGCTCGTCGCGCACCGAGTCGTGCACGATCAGCCGGCGCAGGCTGGTGCAGCGTTGGCCGGCCGTCCCGACCGCGGAGAAGGCGATGCCGCGCACGGCCAGCTCGAGGTCGGCGCTCGGGGCGACGATCGCTGCGTTGTTCCCGCCGAGCTCGAGGATCAGCCGCCCGAAGCGGCCGGCGACGACAGGTCCGACCTCGCGCCCCATCCGTGTCGAGCCGGTGGCGGACACGATCGCCACGTCGTCGTGGGCAACGAGCGCCGAGCCGACATCGACGCCGCCCATCACGACCTGGGTGAGGTCGTCGGGTGCGCCGAGGTCCGACGCAGCGCGGCGGGCGAGGGCGTCGCAAGCAAGCGCGGTGAGGGGGGTCTTGTCGCTCGGCTTCCAGATGACCGGGTTGCCGCACACGAGGGCGAGCGCGGTGTTCCACGACCACACCGCGACGGGGAAGTTGAACGCGGTGATCACTGCGCACGGGCCCATCGGGTGCCACGTCTCCATCAACCGATGACCGGGTCGCTCGCTGGCGATCGTCAGGCCGTGCAGTTGGCGCGACACCCCGACAGCAAAGTCGCAGATGTCGATCATCTCCTGGACCTCGCCGAGGCCCTCGGAGCGGATCTTGCCCGCCTCGATCGACACGAGCTCACCCACGTCGTCCTTGTGCTCGCGCAGCAACTCGCCGAGTCGGCGGACGAGATCGCCCCGAGCCGGTGCTGGCGTGGTGCGCCACTGGCCGAACGCGGCGACCGCCCGCTCGACGGCGGCGTCGACGTCGGCGGGCGCGCCGGCCGGGCCGAGATCGCCACCGGTGATCGGGGTGCGGGCGCTGAGATCGCCGGCGGGTCGGTCGGCGCCGCACGCGGTGAGGATCGCTGCGGCCCGACTGGCCAC
>Ga0136617_10004629_pt1 | contig 12317 bp, 9 predicted proteins | sample AntDrymUQ3222106_2_FD_129672 | JGI IMG/M metagenome (GOLD analysis project Ga0136617, IMG submission 129672) | Polar desert sand microbial communities from Dry Valleys, Antarctica - metaG UQ322 (21.06) | ecosystem: Environmental > Terrestrial > Soil > Desert | place: Antarctica: Dry Valley...
CGCGTTTCCGAGCACATCAACGCTCCCTCGCTTCGCGTGTGGTTCGAAGGAACCCGTCCCGTGGATCTTCAAGATGACCGGTTGGAGATCTCCGTCCCCAACGCTTTCGCCAAGGAGTACATAGAGAGCCGGTTCAGGCCGCTGCTCGAAGAGGCCATGGACTCCGTGCTCGGCGCCACCGACACAACCCTGGTGGTTAGCGTCGGAGGGCGCGAAGCGCGGAGCAGAGGCGGGCAAAGCAACGGCAGCGCGGCGGAAGGCGTGGAGTCCGTGCGCAACGCCAGGACGCCTCGACCGTTCAAATCCAAGTACACGTTCGACACCTTCGTCATCGGCGCCGGCAACCGCTTCGCCCACGCGGCGGCGCTCGCGGTCGCGGAGACCCCTGGTGTCGTCTACAACCCGCTCTTCATCTACGGGGGAGTGGGGCTCGGCAAGACGCACCTTCTGCACGCGGTGGGACAGTACGTCGAGGAGCAAGACCCGAGCATGCGGGTCCGGTACGTCACCTGCGAGCAGTTCACCAACGACTTCATCAACTCTATCGGGGCGAACGCGCCGCTTGAATTCCAGAAACGATACCGTGAGAACGACGTTCTCCTCATAGACGACATCCAGTTTCTGGAGAACAAGGTGGAGACGCAGGAGGCGTTCTTCCACACTTTCAACGCGCTGTACGAGGAGAACAAGCAGATCGTCATAGCCTCTGACAGGCATCCGAGGTACATCCAGACTCTGGAGAGCCGCCTGATCAGCCGCTTCGAGTGGGGCCTGGTCACCGACATCCAACCGCCGGACCTGGAGACCAGGATCGCCATCCTGCGCAAGAAGGCGATCATGGACCGCCTGGAGGTGGACGGCGAGGTCCTGACGTTCATCGCCTCGAAGGTCTCGACCAACATCCGCGAACTCGAAGGCGCACTGGTGAGAATTTTGGCGTACTCGTCGCTATACGGGCGTGAGATCACGGTAGATCTCGCCGAGGAAGTGCTCAAGGATATCCTCCCTGACCAGGCGTACCGCGAGATCCCGGTCGAACTAATCCAGCACGAGGTCTGCCGCTACTTCGGCGTCTCCCGTCAGGACCTCCTGGGCCAGAGCCGATCCAAACCCTTCTCTTACCCGCGGCAGATCGCCATGTACCTGTGCCGCGAACTGACCGACGAATCACTGCCCAAGATCGGCAAGGCATTCGGTGGCCGGGACCACTCCACCGTCATGCACGCGACCGCCAAAATCTCCAAACTCATCAACAGCGACCGCGACGTCTTCAACCAGATTCACGAGATCACCTACCACGTCAAAAGCAAGCGATAACCATCCTTCTAAACGTTCGAAAACCCTCCCCCATAGGGGCACCAATTTGTAACATCGTCGGAGCATACAAGTCTAGTTTTTATCCACAACCCATCCACAACTGGCTGCGCTCCTGTGGATAAGTCGCCGATTTTTATCCACAGGTTGTCTAACTTATCCACATTATCTGTGGATAAACCCCCCGATCTGTGGATAAAAATATCTTGGTACTCGTATATGGCCGCTTCATATACGAGATTTCCAATATGGGTTGTGGATAAAGCTGTGGATAAGAGGGGTAAAAACTGTGGATAAAGTTGTGGATAGAATTGTGGATAAGTCTGGCCTGTGGATAAGTGGGGTAGTTATCCACATTTTGTCCACAGTTTTTTGCGAGTTATCCACAATTCTATCCACAGGAGGTATGGGTGCCGCAGGGCTTAGGTAAAAGGTTTTTGGGACTTATCCACACTATCCACAGCCCTTATTATTATTATTAATGTAATACATATATGGTTTTAGAATAATAATAAGGACGAAAGGGAGGTGCTATGAGGGCTGTTTGCAACACGGATCTCTTCAGTAGAAAGCTCGCTCTTGTGTCGCGTGGGGTGTCGGCTCGTTCGACGGTTCAGTTGCTTGGGGGCGTGCTGCTGGAGACCAGGGAGAAAGAGGTACGGTTGTCGGCGACGGACATGGAGGTTTCGATCCAGACGTCTTCGCCGGCTGAGGTCGAGGAGGAGGGTCGGGTCGTCGTACCGGCCCGGATCTTCAACGACGTGGTGCGCTCGCAGCCTGGGGGAGAGCTTCGCCTGGAGTACGATAGCTCGGGCGGATCGGTGAAACTCACCGCCGGGCGGAACGAGTATCAAATCCGGACCTACGCTGCGGAGGACTTCCCGCAGCTACCAAGCTTCGACGAGGAAAGTTCATTCACCATGCCGGGCGATCTGCTCGTGGATACGGTCGAGAAGGTGTCGCGGTCGTACTCACGGGATGAGACGCGGCCCGTGCTCACCGGCATCCTCATCAGCTTCGAGGAGTCGAGGGTGAAGATGGTCACGACCGACTCGTATCGTCTCAGCATCAAGGAGACCGGCCTGGCTACCACCTTCGACGGTTCGAGGAAGGCGATCATTCCGGCCAGGGCGATGCAGGAGGTGTCCAGGATCTTCTCCGGCTCAGACGAGGAGCAAGTGGAGGTCTCTCTCTCCGAGAACCAGGCGCTCTTCCGGATTGGGGACGTGCTCTTCGGCACCAGGCTTATCGAGGGGAACTTTCCCGAGTACCAGCGACTCCTGCCGACCAGCTTCGAGCGTCAGATCTCCGTGCCGCGGGAAGACCTGATCGGCACTCTCCGGCGCGTCAACCTCTTCGCCCAGCGCCAGACGCCGCCGGTCCCGGTGAGCCTGTCGTTCTCGGAGGGTTCCGTCGAGGTCATCGTGCGCAGCCAGGAGATCGGCGAGGCCCACGAGAAGCTGCCGTCCTCGAGCGAGGACGACTTCCACATCTCCTTCAACCCCGGCTACCTGCTGGATGGCGTCTCGGCGGTGGACACCGAGAAGGTACTTTTCAAGTTCAATGAGGCGCTGAAGCCGGGCGTGATCGTCCCCGGCGGGAACGGCGATGAAGGTGGGAGTTCCTCTGAAGATCCCGACTTCCTGTACCTGATCATGCCGATGCGGGATCCGGCGCGGAGCTAGAGCCAGCGGCGTGAACCTGACCCCCGGCATGACGCTCGGACAGGCTCTCAAGGTGTCGGATACCGTCGGAAGCGGGGGAGAGGCGAAGATCCTGATACAGGCCGGTGAGGTGCGGGTGAACGGAGAGATCGAAACCCGCCGCGGTCGGAAGCTCCGGAAGGGAGATGAGATCGAAGTGGGGGAGGGAAACGAAAGGATGGAGGTCCGTTGACCTCATACCTGCGCGCCCTTCGCCTCGTCAACTTTCGCAACTACACCGACGACACGGTACTGCTGAAGCCCGGACTCAACATTGTCGTCGGCGACAACGCTCAGGGAAAGACGAACCTCCTGGAAGCCGTCGCCTTCGCCGTCACCGGGTCTTCGCCGCGCACCCCGAACGACTCCGAGGTCGTGAATTGGGACGCGAAGTTCGCCCGTACCGAGGCCCGTATCGCCGTCGAGGGCTCTGGCCAGGAGCGGAAAGTAGCCGTCGGCTACGCTCCCGGAGAGAAGAAACGACTCACAGTGGACGGCGCGCCAGCGTCCTCCCTGGCGCACTATGCCGCCGGCGGGGCCGGAGTGCGGGCCGTCAACTTCTTCCCGGATGACATCCGGGTCGTCAAAGGATCCCCATCCGACCGCAGAGAGTTCCTTGACGGCATCCTCTCTTCCCTGCGGCCTTCATACGCCAGGGCCGTGGCCGAGTACGCCAAAGCCATCCAGCAACGCAACCAGCTCCTCCGGCGCATCCGGGACGGCTTCTCGTCCGAGCGAACCCTCGCGACGTGGGACCAGAAGGTCGTTGACCTCGGCGAACAGGTCCTCCGGGGGCGCGAGGCGGCCCTGCCGGTCCTCGATGAACACTTCGCTTCGTCTCTAAGGGCTCTGTATGGTCTGGAGAAGGCCACCATACGCTATTCCCATAGTGCACCTCCAGATGGGTACGCCGAGGCTCTCAGAGAGTCGCACAGCGCGGACATCGAGAGGGGGACCACCTCCATCGGGCCGCACCGGGACGACTTCGAAGTGTTGCTTGGCGGGGTGGACCTGACTACGTTCGGGTCGCAGGGTCAGCAGCGTCTGGCGACGCTCGCGCTCAAGTTCGCGGCGAGGGACCATGTGCGGGGGGCTGTGGGGGAGGACCCGATCCTGCTCTTCGACGACGTGATGAGCGAGCTAGACGGACGCCGCCGGGAGTTTCTGGCCGGGTATTTCCTGGAGAGCACCCAGGCCGTCATCTCCACCACCAACCTCGAATACTTCGACGAGGAAATACTCCGCCGGGCGAACGTCATACGCATATCTGGTGGCGCGGTCACGGACACCACCACGGATGGTGCCGCAGAGCAACGCGACGGTCTCCGAAAGGCTTAAATAAGCCGCAAAACCGCGATCTCACGGTTGGGAAAGCCTACGAGGTGTGTTACAATCTCCGGGTGCAAATCTATGTCAAAGAGAGCAGTTCGCGTGTTTTATTCGAGCAAGAGATGAGGAGGGTCCTCTTTGGGGACTAAACAAGCCAGCAAGCATTCCGAAAGCACTTACGGAGCGGAATCCATTCAGGTCCTGGAGGGACTCGAGGCCGTCAAGCGGCGGCCTGGCATGTACATCGGCTCGACTGGGCCTCGGGGGCTGCATCACCTCGTCTGGGAGATCGTTGACAACTCCATTGACGAGGCTTTGGCGGGACACTGTTCGGAGATCCTGGTGACCGTCCACGAGGACCATTCGGTCTCCGTGACGGACGACGGGCGCGGGATGCCGGTCGGGGAGATGGCGAAGTACGGCAAGTCCGCAGCCGAGGTCATCATGACCACGCTGCACGCCGGCGGCAAGTTCGACGGGCAGGGTTACAAGGTGTCCGGCGGGCTGCACGGCGTCGGCGCCTCGGTGGTGAATGCGCTCTCGGAATGGCTTGAGATAGAGGTGCGGCGCGAGGGCCACGTCTGGAGCCAGCGTTACGAGCGCGGCTTTCCGCAGGGCGACATGACGAGGGATCGCAAGCTCAAGAAGGGCGAGGGGACCGGGACGACCATTAGCTTCTCGCCTGACCCGGAGGTCTTCACGGAGACCCGCGAGCTGTCGTTCGACACGCTGACGCGGCGGTTCCGGGAGTCGGCGTTCCTGAACAAAAATCTAAAGATCCGGCTCGTTGACGAGCGCGAGGAAGACCGGGACGTCACGTACCAGTACGAGGGCGGCATCAGGGACTTCGTGGCGCACATCAACGACGCGAAGGACCCGGTCCACAAGACAGTCTTCTACATGGAGCGCGAGGAGGAAACCGGTGCCGTCGAGGTGGCGTTGCAGTGGAACAACGGTTTCCAGGACTCCGTCTTCTCATTCGCCAACAACATCAACACGCACGAGGGCGGGGCGCACCTCTCCGGCTTCCGCTCGGCGCTGTCGCGCACGATCAATGCGTATGCGCGCCAGAAGGGACTCCTCAAGGAGAAGGAGGAGAGCCTCACCGGCGACGACATCAGGGAGGGTCTGGCGGCGGTTATCTCCGTGAAGCTCTCCGAGCCGCAGTTCGAGGGGCAGACCAAGACCAAGCTCGGGAACACCGAGGTCAAGGGTCTCGTGGAGACCTCCACCAACCGGTTCCTCGCCGAATTTCTGGAAGAGAAGCCCGCCGAGGCGAAGGCGATCATAGGCAAGGCCCTGCAAGCCGCGCGTGCTCGCCAGGCGGCCCGGAAGGTGCGCGACACCATCCGCAAGGGCTATCTCGAAAGCTCGACGCTGCCGGGCAAGCTGGCTGACTGTTCCAGCAAAGACCCTGCACGGAGCGAGCTGTACATCGTCGAGGGGGATTCTGCAGGCGGTTCGGCCAAGCAGGGACGGGAGAGAGGTTTCCAGGCCATATTGCCTTTGCGGGGCAAGATCCTCAACGTCGAGAAGGCCAACATGAACAAGGTCCTCTCCAACGTGGAGATACAGGCCATGATCAGCGCCATCGGCGCCGGTGTGGGAGAGACCTTCAGCCTCGAAGGCGCCCGATACAACAAGATCGTCATAATGACCGACGCCGACGTGGACGGAAGCCACATAAGGACGCTGATCCTCACGTTCCTGTTCAGAAACATGCCGGAGTTGATCGAAGCCGGCTACGTGTACATCGCGCAGCCGCCGCTCTTCAAGGTGACGTACCAGCGCAAGGACTACTACGTCTACAACGAGGCGGAACTCAGGGAGACGCTGACGCGGTTGAACGCCAACGGCAACGCCAGCATCGGCCGCTTCAAGGGCCTCGGGGAGATGAACCCGAACCAGCTCTGGGACACGACGATGGACCCCCAGAACCGGACGCTCTTGCAGGTCATGGTGGACTCTGCGGCGACTGCCGACGAGTTGTTCACGGACCTCATGGGCGACAAGGTCGAGCCGCGCAAGCGGTTCATCGAGGCCAACGCCCGCGAGGTCAAGAACCTGGATGCCTAGAGGCAGGAGGGACATCTGAACATCGGAAACGACATGACGAGGGAATACGATGCTTGATACTTTTTCGGGGAACATAAGACCCCATTCGATAGAGGACGAGATCAAGGACTCGTTCCTCTCCTACGCGATGAGCGTGATCGTCTCGCGCGCCCTCCCGGATGTGCGCGACGGCCTGAAGCCGGTCCACCGGCACGTGCTCTACGCGATGCACGACCTCGGCCTCCAGCCCAACCGGCCTTACCGCAAGAGCGCGACGGTAGTCGGCGAGACCATCGGTAAATACCATCCTCACAGCGACGCGGCGGTCTACGACACGCTCGTGCGGCTCGCGCAGAACTTCTCGATGCGCTATCCGCTCGTGGACGGGCAGGGCAACTTCGGCTCGGTGGACGGCGACCCTGCGGCGGCGATGAGATATACGGAAGCACGCATGACCCGCATGGCGACCGAGATGCTGCGGGACATCAACGCCAACACGGTGGACTTCGAGCCGAACTTCGATGAGAGTCTGCGCAAGCCTTCCGTGATGCCGGCCCGCTTCCCGAACCTGCTTGTCAACGGCTCAGACGGCATAGCGGTCGGGATGGCGACCAAGATCCCGCCCCATAACCTCAACGAGGTCATTGACGCCACCGTGGCGCTCATAGATGATCCGGAACTCGACGACGCGGCGGTCGCGAAATACATCAAGGGGCCTGACTTCCCGACGGGCGGCGTCGTCGTCGGGCTGCGTGGCATCAAGGAAGCCATCGAGACCGGACGCGGATCGGTGCGGGTGCAGGCGAAGGCGCACACCGAGCAGATGAAGGGCAACCGAACGCAGATAGTCGTCACCGAGATCCCTTATCAGGTGAACAAGAGCTACCTGCTACAGAAGATCGCCGACCTGGTCAAGGAGCGCAAGATCACGGATATCTCCGATCTGCGCGACGAGTCGGATCGGAACGGCATGAGGGTCGTGATCGAACTCAAGCGCGAAGCCGTGCCGAAGGTCGTCCTGAACAACCTCTACAAGCACACCCAGATGCAGAACAGCTTCGGGGTGAACCTGGTTGCGCTCGTGGACGGGGTGCCGCGCACGCTCTCGTACCGGCAGGTTCTCAAATACTACGTGGCGCACCAGTTCGATGTGGTTACCAGGAGGACGCGCTACGAGTTGGATCGGGCGGCGGCGCGGGCGCACATTTTGGAAGGGCTCCTGATCGCGCTCATCAACCTGGACGAGGTCGTGGCGACGATCCGAAAGAGCCGGAGCGTCGAGACCGCGCGCAACAACCTGATGAAGACCTTCAATCTCTCCGAGCGGCAGGCGCAGGCGATACTGGATCTGCGGTTGCAGCGTTTGACCGCGATGGAGCGGCAGAAGGTCGAGCAGGAGCACCGGGACTTGAGCGAGAAGATCGAGTATCTTGAGGGCGTGCTCGCCGACGACGGCAAGGTTTACGGGATCATCAAGGAGGAGCTTGCCGAGGTCAGGGCGGCCTATGGTGACGAGCGGCGGACGGCGATCACCGCCGAGGAGGGCGTGGACTTCGAGATCGAAGACCTAATCGCCGAGGAGGAAATGGTCATTTCCATCTCCAACGGCGGCTACCTGAAGAGCGTGCCGGTGAACACGTTCCGCAAGCAGGGCCGGGGCGGGGTCGGCGTCGCTGGGATGGAGCTGAAAGAGGGCGACTTCATCGAGCACCTCTTCATCACCACGACGCACCACTACATGCTCTTCTTCACCAACCGGGGCAAGGTGTACCGTCTCAAGGTCCACCAGCTACCGCGCATGGGAAGGACGGCGAAGGGTCGGCACATCGCCAACCTGCTGCCATTCGCGCAGGGGGAGAGGATACAGACCGTCATCGCGACAAAAGAGTTCGACGAGTCGGAGTACCTGTTCTTCGCGACGAAGAACGGCATCGTCAAGAAGACCGCGTTCGGCGACTACAACACGCCGCTCAAGGAGACCGGCATCATCGCCATCAACCTGGCCGATGACGACGAGTTGATCTCGGTGCGTCAGGTCTCCGAGGGCGCGGACGCGGTGATCGTGAGCCGCAACGGCAAGGCCATCCGCTTCAAGCAGACCGATGCGCGGCCAATGGGCCGGGCCACCGCCGGGGTCAAAGGCATAACGCTGGGCCGGGACGACGCCGTTCTGTCCATGGACGTGGTCTCCGACGACGCGGCGGACCTGTTCATGATCACCGAGCGAGGCTTCGGCAAGCGCACCGCGCTCTCGCAGTACCGGGCGCAGGGCCGGGGAGGCCAGGGCGTCATAGCCATGAAGACCGATGGCGAGAGAGGCAGACTCAAGGGCGTGAGGATCGTCCGTCCTGGGCTGCACGAGCTGGTGATCGTCTCGAACTTCGGCACGACGATCCGCATGGACGCAGACTCGGTGTCCCGGCAGGGCCGCACGGCGCAGGGCGTGAGGGTGATGAACCTGCGCGCCGGCGATGAGGTGAGCGCCATAGCCAAGGTCGGCGCCTCCCGCGCCACCGACGCCGACGGGGCCACCGACGAGCTGTCGCTGGAGGACATCTCAGGCGAGGACATCATCAGCGAGTCGGCCGCCGGACTCCCTGAGCCTGACGATTCCCCGAACGGCACGACGGACGGCGAACCGAGCGAGAACGGCGGTGATCCCAGTGGATAACGAACGGACCTGCGAGGGCGTAGTCGAATGCACGGCGCTCGTCCTAGCAGAGGGATACACGGAACTCGAAGGCAAGCTCACGCTATTCGGGATACTCGACGAGATAAGGCCAGCCGGGAGCGGTGATACCTCCTTTGTCGTCTACGCCAAGTTCGAGGGCTGCGAGCACGCCTCGGACAGCGATCCGCGGATGGCGCGTATTCTCATCACCGACGAGGACGGCGTGATCATCGAGGAGTCCGAGGAGTTCTCCGTGTGGCTCGACGGCCCCGAGAACTCCACGACCGTCGTATCCGGGTTCGAGATCCCGAATGACTTCGGCGAAGGAGGAGAACGCGTCCTCTGGGTCGAGGCGATATTAGATGACGAAGCCCTCGCGCAGACCGCCGTCCGGCTGCGCGAGCCCTACAATGTATAGACCATCAAAAGAGGCCCGGATTTCCGGGCCTCTTCTCTATGTGAGGAAATAATCCATGCCCGAAGATCTTGCAATATTCATAGACTGGGAGAACATCTACATCTCCACGGTCAGCGAGTACAACTCGAAGCCGAACGTCTCGGCGATCCTGGAGAAAGCTCGTGAATACGGGCGCATCGTCTCCGCCACGGCCTACGCCGACTGGACGGAAGGCGATTTCCGCCAGGCGCCGCCGACGCTCTACTCCAACGGCATCTCGCCGCGCTACATCTCCGCTCGTTACTTCCCCGGTGGCCGGGCCCAAAAGCGCCGAACCAACTCCATAGACGTGATGCTGGCGGTGGAGTGCTCTGACTTTTTGCACAACCATCCGCAGGTGGACACCTACGTGCTCGTGACTGGCGACGGGGACTTCATCCCATTGGTGAGCCTGCTCCGCAGCCAGGGCAAGAACGTTGTCGTCATCGGGGTATCGGAGGCGACTTCGTATCACCTGATCGAATCCGCAGACCACTTCGTCTCCTACTCTTCGCTCCTCGAAGAGGACCGGGCCGCGAGGACGCGCGACCAGGAGCCGAAGAAGAAGGCTTCCGACCCGTTCCAGGAGCTGGTCCGGGCTGTCGAGACCTTGAAGAAGAACGGCCGGCCGCGCGTCCTGGGCCAGGTGAAGCAGCAGATGATCGTGCAGCTCGGCTCCTTCGACGAGCGCAACGAAGGCTTCAAGAAGTTCAAGGACTTCGTCGTAGAGGCCGAGCGCAGGAACCTCGTGAACACCGTGGATCAGGACCTGGAGCTCCAGGTCTATCTGCCGGACGAGAAGGTTCCGGATCAGCCGGAATCAGACCTGGCGGCGGAAGAGCCGAAAGAGGCTGACAGGGCTCCCGCAGGGGGCAATGGCCGTGCGGGCAACCAGGCGGACGACCGTGCCACAAAAGAACCGGAGCCCGAATCTTCGGGGCAGCAGGACTTCGATCTTCTTGAGGACCTGACGCCTTACGAGCTCAAGACCATCACCAAAAGCGTGGCGAACCTGCGGCAGCCGGCATCCTTCGTGGAGATCTTCGGTAGCATCCGCGACCTCGATGAGCGCGGCGAACTGGAGTTGACGCGGGAGGAGATCGGAGACGTCATAGCCGCCATGCTCGACGCCGACTTCCTGAACCGGGTCCGCGCCAAACCCTACAAACAGGCCCGCGCCGACATGACTTTCTTCGCGCTTAACAAGGAGAAATCAGAGGTCAAGGCCGCCCTGAACGGCGCATAAGCCACAGCCGCCACAGCGGGCCGGGTTCGTCAGTCAGTCGGACAGCCGGTAGACGGTGAAAGCGGCGAGCGCGAGCGCGACAGCGATGTAGAAGAGCGAGATCCCGACCGTCTGAGCAGCCTGGAGGACTGAGGGTCCTGTCATGAGGAGTTGAGTGGCGACGATGGTCCCGAACCCGATGGCGAACCATAGCCCGGCCTTGACCCGGTAGCCTCCGCCACGCTCCCTCAAGAGCGCCATACCTGGAAGAGCCGGGGCATAGAAGAGCAAGACTATGGGCATCACCCGCAGCAAACCGATCCCGATGTTCGTAATCGTCTCCATGAGATCAGTCTACACCAGAGGTTGCGGGTTGCTGGAAAACAGCTTCCGCTGTGAGCTAAGATACTTGTACCATTCAATGGAGGCGGTAGCGCATGGGAATAAATCAGAGGGTGTCGCTCAGGAAGTTCATAGACGATGTCCGTCGCTGGGTGGATGAGGGCAGGAGCGACGAGTGGATCGCCAGCGCCCTCGGGACGAGTCCATCGTCCGTGCAGTCATTCCGGTCGCGCAACGCGATCTACCGCCGGGACGCTGGCTCGGTCCTTCACGACCCACAAGAGTACAATCCTTACGAAGGAGTGCTGGATCCCGATGGGCCCGGCGTATGGTTCGATCCCGCCGTGGGCGACGATCCGCGCTGGCAGGAGCGCTGGAGCCGCTCGGAAAGGGTGCAGGTTCGCCTCACGCCCACCCGGATAGTCCTGGTGCGTCGTGGCGGCTCTCCGCGCGGCGCGCGCTACGCGCAGCAGACCGCGACGCCGTAATCGCGGCTACTTGAGGCAAGGCCATGAGGTATAATTCCGACCGGTTCGGGCCGTCCGACCCGCCGCTGTCGTCCGGAATTTATCCCGGACGGTAGAGCAAAGTCCGGACTCGCGAGGCAAAAGCCGCAAGGCGGACGCCGAAAGGTCGCTCGGGCCAACAACCCGAGGGGCGGGGGACGCAAGTTTCCCGTCACGTCAAGTGCAACAGAGAGCAGACCAGCCGATGGATCGGGGCTTCGCCACCGATCACAGGTGATGGGTGAAAGGGTGGGGTAAGAGCCCACCGGCGGTATCCCGAGAGGGACCGGCCAGGTAAACCACCGGTGCGAGCAAGCCAAAATGTCCCGGACGTCGCGAGGCGTCTCGGGCTGGTAGGTGCGGCTCTCCCTTTGGAGAGCCTCGTAGGGGCGTTCCGCGGAACGCCCCTACGGGAGATGGATGGCGGAATAGAGCAGAATCCGGCTTACGGGACGGCCTGAGCCTTTATCTATGCGGTATTACTCGTGCGACGGGTCATCTTGACCCCATTTCTTACCCCAACCGGAATCGGAGATGGTGCGTTTGGTAGTTCAGCGTCATTCGACACCGTCCGACATCCGCGCCAGAGCGTGATGGTATAAATAGGCACAGGTCCCTAGTGCAGCATCAGAGAGGGTCGTGTGTGATGGGCTATAGTGGTACGCATGAAGCCTCCAATCTTCGTACGTTCGCTTTCTGAAAACGAGCGCGAGGCTCTCGAAACGGGGCTGCGCTC
>Ga0136617_10004630_pt1 | contig 12316 bp, 13 predicted proteins | sample AntDrymUQ3222106_2_FD_129672 | JGI IMG/M metagenome (GOLD analysis project Ga0136617, IMG submission 129672) | Polar desert sand microbial communities from Dry Valleys, Antarctica - metaG UQ322 (21.06) | ecosystem: Environmental > Terrestrial > Soil > Desert | place: Antarctica: Dry Valley...
CTCCCTCGGGTCTAACGTTCTTATGCCGTCAGCGGTTCTTACGCCGCCTGGCAATGCTATTTTTTGGCGGCTGTTTTTTTGGCGTCTGCCTCGGATTTCAGGAACTGGGCTTCCAACCGTGGCGCCGGTAGCGCTCCGGGAACGAGTGATCCGTCGGCGAATACGAGCGTCGGCGTCGCCGTCACGTTCATCTTCTGGCCCAAAGCTGCCGTCGCCGCCACCGGATCCCCGCAGTCGCCTTTGTTGTCGGGCAACTTGCCTGAAACGAAAAACTCGTCCCACGCGCGCTGCCGGTCGGGCGCGCACCAGATCATCTTCGACTTGCGCGCGGCATCCGGATGCAGCTGGTCAATCGGATACAGGAACGTGTAGATCGTGACGTTGTCGATCGCCTTCAACTCCTGCTCGAGCTTCGCGCAAAAAGGACAGTCGGCGTCGGAGAACACCGCAAGCCTGCGCTCGCCCGTGCCTTTGACCTTCTTCATCGCAAGCTGCAACGGCAAACTGTCCCACGGCACGCGGTTTATTTCCCGCATGCGCGCTTCCGTTACATTCTGCTTGGCCGCGGTATCGAAGAGCTGACCGATCAGCACGAAGTTGGTCTTGGCGTCGGTGTAGACAATTTGATCGGGAAGAACGACCTCGTACAAGCCGCCGTAATTCGTCTTGGTCACGTGCCGGATTTCCATGCCCGGAAACTTTTGCTCCATTCCTTTCTTGACCGCGGCGAGCTCGGCGTTGACCGGCGATGTCGCCGGCGTCTGCGCCCAGACAGCGCTGGATAGGCCGAGAACCAGGGCGATAACCAGTGCGAGCCTCGGGCGAACCGATGAAGCGTATCGAGTCATGAACTTAAGCCCAAACAAGTGAGCGTGCAGTCTATTGGAACGAAAGCGCGTCCCGTTCCCCGCGTGGACGCCCAAAACCAGCCGCCCGTCGCAAATCGTCGCTCTTGCACGCACGCGACGACTCGCCTACGGGTTAGGACAGTTTATCGCAGTGCCGGTTGCGCCAATGCGCGTTTGACCAGAGGCAACCGATCAACTGCGGTCAGTCCTGTGTTGCGCAGTCGGCTGAGCCAGGGCGAGCGGGCGCCGAAGAGCCGCGTCAATCCATCGGTCACGGTTTGCATCGCACGCACCGGTTCGGCTCGCTTGCGCGCGAACCGGGCGAGCAAGATCGGCGCGCCAGGATCGTCCACCGGCCCGCGCTCCGACTCGATTTGCGCCAATGCGCGGGCATCGCCGAATCCGAGATTGACGCCCTGGCCCGCCAACGGATGAACGACGTGCGCCGCGTCGCCGACCAGAACAAGCCGATGAGCAACGACACTTGGCAGTTTCAAGAACGCGAGCGGAAATGTCGCGACGGGGGTGATGCTGTTGAGCTTTCCCAGTGCGGATTGACCCGCACCCGCAACACGATCCGCGAGCTCGGCGGGGTTAAGCGCCTGCAATTCCTGGGCAAGGGCGTCAGGCGCGGACCATACAATCGAGATTCGCCTCTCCGGCAATGGTAACCAGGCAAGTATGCTGCCGTCGTCGCGGAACCACTGCCGAGCCACTCCATGATGCGCACGCTCGCACGCGAAATTGGCGACGACCGCCGTCTGCCCATAAGGCTTGGATTCCACGTCGATACCAGCAGCAGCCCGCACCCACGACCGCACGCCGTCGGCCGCGATGACGAGCTTCGCGTGCATTCGGCGTCCATCTTCCAGCGCAAGCTCGGCTTCTTCCGGCGACCAGTTGAGCGAAGAAAATGTGGCGCCGGGCACGACACTCACGTTTGCCGCGTGAATGAGCGGCAGTAGCGACGCACGCAACACGCGCTCCTCGACGATCCACGCCAGCGCTCGTATTCCCAAATCGTAGGCGGAAAAGTCGATCGTCGCACCCCCGTCGCCGACAACATGCATCGCCTCGATCGCCGTGACGCGTTCACTTGCGAGATGCTGCCACGCGCCGATCGCGCTTAGAAAAGAGGCGCTGCCCGGGCTGATCGCGTAGACGCGCGTGTCGAAATCCTCCGCCGACTCCGCTTGAGCGGCGATGGCACCGCGATCAACGAGCGCGACTTTAAGTCCAGTGCGGGCAAGAGCCGGAGCAAGGGCCAAGCCGACCAAGCCAGCGCCAGCGATTAGGACGTCGTAGCGGTCGCTCACGGTGCTCTATTTCGGTACTCTTGCGTCAAGACTTGTGGCACCGCACCTTCACTTTTCATGAACGCACTAACGACTCTCGATACTATCGTCGCTGCCCAAAATCTCAATTGTGTGGTGCTGATTGGTGTAGATGCAAACTTCACCGGCGATGGTCAACGCTTGCTTGACGATGTCCGGTGCGGACAAGGCTGAATGCGCGAGCAGCGCACGCGCCGCCGCTTGGGCGAATGCGCCGCCGGAGCCAATCGCAACAATGCCGTGCTCGGGCTCAAGCACATCGCCGGTGCCGGTCACAACCAACGACGTCGAGAGATCGGCGACAGCGAGCATCGCCTCGAGCCGGCGCAACACACGGTCCGATCGCCAGTCTTTCGCGAGCTCGACCGCGGAACGCGTGAGATGGCCCTGGTGCTTTTCGAGCTTTGCCTCGAACCTTTCGAACAGCGTGAAAGCGTCGGCGGTTGCGCCAGCGAAGCCCGCCAACACACGCTCGTGGTAGATGCGCCGGACCTTGCGCGCCGTTGCCTTGATGATGACGTTGCCCAGCGTAACCTGGCCATCGCCGCCTAACGCCACCGCGCCGTCCCGGCGCACGCAAAGAATCGTCGTGCCGTGAAAGGTGTCCATTGGAAACGTTCTATTCAGCCGCTGCGCACCGCACCGGCGAGGTTGCGGCGACGGACTCGCCCTAGACTTTCTTGACGAAGTGGCGCGGCGAAACCCCGATCAGCAAAAGCATCGCCCGAATAATCGGGCTGACGCCGACAAATTGGATCGCCTTACGTTGCGTCTCGATTCGGTTGATCGCGTTGACTAACGCGCCAGCGGCGACAAAGTCGATTCGCTCGACGGCAGTCATGTCAATCGGCACCACCGCTTTGCGCTGCGCAAACTCGTTCACCTGGGCCAAGTGCGCGGTGATCGAGCCCGCCATCACCCCCTGCAAGACAAGCATGTCGGCGTCGGCAGCACTGCCGTCGCCTTCGGGTGGAGCGCCGCTTCCTTCAAGAGCCGCATCGGGCCGGGGTCGCGGTGGCGGTTCCCAAGAAGGCGGCGAAAGCTCGAATGCGACGGCATATTCGACCGCACGATCGTCGAAGCCCGTCTGGTCGTTCATGAACTGCAGGAGCTCGAGCGACAGGAGCCAGGCACCCTCGCCGCCGTCGCGTCCTTTCTTGACTGCGGCGTCGAGTGCCATCCGCAGCTTCTCGGGCCGCTGCAGGATCAAGGGAAACGAGTTTTTCCGTGCTAAGGCGAGGGTCTCCGCAAGCAGGCGAGCACCCGCGTCGTCGAAACTGGTCACCGACGTGAGATCGAGCCGGGAGCCGGGGATGTTCCTGGCGATCGTGCGCCTCAAACCCTCGATCTGCGGCAAGCTCGCGGCGGAAAGCTTTCCGGTGATCGGCGCATAGCCACCTACAACCGCTTTGGGTCCAACCCCCGACTTCGCCGTTTCATCCCAAGCCGGCGCAGACCGTTCGAACTGAACCACATACTGCAGCGCGTGTTGTTCGAACGCGGCCCGGTCGGCCACGCGCTGCAGAACATCGAACAGCGCGAGCCACGCCAGTGCCGACTGCTTGGCGTCGTGGTCATTTTGCACGCCGTCTTCCAGCACCGCGCGAGCCGGAATTGTCTGGCCGCTGGCGTAGAGCAAGGCCGCGTTTTCGAGCACAGCGCACAAGCCCGGATTGGCTTGCGTGACTTGCATCGCCGAAGGTGCGTTAGGCCATTCGATCAGGCTCGCTCCCGTAACAGTGTTCTCGCCAGTCGGTTCGATACTGCGCGCGATGTCCCATGCGTTTCCCTGCCGTTTATCCTGCACCTCTGCAGCGAGCTCGCGCGCGGAGACTGGGCGTGCCGGAGTACTGCTCGATGGTTGCGACGCAACTTCGCCGGTAGCGGGCTTGGAATCCGGCTTCGGCTGATTGGGTTTCTTGGCCGGCGTTCGGGAGAAAAAAGCCATGGCAACGGCAGCGAGCGAACCGAGTATCGTTGATACCGGATTATGTTCCCAATTTCCCAGCGGCAATAGGCCACCGATCCAAGCCGCCAACGCGGCTCTTGGCTCGTTCCACTCGGTTTAGAGCTTAGCGTCGACGGTTGGGAGCCCTTCACGTCGCCGGGGCGACGCGGGGCGGCGATTTGCGCTATCCCAAATTTTTTTCCGCAAACTCCCAGTTCAATAGTTTGTCGATGACGGCATCGACGTACGCCGGGCGCTTGTTCTGATAGTCCAGGTAATATGCGTGCTCCCACACGTCGATTGTGAGCAGTGCCTTCTGCCCTTTGATCAGCGGCAACTGCGCATCTTCGGTCTTCACGACCTTAAGCTCGCTTCCGTCCAGGACTAACCACCCCCAGCCGGTGCCGAACTGTGAGACGGTAACCTTCGCGAATTCCTTCTTAAAATTGTCGAAGCCGCCGAACGCCGACTCGATCATGCCGGCGAGCTTGCCAGTCGGCTTGCCTCCACCGCCTTTTTTCAGGCTCGACCAATAAAACGTGTGATTCCAGGTTTGCGCGGCATTGTTGAAAAGGTCGACCTTTTCGGCCTGGCCCGCGCTCTCCGTGATGATCTTCTCAAGCGGGGCGTTTTCGTAGTCGGTGCCTGTGATCAGCTTGTTGAGATCGTCAACGTATTTCTGGTGATGCTTGCCATAATGATACGAAATGGTATTGGCTGAGATCACCGGATCGAGCGCGTTGTCCGGATACGGCAGCGGCGGTAGCTTGAACATGGCTTGTCTCTCCTCGCGAGGTTGTGTTCGTTGCCGTTTCCGCCACGAATCGACTGGCGACCCGCGGGAAGCCGATCCGACAAAAGTAGGCTTTTACTTTCGTCGAAATGTGTAGCAGCAACGTCCTCGACTTTAATCGCGATCGCAACACGACGTCTGTCGGGGCTTCACTGACACGCCGCGAGGACATATCCGCCTTTTAGCCGGCGCCGAGGCGAGAACAAAAACTTAAGGACAAGCTGACGCGAACGGATCGCCTTTAGGATACGAGTTGCGAGCTCAAGCGAAGGCGTTCGGGCGCGTCCGGTGCGAGCGCAGCTTCTAATCGCCGTACATCTTCTGCACGCGCTCGCGCCGCTCCTGCGCTTCGAGGGAGAGCGTTGCCGTGGGGCGCGCAATCAATCGCGGAACCCCAATCGGATCTCCCGTCTCCTCGCACCATCCATATGAGCCATCATCGATCATTCGCAACGATTTCTCGACTTTTTTCAGAAGCTTACGCTCCCGGTCGCGGGTGCGTAGCTCGAGTGTGTACTCTTCTTCGAGCGTTGCGCGATCCGACGGATCGGTCGTGACCTCGTTCTCTCGCAGATGTTCGCCCGTATCGTCAGCGTTCTGCAGCAACTGTTCGCGTAACTCCACCAGTCGCTTCCTAAAGAAGGCAAGCTGCGGCTCTTTCATATAGTCCTTCTCAGGGGCCTTTAGGATCTCCTCTTCGGTTAACTCGCGGACTCGTTTAGCGGCTGTCGCCGGTTTTGTCGCAGTTTTTGTTGCGGTTTTCGCTACCATCCTTCGTCCCACCCTTTTCCGTTTTCATCTCAAATTGGTGTGCTGCCGATGAGCAAAGCTGCAAATCTCTGGATCCGCGTCGCGCGGTCCTCCGCGCGAAAAATTGTCGATTATAGCGGCTCCAAGAGGTTCGGTCCAAGCCTGGATCGAGGCGAAATGCAGCGCTTACCCGCCGATCGGCGCTCATATAACACTTACAAATCAAAGCCTTTGTGACGACGACCGCGATGCTGACGTTACGCCGGCCCGATGACTGGCATTTGCACCTGCGCGACGGCCCAGGGATGGCGGCCATCGTCGGCGCCAGCGCTCGCGCATTTGGGAGAGCAATCGTCATGCCCAACTTGTGGCCGCCCGTCACCACGGTCGAGGCGGCGCGATCGTACCGCGCTCGGATCATGGCCGCGTTACCAGAGGCGACCCGCTTTGCGCCCCTGATGACGCTCTACCTAACCGATTACACGCCTGCCGCGGAGATTGCCCGAGCGAAAGAGTCGCAACTCGTCTACGCCGTCAAATACTATCCGGCCGGCGCGACCACCAACTCCGATTCAGGCGTGACGTCGCTCGACCGCGTATACCCGATCCTAGCCGCGATGCAAGAGCAGGGTGTCGTGCTGTCGCTGCACGGCGAGGTGACCGCGCCGGACATCGACCTTTTCGATCGCGAACGGGTATTTCTCGAGACCGTGTTGACGCGTGTGCTCCGCGATTTTCCGACGCTTAGAGTTGTTCTCGAGCACATCACCACCCGCGACGCAGTGGCGTTTGTCCGCGATAGAGGGAGCAATGTTGCGGCGACCATCACGCCGCACCACCTCGCCTACTCGCGCAACGCACTTCTAGCGGGAGGCATCCGACCGCACCTGTACTGTCTGCCGGTCTTGAAGCGGGAAAGTGATCGCGAGGCGTTAATTGCCGCGGCCACCTCCGGGAATCCGAAGTTTTTTTTAGGAACGGACTCAGCTCCGCACGCCAGCAGGAACAAGGAGTCTGCGTGTGGTGCTGCAGGGTGCTACTCCGCGCATGCGGCAATCGAGCTCTACGCCGAGGCATTCGAAGATGCAGGCGCCCTGCCCGCGCTCGAAGCATTCGCGAGTCACTTCGGTGCCGATTTCTACGGTCTCCCTCGCAACGACGACACCATCACGTTGATGCGCGAGCCGTGGCACGTTCCAGCCGCGTACCCGTTTGGCGACGATGTGATCGTGCCGTTGCGTGCGGGGGAGACGGTACGGTGGCGGCTTTTGCCGGGAAGGACGCCGATATAGCTCGCAAGAACTTGGAATGCGCATCGCCGATGCCGCTCGCGAGAGGGCACCCGGCGAAGGCTGGCACACGCCGGACAATCCGCGTAAACTCCGCGGCCCGAAGCCAGCCAGACCGTCGCTGCCCGCTGCCGTGCAAACCGCGCGGGGAGAGGAAAGTCCGGGCTCCACAGAGCAGGATGCTGGGTAACGCCCAGGCGCAATACGTCGCCGCTTGAAGAGCGGCCGACCAAGGCGACGAACAGGGCCACAGAGACGAGTCGCTTCGTTCTTTATCGAAGCGGGTGAAACGCGGCAACCTCCATCCGGAGCAACACCAAATAGGCGGACGCAAAATGTTCGACAGGCTGCTCGCCAAGTCCGCGGGTAGGTGGCTCGAGCGCAGCGGTAACGTTGCGCCTAGAAGAATGACGGCCATAGCGCACGGGCGACCGTGCGCCGTAACAGAACCCGGCTTATCGGCTGACTTCGGCTTTTATGTGTGTTGGAGAGAGGCTGCCTCTCTTCGATCAAAGAATGCCCGATAAACGCTACGTCCTGTACGGAATGCAGGGCTCCGGCTCCGCTGCGATCGAGGCCGCCCTCGACTTATGTGGTGCAACGTGGACGCTCGTGAAGGCGGCGTCGTGGGAGCCGGACGCGAATTTTGAGGCACTCAAGGTGGTGAACCCGCTCGGTCTTGTGCCGACGCTGGTGGTCCCCGACGGCAGCGCGCTGACCGAGAGCGCCGCGATCCTCATGTACCTGGCAGACGCCTTCCCGGAGAGCGGCTTGCTACCCACGGATGCGGATGCGGCTGCGCGCGCGCAGTCGCAGCGTGGCCTCGTGTACATCGCGGCGAACTGCTATTCGGCGATCGGCGTCATCGACTATCCCGAGCGCTGGTGCATGCCCTGCGACGCCGCGACGGCCGAGCGCATCCGTGCGGGCGCACGCGCGAAGCTGCACCGCAACTGGGAGATCTTCGCCGACACGTTTTCGGCGCGCCCATATCTAGCTGGCGAAAACCTCGGTGCGCTCGACTTGTTGGCCGCCGTCGTTTCGCGGTGGTCGGGCGCGCGCGCGCACGTTGCGATCGCGCGCCCCGCATTTCACGACGCGCTGCAGAGGATCGAGAAGCACCCGAACGTCGCGCCAGTGTTCGCGCGGCATTGGCCGTGAAACGAGCAACCACACCTGCGCCAAGGTGCTGCACCGGATGGCTCGACGCCGTCGCGCCTCCAAGTCCTTAGTCCCGGTGCCGCTAAGACCGATCCAACGCACCCCTCTCGGCGGTCCCCCTGACAATTCAGCGCGACCGCCGCACATCCTTCAAGATTTCGCGGGCGGCGTTCTTCCCCGGGATGCCGGTCACGCCACCACCCGGGTGCGCACCCGATCCGCACAGGTAGAGGCCGCGCACCGGCATCCTATAGTTAGCGTGGCCCAGCACGGGACGCGCCACGAAAAGCTGATCGAGGGAGAGCGCACCGTGGAAGATATCGCCGCCGGTCAACGCAAACTCGCGCTCGAGATCGAGCGGTGTCAGCACGCGTCGGCCCAGCACGCTTGCCTTGAAGTTCGGCGCCGATTGCGTGACCGTGTCGATCATCAAATCCGCCACCTCTTCGCGCACATCGTCCCAAGTGCGGCCCGACAACACATCGGATAAATTCGGATTGGCATGCTGGCAAAAGAGGCTTGCGACATGCTGTCCGGCGGGCGCCAAAGAATCGTCGACCGTCGACGGAATCAGCATCTCGACAATCGGCGCGCGCGACCAGCCATCGGTGCGTGCGTCGAAATAAGCGCGCTCCATGTAAGCAAGCGACGGCGCGAGGATGATTCCGCTCTCGTGATGCGGCTGCGCCGTGCGGCCGGACAGTGCGCGGAAATCCGGCAGCTCCGAGAGCGCGACGTTGATCCGAAACGTACCGGATGCGCAACGATAGCCGGCGATCCGCCCGCGAAAATCGGCATCCAGGTGCTCGGGCGCTACCAGCCGCTCGAACAAGAGCTTGGGGTTGACGTTGGCAACGACCCGTCGGGCTTCGATCATTTCACCGGATTCGAGTTCGACGCCGCTTGCGCGTCCAGCGTCAATCGAGACGCGAGCGACTGGGGCGTCCGTGCGCAGCGTCACTCCGCGCGCCGCACATTCCGCGGCCATCGCCTGCGTGATCGCACCCATGCCGCCGCGCGCGTGTCCCCATTGACCGCGCTTACCGTTCACCTCGCCAAAGACATGATGCAGCAGCACGTAAGCCGATCCTGGCGTGTAGGGGCTCGCGAAATTGCCGACGACGGAGTCGAAACCGAGCGCAGCCTTGATCGGCGCCGATTCGAACCAACGATCCAAGATGTCGCCGGCACTTTTGGTAAAGAGGTCGAAAAGGTCGCGGCGCTCGGTAAGTCCCATTGCGCGGAAGCTCTTCGCGAGCTTGACCGACTGCAAGACCAGCGCGGCGTCAGCTAAGCCTCCCGCGCGCACGTTCGGCGGCGTGGTGTGGTAGAGCTCGCGCAATACCGCCGCAACCCGCTCGAGCATCGCGTAATACGCGGGCAATGTCTCGGCATCGCGACGTGAAAATTTGCTGACTTCGGCTTGTGTGGCAGTGACACCGCCGCCGACCTTCAAGTATCCGCCGTCGGGTAGCGGCAAGAAATTCGCGATGGGACGTTCGATGATCGCGAGTCCGTGCTCGGCCAGCCGCAAATCGCGAATAACTTGCGGATCGAGCAGGCTGACCGTATAGCTCGCTGTCGAATTGCGAAAACCCGGGTGGAATGCTTCGGTGACCGCGGCGCCACCCACGATCCCGCGCCGCTCGAAAACGACGACCTTCTGTCCCGCTTGCGCGAGATACGCCGCGCACGTCAACCCATTGTGGCCTGCGCCGATGATGGCGACGTCGAAGCGCCGGAGACTCGCGGTCATGGGCATACTTTCGCCGGGCCCTGTTTCGCGCGAAACGCGGAAGAAAGAGTTCCGAGCGGCGAAAATTACTCTTCGGTCATCCCGGCCGCGACATTCGAGAAACCGCAGTCGACATACGTGATCTCGCCGGTCACTGCGCTCGCGAAGTCCGAGAGCAGGAACGCCGCGACGTTGCCCACCTCGTCGATTGTCACGTTGCGGCGCAACGGTGCCGTTTTTTCGACGAATCGCAAAATCTTGGAAAACCCTCCAATGCCTGCCGCCGCCAAAGTTTTGATCGGACCCGCGGAGATGGCGTTCACGCGAATCCCCTCAGGCCCGAGCGTCGCAGCCAGATACCTGACGTTTGCTTCGAGACTTGCCTTGGCCAAGCCCATGACGTTGTAATTGGCGAGCGCTCGCATTGAGCCAAGGTAGGTGAGCGTGAGCAGTGCCCCATTGCGTCCCGCGAGCAACGGCCGCGCGCCCTTGGCCAGCGCGGCGAAGCTGTAGCTCGATATATCGTGCGCGGTGGCAAAGGCCGCGCGCGACATTCCGTTCAAGAAATCTCCCGCCAAGGCTTCGCGCGGCGCGAAGGCGATCGAATGTAAGAGACCGTCGAGCGCGCCCCACTCCGTTTTCAAGCGCTCGAACAACGAGTCGATTTGCACATCTGACGCGACGTCGCACGGCCAGACCAGGCAATCGCCAAAATCCTGCGCGAGCTTGACGACGCGGTCCTTGAGCTCTTCATTGACGTAGGTGAATGCGAGTGTTGCGCCCTCACGCTGACAGGCGCGCGCAACGCCATACGCGATGGAACGGTTGGACAGAAGGCCGGTGATCAGGATTTTCTTGTCGGCGAGAAGTCCCATGCTCGTTGCATCGTCGCGTTAGAACAGCGGCCTGATCGAATCGAGCACGCCGCATGCAACACGATTGTTGCGCTGGCCGGGGACTGCGCCTTCGATCGTATCCCCAGAATGGAGGACCACCGTCCGCCCGCGCAAATCATCCTTCGCATCCGCCCGGACACCGCGGAGATGCGTCGTGAATGCGACGCTGCCATCGGTACTCGCGGCGAAGCTCGGAATGAGCTCGATAGCCGGTTTTTGAGCGCCTGCCGGCGCCCAGGCCGGTCCCGCGGAGAAGAAATTGGGGGAGCTGCAGTTGGCTTTGTCGTGAAACGCCAGGCGATATCTGCCGGGCGGCAAATTGCTCGCATTCAAGGTCAACGCCGCGCCATCGGCACGGTCCACGACCTTGACGAGACCCACAGCGCTGGCGGAGCCGGCGCCACGCAATCGCGCTTCAAGGCCAGGAATGCTTTGCAGGTCGACGTTCGCCGAGCTGCAAGCGCCAAGAACGAGGAGCAATGCCGACGACGACGACAAGGCTCCGGCGAATCGCGTGCCGAATGACACGATGCTATCGGTCAGAACCGTCAAAGGACCTATCAGCTGCGCCGAATGACACCGCAGGCCACGCGCGCGCCCGCGTTGCCGGTCGGTTGCGTTTTGAAATCGTCCGGGTTCGTATGCACGATGACCGCCCTTCCGATGATATCGGTTGCACCGCCGCCAATGGTGATGACGTCGAGCTCCGTCGTGATGCTCGCGTTACCTGCTGCGTCCGCAACCAACATAGGCATATCCCCTGCGTGACGTTCCGTTGTCGACGGATGCGCATGCGGCTTGCCGGTCGGGTTGAAGTGCCCACCGGCACTCTCCGCATCAGGTGAGCTGCAGTCGCCCTTCTCATGGATGTGAAAGCCGTGCGACCCGGGTGTCAGGCCGGAGACCCGTGCGTCGACGACGACCTTGTTGCCTCTCTGCGCGAAACTGACCGTTCCCTTCGCCGAGTTTCCCTGAGTCGGCGCAAGCGTCGTCGTCGCTGCTGGTCCCGCTGGCGTGGGTGACATCGCTGTACATCCTGCGATCAACGCTCCTGCGGCGATCCATGCGAATGCCTTGTTCATCATTGCCTCCTTTGGCGCAAACACTGTCGAAAAATTTTCTGCGAAGACGCGAGCCGTAACGCCTTCTTAAAGCGGCGCGAACCGCGCCGACGGACGAATGTCAGCATGATAGGCGATGCCGCGAACGCTGCCAAACCTCGCACGCCGATTACGCTGTGGCGAAACGCACCTTACAATTGCCGCCGCGCGCAATCAAGGCGGCGAACGCGCGCTACGATGCCGCCGCGCGCAACCAAGGCGCTCGTGCTACGCATCGTTTAAATCCCAGGAGATTTCATGACATACCACATTTCGCCGCGAGCCCTCGTCCTTTCTTTGACTGCAGCAGCGCTTGCGGCCGGTTGCGGCGGAGGTGGCGGCGGTGGGAACCAGGATTTCAACGTTCTGCCGGCTTTCGCAAAGGCAGTGACGAAGACGACTTATAACGGCACCACGGATGATCTCCTGACCGCCGGGCTGGGTACCATGGGCCTGGGCGGC
>Ga0136617_10004631_pt1 | contig 12316 bp, 12 predicted proteins | sample AntDrymUQ3222106_2_FD_129672 | JGI IMG/M metagenome (GOLD analysis project Ga0136617, IMG submission 129672) | Polar desert sand microbial communities from Dry Valleys, Antarctica - metaG UQ322 (21.06) | ecosystem: Environmental > Terrestrial > Soil > Desert | place: Antarctica: Dry Valley...
GCAGCAGGATGACGCGGACGGTGTCGGTGCGCCAGGTGCCGTACCACAGGCATCTGCGTTCGGTGAGCTGCACCGTGGCGGTGGTGCCGTAGCGGGTGACGGTGACCGTCTTCCAGGCCGCGCGCGGTCCATGTCGTGGGCGACAGCGCCTACGGGTGCGGCGCGTTCGCCGGGCTGGGCCCGGACATGACCATGACCACCCGGGCCCGGTCGAACACGGTGTTCTCCGAACCGGCACCACCCAGGACCGGCAAGCGTGGCCGGCCACGCTTGAAGGGCGAGCGGATCGGCACTCCTGCCGATATCGCCCGCTGCCGGCAGTGGTGCCAGACCCGGGCCAGGCCCGCCCCGGTGAGTATGCCGCACACCGTCCGCCCGACCGGCTGGGCCACCAACCCGGCCACCAGCGCGGTGAACGTCTCGAAACTCGGCGCGGTGAAACATGACCGCAACGGATCCAGCACGCGCGAGAGCGTGGCGGGTAGGGTCAGAGCCCGGAGCATCGGCGGACGCTCTTTCGGTATCGACGGAAGCTGTGATCAGCACCGCCGATGCTCCACCCACCACCCCCTCCGTGATCCACACGCCACGCCGGACCCCATGTCACGGTTACGTCACGATCACGTCCCAGCCGCCTCGGCTACGGTCATCCCCACCCAGCTCAAGAGAAAGTGCATAAAGTCGAGTGATGCTCGGCGGACCGGGAAAGCGCTGCGTCGTGCTGATGAACCAGTCCTCGCGGGACTACACCCTCCTGGACGTCAGGCCTCCGCCGGGGCCCGGCAGGGCGCCGTCTCACCACAGTCCTCAAGGGACAAGCGCCGCAAGCGCTCCCTGCCGGGATCCACCGTGCGAAGGGAAGGTAGTGCCATCAGTGCCATCAGCGTCGCGGTGACCGGTTGCGCCGCGTACCTTCCCGATGTCGCGCTGGAGGCGGCGCTCGGCGAGCGGGCGGCCGCGGTGCCGTCGGCACCGTGCGACGTCCGTCCGGTGCTCGGACGCAAAGGGTTGCTGTACAAGGAACCGGCGACCCGGCTTGCGCTGGCGGCGGTGCACAGGGCGCTGGGACGGGAGGACGGCGCCCCGCGCCCCGATGACCATGCGGACCCGCGCACCGCGGTCGTGGTGAGCTCGAACCTCGGCAACCTCGACACCGTGTGCGAGCTGGCGGGGACCGTGCAGGCGGGCAGCGACCGCGACGTGAGCCCACTGTCAGCGCCAAACGCCTCCAGCAACGTCATAGCCACGTCGGTGGCGATCTGGTACCGCTTCGGCGGTCCGAATCTAATGGTGTGCGCCGGCGCGACCGGCGGGTTGGATGCGCTCGCGGTGGCCGTCCGGTTGTTGCGCGCCGATCGGGCCGATCGGGTCGTGCTGGTCGGTGTCGAGCCGGACGACGAGGTCGCCACCGCTGTGCACCGGATGCGTGCCAATGTGCCGGCGGGCAGCGCGCCGCTGGCCGGCGCCGCCTGCGTGCTGCTGGAGCCGGCCGGTACGGATCGCGCGGTGCTGGCGCTAGTCGAGGTCCCGGTGCCACCGTGGTCCGACTGCCCGGCCGGCGGGTTGTTCATCGGACCCGGTAGCCGCGCACCGGCTGGCGTCGCGGCGCTGGACCTGGTGGCGCAGCTCGGCGACGCGTACGGCGCGCTCGGCGTGCTGCAGGTCGCGGTGGGCACGTTGTTGTTGGCCGGTGGCCTGTGTGGGCCGGCGCACCTGGTGTGTGGCGACCCCGCTGACGGCTGGCGGCGCGCCACGGTCACCTCGGCGGCGGGGCAGGAAGGGGGTCGGTCGTGAGGCGTGAGTCGATGCGGCGGCACCCGCTCGGCGGAACCGGGGATTCGACCGGGGACGACCGCGAGCGAATGGTCTTCGTGCATGGCCTCGAGGACTCGTGGCGTAGCTGGCATCCACTCGCCGAGGCGCTGGTGGTTCCGCACCGGCTCGACGCAGTCGACCTGCCGTGGCGTGCCGGCAGCAGTCACCGCTGGCACCGGGACGGCTCGGCGGGAACCTGGCTGGCGGGCGCCCTTGACCAGCCCGGCGGGCGCGCGGACGTGCTCGTCGGGCATTCGCTGGGCGCCAACGCCGTGCTGGAGCTGCTGTGCTCGACGCGGCCGTCGCCGGTGCGCTGCGCGGTCCTGATCGCCCCGTTCTACTGGCCGCCCACGGCCCCGGTGGACTGGGCACTGTTCGAGCGGTCGAAGCGGAACTTCCGGGAACTGATCCACGGCGCGCTGCGGCTGCGCCTGTGCCACCGCGTCGACGCGATCGGGCCGGACATCGTGGAAGCCATGGGGGACAAGGCGTTCGACCGCATCGGCCCACTGGGTTTCGCGGCCTGGTTCGAGCATTTCGTGGCGAGCGGCCAGTTGCCGCTGGAACGCATCTCGGTACCGGTGTTGCTGATCGCCAGCCACGCCGACCTCGGTCTGCCCGACGGCCGTGTCGCGGCGTTTGCACGGCGGCTGCAGCGGGTGGACACGGTAATCCTGGACGCCGGACGAGATCATTTCTGTCATGTCACTTGCGCGAAGGTGACGGCCGAACCGATCGTGGATTTCGTGCGATCGACCACGCGAGCGGAGCACCGGTGATGGACACCGACACCTGGCGCGGCGTACTGCGTCCCGGCTTCGAGGGCGCCAACATCCGCACCTGGATTGGTTTCAAGCATTTCATGTACCTGGCCGAGGCGGCCGTCCTGGAATGGTTCCGGGAGCGTGGCATCGGGCCGGGGACCGCCTACCACAGGCACGGGCTCGGCCTGTCCGTTGTCGACTCGTCCGTGCTGCTCCCCGCGGTGCTCGAGGTGGACGACCTGGTCGTCGCGGAGGCAAAGCCGACCCGTGACGGCCGGTTCACAGTACGGCTGTTCAGCACCGGCAACGGCGCCGACGGCACCAAGAAGCCGGCGCTGCGCGGCACGGTGCGGGTCGCCGCGGTTCGGGAACGGGAACCGGCCGAGCCCGCACCGCCGCCCGACCCGCTCACCCCGCTGGTGGTCGACGGCGTCGCGGGCGCGGCCGACGGCGCGGAGCGAGCCGGCGTCATCCCGGTGCGGGACGCCGACCCGGCCACCGTGCTCGCCCCGGCCGGATCGCCGCTGGTGTGCTGGAAATCGACCGTGCCGTATTTCCACTGCCACTACTCCAGCCGGATGCAGCATTCCGGATACGTCAGGGCGCTGGAGGACGTCGTGGAGCGGTTTCTCGCGCTGCGCGGAATCTCGGTAGGTCGACTGCTAGCCGAGCGCGGGTGGATACCGGTAGTGTCGCGGGCTCGGGTCCGGTTGCTCTCCGACGCGTATCTGGAAGAGACGATGTACACCACCTTCACCATCGAAGAAGTGCTCAAAGAGGTCACTTTCGGCGGGCGGATGGACTGTTACGCGGCTCGGGGTAACGAACTCGTGCACGCCGCGACCGCGACCATCCTGCACGGATACGCGGTGACGCGCGGAGCGGGTGCCGGTGACCTTGCCCGGTTCGACGCCGAGGTGTTGGATGCGTTGCGCGGCGAGCACACTGTGGTCGGTGGGCCGTGAGACGACAGCCGCAGCTCTATTTCTCGTTCCGCAGCCCGTACAGCTGGATGGCCGTCGAACGGCTCCGTGCCGCCATTCCGGACGCGCTGGAACGCATCGAGTTCATTCCCTACTGGGACCCCGACCAGACCACCGAGGCGGCGTTGCGGGCGCGCGGCGCCGAATTCCACTACGTTTCGATGAGCAAGGCCAAACACCTGTACATCCTGATGGACACCAAGCGGCTGGCGCAGCGGCTGGCGCTTGCCATGGCCTGGCCGATCGACGTCGACCAGTGGTGGGAGGTGCCGCACCTCGCCTGGCTGCTCGCCCGCAGGAAAGGCCGGGCGGCACAACTCTACGATGCGCTGGCCGCGGCACGGTGGCTGCGCGGGGAGGACATCTGCGAGCGGGACGTACTCGCCGCCGCGGCGGCCGAGGCCGGCCTCGACGGCGCGGAAATGGTGGCCGCCGTCGACGATCCGGCGATCCGCGCTGAGGGCGTCGAGTGCCTGTCGCGCGCGTACGATGACGACATCTTCGGACTACCTTATCTGCGCCTTGGTCGCCATCGCTTCTGGGGATTCGACCGGATCGACCAGTTCCTTGAAATTTTTGCCACCGAGGCGGAAAGAAGCGCATGATGGACGGAACCGCGGACCGCACCAGCGCCGAGCCCACGTCGCGCGGTGCCGATTCCCGCGCGCGGGACACGATTCCGGTGACCGGGAGCGGCGAGCAGGGCAGCGAATTTGATCCGTTGGCGGGAATACCACAGCCGGTGCGCGACGTCGTCGGCGCGTATGACTCGGATACTGCGGGCGGGTGTGGCTGACTGATATCCGGAGTATCCGATGTCCCCAGGAGAGAAGCGTCCCCGTCGTACCGTTTCCGAGGAACGGCTACACCGGAAGCAGCGGTTGGCCGCCACCATGCGACTGTTCGCCAGGCTGGGTTTCGACGAGGGCAGCGGCGGGCACGTGACCGCGCGCGACCCCGAACACCTCGATCGTTTCTGGGTGAACAGGTTCGGCCAGTATTTCGGGCACGTGCGGGTCAGCGACCTGCTGCTGGTCGGTTCCGACGGCACGATCGTCTCCGGCGAGGGCCGGGTGAACCCGGCGGGCTACGCGATCCACTCGCAAATCCACGCGGCACGCCCGGACGTGGTCGCCGCGGCGCACACCCACTCCACCTACGGCCGCGCATGGTCGTCGCTGTGCCGGCCGCTGAGCCCGTTGACCCAGGACGCCTGCGCCTTCTACCAGGACCACGAGGTCTACCGCGAGTACAGCGGTGTCGTGCTGGACGCCGAGGAGGGCAAGCGCATCGCAGGGACCCTCGGCTCGCACAAGGCGCTGATCATGCGCAACCACGGCCTGCTCACCGTGGGGGCGTCGGTCGAGGAGGCCGCGTGGTGGTTCATCAGCATGGACCGCTGCTGCCACGTCCAATTGCTCGCCGAGGCGGCGGGCGCTGTGCAGCCGATCGACGATGCTGGCGCCCGCATGGCGCGGGAGCAGATCGGCATGCTGGGGATCGCCAGGTTCAACTTCCGGCCCATGTACGAGTCGGTCGTACGGGAGTCGCCCGACCTACTGGAGTGACGGCCGGCGCCGGCTCAGCTGTGCCAGCGTGCCGGCAGCGACTTGATACCGTTCATGAAGTTGGACCGCAGCCGCACCGGCGGACCGGTCAGTTCGAGACGTTCCAGGTGCGGGCGCAGCAAGTCGAACAGCACCCTGGCCTCCATCTTGGCGAGCCGGGCGCCGAGGCACGTGTGCGGTCCGATGCCGAACGCGAGGTGCGGGTTCGGCGTGCGCCCGAGATCGAGGCGGTCCGGTTCGGTGAAAACGGTGTCGTCCCGGTTCGCCGCGATGTAGTACAGCACGACCTTGTCACCGGCACTGATCGGTTGTCCGTGCAGTTCGGTGTCGCGGACCGCGGTGCGCCGGAACTGCATGATCGGGGTCACCCAGCGCAGCAGCTCCTCGACGGCGACGGGAATCATCGAGGGGTCCGCAGCGAGCCGCCGCGTTTCCTGCCGCCATTCGGTCAACGCGAGCAGCCCACCCGAGACCAGGTGGCGGGTCGTCTCGTTGCCGGCGACCACCAGCAGCAGCCAGAACTCGCCCAGCTCCTGCTCGGTCAGTCGGCGCCCGTCCACCTCGCTGCCGACCAGCCTGCCGACGAGGTCGTCCTGCGAGGGATGGCGACGGCGTGTCGCGGCCAGCTCGGCAACGTACTGGAACGCCTCGACGAAGGTACGCTGGTACTCATCGATGTTCCCGCCGCCGTACTCGGGGTCATCGAAGCCGACCAGCGTGTTGCTCCACCGCAGCAGCAGTGCTCGGTCCTCCCGCGGCATGCCGAGCAGGTCGGCGAGGACCAGCAGCGGTAACTCGGCGGCCAGGTCACCGACGACGTCGAACTCGCCCATGCCGAGAACCCGGTCGACCACGGCACGGGCGTGCGAGGAGACAGTGCCGCGCAGTCCGGCCAATGCGCCGGGACTGAACGCGGGTGTCACCAGTCGCCGCATCACCGCGTGCCGGGGCGCGTCCATGCTCACCAGCAGCTGCCTAGCCCGTTCCAGGTCAGCCGGAGTACGCGGGTCGGCGAGGAAAGCGCCGCCGGCAGCCGAGGAGAACACCTCGATGGCTTGAGACGCGACGCGCACAGCCGCGTAGCGTGTAACTGCCCAGAATCCGGGTCCGCGACGGGTTCCCGCCCCGGTCGCTTCGCTGTGTTGCGACAGCAACGGCTCGTCCACCCAGGACACCGGCGCGTGTTGGCGCAGCCGGGCGAACTCCGCGTGCGGCACTGCGCTGCCATAGGTCGCCGGGTCGGCGAGCAGGTCGGACATCGCCGTCACCGGTCCGTCGGGTCGGCCGACGCCAGTTCCGTGCCGGGGCCGGTGTCGTGGGCAGAGTGCGACCGCCAGTACGGCTCCTGCAGCACCCGCTTGCGCACTTTGCCGTCCGCCTGGCGCGGCAGCCGGGCGACGATGTCGTACACCCTGGGCACCTTGAAGCCTGCCAGCTGTTGCCGGCAGTGCCGGTCGAGGGCCGCGGCTGGGTCGGCGAGGGTGGGGCCGTCGGCCACCAGCTCGACCATAGCGGCGACCCGTTCCCCGAGATCGCTGTCCGGAATGCCGAACACGGCCGCGTCCTGCACGGCGGGATGGGCCAGCAGCACGGTCTCCACCTCGGCGGGGTAGATGTTCACCCCACCGGAGACGATCATCTCGATCTGCCTGCCGGACAGGTACAGAAAGCCGTCCTCGTCGAGGTGACCGCAGTCGCCGAAGCTGAACGTCCCGGGCGCCAGATGCGCACGCGCGGTCTTGTCCGGCGCTTTATGGTACTTGAAGTCCTGGTGCGGCGCCCTGCGCAGGTAGACGGTGCCGGTGTGCAGCGGCGGTTGTTCTCGCCCGTCCGGCCCGATCACGACCACCTCGGTGCCGGGCACCGCGCGTCCGACGCTGCCCGGTTTCGCCAGCCATTCCTCGGTGTCGATGACGGTCGCGATGCCGCCCTCGGTGGCCGCGTAGTACTCCGCGAACACCGGGCCCCACCAGTCGATCATCGTCCGTTTGAGGTGCTCGGCACAGGGCGCGGCGCCGTGCAAGACCAGTTCCAGGCTGGCACCGCCGAAGCGGGATCTGGTCACTGCCGGCAGCCGCAGCAGCCGGGCGAAATGTGTCGGGACCAGATGGGTCATCGTGATCCGCTCGCGGTCGATCATGTCGAGCAGGTCCGCCGCATCGAACCGCGGCCGTAACACGAGCGAACAACCGTTCAGCAAGGGGAACAGCGAGAAGAACAGCTGCCCCGAGTGGTACCAGGGGCCGACGAGCAGGTTCCTGCCATGCTTAGGAATGCCCAACGTCGCGCTCAGCTGTCGCACCAGCTTGTGTATCGTGGCCAACGGCGCTCCCGTGGTAAGGAGGCCGCTGACCACACCCTTGGGTTTTCCGGTGGTACCTGATGTGTACAGCAGCGTCGACCCTGAGCACTCGTCGGGCACCGGTTCGGCCCCCAGCCGTGCGAGCAGCGGCTCCACCGCGTCGAAACCCGCGTGCGGGGTGCCGCCGGTGACCACACGCAGCCGGCCGACGTCGCCCACATCGGCTAGCGCGGCCGCCGACGTCGGTGCGTATGCGGGGTCGACCAGCAGCGCGGTGCTACCCGAGTTGGCAAGGATGTAGGCAATCTCCGGGGCGGTCAGGTGCCAGTTGATCGGCACCGCGGTGATCCCGGCGTGCAGGCAGGCCAGCACCGCCTCGACGGTGCTCCGCTCGTTTCCGGTGACGAACGCGAGCCGGTCCCCGATGCCCATGCCGTACTCGCGGAACAGCCGCACCCACCTGTTGACCCTGGTGTCGAGTTCGTCCCAGGTGAGCGCTCCTTGCCGGTCGGCGAGGGCGAATTCGTTCGGCCGGTCGTCGGCCAGTTGCTGCAGTAGCGTCACCATTCGGACCTCTTCGGATAGGGCTCGAATTCCAGTGCCTTATTATCACCCCCCCGCCTGTCGCTCGGGTGAAATTAGCGACCAACGAAGTATGCGTCTAGAGAGTTTTCCAATTTCCGTTGTCGGCAACGTCGATACTCGCTCAAGCCGGCGTGGCCGTTTGTCATCCGCGATTCGTCCGACCATCCACTCGCGTATCTCGGCAAGGCCGAGCGCACGGTCGCTCACCACAACGGCGCAGACCGCTTCTCCCCAGGTGTCGTCCGGAACGCCGACGACCATACATTCCCGCACCGCAGGGTGCTCGGCGAGCACGGTCTCCACATCGGACGGAAAAACGTTCACCCCGCCGGTAATGATGAGGTCGTCGGCGCGGTCGACCAGATGCACGTAGCCGTCCCGGTCGACGAATCCGATGTCGCCGACGGTGGCCCAGTCGCCCACCTCGCCATCTGTCCGCCCGGTCGTCGGGTGTAGATAGCCGCTGAACGCCAGTGGCGTGCGTGCGTGCAGTTTGCCGGCCGAGCCGGTGGGCAGCCGGCCGTTGTCGTCGAAGGCGGCGAGCTCGACGCCGGGAAACGGCCGGCCGCACGAGGTGGGGCGATCCAGCAGTTCGTCGGGAGGCATCGCGGCCAACGGGCCGAGTTCGGTGCAGCCGTAGCAGTCGATGAGCACGGGACCGAGCGCGACGGACGCGCGCTGCTTGAGGTCGGCGGGGAAAGGCTCGCCGGACACGACGACACCGCGCAGAGTGGTTGGCGCCGGCTCGCCGGCCTCGACCGCGTCCGCCACCCTGCGCAGTTGGGTGGGCGTAAGGAATGCCGCGTTCATCGAACGGGCGCGTACCGTATCGAGCCAGTTGCGGGCGTCGAAACGGGCCAGCATCCCCACCGTTCCCCCCTTCGCGAGGACAAGCAGCCCGCAGGTGAGCGGGCCGGAATGGTAGAGAGGGCCGCCGACGAGATACCGGGCGTCCCCGTCGAAGCGGAAACGTTCGGCTATCGCGTCGGTGAGCTGGCCGTCGCCCTTGTTCCGCAGCGCCGCCTTCGGTCGGCCGGTGGTACCCGAGGTGAAGACGATCGACACGGCGCCCCCGAGCCGGTTGGCACCGACGGCCGACGGCCGTACCTGAGCGTCCGACGCAGCATCGAACGTTTCCGGATGGTCCACGTCGAGTTCCCGGCTGGCGAACGGCTCGATGGCCGCGAGCAGACCGGACGTGCCGTGCTCGGTGACGACGACGGCCGGCCGGACAACCGGCAGCATCCGCGCGAGTTCGGCGGGCGTCAGCCGGTAACTCAGCGGGACGGCGACGGCACCGATCCGCTGCACGGCCAGCGCGAGGATGACGACGTCGACTCTGTTGTGTAGCAGCCATGCCACCGGGCTGTCGATTTGGACGCCGCGTCGGGAGAGAGCCAGGGCAAACCGATCGACCAGTTCGTCGACTTCCCTTCTGGTGAGCATCCCGGAATCGGACAACAGTGCCGCCTTGTCCGGGGCCGCCTCGGCGAGAGCGCGAAACGCGTCGCTCATCTCGCGCCGTTATTGGCGGGGCGCCCACCGCCGTTGCGTCCAGCGCCCATCAACCGGCCCGCGGTCCCGAAGATGATGAGCCCGACGAAGGCGTGCATGGCACCGATCCACTGGCTGACGGAGCGACCGAGGTCGACCGAGAAGTAGGTAATGAACTCACCGCCCCGGCCGGTAAGGTCGACCAGCAGCGGCTCCAGGACCGCAGCGAACACGGCCAGCACGACCGCAGCGACAAGGGCGCCCGTGCCGGGTCGCGCCACGAACGCCGCGGCGAGTACGAGCACAGACACCCCGGCGATGACCCAGCCGATCACGATGTGGGGCGTATAGTCGCGGCCGAACGCTCCGAAACCGGCCAATGCGAACTGTAGGGCGCTGAGCGCCATGACAACAGTGGCGAGCATAACCATTACCCGGAGCGGGCCGGTACGCGTCGCGGAACTTTCTTGCGTGCGAGCGCTGAAGGTACTGGCCTCGGACACGTCGCCACCCCTATCTCTTCTATCGTCCCAACGAGTCTAGCCGACACATCGTTCCGTAGGGTCGAGAATTTGTTATTCGTTCGCGCGCAGGATACTCGGGCACAATGACTCTGTCAACTACATGGCTCGGTGAGCCGGTGCAATGTCACTCGGATGGCTGTAGCGCCACTGTCGCGTGCGCGGACGGTCACGCAAGCGCAAGCGCAAGCGCGGACGATGTCGGCCCATCGAAACCCGCGATTCTGATGAATAGTGGACGCGCGCAACGATCGGTAGGCTGGCGAGCATGGTACCGGGATGTGTCGCCTGGCCTGACGATTTCGCACAGCGCTACCGGAGCGCGGGTTACTGGCGCGGTGAAAGGCTCGGTGACGTAATGCGGGAATGGGCGCGGGCGGACGGTGCCAGGACGGCGGTCGTCGCCGGTAACCGACGAACGAGCTACGCCGAACTCAACATGCGTGCCGATCGGCTCGCCGTCGGCCTGCTACGGATCGGTGTCCGGCCCGGCGACCGCGTCGTCGTCCAACTGCCGAACATGCCGTCCTTCCTCGAGGTCTGCATCGCGCTCTTCCGGCTGGGCGCGCCGCCGGTGCTCGCGCTGCCGCAGCACCGGCGCAGCGAGATCGAATATCTCTCCCGGCTCACCGAGGCCGTCGCCTACGTGATTCCCGACCGGTACCAACAGTACGACTATCAGGCGCTGGCCAGGGAGGTATGCCGCAACGTGCCAACCCTCCGGCACGTTATCGTGGCGGGCCGGACAGCGGAGTTCGTCACATTGGCGGACACGATGGCCGGCCCCGAGACCGGACCCCCGCCGGTCGCGCCGCCCGATCCCGCCGACGTTGCGTTCTTTTTGCTCTCCGGCGGCACGACGGGATTGCCGAAACTGATACCCCGCACCCACGATGACTACGCGTACCAGTTACGCGCGACGGCTGAGGCGATGCGTTTCGACGAGCGCGGAAGCTATCTCGCGGCGCTCCCCGTCGCACACAACGCCGCGCTCGGCTGTCCAGGGGTACTCGGCGCGCTGCGGGTGGGAGGAAAAGTGGTGTTGGCAGCCAGTCCGAGTCCCGACGAAGTGTTTCCGCTGATCGCCCGCGAGCAGGTCACCCTGACCACCCTGGTGCCCGCGTACCTCACATTGTGGGCGGAGGCCGCCGAACTGTTCGATGTGGACATGTCGCGGCTCGTGGTAGAGGTCGGCGGCGCCCGGTTGGAACCGAGCACCGCTCGCGAGGTCAGGCGACGGCTGGGGTGCGAACTGCTGCGCTGGTTCGGCATGGCCGAAGGCATGTTGTCTTTCACCCGCTTCGCGGACGACGAGGAGGTGGCCGTCACGACCGAAGGGCGGCCGCTCAGCGCTGCCGACGAACTGCGGATCGTCGACGCATCCGACCGGCCGCTGGGGCGGGACCAGGTCGGCGAACTCTTGGTCAGGGGCCCGTACACGATACGTGGATACTACAAAGCGGACGAGGACAATGCGCGAGCGTTCACATCGGACGGTTTCCTGCGCACCGGCGACCTCGCCAGGATCACCGCGCGGAGCGATCTGGTCATAGAAGGCCGCACGAAGGACGTCATCAACCGGGGCGGCGAGAAGGTGTCCGCCGAGGAACTCGAAGCCCACCTGCGCACACATGCAGGCGTGCTGGACGCCGCGGTCGTCGCGGTGCCTGACCGCGGCCTCGGCGAGAAGACGTGCGCGTGCATCATCCCGTCCGGCGCGGCACTCGACGCGCGGGAACTTAGGCGACACGTCGCCGCGCGCGGCCTTGCCGAGTACAAGCTCCCGGACCGCGTGCGGCTGATGGAGTCGTTTCCCGCGACGCACCTGGGCAAGGTGGACAAGAAGGCGCTGCGCCGGGTGGTCGCCGGGGATGCCTAGTCACCACCGACGGGACGCGCGTCGAGGATGGGAAACGGAAATGTCCTGTGTAGTTTGTGGACCTTCATGTCCGCCTTGTCGAGTAGGCCTTCTAGTTCTCCTATGTCGCGAACCAGGCCGGTGCTGAGTACCAACATCAACAGATCCACAGTCCCGGTCGCGGGACTATTGTCCGCGATCGGTTCCACGATTAGCAGTCTGCTGTTGGGGGGCATGGCACCGCGGATGTTGCGCAGCAGGACGAGCACGTGTTCGTCGTCCCAGCCGTAGAGACAGCGGGACAGGATGTAGGCGTCGGCGGGTGGGGGTGGGGTGGTGAAGAAGTTGGTGGGGAGGATGGTGATGCGGTGGGTGAGGTTGGCGTGGGCGAGGATGGGGTGTGCGTTGGGGGTGACGTGGGGGAGC
>Ga0136617_10004632_pt1 | contig 12316 bp, 13 predicted proteins | sample AntDrymUQ3222106_2_FD_129672 | JGI IMG/M metagenome (GOLD analysis project Ga0136617, IMG submission 129672) | Polar desert sand microbial communities from Dry Valleys, Antarctica - metaG UQ322 (21.06) | ecosystem: Environmental > Terrestrial > Soil > Desert | place: Antarctica: Dry Valley...
ACCCGGCGACCCATCCGTCGATGACCACACCGACGGGCTCCTCACGCTGCCCTGCCCAACCCCACAAGATCGACAGTACACCCCGGTCCGACCACCACCGGACGGGAACTCCGAATACTTACGAATCAGGTGGGCCAAGCTGGCGCTGCGGTCCGCCTTGCACGCCGGGCTTCAACGAAGTCCGGTCACGGGGACCGGAATCAGCACCGCCTTCCCACCACGCGCCGCCGGCCGATTCGTGGCTTCAATGGGGTCTGGTCATGAGGACCGGAATCAGTGGACCGCGTCGAAGTCCCGGCGGTGGGCGGTGAGGCTTCAATGGGGTCCGGTCACGGGGACCGGAATCAGGATCGTCGCCAGGAGGCGTAAATGAATAACTAATTCACCATAAATGGTACGAAATGGCATCTGCGCTGGTCAGGGCGTCGGCGACCCCCTAAAATAGATAGGGTGCGGTGCGGCTCTTCTGGAGTGAGCTCCTCATGCGGCCTGCGGGAGGTGTCGTTGGCGTATCGGGTCTGGTGGACGCGGTGTTGTTCTTGGGTGAGGTGGTAGGTCCAGTAGGCGTCGAGGTCGCCGTTGCTGCGGACGGCCCGGAGTTTGAGGATGGCTTCGGCGCCGTGCAGTCCCCAGCGTGCGCCGGTGATGTCCATGCGGTCCTTGACCAGGTGGCGGCAGGCGCCCTCGATGACACCGGTGGCGATGGGCCGGCCGCGCTTGAGCGCGGTGGGGTAGTCCAGGTGGGGGGCCTTGTTGGTGAGGTATTTCGCGCAGGTGTCGGCGCCGGCGCGTTGCGCGGGCGCCGGCCCGGCTGTGGTGGCTTGGCGGCGGATCGACCCGGCCACTCGGGTGGGATGCCCGGCGAGGATCGCGGCGGCGTGACGGCGGACCCAGGCCTCGGCGGCGGGGTCGGCTTCGGTGTGGAAGGACCAGGCGGCCTTCCACAGGTACTCCAGGACGTGGATGAAGTCGATGATGATGGTGATCGGCACGTCGCGGGTGCGGGCCTCGGCGGCGATGCGGTTGATCTGGTGGTTGTTGCCGTCGACGAGCGCGATCGGGGTGCGGGCATGGGTGGGGTCGCGGCGCCCTGCTTCGGCGAGGATCTGGGCGACCACGTCGGCGGCGTTGTCGACCACGCCGGCCACCAGCCACGTGGTGGTGGTGCGCGGCCCGGGTGCCGGCTCGGTGGCGGCGTCGGCGGCGGTGGGGAGGATGTCGGGGGGGTGCGCACGGCCGGGACCGCGTCGTAGACGGCGCCGACCTCGGCCATCCGTTTGCGGTTGCGTTTCTCCCCTGTGGACCCTCGGGTGGCGAGCTTGGGGGTGGTCGTGGCCGCCGCCTTGGCGGTCGCCGGGCGTAGTGCGTCAGCGCGCATCACGATGGGCTTACCGTCGCAGGACAGCACGAGCACCTCCTCGCCGGTCCCGGCGCCGGGGGTGCGGGCGGTGTAGAAGTCGTCGATGTCGACCGCGGCTCGGGTGGCGAGCGCCTCGACCTGGCGTTTACCAGCCGCTGCCCGGTGGCTGAGGCGATCCCGGTCACGGCGTCGTCGTAGGAACCGCGGGTCGCCTCGACCGCCGCGAGGCGGCGCAGCCCGTGGGAGTGGCGCTCGGCCGGGAGGTTGAGCACGGCGTCGGCGGGGTGCAGGTTGGACCGCTCGGGTGCTCGGTAGGCGATCCGGGTCACCTCGACCTGGCCGAACACCGTGCTCAGCGCCCGGGCGTGACCGGTCTCGGCCCGGCGCCGGAGGGCCCCGTCGGCGTCGTGGACCGCGACCCGGGTCTCCCGCCGCGCGCGCAGGTCCAGGTGGTCCTGATAGAGCCGGCGGAACAGCTCACGGCCGGCCACCTGTAGGTGAACCTCCAGCTCGGCGTGGGAGACCGCAGCGGCCGCGGCGCTGTCAAACAAGCCCAGCACCGTGGTGAGACGTTCCCGGCTCGCGGTGAACCCCTCGACCTGGGCCTCGACCTGGGCCTGGGCCGCGGTCACCAGGCGTCCCGGTCGGCGCGCAGCCGCTCGATCCACGCCGCCCGCCCGGCTTCGCCCTGGATCTCCAGCCTCGTCTGCGCGGCCCGGTAGCGCTCGACCGCGGCCCGCACCGCGGCCACCTCGCCGGGGGGCAGCATCAGGAACCGGGTCCGGCCCCGCTCGGAGTAGCTGAGCACCGTCGACTCGTGCAGCTGCTCCCCGCCTGCGCAGCGACAGGTCGGTTTCCCGCAGCGTCGGCGGTGGACCACCACCGACCCGCGGACCATCCGCGGTGCTCCCGAAGCTCGATCTGCCATCGCCTCATCCTTCCATCCACCCGCATGCTGCCAGTTGTGTACTGGCAGATTCTCCTACGGGATCACCTCAGGAGCAGGCATTTCCGGGGCGTGTCGCGCGAGAAGACACAGCGGTCGACGAGCCACCTCAGCCGTCCCTCGTGCCGAAGCCGACGGGAGGTGGACGTCACTTCAAGAGAGCCGCACCCAAATAGATAAGTTATTTCGTTACGGCTTCTCACCGTCGAGGTGGAGCCGCTCGACCCGAGCTTCAATGGGGTCCGGTCACGGGGACCGGAATCAGCCGATCAACCCGACCACGGCGGACCCCTGGTCCAGGGTCAGGCTTCAATGGGGTCCGGTCACGGGGACCGGAATCAGCAGCAGCGCACCCGCCTGGATGAGCACCCGGGAGTCGCTGCTTCAATGGGGTCCGGTCACGGGGACCGGAATCAGGGCTCGCACAAAACGGGCCCTGTGACCAGGCACGATACCGGCCTGCGCGAGCGGTGGCACATCTGGGGGTGGACGGCAGGTCCTCTGAGCGAGCCAACACGCTCAACAGGCCGGTTGACCTGCGTGCGAGCGGTGCCCAGCAGACGACGTCGAACCACACCGCTCGCGGCCCGACACGAGCCCTCACACGATCAGCGGCCCGCCACCGCTCGGCAGCCGACGCGGTCGCCCCAGACACCGTACGGCGACCGCGGCAGAGACCGGTCCGAGATCGAGTTCCACGACACTGTCCTGCCCGACGTCCATCACCGTCACCACCGTTTTTTCCAGCTCGGCGAGCTCGGCCACCGAGAGATCACAGAGGAACACCGAGTACTGCAGCCGTTCACTATGATCCTCCATCAGCGTGCAGATCCGACGCAGCCGGACCGGATCGGCGATGTCGTAAGCCATCAGGTACCGACGTCGCGCCACGGAGTCACCTTGTCACCATCGGCTGGTACTCGCGAATCTCCCCGACCATGACAGCGGCGAGGAGACGAGCCTGCACGTCGAGCACCCGACGGACGTAGCTGATCCCAGCCGCTGCACCGCCCACTCGAACGCCGCCGATCAGAGACATCTCAGACCGCGCCTCGGCTTTGGTCATTGTTCGCCGAGGACAACTGCTTTCGACGCGTGCGCGAGGGCGCTCTGCGTCTCGTAGGGCAGGCCGAGCCGGTTCCAGTGGAAGATCACATGATGGGTCAGGACGGCCCGCAGGCCTCTGCGCAGTGTTCCGTCGCGGCCGAGGTCGCCGATCGCCGCACCTGCGGTGTCGAACGCGTCGGCCCAGTCCGCGAAGTAGTCGAGCTGTCCGCCTTGGCTCGTCAACGTGCTGGTTGGGGCGGCGTCGACGGTCATCAGTCGTCGCATGCTGAGCTCGATGCCGCGCACGCGGTCGGGGGATGTCTCGGGCGGCAGGGGTCGGTTGTCCGCTACGCGGGCCCAGATGTCTCCTTGCTCGTACCAGTCCTGTCCCGCACCGCGCATCAGCGTGGTGCACAGCAGGATCGACAGCTCGCGCCGCTTGTCGCGGTGGCTGGTGGTGTCGGCGCGGGCGGTGCCGAGGTAGTCGAGAATGTGTCGGCTGTCCTGGTGGAACAGGTGATGGGCGATGTTCATTGCGTCGGTTCCGCCGAAGGCGTGCATCTCGGGTTCGTAGATGGTCTCGACCCACTGCGCGATGTGGCCGGTCGCGCGCAGGGTGTCCAGGGATCGGTGGACCAACGTGTGCGCGTCCTGGGCGGCTTGGTGCTGGTGTGATAGGTAGCGCAGGCGCCAGCACGGTGCTTTTCTGACGAACGACCAGGAGTCGATGAGTTCGGCGGCCTCGGCGTTGGTCATCATCGGGGCGAGGTGCGCGACGGCGGTGTGTTCGGCGGTGGTGTAGTCGTCGAACCGGATGGCGACCTGGCTCCACGACGGACCTGTCGGCGGCGGGGCGGAGTCGGGATTCATGCTGGTCGTTCCCCAGTTCGGATCAGGTGAGAAGGAGGCAGGCGTCCCAGCGGGAGAGCGGCGCGGCGTCGGTGGAGGCGGCGTGGAGGGCCAGGGCCGCACCGATACTGCCGTCGAGAAGCTCGGTGTCCTGGGGTGACGAGCGGAGCTGGGTGAGCAACCTCGCGGTCAGCCGCGGCAGGTGGGCCGCGATGTCCGGTGTCGCGGCGTCGGAGGCCATGTGCCACGCGGTGTGGAGGAGTCCGGCAGCCCCGTGGCAGAGACCGCTGTCGATGATCCGGTCGAGTTGCGCGGGGTCGCTCAGGCAGTCGAGCAAGGCGGTCTCGGCCGTCTGTTGACGTTCGGTGTCGCCGGTGGCCAGGCCCGCGAGTTGCTGGACTCGCGCGAGTCCGGGGGTGCCGTAGCACCAGGAGGGTTGCAGGGGGCCGGCTTGCTGGGTGCGGCCAGCGTGCACGTCATCCGGGGTGATCGTCCGCGGCCACCATGAGCCGGAGGGGTGGTCTTGTCGCCAGGTGTCGAGCCAGGTGCAGATACGGGTAATGGCGGCGGTGTGCCCGTCGACGACGATGCCGTGGCGCAGGGCGAGCGACAGCAGGGCCAACGGACCGGCGATGCCATGTGCCATGCCGAAGTTCCCGTGACCTCCGGGGTAGTCCGGCGATGTGCGACCTGTGGGGCTGAGGTCGGTCCACCAGCCGGGCAACCCGTCGTCGTGCCGAAGCGGTTCGGTCAGTCGGACGAGGTAGGCCAGCACGGCGGCGGTCATCTCGTGGTGCGGGTCGCATCGCAGGTGGTAGGCCCCGAGACCGGTGAGGCCGCGGATGAGGTCGAACTCGGCCAGCGCCGGGCGGTCTCCGCGATCGATGCGCGCATGGGCGTGGTCCAGGCGGGCACGGGTCAGGGCTGTGGTGGCAGTGTGGAGGGTGTCCCGCGCCCGCTCGTAGCGTCCTGGGCGGTCGATCGCCGCGTCGGTGACGAACGCCAGGGCGGGGGCGCCGTGGAACAGGCTGGCGTTGGGGCCGTTGCTGAGATCGCCGTGCGCAGCGGCCGAGAGCCATGCGTGAACGGTTCTCCAATCGCCCTGGCCGGCTCGGGCACGTTCGATGTGGAGCAGGGCGATGCCGGCGGCACCGTTGGCCAGCGACTGCGGTGTCGAACGATGGCGACCCGCGGACGTGGGGACGGCGGCGGGCTCGGACAGACGCTGGGCGATGGCGGATACCGTGGCGAGTGCGTCCGGGTGACGTGGGCTCATGTGGTTCCTCCGGCTCGGGCGGTCCAGCTCAGCGCGGCGGCGCGGGTGAGGCGGTGGCAGGTCCGTTCGGTGTCCGGAGCGATCCCGGCCATCCGGATGCAGTGCAGGTGCAGCAGCGCGGGCAGCGCCGAGTCCGGGTCGATCTCGCCAGCGGTGGTGATCGCGTCGTGGTACGCGGCGAGCGCGGTGCGTCGTCTGGCCCACCCGGTCACGATCTGCTCACCGCCAGACAGGGCGCGCACGGCTGCCCACTCATCGCCCGGACTCGCCAGTCGTATCGCCTGGTCATAGACCTCGCGGACGGGTGCCGGGATCGGGTCCGTCGAGACGTGCTCGATTAACCAGCGCGCACCGTCGCCCGCTCCTCCGAGGAACGCTGCGGCCAGGTCGACGAGGCTCGCGGCGGTGAGGGCGTGCTGGTGGGCCGCACCGGGGCGGGTGATGTGTGTCCGTTGCGCGATCGCGGCAGCGGAGTCAGCGGCGAACACCGCCTCGGCGGCGGTCATCGCGGCACCGCCGCCGAACCGGCCGGTCTCCGGGTAGTAGGTGTCCACCTGCATGTTCCCGATCAGGCCGAGACGCCGCAGACCGGCGGCCCAGGTGCCGACACGACAGACGGCGTCCCCGAACGCGTCGGCGTCGGGAAGCCGGAATCGCAGGCGCAGGTGGTTCTCGGGATCCTGGTAGGGCAGGTACCACCATTCCAGGGGCCCCTCCCATGTGGACAGCAGTTCGGAGAGCTGGACGGTGAGGATGGCGGTGTGCCGGTCGGGGTGGCCGTAGAGCTTCAGGAACAGCCACTCGCTGGTTCCGGGAAGATGCCCGTGCTCGGGGCCGATCACCCGGACCGGGGTGGTCCGCTGTGGGATGGGCGACCACCCGGGCTTGCTGGTGGATGCCAGCGGGACGACGATCTCGTGAGCTCGCCCGTCGAACCACCCGAAGTCGTCGGTGTCGGGGGCCTCGTGGACAGTGGCGTGGCCTCGTCGGTCGAGCTCCAATCGCAGCAGGTGCAGGTGGGCGGGCTCGTCCAGATCGAGCCGGATGCGTCGATCGTCGGTGCCGAGGTAGACGGACTCCGGAACGTTCGCTCGACCTCGCCACCGCGCCACGCCGGTCGCCCAGTCCGGGCCCGAGGCACCGGGGCTCGAGAGGTCGGCTGCCGTCAGAGTCCAGCGGGCTGGGGACAGGATGGTGCGCCCGTACCGGACCCTGGGCAGGAACGGCAACCGACTGGCAGCTCCCCAGGAGAAACGACCGCACGAGGCGGCCCGCGCGGTACTGATCTCGCTGAGGAACCGCAGCAACGGATGGGCGAAGTTGGTGAGCTCCACGGCACTGAACACCGCGGGTTCCACCGGCCGCCACCGCGAGCGCGACCACAGGTACAACCGCTGGGCGTCGCCGACCACGACCAGATCCGCCAGCGGGATCAGTCGATCGCCAGGAGCACGGTGTTCGGTGACGGACACCGTGTCCGGTAGGACCCCAGGGCTGCGCGCGACGTTCTCGGTCCGTGTGTAGAGCGGGGGACACGAGATCTGCACCGGCAGTGCGCCCTCGTTCGTCGTGGGCAGCCGCCGGTACACGGCCACTGCACGGTCCCGATCGCCGTTGGTCAGGAGGTCGAGGAAACGGCCGGTCGTGGTCCCGGCCGCCCGGAACGCTCCGATGACCACGAGGTCGAAGTCTCCTCGGTCGAGCGCAGCTCGGTTCGGTGCGTGGACCCGGAAGGACAGTTCGATGTGCGGCCGCCAGTGCGCCTTCGCCAGGTTTTCGGCCTCTAGCACGGCGATCGCGTGGTCGTCGAGCATGACGTCGGTGCAACGGTTCATCGCCGCGTTCTGCGCGAGCGTCAGCAGCTGCGTGTCCCGCTCGGACAACCGCGGCGCAGGCCGTGCCAGCAGCGCATCCCGGTATCCGGCGGGGAACCCGAGTCCGGTGTCGCCGTCCACGATCTCCGAGACGGGCACACCAGCACCGATCCCGTACCGTTCCAGGAACCGGGCGTGGTAGTCCCGCCAGACCGGAGTGCCGAAGGGATGCGGCGTCAGCCGCGCCAGCGCTGCGGCCGCGTTCTCGGCTTCGCGTGCCACCACCTGCGGCAGGATCACATCAAGATCGACCCTCAGGTCGACCGTGAGCGGTTGTTGCTCGGTGGCGGCAACGGTCGCCATCGACCGGGACACGGTGGTGCGCAGGTCACGCGCCGCAGCGGGCGTGGAAGTGCGGTCGTGCCGGGTCAGCTCGGAGTGGATGTCGCGGAGACTCTGGACGAGTGGCGCAACCTGCGACACCTCGCCGGCGCCCGCTGCGGTCAGTTCCGCGGCGACGTGGGCCAACGGATCGGTTGCCGTCATCGGCGGGTGCAAGCTGGTGATCAGGACGCGTTGGGCCACCAACTGGCCCAGCATCTGCTCGATCACCGATTCGGATGTCCCGGAGAATTCGGCCCCGAGCTCGTCCGCCAGCTCCCCGATGCGGATCGGCGAGCGGGCGGCCTGCATGACGATGTCGATCGCGCGGGTGTGGCGGACCGACACCTCCGCCGGTTCGGTCGGGCTCGACACGGTGGCGGATCCCTGCCGCAGGCCCACCACCAACCTCCCGTCGCGTACTGAGCAGACGTTGTTCAGCACGACCGATAGCCGCTTCCGCAGCGGTGGGCACCCCTCCAAGCTTGTGATCACCCCCGCCAGCCACACGGCGTCGACCCGCGCGACCGCGCGGTGGTCGCTGCCGTGGCGGACCACCGTCTCAGTACCGAAGCGAGCCGGCGCCACCCCGGCGAACAGGCCGAACGGTGTCGCCCGGCTCGTGGCCCGCAACAGATAACGCGCGACCGACACCGCCGTGCGGCGAACATGACGCGGCCGTTGCTCACGCCCGGCACACACCTCGCGAACATGACGGGCCAGTTCCGGGCTGGCCACCTCGACGGCTGCGGCGATCGTCTCCTGCGCCCACACCTGTTCCAGCCAGCTGCACCACCGCCCGACGTGCTCGTTGGTGTCGCTGGTGAGATCGGGCCACGGCGCGATGTCCATCGTGGATAGATGGGTGGCCGCCCGCACGACGGCGGCGTCGACTACGCGATACATCCGCAATACCCCAACGACGGCAGGCAGCGCGGTGGCGGGCGCAACAACCCCGCCACCGCGCCAATGATGATCAGGATCGACGGGCTAGCACGTGCTGTTGGCGCAGGCGCTCTGACACGTCGATCCGCAGTTGTCGTCGGTGTTGCGCATCAGGTCCGCGATCACCGGGCCCGACTCCACGATGCGGATGTCGAGGTCGAAGTCCGCGTCCGGCACCCCATCCTGCGGGGTCACCGCATCCGTCTGGACTGTCATATCGATACTTCCTTTCTCATCGGTGATTTCCTGGCTGGCCGCAAGTCAGGTCAACGTCGCCTGCGGCCAGACGATCACGACCCGCGTGTGCCTCTTCTCGATCACACGGCCCGCGGGAAGATCGCCGTCCGGGGTTCGGGCCGGGTACGCCTCGATCCGCGCCCCGGGGCCGCGCCGGTGGACGCGGTCCCACGTCCGGATCAGCTCGACGTAGTCGTTCGTGAGCCGCTCGGCGTCCGGGCCGTGGGCGTACACGACGAACTCGAAGGACGTTCGGTCCTCGGAGGTCGCCCGTGACACCCGATAGGCGAAGCTCCCGCCTGCCACGGCCGTCTTGGCGCCCATACGGGCTGACGCGGCGACAAGACCACTGTCGATGGCGGCCTTCTTCGCCGCGAGGAGACCGAACCCGTCCAGCGCGGCGGCCAACCAAAGGTCCAGGTCATCGAACGGCTCGAACCCGCCGATCTCGATCCCCGACCCCTGCTCCACCCGCAGCGTGGACAGGGCTTTGCGCAGGCCGTCGGCGTCCATCGGCTGATCTCCGTCGACCCGCAGACCCACGTCCTCACCACGGAGCAGGACCAGGCGCTCCTGGTTAGCGCCGACCCCCTGGATCGGGACGAACCCGCACAGTTGATAGTTCCTGCTCACCAGCCGCCCGCCGTCGCGCTCGAACACCACGGACCGGGTCAGACCACGCATCCGCAACGGGACGACCAGCCGCCCGCCGTCGGAGAGCTGGTCCTGCCACGCAGGGGGAATGTCCCAGGCTCCAGCGGTGACGATGATGCGGTCGAAAGGAGCATGCTCGGGCACACCGCCCTCGGCGTCCGCCAGCACCACGTTGACCTGCGGGTATCCCGCGTCCACGAGGCACAGCCGCGCCCGGTCAACCACGTCCGGGTCGATGTCGACCGTCGTGACCTCTCCGTCCGGGCCGACCAGCTCTGCGATCAGCGCCGCGTTGTAGCCACCCGACCCGATCTCCAGGACCCGCATACCTCGACGGAGCTCAGCCTGCTCCAGCATCATGGCCTGGATCCGTGGCGCGGATACCGAGCTGGTAGCGATTCCGTGCTCGTCCCGCTTGGTGATCACGACATCGTCGCTGCGGTACGCCGCCTCCAGCGGCTCGCCCGGCGCAAACAGGTGCCGCGGCACCGTATGGAACGCCGCGGCTACCTCATCGGTTCGGACGTCCCCCCGCGCGCGCATCTCATCGACCATCGCCGCACGGAGAACGCCGTCCTGGCCTGGATCAGTGCTGACATCGACGTCATCTCGAACTATGTTCACGTGATCACTCTTTCGGTCTCCTGAACCAGCGGCCCATGAAACGCCTGACTTGCGGGTGGAACTCACTCATCGAGCGCGCAGCCAGCGCTCGAGCACGGAGGCGCTGGCTGCGCTCCCACCAGGCCACATCGGATGAGCCGGAGCCACGCCGGTCTCGCTCCCGCTGCGCGGCACCCGCCCCGTCCGACCGCTGCTCGGAGGGCTGGTGAGAGACAGTGGCTGGCAGGTCGGGGCCACTGTCGAGCCGCCGTCGGCTCTGGGGATCATCGGGTAACCTCTGCACCGCAGTGGCCTGACTCATACTGAGCACACTACAACTGAGCGCTCTCAGATGTAGCGTGCGAACGGGTGAATCGTCCGTGCACGCTGCGTTACGGTCAGGAGGTACGGGGTGGTTGCGCTGTCCACCAGCACCACCGCGTTGAAGTGGTGGTTCGCCGTCGAGATGCGCCGACTGCGGGAGAAGCGGAAGCTCACCCGCGAGCAGGCCGCCGCCGCGATCAAGGGCAGCCCGCAGAACATCGGTCACTTCGAGGTCGGACGCACCCTGCCCAAGCCACTGGAGCTGGACAAGCTCCTGGAGCTCTACGAAGTGACCGAGCGCGCTGAGTTCTTCCAGGAGCTGCGCACCAGGGCCAAGAGAGGCCGGGACTGGTGGGTCGGCATGAGGGACTCGGTTCCCGGATACTTCCACTTGTTCCTCGGCCTGGAGGCCAGCGCGGTGCAGATCGAGAGCTGGGACGCCCACGTCGTGCCAGGCCTGTTCCAGACCCCGGCCTACGCCGACGCGTTGATCCGGGTCGGGCGGCCAGAGCTTGGGTCGGACAGCATCGCCGGCCTGGTCGAACTGCGGATGGCGCGACAGCGCGAGGTCCTCGATCGGGCAGACCCGCCGATGGTCTGGTCGGTGATCGCGGAACCGGCCCTGCGATGGATGGTCGGCGGACCGAAGATCCTCCGCGACCAGCTCGATCATCTCGTCGCGCTGACCGAACGGCCCAACGTCGAGGTGCAGGTGCTACCGCTGGAGGTGGGCGCACACACCGGTACCGAAGGTACGTTCACCATCCTCTCAGCCCCACCCGAGCTGGAGAACTACCCTGGATGCGTCTTCGTCGAGGATCTTGTCACGGGCTACTACCATGAGGAGCCCAACCAGATCCTGGCGTACCGCAACGCGCTGACCCGCCTGCGGGTGCAGGCGATCAAGCCCCACGACGCCTCGACGTTCATCGATCAGATTGCGAAGGACATGTGACCTCATGAACTCCGAAGACGTCACCACCGTCCTCACTACAGCCACCAACTGGCGCAAAGCCAGCTACAGCCAGGCGCAGAACGGCTGCGTCGAAGTCGCTTCGATCCCAGGATTCGTGGGCGTTCGAGACACGAAACTAGGACAGCAAAGCCCTATCCTCACATTCACCGAGGCAGAGTGGAACGCGTTCATCGAAGGCCTCAAAAGCAACGATTTCGACACCGGTGCTGCGCCAGCGTCCCTCGCGGCGCTCGAATAAGATCGAGCGTGACACGCTGGTCGAAAAATCTCAGTGAGCGCGACCAACCGGCCTCCGGAGCGAACTGCTCCAGCTAAGCCGAAAGCAAGCCGAACTTCTACGATGACATAACCGATCGTAGGCAGCGTACTCCGGATAGCCGAATGCGTATCGTGTAGATAAACGACACTTTGCAGGCACCGACCTTGAGGGTTATTCAGCTGGCCTTGTTGCTATTTATACTCGAAAGTGTGAGTCTTTGCTCGGCGTGTCGGCGCGGGCGGCGACCCGCTTGCTGCGAGAATCTGGGTTCCACAACCAACCTCACGTAAGCGGGCCGCCAAGAATGTACTATACCACCGGGTTCCCTCGCGACGAGATCATGGACCTGTGCGAAATGATCAACAATATTCCCGTGGAGGACCGGAAGTCGTGGCCGCCGAGCCTGGGGCTGTTCAAGTCCGCCGTGATCGCCCTGACGTACATGCGCCATAACCGGGTGCAGTGCGAGTTGGGCGAGACCTACGACGTGTCCCAGCCGACGATCAGTCGGGCAATTACTGTGCTCACGCCACTGTTGAAAAAGGTCTCGCAGAAGTACGTGCCGACGGCGGAGGAGCTCGACACCCTGAGTCTGTACGTCGTGGACGGGGCGCTGCTCCCGTGCTGGTCATGGGCCTCCCACCC
>Ga0136617_10004633_pt1 | contig 12311 bp, 11 predicted proteins | sample AntDrymUQ3222106_2_FD_129672 | JGI IMG/M metagenome (GOLD analysis project Ga0136617, IMG submission 129672) | Polar desert sand microbial communities from Dry Valleys, Antarctica - metaG UQ322 (21.06) | ecosystem: Environmental > Terrestrial > Soil > Desert | place: Antarctica: Dry Valley...
TACTTTGAACGGACCTCACAGGGCACCAAGCAAAGACGCGGCGTCAACAAGGGCGGCCCCCGCATCCTCGCCCATTTTCACGACGCCCGCATGGCCGCTCGCGGCCCCGACTACTTTGAGGCCATGGTCAGGGTCCGTCCTAAGGGTTCGAGGGATTGTTCAGCCGCGCGAGGACGATCTCGACGCGTCGGTTGCGTGATCGGCCGCTTTCGCTCGCATTGGAGGAGAGTGGACGTTGTGCGGCCACGCCGGCCGCCTGCAGGCGGCGGCCTGCGATGTGGTGGCGGATGAAGAAGCGCACGACCTGCGTGGCGCGGGTCGTCGACAGCTCCCAGTTCGTCGGGAACTGTGAGGTGTTGACGGCGCGGCTGTCGGTGTGGCCCTCGACGACGATCGGATGGCGCACCTCCGTCACGAGCAGGCGCGCGAGCGCGGACAGCAGCCCGCGCGAGGCCGGCTGCAGCTGCGCCTGGCCGCTCGCGAACAGCACGTTGTCGGTCAGCAGCCGGATCACGAGTCCGCGGCGCGCGATGCGCGTCTGCATGGACTTCTCCAGGCCGTGCGACGCGGCGTACGCGTCGATCTCCTCCTTGAGCTTGCGGAAGTTCTCCTCCTCCCGCTGGGCGGAGGCCGCCGCGCCGCCCGGCTGCCCGCTCTTGGAGGAGGGGTCGGTCTCGACGACGGGCTGGATCGGCGGGATCGCCGCCGTCGGCGGAGCCGGCTTCGTGCTGTCGGCCCCACCGGTCTGCTGGATCGAGGGGCCGCCCGTGACGATCTTGCCCGAGATCGCCTCGCTGAGCGATTTTGAGAGCGCGTCGAGCTTGGCCGTGTTCACCGAGGAGATCGCGAACAGCACCATGAACAGCACCATGAGCAGCGTGATCATGTCGGCGTACGTCAGCAGCCAGCGCTCCCCGTCCTCGTGCTCCTCCTCGTGGTGGGAGCGGCGGCGCCCGCTGCGGTGCGCGGCCACGCGATCACGCCGCCTGCGCGGCGGCGGGCTCGGCGGCAGCGGGCGCCGCGGCCGGCGTGTCCTTCTTCTCGGCGGCCAGCTCGCGCTCGGCGGGCGGGACGAAGGTCAGCAGCTTGTCGGAGAGCACGCGCGGGTTGTCGCCGACCTGGATGCCAAGAATGCCCTCGAGCGTCAGCATGCGGTACTCCTTCTCCGCCGCCGAGAGCTGCTTGAGCCGGTTGGCGAGCGGGAGGAAGACGACGTTCGCCGTCGCGACGCCGAGCAGCGTGGCGATGAACGCGGCGGAGATCGCCGGACCGAGCGTCTCGGGCTTGTCGAGGTTCTGGAGCACGTGCACGAGCCCGAAGACCGTGCCGATGATGCCCATCGTCGGCGCGAAGCCACCGGCCTTGTCGAACGGCTGCACGCCGCCGGAGTGGCGGCGGGTCATCGACTCGACCTCGGCGTCGAGCACCTCGGCGACGACATCGGGATCGGTGCCGTCGACGACGAGCTGCAGGCCGCGGCGCATGAACTGGTCCTCGACCTCGCTCAGGCCGTCGTCGAGCGCGAGCAGGCCGTCGCGGCGCGCCTTCTCGGCGTAGGCGACGAGCTCCGTTACGCGCCCGCGCAGGTCGAAGACCTCGGAATTCAAGGCCTTCATCCAGAGCTTCGGGATCGCCTTGATGCGATCCATGCTCGTGCCGCAGATCGTCGCCCCGAGCGTACCGCCGAGCACGATGATCAGCGCCGCGGGGTTGAGCACGACCATCACTGGCGCGCCCTCCATCGTGGCGCCGATGCCGATGCCGGCCATCGCGACGACGAGGCCGATGATCGAGGATGCCTTGTTCATGACCCGGCGTGGTCGGCCGGTTCGACGAGATCTTCAGCGGCCACCACGCGTAGCGCGGCACGCCGGACGTCGGCCTTCCAGCGCAGGATCGCGCGAGCGACGGTGTCGGGGTCCTCGCACACGAGGATGCGCGCGCCGGTGGCGAGCATCAGGACGGTGTCGGGACAGGCTTCGACCGTGACGATCAGGTCGGGATTCAGGTGAAAGGGCTCCGCCTCGTGGGCGAGCCTGTGGAGGACGATCATGAGATGAGGGATCCCTTGTGCCGGGTTTGTCGGCGCGGGCGGAGGGGATCCCTCGAGCCCGCTCCGCCGCGCCGACGCTTGGCGATCTACCGCTTGAGGTTCACGAGATCCTGGAGGATCTCGTCCGCCGTGCTGATCACACGGGAGTTGGCCTGGAACCCGCGCTGAGCGGTGATCATGTTGGTGAACTCTGAGGCGAGGTCGACGTTGGACATCTCGACCGCGCCGGAGGCGGTGAGGCCGTAGCCGGCACCGGGCGTCCCGACCTGCTCGGTGCCCGAGCTCGCGCTCGCGTTCCAGCGGTTCGACGAGCTGCGCTCGAGGCCGGCCTCGTTGGAGAACTTCGCGAGCGAGAGGTAGCCCGCCACGGTGGACGTGCCGGCGGCGTCGTCGTAGCTCATCGAGCCGTCCTGGCCGATGGCCACGTTGGAGGCGCCCGGCGGGACCTGCAGGTACGTGTCCGCGCCGGCGCCGCCTGCCGCGGTGCGGCCCATGACGTATGCACCGTCCTGCGTGACGAGGTAGCCCTGCTCGTTGGCCGTGAAGTTGCCGGCACGCGTGTACTGGTTGGAGGCCGGCAGGGCCGGCGGTGCGCCGCCGGTGCCGACGCGAAACCAGCCGTCGCCCTGGATCGCGACGTCGAGCGCGTTGCCGGTGGTCTGCAGGGCGCCGCCCTGCATGAGGTTGTCGATCGAGCCCAGCTGGACGCCGAGGCCGACCTGGCGCGCGTTGGAGCCGCCCTGGACGGCGTTCGGCGCGGCGGAGCCGGACTGCATCTGGGCGAGCGAGTCCTTGAAGGTGGTGCGGCCGGCCTTGAAGCCGATCGTGTTGACGTTGGCGATGTCGTTCGCCGTGACGTCGAGCATCGTCTGGTGGGACTTCAGTCCGCTGATGGCGGAGAACATGCTGCGGAGCATCGGGAGGTTTCCTTCCGTTGGATTACTGAACCGCGGTGACGGTGTCGGGGTTGATGCCGGCGACACCGCCGACGGTGAGGGAGGGTTCGTGGTCGACCCACTCGACGCGCTCCACCGCACCGGTGGTGAGGGCGCCGTTGGCGTCGGGGAAGGTCACCGTCTTGCCGAGCAGGGCGACGGCGCGTGCGCCGCGCTGCTGCGCGACGAGCTGCTCGTTGACGGAGGCCATGTTCGTCGTCTGCTCGAGCTGGGAGAACTGCGCCATCTGACCGATGAAGTCGGTGTCGCTCGTCGGGTTGAGCGGGTCCTGGTTCTTCAGCTGGCCGACGAGGAGCTTGAGGAAGTCGTCCTTGCCGAGGGTCGCGCTGGTGGCGCCGACCGTGCTGGGGGCGGTTGTGCCCGTGGGCGCGGTCGTGTTCGGGATGGTTGGCATGGATCTCGCTTTCGCTCGTCAGGCGAGGACGTCGACGAGCACGCCGGTCGGCAGCTCGAGAGTCCTCGCGGCGGTGGAGGTGTCGGTCTCGCCGGCCGTCGCGCCGTCGTGGCGCGTGCCGTGGTCATCGGCCGCAGCGCGCCGATCTTCACGCCCGCGTGCGGCGGCGTCCTCACCGGCGACGCCGATCTCGAGGGAGATGAGGTTCACGCCCTGGCCGGCGAGCGTGCGCTGCAGCTCGTCGGCGGCCCGCTGGAGCGCATGCGCGGCGTGCGCGCTGTCGGCCATGACCGTCGCGGACAGGCCGGCCGGGCCGTGCGCCAGCATGATCTCGATTCCACCCAGCTCGGCCGGCCGCAGCGCAATGCGCACGTGGCTGACGCCCTCCGCGCGCGCCGCCGAGATCGTCAGGCGGACGGTCTGCGCGGCCTCGGAGAGCAGAACGCCGGGGCGCGGCTCGGCGGCCTGCGTGGAAGGGGGCGTCGGCGCCGCGGACTGCGCGCCGGAGACCGCCTGGCCGGCGGCGGACGCGACGTCGGCGGCGAGCGGAGACGTGGGCGCTAGCGACGACGGCTGCGGCGCGGTGGCGGCGGTCGGCGCGGTCGCGGCGATCGGTCCGGTCGCGGCGGTCGGTCCGGTCGCGGCGGTCGGCGCGGTCGCGGCAGTCGGCGCGGTCGCGGCAGTCGGCGCGGGCGACGCGCTCGCGGCGGGCGGCGAGGCTGCGGCGGACGCGGGCGAGCCGCCGGGCGGGCGATCCGATCCGCCGCCGTGCGCGCCCGGGCCTGGCGTGTCGGCTGCCGGCGGCGGTGGCGGCCCGCCGGCGGCCGCGCCGGCCTGCGGCGAGGCCCCGGCCGCGGGCGGTGCGGTGCCACCGGGGACGGGCTGGCCGCCGGCGGCGGTCCTGGCGGACGTGATCGCCGGCGCGGTGGCAGCGCTCGTGGCGGTCGCGGTGGCAGGGGTCGCGGCCGCCGCCGTCGGGGAGGCGGGCGCGGCGCTCGCGGCCGCCGGGGAGGCAGACGCGGTGGTCGCCGCCGCCGGGGAGGGGATCGCGGGCACGGTGGGAGCGGGCTGGGCGGGTCCGGAGCCTGCGCTGCGGGGGTGGCCATCGCCGGGTGCCTGCTGCGGCGCGAGGGCCTCGTCCACCGTCTGCAGCGGGTCCGCCGCGGCAGGCACAGCTGCGCTCTGCGCGGCGGCCGCGGGCGTGGAAGGGGCGGGACCCGGGGGAGCGGTCGCCGCGGGAACGCTGGCGGCGGCAGCGGCCGGGACGGACGCGGGGGTGACGGAGACGGCGGCGGCCACGGCGGCGTCGCTGGCGGTCACGACTGGCGCGGCAGCCTCCGTGGCGGGCGCGGCGACGAGCGCAACGGGCACGGGCGTCTCGGACGACGGCCTGGCGGCTGCGGCCGGACCGGCTGCAGCTGACGAGCGCGCTGAGGACCGCTCCCCGCCGCCGGTGCGCGGCTCCGACGTGGCGCGGTCGCGTCCGGTGCGGCGGGTGGGTTCGCGCTCCGGTGGCGCCAGCTCGCGATCGAGGTGCGCTCCGAAGGCCTCACCGGCGCGCTGCGACGCGTGGCGCGACGGCCCCTTCGGCGCCGCCGAGGGCGCGAGCGTGGTGCTGACGGGCGGGGTCGTGCTTCTCGGGCTCATGCGATCGTCCCCTGGGCGTAGCCGAGCACGCGGCGGACGTAGTTCTGGGTCTCCTCGTAGGGCGGGACGCCGCCGAACTTCTCCACGGCGCCGGGGCCCGCGTTGTAGGCGGCAAGCGCCTTCGCGGGGTCACCGCCGAAGCGATCGAGCTGCTGGCGCAGGTATTTCGCGCCGCCCTCGATCGACTGGACCGGGTCAAGCGGGTTGGTGACGCCGAGACCGGCCGCGGTGCCGGGCATGAGCTGCGCCAGGCCCTGCGCGCCGGCGGGGCTTCCCGCATTGGGGTCGAAGTTCGACTCCGCGCGGATCAGGCCCGTCAGCAGCTTCGGGTCGATGCCGTGGCGGGTCGCCGCGGCGGAGATCTCGGCGGCGAAGGGTGTCGCGCCGGGGATCATGGCGCCGGTCGCGGCCGGCGCCATCGCGCCCGCCAGCTGCGTCCCGAACGGCGCCGCGGCGGCCGCGGTCGCGGCGGCCGGCGCCGGCGCGGACGGCGGCGCGAAGGTCAGCAGCGCCGTCAGCTCGCTGACGCGGGCCACCGTCGCGTCGATGCTCACAGGCTCATGCTCCGGCGGTGCACCGTGAGTGCAACCTCGTCCATGTGCGCACCCTCGACGCGGGCGCCCTCGAGCGCGTGCTCCTGGCGCCGGCGCTCTTCGAGGCGGGTGAGCGCGCGGTGCTCGCGGGCGGCGTGGACGAGCGCCGCACGGCGGGCGTCGACGTCCGCCTCGCGGCGGCCGAGGTCGACCGCGGCGGCCTGCTCGGCCCGCTGCGTGCGCTCGATGTAGGCCTGCATCGACAGCAGCCCGGCACCGCTGGCCTCGGCGGCGCCGCGGCGCACGTGACGCGCCTGGGCCACGCGCTCGGCAGCGGCCTGAAGCTGCTCCTCGCCGTGGCGCTGATGGGCGAGGCTGGCGGCGAGCTGCTCGGACGCGCACTGCTCGGCACGCTCGCGGAGCACGCGGACGCGCTCGAGTCGGAACTGAAATGGACGAGTGCTCACAAGCCTCGTCATCGGCGGCGCGCGCCGGATCTGAAGTGCTCAGATGCTCAGGTGAAGCGGCGGCAGCGCGGGTACCGCCACCGCGGGCGGGCGGGGCCGCGAGCTCGATCGCCGTGGACGCGATCTCGTCCACCGACGGTGCCATGCCGGCCAGCGCGCGCAGGCCCTCGTCGGCCTCCTCGGCCGTGCTCGGCTCATCGGCGCGCTGGCAGAGGAACTCCTCGATCGCCGCGCGCTTGACGAGCGCCTCGTCGACGAGCGGGTCGCTGCCGGGCTGGTAGGCGCCGATCGAGATCAGGTCGGCCTTCTCGCGATGCGCCGCCAGCAGCGAGCGCACGCGGCGTCCCGCCTCGCGCACGTCGCGCGTGGTCACCTCGCCCTCCAGGCGCGAGACGCTGCCCAGCACATCGATCGCCGGGTAATGGCCGGCGTGCGCGAGCGCGCGGTCGAGCACGACGTGCCCGTCGAGGATCGAGCGGACCGCGTCGGCGATCGGCTCGTTGAAGTCGTCGCCGTCGACGAGCACGGTGTACAGCGCGGTAATCGACCCCTCCAGGGACGTGCCGGTGCGCTCGAGCAGCCGCGGCAGCAGGGCGAAGACCGACGGCGTGTAGCCACGTGTCGCGGGTGGCTCGCCGATCGCGAGCCCCACCTCGCGCTGGGCCATCGCCACGCGCGTCACGGAGTCCATCATCAACATGACGTCCAGGCCCTGGGCGCGGAAATGCTCGGCCACGGTCGTGGCGGTGAACGCCGCCTTGATCCGCAGCAGCGCGGGCTCGTCGGAGGTCGCGACGACGACGACGCTGCGCGACAGCGCGTCGCCGAGGTCGCGCTCGATGAACTCGCGCACCTCGCGGCCGCGCTCGCCGACGAGGCCGATGACGATCACGTCGGCCGCGCACGAGCGCGCGATCATCCCCAGCAGCGAGGACTTCCCGACGCCGGAGCCGGCGAAGATCCCGATCCGCTGGCCGCGCCCGCAGGGGACGAGCGCGTCGAACGCGCGCACGCCGAGCGAGACCCGCTTGCAGATCCGCGGCCGCGCGAGCGCGGCCGGCGGTGACGCCTGGGTCGAGCGCGCGTCGACGGGCAGCTCGCGGTCGAGATCGTCGATCGGGCGCCCGAGGCCGTCGATCACGCGGCCGAGCAGCTCGTTGCCGACGGGCACGCGCACCGGCCTTCCGGTCGCCACCACCGCATGGCCGGGACCGATGCCCTGGATCTCTCCCAGCGGCATGAGCAGCGTGCGGCCGGCGCGGAAGCCGACGACCTCGGAGGGAACGGAGGGCCGCTTCCGGCCGCCCTCGATGATGCAGACCTCCCCGACCTCGGCCTCGAGGCCGGTCGCCTCGACGACGAGTCCGATGAGGTCGTCGACGCGTCCGCGACGCTCGTGCAGGTCGGCGTTGACGATCTGCTCCGCGCAGCGCTCGAGGTGCTCCATCAGGTGTGCAGCTCCGCCGCCACGAGCGCGCGGACGGCCTCGAGCTTGGTCTCGATCCGGCCGTCGACCTCGCCCACGGCCGTACGCACGAGCACTCCCCCGCGCGGCACGCGCCGCTCGGCGTAGATCTCGATGTGGGCGTCGGCGTGCTCCAGGCCGGCACCGCGCACGAGGTCGACGTCGTCGGGGTGGACGCAGATGATGATCCGCTCGCTGCCGAGCAGCCCGCGCAGCGCACCGCGCACGACGTCGACGACGCGCTCGGGCGACACCTCCAGCGTCCCGACGACGATCTTCTCTGCGATCGCGATGGCGAGCTGCGCCGCGCGCGTCTCGACCACCTCGAGGATCTCGTCGCGCGTCGCGAGCGCATCGGTCAGCGCGATGCGCAGCGCGTCCGCGGCCGGCACGAGCGACGCGGCGGCCTCCTCGGCCCCGCGGCGCAGTCCCTCGGCGTATCCGTCCTCGACCGCGCGAGCACGCAGCCCGTCGGCCTCGCCGCGGGCGGCGTCGATGACGGCCGCGGCTGCCTCTGCGGGGTCCACGGACGGCGTCGGCCCGAGCTGCTCGAGCTCGCTCAGCGCGACGGGGTGCGTCCCGTCAGAGGAGCTCGTCATCGCCGCCTCGGCTGATGACGATCCCGCCGTCCTCCTCCAGGCGCCGCACGACGGCGACGATGCGACCCTGTGCCTCCTCGACGACGCTGCGCTTCTGCGGCAGCATGAACTCGATCTCCTCGGCGAGCATCTCGCCGCCGCGCTCTGACATGTTGGAGTAGATCCGCGCCTGGACCTCCTTGGCGACGCCGCGCAGGGCGACCCCGAGGTCCTTGGAGTCGACCTCCTTGAGGATGAGCTGGATCGAGCGGTCGTCGAGCTTGATGATGTCCTCGAACGTGAACAGCAGCAGCCGCACCTCGTCCGCGAGCTCCGGGGCGAACTCCCCGAGCGAGTCGAGCACGTTGCGCTCGGTGCCGCGATCGGTGTGGTTGAGGATCTGAGCGAGCGACTCGACGCCGCCGGCGACGGCGTATTCCTCGGAGATGACGTTCGCCACGCGCTGTCGCAGCACCGTCTCGACGGTCCGCGCGACCTCCGGCGAGGTCTCGCGCATCGTGCCGATGCGCATCGCCACTCGGGCCTGCTCCTCAGGGTCGAGCAGTGCAAGCACCTGGGCGGCGAGGTCGGTGTGCAGGTTGGCGACCACGAGCGCGATCGTCTGCGGCGCCTCGTTGCGCAGGAAGGCATGGATCTGCTCGGGTGGGGTGCGGCGCAGGAACTCAAACGGGCGCCGTTCGATCGCGGCGCTCAGGCGGGCGAGGATGTCCCGCGCTCGCTCGGGTCCGACCGCGCGCTCGAGCACCTCGCGCGCAAAGTCGACGCCGCCCTCGGCGAGGTAGTCCTCGGCGAGGCAGGTCCCGACCATCTCGCTCCAGATCTCGTTGAGTGTGTCGGAGGGGACCTGTTGCAGGTTGGCCATGTCGAGCGACAGCGTCTCGATGTCGTCTTCGGTGAGGTGGCGGACGATCTCGGCCGCCCGCGCCGGACCCAGGCCCACGAGCAGCATCGCCGCCTTCTGGCGGCCCCCGAGGTGCGCCGAGTGCTGCGGGACGAGCTGGTTTGACTCAGGGGCGTGGGTGGTCATGTGACACGACGGTCATCGGCAGTTCGCCGTGCGAGCTTGAGAACGTGACGGTGAACGAGCCGGCCGGGCTGGCGTCAGTGCAGCGGCGCGAACGCGACGGTGTCGATGCTCACGGCCCACTCGCCGCCGTCGAGCGTGACGAGCCGCCCCGTCGCGAAGCGCCGTCCGTTGACGTACAGGTCGATCGGATCCTCGAGGTCGCGATCGAGCTCGACAACCGTCCCGGGTGCGAGGTTCGCCGCGCGCCGGATCGTCATCCTCGCGCGGCCGAGCTCGGCGGCAACGCGCAGGCCGACGCCGCCGAGCAGATCGACCGACCGTGCCGAATGCTCCGGCGCGCCAACGCCGGCGTCCTGCGCAGCGGGGTTCTCCAGCGCGTGCGTCACGCGGGCGACGAGCGCCGGCGCCATGAGCTGCACGAGCCGGCACGGGTGACCGAGTACGTCGATCGCGACCGACACGACCGCGGTCAGGGGATCGATCGCCCCCAGCACGTCGTCGCCCTCGGCGACGATGCGCGTCTGCGGCGCGGCGAGCTTGACCTGCTCGCCGGCCACGGTGCTCATCGCAGCCGCAACCGCCGCCATGATCTGGTCGGCGACCTGGCCGGCCGCCGAGAGCTCGAGGTCGGTCAGCTCGGTCTGCGGATCCGGATCGGCGGCCGCGGGGTCGACCCCCATCAGCGCGGCCGCCAGCGCCCGTACGGCGGCCAGCGGCAGGAAGAACAGGGTGCCGCCGGCGGCGCGGTCGGCGGCGCAGCCGTCGGCAACCAGCGCGGGCAGTGTCACGCCCGCGAAGGGATCGCCTTCGCCATCGCCCACGACGGGCGCCTGCGTCGTGACGGTCCCGGGGCAATGCGTCTCCAGCACGCCCGCAACCGCGGCAGCGGTCGACTCGCCGACGTGAATGAGCGCGTCGTCGGTGGTCATCGATCGTCCTCGTCGACGGATCCGAGAACGCCGATCGCGCGGCGGCGCCCGTTGCGCCCGAGCTTTCCGCGCTGCAGCGCGACCGCGTCGGCGTAGAGCGTCACCGCGCCCTCCTCGGCGGCGCCGTCGAGGCGCAGGATGTCGCCCGGGCGCAGTGCGAGCACGCGCTGCAGCGACATCTCGGCTGAGCCGACCTCGGCGCGCAGCTCGACGACGACGTCGCCCATCGCCGCGCCGACCGCGACGGCGGCCTCCGCCGCCACCTCGGCATCGTGCTGCGTGCCACCGGCGCTGCGCAGGACCGGCTCGACCGCACGGTGCGGGATCAGCAGCATCATCTTCGATGCCGCCTCACCGATCTTGAACTCGAACGTGACGGCCAGCGTCGGCTCGCTCAGCGGCGCGAGCTGCGTCGGTGCGCGCTCGGTCTCCAGCTCCAGCAGCCCGAACTGCAGCTCGGCGAGATCCGCGAAGGAGATCGACAGCTCGTCGAGCAGGGTGTGGAAGATGCGCCGCGTGAGCGCGCGGTCGACGTCGGTCAGCCAGCGCTCGACGGGCTGCTCGTCGGCCTGGCCGCCCAGCACGGGCTCGAGCAGGCCCAGCAGCAGCGTCAGCTCGGCGCTGAGCAGCATCCGGCCGTCGATCGGCGCGACGTCGAGGACGCCCGACACGGCGCGCAGCGGCAACGCGTCCAGCGCGTTGGCCCAGGTGAGCTGGACGGTTTCGACGAGCTCGACGGAGATCGGCGTGCGCAGCTCGGCGGACATCCGCGTCGACGCGCTGCGGCAGAAGCTCGTGTACGCCCGCTCCAAGCGGCGCTGCTGGTCGGGCGTGAACTTCGTCGGCCGCGTGAAGTCGATCGTGCGCAGGCGCCGGTGGCGCGTGACGGGCGCCCGCGCAGCCGGCGGCTGGTCATCCGTCATGAGGGGATCTGTGGACATGGTGGCGGGTTTCGAGGCAGCGGCAGCGACCGGGCGGTCGGCGGCCCGCCCCGATCAGCGTGTGATCAGGGGTCGCGCATCCAGGTTCGGATCTGCTGCGCGACCCGCTCGGGGTCGCGCTCGGCGAGCTCCTCGATCTGGTCTCGCGCCTGGTTCTCGCTGCGCTCGGGCAGCCCCGCCTTCTTCTTGCGGGGTTGCTCGAGCTCGGTGAGCGTGGTGGGCGCCTCGATCTCGCGCAGCCACTGCGGCTGGCGCATGAGCGTCTCGCCCTCGCGGCGGCGCAGGTGGCGCGCGCTGAAGATCAGGAAGGCGAGCAGCCCGAGTCCGGCGATGGCGTACTTCGCGTAGCCGAGCATCCCGCCGCCGGCGGCGCCGGGGACATCATCGGCCTTGGCGGGCTTGGCGAACGCGATCTGGCTCACGGAGATCGCGTCGCCGCGCTGGAGGTCGATGCCCGCGGCGTTCGTGACGGCCGCCTCGAGCGCCGGGATCTCCGTCTTGGGCACGGTGTTGTCGACGATCAGCGCCACGTTGAGCTTGTTGACCGCACCGGGCGCGACCTTCGTACGCACGACGGTCTTGTCGACGCCGAACTGGCTCGTGTCGGACTTGCGGTCGTAGCCCTGGCTGCCGCTGGCGCCGGCCGCTCCCTGCGGGTAGCTGGGGATGTTGCCGGTCGTGCCGCTGGCGCCGCCGGCGCCCGCCGCGCCGCCCTCGAGCTTCTCGCTCTCCTTCGCCGTCTTCAGCGCGGTGCCCTTCTTGCCGTACGTCAGCTCGTCCTTCGTCGCCTGGTCGGCGACGACGTCGGCGCTGACCTGGACCTCGGCCTTGCCGGGCCCGACGGTCCGCGTCAGCAGTGCCCCGAGTCCGGCCTCGAGCTGCGCCTCGTAGCGCGTCTGAGCAGCCTGCTTGGAGAGTCCCCCGCCGCCGGCGCCGTCCTCGCCCCCGCGCGGCCAGAGCAGCGTCCCCGAGCCGTCGGTGATCGACACGTTGGCGGGCTTGAGCTGCTTGACGCTCGACGACACGAGCTGCGCGATGCCGCGCACCGCGCCGGGCTCGAGCGCGTCCGCCGAGCCGGTCAGCAGCACCGCGGCGGTGGCCGGCGTCGCGGACTCGGCGAAGAGCGCGTCGTCGGCGAGGACGAGCCGCACCTGCGAGCCGTTGACGCCCTGCACCTGGTCGACGGTCTTGGCGATCTGGCCCTCGAGTGCACGCTGATAGGTGACCTGCTGCTGAAAGTCGCTGGTTCCGATCTTCTGCTTGTCGAACAGCTCAAAGTAGTCGGGGCCGCGAGCGGCCA
>Ga0136617_10004635_pt1 | contig 12310 bp, 12 predicted proteins | sample AntDrymUQ3222106_2_FD_129672 | JGI IMG/M metagenome (GOLD analysis project Ga0136617, IMG submission 129672) | Polar desert sand microbial communities from Dry Valleys, Antarctica - metaG UQ322 (21.06) | ecosystem: Environmental > Terrestrial > Soil > Desert | place: Antarctica: Dry Valley...
CGCACCACACACGAGCGGGCAACCACAATGGCCGAACTCGTGACGAGCGGGAAGCAGATCACCCCATCACCTGGCAATAGTCGATAGCGGTTAGTAAGCGCGCGTTTGCCTTGTGTAGCGGGTGCCTTACGGCCTGTTGACGCCCCGCTACACACGGTGACAGCATAGGATGATTTAGTATGGTTTATATAGATTCGGGGGCTTAGGCCCGTACTGGCTCTTTCGTCGCTGTTGGTGAGGCAGTACACGCCCTCAGGTCGCTGGGCGAAGGCCAGTAAGGTACCACTGTTGACAGCCCACAACGGCTGAGCCGAGGCTGAGTCCGCCCGGGCAACCGTCGTCAGCCCCCGGTCGGCGGCCCCAAGGCGCAACGTGGCGATGCCTCCGCAACGCAGTCCGGGTGAACTCTTCGAACACCGCGAAAGAACCCCAGTAATTGTCGGAAGACATCGATGGAGCGGTGATTCTGCTCAGCCGTTGAACCGATTCTGCGTCGGATCAAGGCCCTCCATGGCCAGGCTTTCGACGGCGTCGGCGGCCCGGGACACGTGGAGGTCCAACTCGCGACGCTCGGTGGCGCTGAACGCCTTCAGCACGTAGTCGACGGGGTCCTGGCGCCCGGGCGGTCGTCCGATCCCGAACCGGACCCGGTAGTAATCCCCGGTGCCCAGCGATCGCCGGATCGACTTCAGCCCGTTGTGTCCGTTGTCCCCGCCGCCGAACTTGACCCGGAGGTCGCCGTACGCCACGTCGAGCTCGTCATGGATGACCACGAGGCGATCCGGCGCAACGTCGTAGCCAGCCAGCAGCGACGACACCGGACCACCGGACTCGTTCATGTAGCAGCGTCCGCGACCGAGCAGTGCCCGAACGCCGGGCAGTGGTCCAAGACGCACCTCGGCCACCAGTAGCCGGCCCGACCGCTGGGGTCGCCAGCGGGCGGTTGCCCGCTGGGCGAGCTCGTCGGTGACGTGGTAGCCCACGTTGTGCCGGGTGTCGGCGTACGTCGGGCCGAGGTTGCCGAGACCGACCACCACCCAGCCGTCGAACGCCATCGTCGCCTTCCGGGTGCCGAGCTTCTTGAGCTTGTTGAGCCTGCCAAGAATCACTCCTCGGTGGACGCCCCAGCGCCGTCCGAGTCGACAGCAGTGGCACCGCCGGACTCCGCATCCTCGCCATCTCCTGCCTCGGTTGCCTGCGCTTCGAGCTCCTCGTCGGACAGATCGTGCTCGATCCCGACCTCTGCCTCCGCTTCGGCGAGCTCTGCCTCGACTTCCTCGGCCGTTGGTGCTGCGGTGAAGTTGACGACAAGTGCCTCCTCGTCGAGCACGAGCGTCGAACCCTCGGGGAGGACCAGGTCCTTCGCGAGAATCTGCGTGCCGACGGCCAGGCCGTCGATGTCGACCTCGACCGACTCCGGGATATGGGTAGCCTCGGCCTCGATCTCGATCGTCTGGTGGTCGACCGTGACCAGGGTCTCGGGGGCGGGCTCGCCGTTCAGGACCAGCGGAACGTCAACGGTCACCTTCTCGCCACGCCGGACCAGAATCAGGTCGGCGTGCTCGATGAATCCCTTGATCGGGTCGCGCTGCACCTGTTTGGGCAACGCCAGCTGGCTGTCGCCGTCCAGTTCGATCGCGAGCAGTGCATTAGCGGACTTCAGCGCCAGCATCAGGTCATGCCCCGGCAGGGTGATGTGGACGGGGTCGCTGCCGTGGCCGTAGAGGACCGCGGGGACCTTGGCGTCGCGACGGATGCGCCGAGCTGCGCCCTTGCCGAACTCGGTACGGGACTCGGCGACGATCTTGACCTCAGAGGACACGGCGGGGCTCTCTCAATCTCAGATGTACGGCTGATGCGGCAGACATTCCGTCGACTCGCATTGCCAGGCGTGGAGCTCACCGCGGGCGTCGTCGATCACGGAGCAGGTGCGCTCCCTCGCCGAGGCAACCTCACGATTCTAGCGGCGATGACGGTGTCGATGAAATCCGCCGCCGCGGATCGCGCTCGCGTCCCCTGCCGATCGAGCTCACGTTCCTCGCTGATCTAGCTCCCACTCTCCGCTGATCAAGCTCCACCTCCGCTGTCGAGCTCGGACAGCTCAGGCGGCCAAGAGGTAGGGCCGACGCGACTAGCTCGCTGGCCCGTTGACAGAGCCGCTGCGCGGCTCCGTGAACGGACCGGCGACGTCGAACAGACTGGTGACAGACCCGTCCTCGAAGACCTCGCGGATCGCTGCGCTGATCAGGGGCGCGATCGACAGGATCGTCAGCTTGTCGAAGCGCTGCTCTGACCTGATCGGGAGGGTGTTGGTGACGACCACCTCCGTGGCGCGGCAGTTCTTGAGTCGGTCGACGGCCTCGCCGGACAAGATCGCGTGCGTGGCGGCAAGGACGACGTCATGAGCACCTTCGTCGAGCAACGCGTCAGCAGCCTTCACGATCGTGCCGCCGGTGTCGATCATGTCGTCGACCAGGACGCAGACCCGGCCGCGGACCTCGCCGACCACGCGGTTCGCGACGGACTCGTTCGGCCTGGTGATGTCACGTGTCTTGTGGATGAACGCCAGCGGAGCACCGCCGAGCCGCGATGACCACTGCTCGGCCACCTTGATCCGGCCGGCGTCGGGCGACACGACGGTCAGAGCCTCGTCGCCGTAACGCGTCTCGACGTAGTCGGCAAGGACCGGCAACGCCGACAGGTGGTCGACCGGCCCGTCGAAGAACCCTTGGATCTGCGCGGTGTGCAGGTCGACCGTCATGAGGCGGTCGGCGCCGGCGGTCTTGAACATGTCAGCCATCAACCGGGCCGAGATGGGCTCACGACCGAGGTGCTTCTTGTCCTGGCGGGCGTACCCGTAGAACGGCATCACGACGGTGATCCGTTTGGCCGAGGCGCGTTTGAGGGCGTCGACCATGATCAGGTGTTCCATCAGCCAGTGGTTGATCGGCGCTGTGTGGCTCTGGATCACGAACGCGTCCGACCCACGCACCGACTCCTGGTAGCGCACATAGATCTCGCTGTTGGCGAAGTCGCGGTGGGTCGTGGGCACGACCTCCGTGCCCAACAGCCGGGCTACCTCGCCGGCCAGGTGCTGGTGAGCGCGGCCCGAGAACAGCATCAGGTGCTTCTCCGTGGTGCGCTTCATCCCAGTCACCGCTGCGGCCCCGCTGACTCGCTGTCTTGCGCTGCGCCGCGGACCGGGTCGGCAGCCTGGGCCGCCTGGGCGGCCTGGGCGGCTTTGCTGCCGGCACGTTTGCGGGCCACCCAGTCGGTCAGGTGCCGTTGCGGCCCCGTGCTGACCGACAGCGCCCCTGGTGGTACGTCGCGTCGTACGACCGTCCCGGCTCCCGTGACAGCGCCGTCGGCGATCTCGACCGGGGCGACGAACGTGTTGTGGGCACCGGTCTTCACATGTCGCCCGACGACCGTGCGGTGCTTCTGCACGCCGTCGTAGTTGGCGAAGATCGTGCCAGCGCCGATGTTGGTCCCCTCCCCGATCTCGGCATCCCCGACGTACGTAAGGTGCGGAACCTTGGCGCCGGCGCCGATCTCGGCGTTCTTCGTCTCGACGAAGGTGCCGATCTTGCCGTCGGCGCCGAGGAGCGTGCCGGGGCGCAGGTAGGCGAACGGACCGACGGACGCCCCGCGTCCGATCACGGCGAGCGAACCGTGGGTCCGTACGACCGAGGCCTCGTCGGCTATCTCGACGTCGGTCAGGGTCGTATCGGGGCCGAGGACGACGTCGTTGCCGATCGTGCTGGCGCCGTACAACTGCGTCTGCGGATAGATCGTCACGTCGCGGCCGATCGTGACGTCGGCATCGATCCAGGTCGTCCGGGGATCGACAACCGTCACACCGGCGCGCATCCACGTCTCGACGATCCGGCGGTTGAGCTCGGCGCCGACGGCAGCGAGCTGGACCCGGTCGTTCACGCCGGCCGTCTGCCAGACGTCGTCGAGGCGGTGCCCGTCCACCCGTCCACCCGCGCCGTGAACGACCCCGATCACGTCGGTGAGGTACTTCTCGCCCTGGGCATTCTCCGTGCCGATCTGGGCGAGGGCGGGTCGCAGTGCGGCCATCTCGAAGGCGTAGATGCCGGTGTTGACCTCGGCAATCCGCAGCTGGTCGTGGGTGGCGTCCTTGTGCTCGACGTTGCCCACCACGCGACCGTGACCGTCGCGCAGGATCCGGCCGTAACCGGTCGGGTCGTCGGGGACGGCCGTGACGACCGTGACCTGGCTTCCTCGCGCGGTGTGCGCTTCGAGCAGAGTCCGCAGCGTGTCGCCCGACAGCAGAGGTACGTCTCCCATGCTGACCAGCACGGTGCCGCTCAGGCCCGGGGGCAAGACGGCCAACCCACACTCCACCGCCCGGCCGGTGCCGGGGACGTCGTCCTGATCGGCCAGCAGTGCCTGCGGGTCGAGTTGCGCCACGTGCTCGGCGACCTGCTCGCGCTCGTGCCGGATCACGACGACGACGTGGTCGGCCTCGGCCTCGCGGGCGGCGCTCAACGCATGCCCGACCAGGGTGCGGCCGGCGACACGATGCAACACCTTCGCCGTGGCCGACTTCATCCGAGTGCCGCCGCCGGCAGCCAGCACGATCACCGCAGCCGGACGGTGTGACGTCACGTCGTACTCCTTGCCGGTGAGCCGGTCCGCATCCGGTGTGCTGCACCGGCCTTCGCTCCCCTGCCTGGCTTCGATCCAGGACCTCAAGCTTCAAAGGCTTGCGGGCTGCCGGGTTACCCCACAGGGGACCGGGGGCCACGGTGGTCGCCGGCCCGACAGCACGGCCGGGACCGGTGTACCCCTGCGTGGCGACAGTCTGCCACAGGCCTAGGTGGTGACTGCTGCCGTGTGGTGCACGCGCACGCGAGCCGCGGGCAAGGCCGTCGGGTAGACGGCGAGCTCGTCGAGGGACTCGCCGAAGTAGCCGCCACCTGGTGCGCGAAAGTGGCTCCTTACGCCACCGTAGGTTACGGTTGCGTAAGTACGTCGACCCCACCCGTCAGGATGTTCGCGATGACTCCCGCCACCGCCGTCACCACCCGCCCCGAGCCGAGCGTCGACACCCTCGGCGCCGACACCGCCGAAGAGGCGGTCGGAACCCTCGGCGATGATCAGCAGTCGCGCGCTGAGCAGATCACTATCGCGGTCTTCATCGCGCTGCCGTTTCTCGCCGCCGCCGCAGCGGTCCCGGTGGCGTGGGGCGGTTGGCTCGGCTGGACCGATGTCATTCTCACCGCAGTGATGTACGCCGTCACGGGACTCGGCATCACCGTCGGCTACCACCGGTACTTCACGCACAAGTCCTTCAAGCCCAACCGGGGAGTCAAGATCGCGCTCGCAGTCGCGGGGTCGCTGGCGATCCAGGGACCGGTCGTGCGCTGGGTCGCCGACCACCGCAAGCACCATAAGTTCTCCGACCGCGACGGCGACCCGCACTCACCATGGCGTTACGGCAACTCGGTGCCGGCTTTGGTCAAGGGACTCTTTTACGCTCACATGGGCTGGCTGTTCGACACCGAGCAGACCTCGCAGCGGCAGTACGCGCCCGACCTGTTGAAGGACAAGGACATCGTCCGCATCTCGAGGAACTTCCCGTGGCTGGTGCTGGTGTCCCTGCTGCTGCCGGCCGTCCTCGGCGCGTTGTTCACCTGGTCCTGGCAGGGCGCGCTCACCGCATTCTTCTGGGCGTCGTTGGTGCGCGTCGGTCTGCTCCACCACGTCACGTGGTCGATCAACTCGATCTGCCATGCGGTGGGTGAGCGGCCGTTCAAGACCCGCGACAAGTCCGGCAACGTCTGGTGGCTCGCCATCCCGTCGTTCGGGGAGTCATGGCACAACCTGCACCACAGTGACCCGACGTGCGCGCGGCACGGTGTGCTGCGGGGGCAGCTCGACTCGTCGGCCCGGGTGATCTGGATCTTCGAGAAGCTTGGATGGGTGCATCAGGTGCGCTGGCCCGCCGCCGAACGACTGGCCACCAAGCGGGTCGAGCCCGACTCCGCCTGAGCCGCGTCCCAGCACGGGACAGGCGCACCCGCCTGCTTCGTACCGACCGGCGCTGAACGACGGCGCGACGAGGTAGGAGGACGCAGTGACCGAGCCCAAGGGGAAACCGTCGGCTCGGTCCCGAATGACCAGCGCCGAGCGTCGTGAACAGCTGATCGTGATCGCCCGAGGTCTCTTCGCCGAGCGCGGTTTCGAAGGCACAGCGGTGGAGGAGATCGCCGCGCGTGCCCAGGTCTCCAAGCCGATCGTGTACGAGCACTTCGGCGGCAAGGAAGGCCTGTACGCCGTCGTCGTCGACCGCGAGGTCCGCCAGCTACTCGAACTGATGCGTACGTCCCTGACGGCCGGAGACCCACGCGAGCTGCTCGAGCAGGCGGCGCTGGCGCTGCTGGACTACGTCGAGCAGCGTTCGGACGGATTCCGGATCCTCGTCCGCGACTCACCGATCGGGTCGGAGACGGGCTCGTTCGTGTCGATCATCGGCGACATCGCGACCCGGGTGGAGTACATCCTCGCCGACGAGTTCGAGACTCGCGGGTTCGATCCGTCCTTCGCACCGATGTACGCCCAGATGCTGGTCGGCATGGTCGGCACCACCGGGCAGTGGTGGCTGGACGAGCACCAGCCGCCCAAGCACGTCGTGGCCGCACATCTGGTCAACCTGGCCTGGCACGGGCTATCCGGGCTGAGCCCGACCCCGGAGCTCCGCACCCAGCACCCCTGACGCGGGGTCATGACGGGTCAGGCCGGGTGAGGCGTGCCGACGTACGTGTCGATCTCGGCCAGCACCCGCGTCTTGGTGGCATCGTCGGCGTACGACACACGGACGGCCGTGCGCGCGAGCTCGGCCAGTCCGTGCTCGTCGAGGTCGAGCAGGTCGGCCGCGACGGCGTACTCCTGATTCAGGCAGGTGCCAAACATCGGTGGGTCGTCGGAGTTGACGGTGACGACGATTCCCGCCTCGACCAGCTGCCGAATCGGATGGTCGGCGAGCGTCGCGACGGCTCGCGTGGCGATGTTGGACGTCGGGCACACCTCGAGCGGAATGCGGTGCGTGGCGAGGTACGCGAGAAGCTCCGGGTCCTGCACCGCGGACGTCCCGTGCCCGATCCGCTCGGCACCGAGGTGGTTCAGCGCGTCCCAGATCGTGTCCGGGCCGGTCGTCTCCCCTGCGTGCGGCACGCTGTGCAGACCGGCCGCCCGCGCCTGCACGAAGTGTGGCGCGAACTGTGGACGCGGAACGCCGATCTCGGGACCACCCAGGCCGAAGCTCACCAGACCGGCCGGCTGCAGCTCCGTCGCCATCCGCAACGTCTCGTCGGCCGCCGGCAGTCCCGCCTCGCCAGGAATGTCGAAGCACCACCGCAGCACCAGGTCGAAGTCCCGTTCTGCCGCGACGCGCGCGTCCTCGATCGCTTCGCAGTAGGCCTCAGCCGGGATCCCGCCCAGCACCGACATGTACGGCGTGCAGGTCAGCTCGGCGTACCGCAGTGACTGTGTCGTCATGTCGCGGGCGATCTCGTACGTCAGCATGCGCACGTCGTCAGGCGTACGGATCAGGTCGACGACGCTGAGGTAGACGGTGATGAAGTGCGCAAAGTCGGTGAACTGGAAGTACTCCGCGACCTTCCGCTCGTCGGCGGGCACGGGGGTGTCGCCTGCCGGGCGGCCAGCTCGGCCACGATGCGCGCCGACGCGGACCCGACGTGGTGCACGTGCAGCTCGGCCTTCGGCAGGTCGGCGATCCAATCAGCGGTGAGTCGAGACATCCGCGGACTCTAGTCCCCCATTCCCTCACCATCTCCGCGTCGCGCCTTTCGTGCTGTTGCGATGTCGGCGTCCATCATCCTGCAGAAGATGACAGATCTGCCGCGGTCAGTCAGGCGTCCGGCCGGGCAACAAGCCGGCCATCAGCTCGACCCGGTTGCCGTGCGGGTCGTGGCTGTGGAACCGGCGATAGGCCGGGAAGTTCGAGTCCCACGACACCGGGAAACCGGCGTGGTCGAGCCGTGTGGCCATCCCGTCCAGGTCGTCGACGAGAAACGCCGGATGCGCTTTGCGCGCCGGGACGAAGTCGTCCTCGACCCCGACGTGCAGCTCGTACTCGCCACCGCGGAACCACACGCCTCCCCGTTTCGCGAGCTCGGGCGGCTTGGCGACCTCCTCGAGCCCCAGCACGTGGCCGTAGAACCTGCGGACCTCAGGCTCACCACCTGCGGGGCAGCTGACGTGTACATGGTGCAGCACCGTCATGCCGTGTCCTCCTGGTCTGGTGTGGGGCGTTGGCCGCCGAGGTAGCGCTTCATGCCCACGTGGCTCGGTGTGAACCCGAGCCCTTGGTAGAACCGTTGCGCGTCGATGCGCTGGGCGTTCGTGGTCAGTTCGATCCGGCTGCAGCCGCGTCGACATGCGTCGGCGGTGATCCAGGCCATCAGCTCGGCGCCGATCCCGTGACCACGTCGCGACGAGGTGACCCGCACCGACTCGACCTGGCAGACCGGCGCTGCGCCGTACATCAGCCGCCGTTGCCAGGTGACCTGTGCGGTTGCGACGACCTCCCCAGCGTCCTCGCCGACCAAGACGGTGCAGTGCGGGGCAGCCAGGATCTCGTCGAGTGCGGCGGCGTACGGGGTCAGGTCACTCAGGTCCTCGGCGACCTCGCGGATCGCGTCCTCGGCGAGCAGCCGCAGCACGTCGCCGAGGTCGTCGCGAGTCGCGTCCCGGATGATCACGCTGCGCCGTCCTCTCCTGGTGCCTGCGCCACGACGAAGATGCGGCGGAAGGGCAGCACGGTGCCGTGCCGAGTCGGAGGGTAGGCGTCTCGCAGCCGCGCCTTGTACTCGCGCTCGAACGACGGTCGGAGCTCGTCGCTCAGCGCCTGGAGCACCGGCCGCGCCCCGGTGCCCGAGATCCACCCGAAGACGGCATCTTCGCCTCGGAGTACATGCACGTACGTCGTCTCCCAGGCGTCGACGCGACAGCCCAGGGCGGTGAGGTCGGCGAGGTAGGTCACTGCGTCGACCACGGGCCGCAGCTCGAAGGCCGCGGCGTGCTCGGCGTACGGCGACTCGTGAGCCAGGTCGCGGAGGATCGTATGGCTGGGCTGGTCGAAGTTGCCGGGCACCTGAAAGGCCAGGCAGCCATGGGGTCTCAGCGTCTCGACCCACCTGGCGAAGAGCCGGCGGTGGTCGGGCACCCACTGCAAGGTGGCGTTGGAGACGATCACATCGACGGGCCGGTCGGGCGCCCAGTCCTCCACCCGCCCGCGCTCGAACGTGAGTCGGTCGTTCGCGAACTGGCTGGCTCGTTCGACCATCTCGGCCGACGAGTCGACACCGACCACGTTGGCGCGAGGCCACCGCTCGGTCAGGGTCGCGGTGAGCTGGCCAGGCCCGCAGCCAAGGTCGACGACTCGGCGTACGGCGGCCACGGGGACGTCGATCCGGGCGATGAGGTCGAGGAAGGGTCGCGACCGCTCGCCCGCGTAGCGCAGGTACGTGTCGGGGTCCCAGGTAGTCATCGTCGGTGTCACTCGCTCTCCTGCATGTATCTTGATGTCGAGATATATCAGGTGTGCTGCTGCCCAGGCAAGTATCTTGGCGTCAAGAGTCTTGACGGTTAGGCTGTGCCGATGGGGAGCCCGGACGAGGTCGACCGCCTGGTGGACGCCTGGCAGCGTGAGCGTCCGGACCTCGACGTCGCGCCCATGCAGGTCCTGAGCCGGGTGACCCGGTTGGCGCGGCATCTTGACCGCGCGCGACGCTCGGCGTTCGCCGCCCACGGGCTGGAAACCTGGGAGTTCGACGTCTTGTCGGCGTTGCGCCGGTCCGGCCCGCCGTACCGGCTGTCGCCCGGGCGACTGCTGCGCGAGACCATGGTGACGTCCGGCACGATGACCAACCGGGTGGACCGGCTCGAGGCCAAGGGTCTGGTCGAGCGGAGGCCCGACCAGACTGACCGGCGAGGAGTCCTGGTCAGTCTGACCGATGCCGGACGGGCCCGTGTCGATGCGGCACTCGCCGGACTGCTCGACCAGGAGCGGCTCCTGCTGGCAGACCTCCCGCCCGACGACCAGGCCCGCCTGGCCCGCCTCCTCCGGAAGGTCGTCTCCCCCTTCGACTCCCGTTGACCCGTCAAGTCGTAGCCGTTGACCCGTCAAGTCGTGGCCTTTCAGCCGTCAAGTCGTGGCCGTTGAGCCGTCACATCCTGTTCGCGACGCGGGCGTGAGCCACGCGTCGTCCCACGCGAAGTCGGCGACCGACCCGTCCGACTCGTACACCGACGGCAAGAAGCGGTCGACGAAGCCGGACTCGGGCAACTCGTCGGGGGCAACGAAAACCAGATCGGTCGACTCACCGTCGATGCTGCCGAGCTCTCCGCCGACGATCGTGCAGGCGAAGACGGCGACGATCGCCTGTGCCACGTCGCCATTCGGATACGTGGTGCGCGGGTGCGTCTCGACGCTCAGCAGTCGCTTTGGTCGGACCACCAGCCCGGTCTCCTCGTAGACCTCACGCACGCACGCTTGCGCCGGCTGCTCGTCCGGGTCGATCGCTCCCCCGGGGACCGACCACTCGCCGTTGTCCGAGCGTCGCTGGATCAAGATCCTGCCCTGTGCGTCGCGGATTACGCCGGCTGCGCACGGCATCAACACAAGCTCGGTGCCGATCCGGGTACGGAGACCGGCGAGGTATTCGCTGATAGGCATGGGCGGAGCGTACGTCGCCCGCCGGCAAGCAGGGCCGACGGTGAAGCTCGCCGCAGGGCAAGCACTCTGGACGGCTCAACCGCCACGGTTTGACGGCTCAACGGCCACGGTTTGACGGCTCAACGATTAGGAGAGGTCGGCGGCGGCGAGCCAGGCTTGCTCGAGGTCGAGCCGTTCGGCCTCCAGGCGACGCAGCTCGGCGTCCAGCTCGGCCAGCCGTTCGTAGTCGTTGCTGTGCTCGGTCATGGTGGCGTGCACCGAGTCCACCCGCGCGGATAGCTTCGACAGCTGACGGTCGAGCCGGGCCAGGTCCTTGCTCGCCGTACGTCGACTCGCGGCGTCGGTGCGCTCCACCGCCGCCGAGTCGACCACGACGGACGACGCCACCGCCCTGCGGCGGAGGTACTCGTCGACGCCGCCCGGCAGCATCGCGAGCCCGCCGTCGCCCAGGAGCGCCCAGGTGACGTCACAGACCCGTTCGAGGAAGTAGCGGTCGTGCGACACCACCACCAGCGTCCCCGGCCACGAGTCGAGGTAGTCCTCCACGACGTTGAGGGTCTCGATGTCGAGGTCGTTGGTCGGCTCGTCCAGCAACAACACGTTCGGCTCGTCGAGCAACAGGCGCAGCAGCTGCAACCGTCGACGCTCACCGCCCGACAGGTCTCCGATGCGCGCCGTCAGCCGGTCCCCAGTGAAGCCGAAGCGCTCCAGCATCGTCGACGCCGACACGTCCCGTCCCTCCACCCGGGTGATCCGGCGGACCTCCTCCACCGACGTCAGCACCCGCTGAGCCGGATCGAGATCGTCGAGGGCCTGAGTGAGGTACGCCGGCACGATCGTGCGACCGGTACGGAGCCGCCCCGCGTCCGGTGGCACGACGCCTGCCAGCACGTCGAGCAGCGACGTCTTGCCTGCACCGTTGACACCGATCAGGCCGATCCGGTCGCCGGGCCCGATCCGCCACGTCACGCCGTCGACGAGGTCGCGACCGCCGCGGGTCACGGTGGCGTGCTCGAGGTCGAGGACGTCCTTGCCGAGCCGACTGGTGGCGAAGGCCTGCAGTTCGACCCGGTCGCGCGGTGCGGGTTCGTCGTCGATCAGCGCCGAGGCAGCGTCCAACCGGAAGCGCGGCTTGGACGTGCGGGCCGGGGCGCCGCGGCGCAACCAGGCCAGCTCCTTGCGCATTAGGTTCTGTCGACGGGTTTCGGCAGAGGCCGCCTGCCGGCTCCGCTCAGCTTTGGCGAGCACGTACGCGGCGTACCCACCGTCATACCGGTCGACCTGGGCGTCGTGCACCTCCCAGGTGCTCGTGCACACCGCGTCCAAAAACCAGCGGTCGTGGGTGACGACGACGAACGTGAGGGTTCGCCCGCGCAGATGTCGCGCGAGCCAGTCCACGGCCTCGATGTCGAGATGGTTGGTGGGCTCGTCCAGGAGCAGCAGGTCGAGGTCTCGGGTCAGCAGCTCCGCCAACGCGACCCGGCGGCGCTCGCCCCCGGAAAGGCTGGCGATCTCGCGGTCGAGGGGCAGGTCGGCGATCAGCCCGGCCAGCACGTCCCGTACACCCGCGTCGCCCGCCCA
>Ga0136617_10004636_pt1 | contig 12310 bp, 10 predicted proteins | sample AntDrymUQ3222106_2_FD_129672 | JGI IMG/M metagenome (GOLD analysis project Ga0136617, IMG submission 129672) | Polar desert sand microbial communities from Dry Valleys, Antarctica - metaG UQ322 (21.06) | ecosystem: Environmental > Terrestrial > Soil > Desert | place: Antarctica: Dry Valley...
CCCGACGCTTCCGGGGTTGATCAGCCAGCGCCCCTCCCCGATCTCCAGGCGGGTCCCGGCACCGGCCTGCCATCCGCGGGCTTCGGGGGCTGCCTTGCCGGCGCCCTCGCCGTCGGGCGTCGCCGAGAAGAAGAGCGCGACGTGGGAGTGGCCGATGAAGCTGACCCGGCTCTCCTGGGCGATCAGGCACTCCGCGGCCTGCTCTGGCCAGAGCACGTACTCCCACACCGGATCGCGGGGGGAGGCGTGGTAGAGGGCCGCCACGCGGGTCGAATCCGCCGGGTGCAGGCCGCCGAGGAATTCCAGGCTCTCCACCGAGGAGTTGGCCGCGGTCCACTCGACCGCCGTCCTGGCGGCGGTCGAGAAGGTGGAGGCGTCGAGGCGGCCGAGGACCGCGAGGTCGTGATTGCCGACCAGGCAGGTGTCGCAATGCTCGGCGACGAGCGCGACGCACTCGTCGGGGCTGGCGCCGTAGCCGATCACGTCGCCGAGGCACCAGAGCTCCTCGGCCCCGACCTCGCCGGCTTCGCGAAGCACCGCCTCGAGGGCGGGCAGATTGGCGTGGATGTCGCTGAGGACGGCTACCTGCATGGCGATGCGGGACCCGCTTTCGAAAGGCGGAGCCCTAACTGGCTTATCGTAGGCGCGGATGCCGTCGAGCGGACCCCTGGGCACCGGTCGTGGCCGGATCGTCGCAGCCGTGCTGGCAGCTGCTCTCGTCGCCCAGCTGGCGGTCCTGCTGCTCTCGCCGGGGGATACAGGCCCCGATCCGGCCGCCGTCGCGACCTCCGACTTCCTCGATCCCGTGCGCAGCGAGCGCGCCGGCGACTTCCGCGAGGGGCAGCGCAATCTCGGGCTCGCCGGGCTGGGCATCGAGATCGTCGCTCTGGGCCTGCTCGCCGCCGGACGGCCGCAGCGGCTGCGACGCCTGCTCGAGCGCGCGGGCGGGAGGCCGCTGCTCGGCGCCGCCGCGGCCGGAGCCCTGATCTCCGTCCTGCTCACCGCGCTCGCCCTGCCGGTCGGCTACATCGCTTTCCAGCGCTCGGTCGACATCGGGCTCTCCACCCAGGACGCCGGCGGGTGGCTCGGCGACCGGGGGCGATCGGCCGCGATCGGGGCCGTCCTGGCGGCGCTCGGAGCGCTGGTGCTCGTGGCGGCCCAGCGACGGCTGCCGCGTGCCTGGTGGCTGGCCGGGGCCGGAGTGGTCGTCGCCTATGCGGTGGTGATCACCTGGTTGGCGCCGGCCCTGCTCAAGCCGCTCTTCAACGACTTCGAGCCGCTGCCCGAGGGGCCGGCCAGGGAGGCGACGCTCGAGCTCGCCGATCGCGCCGGCGTCGACGTCGGCGAGGTCTACCGGGTCGATGCTTCGCGCCGCAGCACCGGGCTCAACGCCTACGTCGACGGGCTCGGTTCGAGCAAGCGCGTGGTCCTCTACGACAACCTGATCGACGGCGTCGACGAGCCGGTGCTGCGCTCGGTGATCGCCCACGAGCTCGGCCACGTCGCCCATCGCGACCTGCCTCGGGGGATCCTCTTCGTCGCCCTCGTCGCCCCGCTCGGGATGCTCGTCGTCGCGCTCGTCGGCGGGGCGATCGCGCGCCGCGGCGGCACCACGGCGGGGCTCCCCGCCGCCATCCCGTCCTATGCCCTCGCGGTGACGGTCGTTTCCTTCGGGCTCGGGTTGGCCGGCAGCCAGCTCTCCCGCGAGGTCGAGGCGAGCGCCGACGCCTTCGCACTCGAGCTCACGGACGACCCCCGGGCCTTCATCGAGTTGCAGAAGCGGCTCGCGGCCGCCAACTTCAGCGATCCGGACCCCTCCGGCGTCGTCGACGGGCTGCTGCGCACCCACCCGACGACGGTCGAGCGGATCGGGACAGCGATCGCGTTCGAATCGTCGAACCGGCTCCACGAGCAGCGGTAGTCGCCGGCGAGCGCAAAGTTGCGTCCGAACCGCGCTGTTAGGGTCGCGCCCTGCACTAACTAGGAGGAATCACAGTGACCAAGGCTGAATTCATCGACCGGATCGCAGGCGACGAGCGGATCGGCAGCAAGAAGGACGCGTCCGACGCCGTCGAGGCGGTCCTCGACGGGATCGTCGATTCACTCAAGGGCGGAGACGAGGTGAACTTCACCGGCTTCGGCAAGTTCAGCGTCAACGAGCGCGGCCCTCGCCAGGGAGTCAATCCTCGCACCGGTGAGCGCATCACGATCCCGGGCGGCAAGGTGCCGAAGTTCTCGGCCGGCGCCAGCCTCAAGAGCGCCATCAAGGGGTCTTAGAGCCTCTGGCAACCACGAGGCCCTTCGCGGACCGGCTCGCGGCGCTCGTCGAAGAGCGTCGCAGCCAGGTCTGCCTCGGGCTCGACCCGGTCCCGGCGGCAGAGCCATGGTGCTCGGCCCCGGTGCCGGTCCCCGGCTCGGCGCGCGATCGCGCTGCCGCTGCGGCCGCGGCCGCCTGCGCCGAGCTGATCGAGCGCGCCGGGCCCTCCTGCGTAGCGGTCAAGCCGCAACTCGCCCGCTTCGAGGCTCTCGGCGCCCCGGGCTGGGCAGCGCTCGAGGCCACGGTCGTCGCCGCCCACGAGGCCGGGCTGCTGGTGATCGCCGACGGCAAGCGCGGTGACGTCCCGGTCAGCGCCGCCGCCTACGGCGACGCCCTGTTCGGGTCGACCGCCACTCCGTGGGGCGAGGTACCGGGTCTCGGCGCCGACGCCGCCACCGTCAATCCCCTGCTCGGTGCCGACTCGCTCGAGCCGCTGCTCGAGCGCGCCGCGGCGGCGGCGGCCGGCCTCTTCGTGCTGGTCCGGACCTCCAATCCCGGCGCCGCCGACCTGCTCGACGCCGAGACCGTGGAGGGGCCGCTGCACGAGCGGATCGCTCGCGGGGTCGATGCGCTCGCCGAGCGCCTCGCCGGTGAGGGCGAGCTGAGCGGAGCCGGAGCCGTCGTCGGTGCGACCGAGCCCCGCTTCCTCGCCCGTCTGCGCGAGCTGATGCCGCGCGCGATCCTGCTGCTGCCCGGCGTCGGCGCTCAAGGTGGGGGGGTGGAGCAGCTCGGACCCGCGTTCACGGAGCGCGCCGCCGCCCTCGTCACCGCCTCGCGCAGCGTCGCCGGCGCAGCCGACCCGGGGGCTGAGGCGGAGCGGCTGCGCGAGGCCGTCTGGGCGGTCGCCGCGTCCTAGTGCTGAGCCCTGAGCGCTCCGGCTCCACGCCTCTAGATGACTGATTCCCAATCCCCGCACATCCGGGGATCTACCCGGCACTGCGCACTCAACGTCCTCGGGGTTGCCTGTGGCTCCGCCACAGGCGGCGCCCTGCGTCCTCGACCTGCTTGACCGGCTGAATCCCCGGACGCACGGGGATTGGGAATCACCCATCTAGAGTGCCGCCGATGAACGCGCCCGTCGCCGATCCGATCACCACGCTGCGCGCAGCGATTAGCGCCTCCGTCGCCGACCTTCACGACGGCGTCCGCGAGGCGACCCTGGAGCGCCCCCCGCGGGCGGAGCTCGGCGACTACTCGACGAACGCCGCGATGCTGGCCGCCCCGGTCCTGGGCTCGGCGCCCCGCGATGTCGCGTCGAGGCTCGCGACGGGGGTCGCGAGTCGCCTCGGCGACGGCCTCGAGCGGATCGAGGTCGCCGGTCCCGGCTTCCTCAACCTGCACATGTCCGAGACGTGGATGCGAGGAGCGGCCTCGCACCTGCTCGCGCGCGGCGAGCGCTTCGGGGCTGACGTCGCCGAGTCGCCGCGCTCGGTCCTGGTCGAGTTCGTCAGCGCCAACCCCACCGGCCCGCTGACCGTTGCGAGCGGGCGCCACGCCGCCTACGGGGACTCGCTGGCCCGGCTGCTTTCGTTCGCCGGCCATCGCGTCTCGCGCGAGTACTACCTGAACGACGCGGGCGCTCAGGTGCGCCTGTTCGGGGAATCGATCGCGGCCCGGATGGGGGGGCGACCCGTGCCGGAGGGCGGCTACGAGGGCGCATACGTCGCCGAGCTCGGCGAGCGGATGGCGATCGAGGGCGCCCCCGCGGATGACCCCGCCGTTCTGGCCGCCCGGGGGGTGGAGCTGATGGTCGACTCGATCGCGGCGACCCTCGAGCGGGCGCGCGTCCACTTCGACACCTGGAGCTCGGAGCGGGAGCTGCACGAGGCGGACGCGATCGAGGCGTCGATCGAGTCCCTGCGCTCGCGCGGCCTCGTCTACGACAGCGAGGGTGCCGTCTGGCTGCGGACCTCCGAGTTCGGCGACGACAAGGACCGGGTTCTCGTTCGAGCCAACGGCGAACCAACCTACTTCGCCTCCGACATCGCCTACCACCGCGACAAGCTGGTGCGCGGTCCGGACCTGATGATCGACGTCCTCGGAGCGGACCATCATGGTTACGTGCCGCGGATGCGCGCGGCCATCGCCGCCCTGGGGGCGCCGTCGGAGGCGTTCGAGGTCTCGATCATGCAGCTCGTCAACTTGATCGAGGACGGCGAGCGCTCGCGGATGTCCAAGCGGCGGGGGGAGTTCGCGACCCTCGACGAGCTGGTCGGGGACATCGGCGTCGACGCGGCGCGCTTCTTCCTGGTCGGGCGCAGCCACGAGACGCCGATCGACATCGATCTCGAGCTCGCCCGCCGGCAATCCGCCGACAACCCGGTCTACTACGTCCAGTACGCGCACGCGCGGATCTGCAGCCTCTTCCGCGCCGCCGCAAACGGGCGCGGCGACAGCGGCAACGCGGCCCCGGCGGGGGCGCCGGCCGGATCGCTCGAGCCCGCCGAGCGCGCCCTGATCTCACGCCTGCTCGACTTTCCCGATCAGGTCGCGCGCGCGACCCAAGCCCGCGAGCCGCACGCGATCGGGACCTACGTCCGGGAGGTCGCCGCCGACTTCCACGCCTTCTACCGCGACTGCCGGGTGGTCGGTGCCGGAGCCGGCCTCGAGGCCGCCCGGCTCGAGGTCTGCGGAGCCGCTCGGCTGGTGATCGCGCGCTCGCTCGATCTGCTCGGCATCGAGGCGCCGGAGGAGATGTGAGCGAGTTCGGATCAGGCGGCTCGGTGTCCGGCGCGCTTTCGCCGCGCGTCCGTGCCGTTCTCACGGTCGGGCTCGTGGGCGCCCTCGCGGGCTTCCTGTGGGGGGTCGCCGACGTGCCCCGCTACTCGGCGACCGCGACGGTCGTGGTGGCCGGAGAGGGCGGCGGCCCTCCCGACCCGGCGGAGGTCAGCCGGTTCGCCGAGCTCGGCTCCGGCTCCACCGTCGGGACGCAGGCGGCGGGCCTGCTCGGCGGCGACGTGGCCGGGGCGGACCTGCTCTCCGACGTCGTCGTCAGGCCGGCGGCGAGGTCGGGCACGATCATCGTCCAGGCAAGCGCCGACAGCCCGGACTTCGCGGTGGCGGCCGCCAACGGCTTCGCCGAGGCCCTGGTCGACGTCGGCGGCAAGCCGCTCGAGCCGGGAGCCGCCGCGACCCTGCCGGACGGCCCGAGCGAGAATCGCTCGGCGCCGCTCTGGAGCGCTATCGGCCTGGCGCTCGGGTTGCTCGCCGGCGCCCTGGCGCTTCTGGTCAGTTCGCGCCGCGGCGCCGGGGCGATGGAGGTGCCGAGGGAGGCCGCGGCGATCCCCGCGGGCGCGGAGGGGTCGTCGGTGCCCGCCGCCGAGGCATTCGGCGCCGCCGGGGTGCTGGTCAGCTTCGACGACCCCCGCGATCTCATTCACCGCCGCAACGGCGCCCTCCGGCTAGGCCGCTCCGGAGACCAGAGCATGAGCACGCTCGCGCACCGACTGAGCCTGGACGACGCCGATGCTCCGCGGACGCTCGCGATCCTCGAGGTGGCGGCTGGGGACGGCGCGCGGTTCGTGCTGCTCGGGCTGGCGATCGCCGCAGGCGAGCTGGGCCTTCGGGTCCTGGTCGTGGAGGCGGACCTGAGCCGCCCCGCGCTCGCGGGTCTGGCCGGGGTGGCTCCGTCCCCCGGCCTGCGCGACTACCTGTGGGGAACCGCCGGGCCCCGCGACGTGCTCCGCAGCGTCGGTGCCGCCAACGACGATGGGCCGGTGCCGCTGGCCTGCGTGCCGGCGGGCGACGTGGGGGGCGAAGCGTCGCCCGGGATCGCCGGCCCTCGCTTCGACGGTCTGGTGGAGCGGCTGCCTCGCGTCTACGACCTGGTCATCTTCTCGGGACCGCCGGCGTCCCTGGCCGGGGACGCCGATGCCCTGGCGCGCGCGGTGGAGGGGCTCGTCCTCGTCGCCGCCGACGAGGACGGGGCGGGGACGCGGATCGCCGCGAGCGCCGCGAGCCTTCCCCCGGGCAAGCTGTTGGGCGGCGTGCTCACGCGCCCGCTGCCCGCGCAAGCCGTCCCGCAGGGCCGCTTCCGCTGATCAAGAGATTCAACGCGTCGCGTACCATCGCGGCGATGGCGGATCCAGGCGAGTCACGGCGATCGACGCGGCGCATCTCGTGGGTGGCGAGAATCCTCGCTCCGCTGGCCCTGATCGCGGTCGTCGTCGCGGTGTTCGTCGTCATCGATGCCTCGATGGGAGGCGACGATGGCGACGATGCCCCCGCACCCAAGGTCGGGGGCAGCGGCACCCAGGCCGCGGAGAACAAGGAAGGCCCCGAGACGCCGCGGGAGTACCTGGTCGAGTCCGGCGACTCGCTGACCTCGATCGCGGAGAAGTTCGGCGTCTCGGTCGAGCGACTCGTGCGGCTCAACCCCGGCATCGATGCTCAGACCCTCAACGAGGGCACGCCGATCACCCTCCGGTAGGTCCGCCAGATGGACGAATCGCCAGTGGGGCCGGAGGAGCTGAGACGGGGCCGTGGCGGCCGCGGTGCTCGCACGACGCTGCTCGTCGCCTGTGCGCTGGCCGTCGCCCTCTCGCTGCTGCCCCGCGACGCCGTCGCGGGGCAGGATCCCCCGTCCGCCGCTCCCGACCTCGCTGCGGCGGCATGGGTCCTGATCGACCCGCGCGACGGCCGGCGGCTGGCCGCCCACGCCCCCGGCGAGCAGCGATCGATCGCCAGCACGACGAAGCTGATGACCGCCTACCTGGCGCTCGAGGATCTGCGGTTGCGCGAGCGCCTGACCGTCCCGCCCTACACGCCCGCGCCGGCCGAGTCGGTGGTCGGGCTGACCGAGGGGGAGGAGCTCACCGTCCGCGACCTGTTGCTCGCGATGATGCTCCCGAGCGCCAACGACGCCGCCGAGACCGTGGCGGTGGGCGTCGCCGGCTCGGAGGGGGACTTCGTCGAGCGGATGAACCGCGCCGCCGCCGACCTCGGGCTCGAGGACACGCGCTACTCCAATCCGATCGGGCTCGACGAGATCGGTAACTACTCCAGTGCTGCCGACCTTGCGGCGCTGACGACGACGTTGATGAACGACGGGCGCTTCCGCGAGATCGTCGACACGCCTGAGGCGGACCTGAAGAGCGGTTCGGTGCCGCGCCACGTCGTCAGCCGCAACGCCCTGCTGCTGGCTGACCCGAGCGTCGACGGCGTCAAGACCGGCCATACGCTCGACGCGGGCTACGTTCTCGTCTCCTCCGCTCGCCGGCGAGGGGTGCCGCTGATTGCGGTCGTCCTCGGAGCCGCCGGCGAGAGCGAGCGCGACGCCGAGTCCGCAAGGCTGCTCGACTACGGCTACTCGCTCTACGAACGGCGTAGCCCGTTCGAGGAGGGGGAGGAGCTGGCGTCCGCCGACGTCCGCTACGAGGACGACCGGCTCGCGATCGTCCCCGGCCGCCGGCTCGCCGTCGAGGCCCGCGCCGACCAGGAGCTGACGGCCGCCCTCGACGCGCCCGGCTCGGTCGAGGGGCCGATCGACAAGGGCGAGGTTCTCGGCCGCGCGACGGTCTCGCTCGACGGCAAGGTGATCGGGCGAGTTCCGCTCCTGGCCGCCTCCGCGATCGGCGCGCCCAGCTTCGTCGACCGGATCGGCGGGGCGCCCGTCCTCGCCGCGATCGTGATCGGGGCGATCGTCATACTGCTCCTGGTTGTGCTGGCGCTTCGACGCAGGAGCGCCGGGAGGAGAAGAGGGCGCAGCGCGGAGGAACGGATGAGGAGCCACAACGAGCGAACCCGCAGACGGGAAGGTGGGGAGAGCTAGATGATTCTCACGGTGACCCTGAACATCGCGCTGGATCGAACGGTCGCCGTTCCGCGAATCGCTCTCGGCAACCGCCATCGCGCGATCGACTCGAGGACCGTTGCCGGAGGCAAAGGGGTCAACATCGCCCGCGCGCTGAAGAGCCTGGGCGAGCCGGTGATCGCCACCGGCCTCGCGGCGGGCCCGACCGGCGCCCGCATCCGCGAGCTGCTCGATGCCGAGGAGGTTCTCCACCACTTCGTCGAGGTCGGCGGCGACTCGCGGACCAACCTGTCGATCGTCGACCCGGCCTCGGGCGAGCAGACCGAGGTCAACGAACGGGGTCCGCAGGTGAACCCGGCCGACCTCGAGCGCTTTGCCGAGCGCCTCGCCTACCTGGCGGGCGGCGCCGACTTCTGCGTCTTCGCGGGCTCGCTCCCCCCCGGGGCCGAGACCGGAGCCTACGAGGATCTGATCGCGCGGTTGCGCGAGCTCGAGGTGCCGACGCTGCTCGATACCGACGGAGAGCCGATGCGGGCGGGTCTGCGGGCCCAGCCCGCGGTGGTCGCGCCCAACGCCACCGAGGCCGAGGAGGCAGTCGGCTATGAGTTCACCGAGCCCGAGGACCTCTTCTCGGGCCTGGCGCGACTGATCGAGATGGGAGCCGAGGAGGCGATCATCACGACGGCTTCAGGATGCGTCGCGATCACGGGGGACCCCCACGAGCGCACCCGCACCCAGGCGACGATCGAGGCGCTGCCCACCGTCGCCAGCGTCGGCTCGGGGGACGCCTTCCTCGCCGGCTACGTGAAGTCGCGCCGCGCCGGGCTCTCGCCACACGGCTGCCTCGCCTACGGGGTCGCCTGCGGAGCGGAGTCCACCCAGCACCTCGGCGCCGGGATGCTCGACCCCGGCGAGGTCGGGCGCCTGGTCGATCGGGTCGCCGTCGAGCGCGTCGACGCGCCCGCCAGCGTTCTCTGAGCGGGCGGGCTTGCCCGTCGTCCGGACTATCCCGCAGTTTCCGAGCCCGCCCCTCCCGGGGCCGTCGACCGCGAGGCCTACAATCGTCGTTCTGCATTCGAGCGAGGGAGCTGGCCCAGTTGGAAGTTGAGATCGGACGGGGAAAGAAGGCTCGTCGTGCCTACGGGTTCGACGACATCGCGATCGTGCCGTCACGGCGGACCCGTGACCCCGACGACATCGACATCACCTGGAACCTCGGTCCCTACCGCTTCGAGCTGCCGCTGCTTGCATCGGCCATGGACGGCGTCGTCAGCCCGCGCACGGCGGGGCTGGTCAGCAAGGTCGGTGGGCTTGCGGTGCTCAACCTCGAGGGGATCTGGTCCCGCTACGAGGACGCCGACGAGCAGCTCGAGCGAATCGCGAAGGCGCCGCCCGGCACCTCGACCAAGCTGATGCAGGAGATCTACGCCGCGCCGGTCAAGCCGGAGCTGATCGCCCAGCGGATCGAGGAGATCAAGGCGGAGGGCGCGGTCGCCTGCGGCTCGCTGACCCCGCAGAAGGTCGGCTCCTACTACGAGGCCGCCCTCGAGGCGGGGCTCGACATCCTCGTCGTCCAGGGCACGGTGATCAGCGCCGAGCACGTTTCCTCGACCTCGGAGCCGCTCAACCTCAAGGAGTTCATCGCCGACGCCCCGGTGCCCTGCATCGTCGGCGGCTGCGCCTCGTACTCGACCGGGCTGCACCTGATGCGGACCGGCGCGGTCGGGGTGCTGGTCGGCGTCGGTCCCGGAGCGGCATGCACGACCCGCGGGGTGCTCGGGATTGGCGTCCCGCAGGCGACCGCGATCGCCGACGTCGCCGCCGCCCGCTCCCAGCACATGCTCGAGACCGGTCAGTACTGCAACGTGATCGCCGACGGCGGCATGCGGACCGGGGGAGACGTCTCCAAGGCGATCGCCTGCGGCGCCGACGCGGTGATGATCGGCTCGCCTCTCGCCCGCGCTGAGGAGGCGCCCGGCCGGGGCTACCACTGGGGGATGGCGACGTTCCATCCCTCGCTGCCGCGCGGCACCCGGGTCACCACCACCCAGGACGGCACGCTGGAGCAGATCCTGCTCGGGCCCGCGAACGAGAACGACGGCACGTTCAACCTGATGGGCGCGCTGCGGACCTCGATGGCGACCTGCGGCTACGAGGACATCCCCTCCTTCCACCGCGCCGAGGTGATGGTCGCCCCGGCTCTGATGACCGAGGGCAAGCAGCTGCAGCGCGAGCAGTCGGTCGGGATGGGCTCCAACGGCCGCTCGGCGGTCGCCAACGGCGTTGCGGTCTCCGACGATTAGCGCGGCGTGGCTGAGGTAGCTCCCCCCGCCCTCACCGGCGAGGCGATCGACGCGCCCCTCGTCAGCGACGAGCGCGGCGAGGCCGGGACGGTCGCCGTCGATCGCGAGGAGGTCCTCGTGCTCGACTTCGGCGGACAGTACTCGCAGCTGATCGCCCGGCGGCTGCGCGAGTGCGGCGTCTTCGCCGAGCTGCTGCCCCACGACGTCGACCTCGACCGGATCCGTGCGCGAGCCCCCCGAGCGCTCGTGCTCAGCGGCGGGCCCGCCTCCGTCTACGAGCCGGGAGCGCCGGAGCTGCGCAACGAGCTGCTCGAGCTCGGAATCCCCGTGCTCGGCATCTGCTACGGCATGCAGGCGATGGTTCGCGGGCTCGGCGGCCGGGTCGAGGGTGCCGAGCGCGGTGAGTTCGGGCGGACGGAGCTCACCCTGCTGCAGAACGGCGGGCGATTGATGGCGGGCCTGCCGGCGGAGCAGCAGGCGTGGATGAGCCATCGCGACTCGGTCTTCGAGCCGCCCCCCGGCTTTCGGGCGCTCGCCTCCAGCCCGGGCTCGCCCGTCGCCGCGCTCGAGTCGCCCGAGCGGGGGCTCTACGGCATCCAGTTCCACCCCGAGGTGGTCCACACCCCCCACGGGCAGGCGATTCTCCAGCGCTTCCTGCGCGAGATCGCGGGCTGCCGCGAGCAGTGGTCGGCCGCCTCGGTCGTCGACGAGCAGATCGGGCGGATCCGCGAGCAGGTGGGGAAGGGGGGAGTCATCTGCGGCCTCTCCGGCGGCGTCGACTCGGCGACCGCAGCGGCGCTCGTCCACCGCGCGGTCGGCGAGCAGCTCACCTGCGTGCTGGTCGACCACGGCCTGCTTCGCAAGGGGGAGGCCGAGCAGGTGGTCGAGACGTTCCGCGAGGGGCTGGGCATCAAGCTGATCCACGTCGACGCGCGCGAGCGCTTCCTCGCCCGCCTCGCCGGGGTCGACGACCCCGAGACCAAGCGGATGATCATCGGCGAGGAGTTCATCCGCGTCTTCGAGGAGGAGGCTCAGCGCATCCCCGACGTGGGCCACCTCGTCCAGGGCACCCTCTACTCCGACGTGATCGAGTCCGGCGGAAGCACCGGAGCCGCGACGATCAAGTCCCACCACAACGTCGGCGGCCTGCCCGACGACCTGGAGTTCGATCTGGTCGAGCCCCTGCGGATGCTGTTCAAGGACGAGGTCCGCAAGGTTGCCCTCGAGCTCGGCCTGACCGACCGGATGGTCTGGCGCCAGCCGTTCCCCGGCCCCGGCCTGGCGATCCGGATCGTCGGCGGCGAGGTCAACGAGGAGCGGCTGAAGATCCTCCGCGACGCCGACGCGATCCTCCAGGAGGAGGTTCGCGCGGCCGGCCTCTACCGGGAGCTGTGGCAGTCGTTCTGCGTCCTGCCGGTCGTCCGCTCGGTCGGCGTGCAGGGCGACGGCCGCACCTACGCCTACCCGATCGTGATCCGCGCGGTCACCTCCGACGACGCGATGACCGCCGACTGGGCCCGGCTGCCCTACGACCTCCTCGAGCGCGCCTCCAGCCGGATCATCAACGAGGTCGGGGGCGTCAACCGGGTTGCTCTCGACATCTCTTCGAAGCCTCCGGCCACGATCGAGTGGGAGTAGCGGAGGCGCCTCGCGTTAGTCCCAGCTCGACCGGCGCATGAGGCGACGCTCGAGTCGCGGTGTCCAGCGATCCTGATCCCCACCTCGCAAGCGTGACAAGAGGCGACAACGTCATGGCGGGGCCGGGGGTTGTCGCCCTTTGTTGCGCTGGGCGTGACAAACCTCGACAACCCCCGTTTGCCAGGAGGGGTAGTCGCCCTTTGTCATGCCTCCCTCCCGACCCCATTCCCCAGCCATCACCCAGCTGGTCCGTGGACCTGACGAGGGCGGACGGCGTCAGATCAAGGAAGAGGAAGGCGC
>Ga0136617_10004637_pt1 | contig 12310 bp, 7 predicted proteins | sample AntDrymUQ3222106_2_FD_129672 | JGI IMG/M metagenome (GOLD analysis project Ga0136617, IMG submission 129672) | Polar desert sand microbial communities from Dry Valleys, Antarctica - metaG UQ322 (21.06) | ecosystem: Environmental > Terrestrial > Soil > Desert | place: Antarctica: Dry Valley...
CAACACCAGACCGGCCAGTACGAGGCGGCGGGCGTGGCCCCGATCGGCGAGGGGCGCGATGCCGACCTGGGCGACGAAGGCGGCGAAGAACCCGACGCCGATCACGGCGCCCAGAGCCGACTCGTTGATGCCGTACTCGTCGCGGAACTCGTCGAGCACCGTGAACAGGACGCCGTAGCCGGCGGCCAGGAAGGCCCCCACCAGCCCGAACGTCACGACGAGTGGTCGGGCACGGTGGCGCCCGTTCGACAACACATTCACCCCATGAGTCTCGGCCATGACGACCCGCGAACGGTGGGTCGGATTCGCTCGCGCCGGCGCGCCCAGTCCGCAAGGGGCCGCCGTACGCTTGGCAAGCCCCTTTCCGCTCCCTTCCGCTCGGAGATCCCCGTGCCCCTGCAGACGCGCACTGACCTGCGCAACGTCGCCATCATCGCCCACGTCGACCATGGCAAGACCACCCTCGTCGACAAGATGCTGTGGCAGTCCGGCGCGTTCCGAACCAACCAGGACGTCAACGAGCGGGTGATGGACTCGATGGATCTCGAACGCGAGAAGGGCATCACCATCCTGGCCAAGAACACCGCCGTGCGGTACGGCCCCGAGGGCAACTCGGTGATCATCAACATCGTCGACACGCCGGGCCACGCCGACTTCGGTGGTGAGGTCGAGCGGGCACTGTCGATGGTGGACGGCGTGCTGCTGCTGGTCGACGCGTCCGAGGGCCCGCTCCCGCAGACCCGCTTCGTGCTGCGTAAGACGTTGGAGGCGAAGCTGCCGGTGATCCTGGTGATCAACAAGGTGGACCGTCCCGATGCGCGCATCGCCGAGGTCGTCCACGATGTCGAGGAGCTGTTCCTCGACCTCGACGCCGACCTCGACCAGCTCGACTTCCCGATCGTCTACTGCGTGTCTCGCGAGGGCAAGGCGTCGACCGACCGCCCGGGAGATGGCGAGGGACTGCCCGACGGCCTGACGCTGCGGACCCTCATGGAGGTGGTGCTCGAGCGGATCCCGGCGCCGACGTACGACCCGGACGTCCCGCTGCAGGCGCTGGTGACGAACCTCGACGCATCCGCCTACGTCGGTCGTCTGGCGTTGTGCCGGGTCCGCTCGGGCACCCTGCGCAAAGGCCGCCCGGTCGCGTGGTGTCGCGCCGACGGCACCATTGAGCGGGCGCGCATCGCCGAGCTGTACATCACCGAGGCGCTCGACCGCGTGCCCGCCGAGGAAGCCGGCCCGGGCGAGATCGTCGCCGTCGCCGGCATCCCGGAGATCACGATCGGCGAGACGCTGGCCGACCCCGACGATCCCCGACCGCTGCCGGTGATCATGATCGACGAGCCGAGCCTGTCGATGACGGTCGGTATCAACACCTCGCCGCTCGCAGGCAACGAGGGGACCTCGATGACGGCCCGCCTCGTCAAGAACCGCCTCGACGCCGAGCTGGTCGGGAACGTCTCGATCCGTGTCCTGCCGACGGAGCGCCCGGACACGTGGGAGGTGCAGGGCCGTGGTGAGCTGCAGTTAGCCGTCCTCGTCGAGATGATGCGCCGCGAGGGCTTCGAGCTCACGGTCGGCAAACCGCAGGTGCTGACCCGGGAGATCGGCGGTGCCGTCCACGAGCCCGTCGACCGGCTGACCGTCGACGTGCCGGACGATTTCATGGGTGTCATCACCCAGCTGCTGGCGTTGCGCAAGGGCCGCATGGAGCAGATCGTCAACCACGGGACCGGTTGGGTCCGCCTCGACTACCTCGTGCCGGCGCGCGGGCTGATCGGTTTCCGCACCGAGCTGCTCACCGAAACGCGCGGGACGGCACTGCTGCACCACGTCTTCGAGCGCTGGGAGCCGTGGGCGGGAGCGATCCGCGCGCGCACCCGCGGGTCGCTCGTGGCCGACCGACGCGGTCCGACCACGGGGTACTCGCTGCTCTCGCTACAGGAGCGCGGGCAGCTGTTCGTTACACCCGGCACCGAGGTGTTCGAGGGGATGATCGTCGGCGAGAACGCCCGTGCTGACGACATGGACGTCAACCCGACGAAGGAGAAGAAGCTGACGAACATCCGCTCCTCGACAGCGGAGAGCTTCGAGAAGCTGATCCCGCCGCGCCCGATGTCCTTGGAGCAGGCGCTCGAGTTCATCGCCGACGACGAGTGCGTCGAGGTCACGCCACGTTCGGTGCGGCTGCGCAAAGCCGTGCTCGACCAGACCGAGCGTGGGCGCGCCGCCAAGCGAGCAAAGGCCGGTGCCCCGGCGTCGTGATCGGTGCGCAGTCGTAGATTTTCCGCAGTGACGGCCGGCCGACTGCTCCCGCTGGTCGTCATCACGGTGCTGGCGACCGCCTGCGGTGGCGATGGCGGCGACAGCGCAGGATCGACGGTCGGTGACGACCCTGTCGTCGAGTCGACGAAACCGGCCGACGAGAGCGCCCCGCCACAATCCGCAGTTGGCGCTATGACGACGACCGCCGCGGCGCCGGTGTCTGCGGCGCCGTCGAGCGTGCCGGTCGAGGCGCAGGGCGAGCTCGCCGCGCTCGACGCCGCGCTCGGCGCGGACGGCACGCTGGCCCTCGAGCCTGCGCTCGCCTTGTTCGCCGCCGGGTATGCGCCGGTGCCACGGATCACGGCCGCGCCGCAGCCGTTGATCGACGGCGGGCCGGCGTTGCGGGCGATCCTCGGCGACCTCGACGAGCTCGGCGAAGATCAACTCGCCGCCGTACTGCGCGTCGTCGACCAACCGGGGCTGGACGTCGCCGAGGCTGCGGCGAACGGGTCACCCATGCTGCAGGCGGCGGCCGCGCAGGTCGCCGCAGCGCTCGACGCGCTCTCCGAGACGCTCGGCCGGCCGCTGCCCGACGCCGTCACCGTCACGCTGGTCGAGCTGCCGTACGACAACGGCGACGGGACGCACAACTTCTCCGACGCCGGCAGCTTCGCCACGGCCCTGCCGTTCACCCAAACGCCGGAGGTGGCCTACGACGAGTGCCGCATCCGGATCAACGCGTCGGCGCCGCTCGACGAAGCAGCCGGCTTCGCCGACCCTGCGTTTATCAGTGCCGTCACGCAGGAGGCCTTCCACTGCCTGCAGTTCGGGCTCGTCCCGGCGGGCATCGGCGTGCCGCAGTGGGTGATGGAGGGTGCCGCTGCATTTGCCGGCGAGGATGCCGCCGGGGGCAGCCGCCTCTCCACTGCGTGGTGGGAGCGCTGGATCACCCAGCCGGAGCGGCCCCTCGACCGGCGGACCTACGACGCCGCGGCGTTCTTCTTCATGCTCCGCGACTTCGCCGACCCCTACGCCTTCGCCGACGCCTTCCTCACCGACCCCAGCCCCAGCAGCATTCGCCGGCGGCTGGAACAGACCCCGCTGTTCGATCGCTGGGGCACGCAGTACGCCATGCAGCCCGAGTGGGGTGACGGCTACGCGGTCGTCGGTGACGGCGCGCCGGTGCTGGCGGCACCACAGGAGGCCATCGAGCTGACGATCGACGGTCCGCGTGTCGCCGCCGGCGGCATCACGGCGACCGCCGAGCTGAGCGCCACGGCGTATCGCTTCGCCGTCCCCGGTGACGTGCTCGTGGTGACCGCCGGCCCGGCCGATCGTGGCGCACTGCGCTTCGTCGACGGCGTCGAGCTGCCGCTCGCCGAGGCGACCCAGGCGTACTGCCTCAACCCGGACGGCTGTGCCTGTCCCGGCGCGCCGCCCGAATCGTCGACGGCCGCGCAGGTCACGACGACCGAGGTCTTCATCGGCATCGGTCCATCCTCCGGCGGCGGTCCCGAGCTCGCCGCCCGTTCCCTCGGCCAGTGGTGCAATGAGGTCCTCGTTCCGGCTCCGCCCGACGGCGCGCTCGACGATTGCCTCAGCCGAAAGTGGGTTTCGACCGGCTACCTCGCCCCGGAGCTCGCCGGCGTGCGGCAGGACGTGACGGGCGGCGTGGGGACGGCGCTCGAGCTGCGACCCGACCGGCAGGCGATCGTGTCGATGGAAGCGACGACCCCCGTCGTGATCACGAGCACCGACGCCAACGGCGCCGTCACGACCACCACGCTGCAGTACCGCGGTACGGGCACCGGCACGTGGAGCGCGGCCGACGGCGTGATCAACGTCGCCGGGGTCGACACCGCCTCGTTCGCCGTGCGCGTGACGATCGAGTCGACCGATGGCGCGGCGCTGGCCGACAGCGAGGTCCCCGCGACGGACCTCCGGGTCGCCGGCTTCGCCAGCTTGCTCGGGACGGGCCGCTACACGTGCTCGCCCGTGGAGATGACGTTGAGCCACGTCACGCCGGGCGTCGGCGGCGAGAGCGGGTTCACGTTCGCTCCCGCGTGAGACACCGGCGAGGGTTCAGGTCGTGCTCAGCGGGACCGTGACACAGTCCGAGCCGGCGCGCTGGCCGTCGGGTCCGGGCGCCGGGCGATGCAGCATGGCCTTGGCCGGGCGCACCGTGATCGTGTCGCCGTCCACGGTGGCCGTGCCGTCGACGAGCAGGCTATAGCCGGACGGCTCGAGCGGCGGCCACACGAGCGTCACGTCCGGGTGCGCCGCGGCGTTGGCCTGGGAGTGCCGGCCGACGCCGCCGACGGCGAACCCGTCGTCACCGAGCACGGGCGTCACCGCCAGCACGTGCGCCCGCCCGCCGTCACCGACGGTGACCAGATAGGCGAACCCATAACCCCCGAGCGTCGCCGCCAGCTCGTCCAGCTCGACTTTCGTGCTCATGGAAGGAACGCTACGCCAGCAATCAGGTCGGGGTGAGGCCGTACCAAGGGGCGGCGGCGAGGTCGGACTCGACGATCGAGCGATCCTCGTCGTCGGCGATCTGCACGGCGCGGGCGGCCTCAAGCTCTCCGGCCGCCTCCTCGTCACGCCTGAGACAAGCCAGCGCCCGGGCCCTTGCCTCGTGGGCGTAGGCGAGATCGAAGTCGGCCAGCCCGGCGGCGCTCACCGTCGCCGCGCTCTGGTTGGCATGGTGCAGAGCCAGTTCGCCGTGACCGAGCACGGCGTGAACTCTGGACAGCAGCCACGACGCGCGGGCGTCGTTCTCCGGGGCACGTCGAGCCGCCCTGCGCCAGTGGTACGCCGCGGCGTACGCCCTGCCGAGCAGCTCGTCGACCTCGTCGGGCGAGCGCTCGCCCTGCTCGAGGAGCCCCCACGTCTCGTTGTTGGCATCGACCGCGAAGCGTCGATGCAGCTCACCGTCGTCCATGGGGCCTAATCAACCACGGGGCGCAATCCCCACATACTTGACCGGAGTAGTCAGGATTCTCGCTACGCTGGGACGCCACTGACCGCGACGACACCGACGACACAGGAGCGCACCCATGGCCAACGTCCGCCTCGGCGACACCGCCCCCGACTTCACCGCCGAGACCACCGAAGGCATCATCAACTTCCACGATTGGCTCGGCGAGTCGTGGGGCGTGCTGTTCAGCCATCCCAAGGACTTCACGCCGGTCTGCACCACGGAGCTCGGCTACATGGCGAGCATCAAGCCGGAGTTCGACAAGCGCAACGTCAAGGTGATCGGGCTCTCCGTCGACTCGCTCGATCGCCACGAACAGTGGGCCTCGGACATCGAAGAGACCCAGGGCACGGCCCCGAACTACCCGATCATCGGCGACTCGGACTTTCAGGTCTCCAAGCTGTACGACATGCTCCCCGCAGAGACGTCGGGGGATTCCGCCGAGCGCACGCCGGCCCAGAACGCCACGGTCCGCAACGTGTACGTCGTCGGGCCGGACAAGAAGCTCAAGCTGATCCTCGTCTATCCGATGACGACGGGCCGCAACTTCGACGAGGTGCTGCGCGTGATCGACTCGCTGCAGCTGACGGCCAAGCACCGCGTCGCCACCCCGGCCAACTGGCAGCAGGGCGAAGACGTGATCATCGCTGGCTCCGTCACCGACGACGAGGCCAAAGAGATCTACCCGGAGGGTTGGGAGTCGCCGCGGCCCTACATCCGCATCGTCCCCCAACCGACGTCCTGACGGAAACGCCCCTCACAACCAGTTCGCCTCGACCCACGCCCGCACGGGTGGGGCGAGGCGGTGCAGGTGCGCAGCGGGCTGCTGACGAACCAGCGTGGCGCTGATCGGCACGGTCTCGCGCGCTGCGTCCACGACGTCCGCGTCGGCACCCATCCGGCGGGCCAGCTCGGCCACGTAGGGATCGCTGGAGAAGACCACGTCCGGGCCGGTCTCGAACGGCCAGCGCGACTCGAACAACGCGGTCCATCGCCGCCAGAGGTCCTCGTCGCCGAAGTCCGTCGGGAGGTCGTGGGCCACTTCGATCACGGTGACGTCGGGATGCAGCTCGGCCAGCCAGCCGGCGCGTAGGTGACCGGGGACGCGGTCGGCGGTTCCGCTGTTGACGAACACGGCGAGCTGCGCACAGCGATCGGCGGCCTGCTCGATCAGGTGCGAGTGCCCGAGGTGCGGCGGGTCGAAGCGGCCGACGATCAGCCCGGTCTGCTTCATGCCACGGCGAGGGAGATGACCGTCGGGGCGAGCAGCTCGTCGGCGAAGACCGCTGCCGCCTCCCTCGACAGGTGCAGACCGTCGGGACGCGCCGTCGGTCCGTGCGCATCGACCCAGGCAGCGACGTCGATCGCCGTGACGACGTCGGGGTTGGCGGCGGCCGTCGCTTCGACCGCTGTGCGCAACGTCGTCCACCGCTCGGCGTCGGTGAGGTGCCCCGCCAGCAGGTGACCGTCCGAGTTCGGCGCGGGCGGGATCGCCCAGAGCACGTGCCGGACCCCGGCGGCGACCAGCTCGTCGACGGTTCGCTGGTACTCCGCGGCGATCAGCGCGTCGAACGCCGGCTCCCCGGGGCGCACGGTCGTTCCGTCTGCCAGCACCCGGTCGGCGCTGTCGCCGGCGGTCGCCATCAGCAGCACCACGTCGGGCTGCAGTGTGGCCACGTCAGCGGGGATCGCCGCCCAGAGGTCGTCGCAGTGCGCGGCGAACTCGGCGCTCTCGTTCACCTCGGCGCCGGCACGCAGGAAGCCGCAGGCGGGGCCCCAGCGGATCGTCACCTGGGCCAGGTCCGGGTGTGCACCGGCCCACGCCACGAGTCCCTCGCCGGTCGCCGATGCCGTCGAGTCACCGATCACGAGCACGCGTGCGGGGCGACTCAGCGTCGATGGCGGAGGCGGAGGCGGAGGCGGAGGCAGCGTCGAGGTGGTCGTCGTCAATGGCACGGTTGGTGATGACACGGCCGTTGCTGCCACGGTCGTTGGCGACACGGTCGTTGGCGGCACGGTGGTTGCTCGGGCGGTGGTCGCCGACGTCGCTCCCGGCGGCCGGTCGGTGACGGCGATCGGCCCGGCGTCGCGGCTGGCGACGGGCTCGATGGCGACCGCCAGGCGAGCGTCGTTGGAGCCGGCCCAGAAGGCGGTGCTGTTGACCGGCAGCAGGAACACGAGCGCCGCCACGAGCGCGCAGCCGACCGTCGCCAGCTGCGCGGCCGGCCGGATGGTCAGGCCGGACTGGCGAACGGGCCGCTCGACGAACACGTACGACGCTGCCGACACGACGAGCGTGACGGCCACGCGAAGCGCGAACAGCGGCACCTGATCGAGCCCGGTGCGGGCCTCGTCGAGCAGCGCGTAGATCGGCCAGTGGTACAGGTAGACGCCGTAGCTGATGATGCCGAGCGCCACGAACGGTGCCCGGGAGAGCAGGCGGCGCAGCGGTCCGTCGACCTGCACGCCGACGATCAGCGCCACCGAGGCGAGCGCGAAGACCGGAAGCCACCCGTCGTAGGCGGGGCCGTCGCCTGCCGGCCAGGTCAGTGCGGCCCACAGGATCACCAACAGGCCGGCCGGCGCAGCGAGCGCAGTGCCTTGCGGGAGGCGCCGGCCGATTCGCCGACGATCGTGCAGCACCAGGGCGGCAACGGCCCCGGCGAGGATCTCGGCCAGGCGGGCAGGGGTCGCCCAGTACGCGGCATCGGGTCCCCACACGATCGAGGTGAGCGGGGCGATCAGCGCGCACCCGATGAAGAGTCCACCGAGGGCGAGCCGACGAGCACGCCGCCCGCCGCGCAGCACGACGAGCAGGACCAGCGGCCAGACCCAGTAGAACTGCTCCTCGATCGCCAACGACCAGTAGTGCTCGAGCGGCGATGTGCGGGCAGCGCCACCGGCCGTCGCGTCGGCGTAGCTCCCGCCGCCGGCGATGGCGACCCAGTTGTAGACCTGGGTCAAGGCACCGAGCACGTCCCGGCGCAGCTCCGTTGCGCCGTCGAACAGGCCGATGGCGGCCGCCACCACCACCGCACCGAGGCACAGCAGGCTGGCCGGCAGCAGGCGCCGCAGCCGCCGGGCGTAGAAGGCGCCGACGTCGAGGGCACCGCGGCGCTCGTGCTCGACGAGCGCGAGCGTGGTGATCAAGAAGCCCGACAGCGTGAAGAACACGGACACGCCGACGTAGCCACCCGTCATCCAGCCGAAGCCGGCGTGGAACAGCAGCACGACGGCGACGGCGACGGCGCGGATCCCGTCGAGCGCCGGCTGGTAGGCGAAGTGGCCGACCCGTCGTTCAGAGCTGGATGGCCCGGTTCGGCACGCCGGCGCCTCCAGGCGCTTCGGTGGCCGCATCAAGAGGGGCCGACCCGTCGTTCAGGATCGAAGACCCGGTTCGGCACGCCGGGCGCTCCAGCGCCTTCGGCGGCCGCATCAAGAAGAGCGCGCTCGAATTGACGGCGCCGATCCACGCCGGAACGATACGCGACATGCCTGACCTTGACGCTGTGCCGGAGGACTGGGACCGTGGGCTGGCGGTCGTCGCCCACCCGGACGACATGGAGTACGGCGCGGCCAGCGCGGTCGCCCGTTGGACGAGCCGAGGCAAGGAGATCGCCTACGTGCTCGTGACGCGCGGCGAGGCAGGTATCGCCGACCGGCCGCCGGCGGAGGTCGCCCCGTTGCGCGAGGCCGAGCAGCGGGCCAGCTGCGCCGTCGTCGGCGTCACCGACGTGACGTTCCTCGGCCGACCGGACGGACTGGTCGAGGCCGACCTCGGCCTGCGTGAGGCCATCGCCGCGGCGATCCGCCGTCACCGTCCGGACGTCGTGGTGTCGATCAACTTCCGCGACAGCTGGGGTGGTTCCAGCTGGAACCACGTCGACCACCGCAACGTCGGCGTCGCCCTCCTCGACGCCGTGCGCGACGCCGGCAACCCATGGGTCTTTCCCGACGCCGGTGCGCCCTGGGGCGGTGTCCGCTTCGTCGCCTTCAGCGGATCACCGCAGAGCACCCACGCCGTCGACATCACCGAGCACCTGCAGGCCGGTGTCGACTCGCTGCGTGAGCACGCCGCCTATCTCGACGGACTCGGCGGCGACGGCGACCCGACGGCGTTTCTCGGCGATGCGGCACGGGAGTTCGGACCTCGCCTCGGCGTCGAGCTGGCCACCGGCTTCGAGCTCGTCAATTTCTGATCAGTCGCCGGCCTCGACTCAGTCGGCGGTCAGGACGGGAGCGACAAGACGCCGCCAGCCGGGGCCGGTGGCCGAGATGCCACGCGTGGCGCCGGTGGCGGCGAGGCCGTCGTCGGCGAGCTCCTGGGCGAGGCCGACGAACACGACGTCGCCGGCCGTCGACGCCGTCGTGGCGAGCCGCTCCAACCACACCTGTCGCGACCGGGCGTCGCCGAGCGCACCGCTCCCGAGCGTCGCTCCGAGCCGAGCCATCCCGAGGTCGAAGTAGCTCGGACCACGCATCGACTCCACCGCATCGGCGTCTTCGATGGCCCCGGCGCCGTCGCCGTTGAGCGCCCGCACGACCGCCCGAGCCGACCGCCCGAACGGGAAGTCGGTGACCTCGATCGACTCGATCGCCGAAAGCCCCTCTTCGAATCGCCCCAACTGGCACAGCGCGACGGCGCGCACGACGGTCGCCTCGTTGTTCGCCGAGCCCGCGGCCTCGTTGCGCTCGATGACCTGGTCGACGAGCACGAGCGCCCGCTCGGCCTCGCCGAGATGCAGCGCAACGGCCGCCGCGCCCTGCAATGCCATGCCGAGCTCGCCGAAGGAGTGCCCGAGTGCCACCGACTCCTCGCTCCCCCGCTGCGCCTCTGCGACCTTGCCCAGGCCGGCGCGCGCCCGGCCCAAGGGCGCCAGCGCCTGCATCACCCCGAAGTGGTCGTCGATCTCCTTGAACCCGGCCAAGGCACGCTCGGACAGCTGCTCCGCCTCTTCCAGGCGACCCGTCCACAGGCGCAGGTTGGCGAGCAGCGACTGCATCATCAGCGCCGCCCAGAGGTCGCCCCAGCGCCGGGCGTTGACTGTGATCGAGGTAGCCAGCTCCTCGGCCTCCTCGAAGCGGCGCTGGAAGTAGAGGACGAAGGCGCGCAGACCCTCCGCCCAGTTCACGCCGACCTGGTCGCCGAGCGCCTCGAAGCGCTCGCAGGCTTCGATGAGCTCCTGCTCGGCATGCTCGAAGTCGCCCGTCTGGAAGGCCACCCACGCCAGGTTGTGGTGCGTCCAGGCATGCCCACGCTCGTCGTCGATGGTGTGGAAGATCTCCATCGCCTGGTCGAGGTAGTGACGGGCATCGGCGAGCGAACCGCCGAACACCTCGCAGAACCCGCGAGCACGTAGCGAATCGGCGAGACGCCCCGGCTCGTCCGGCTCGTCCTGGAACACGGCGACGGACTGGTCCAACTCGACGCGGGCAGTGGCCAGGTCGCCGCGCATGTAGGCGGCCGTACCGAGACGACGACGGGCCTCGCCCTCATCGATGCGGTCGCCGGCCTCCAGCGCCAACTCGAGTGCTCGATCGGCGTCGGCGACGGCGCCCGGGACCTGGCGCTGGCCGAGCCCGGCGCTGGCACGGATGAGCAGCAGTTTGCGCTCCGTGGCGACCTCGGCGACGCCGAGGTCGAGCGCCCGGGAGGCGTGTCGGGCGGCGTGGTCGGCGTGGCCTGCGGCGATCGCTGCTGCCGCGGCCACGCACAGCGCCTCGACGGCTTCGCCGCTGATCTCCGCTGACACGCCCTCGACCGGCCCGAGCTCGGCGACGAGCTCCGCAGCCGATGCCGTGTGGTGCGCCCGATCGTCGAGTTGATGCTCCTTGCGCGCCGCCCCGAGCACGTTCGCCACGCCGGCGTGGCGCTGCGCCCTGGTCCGCTTGGTCAGCGTCTGGTAGGCGACCTCGCGCACGACATCACTGCGGAAGCGCCACCAGCCACCCTCGAGGTCGAAGATCCCGTCGGCGACGAGCGCCGACACGTCGGCGAACCGGAAGTCCTGGCGCATCTCGTGTGCGAAGCGCTCCAATGAACCGATCGCGTCGCTGGCACCCAGCACAGCGGCATTGTCCACGATCAACCGCTGCGCGCTCGGCAGCTGGTCGAGGCGAGCTGCGATGAGGGCGCGCAGCGATCCTGGCAACTCGCTGCCCGAACCACATCGCGCCGCAAGCGTGGCCAGCTCGACGAGGAACAGCGGGTTGCCTCCACCACGGTCGACGAGATCGTCGATCACCGTGTCGTCGATCGACACGTCGCCCACGGCCGACCCGCCGCCCTCGACCGCGGCCGCCTCGTTGCGATCACGCTCGATGATCGTGCGCACCAAGGTGGAGGCGTCGTCGCGGTCGAGCGGCCCGAGGGGCATGCGCAGCACGAGACAACGCTCGAGGTGCGGCGGCGGCCACTCCAGGTCGTCGTCGGGTCGCTCGCCCGTGATCGCCAGCAGCGGGAGATCGGCCAGCGAGCGGACCACCACGGCGAGCAGGTCGCGCACGAGCGTGTCGGCCCACTGCAGGTTGTCGACGAAGAGCACCGTCATGCGCGTCTGGGCGTGACGACGCGTCATGTCGGCGAGCAGGCCCGCCAAGCGGTCCTTGACGCCCGCGGGGTCCAGTCGATCGAGCTCCGACGGCAGGCCGAGGAGATGGTCGACGGCGCCGAGGTAGCGCTCCAGCTCGGGGTCGCCGGGGTGCAGCGACCACAACTCCCACGCCCTTGCCTCGACGGCCGCGCGGACGCCGTCGGGTGTGGCGTCCGGACCGAAGGAGAACAGCGAGGAGAGTGCGCTCGTGACCGGCGCCCACACGCTGGCGTCGCCGTAGGGCGAGCACGACGAACGCAAGACGATGGCCTCTCCAGCGAGACGATCGATGACCTCCTCGGCGAGGCGCGTCTTGCCGGCACCGGCCTCCCCGACGATCGACACGACGCCGCTGTGTCCGCTGCGCACCACATCGACGGCGGCGTCGAGAAGGGTCCGCTCGGCAACCCGCCCGACGAAGGGCACGTCCCCACGCACGGGCCGGGAGCCGCTGCCGCTGGCACCCGTGACG
>Ga0136617_10004639_pt1 | contig 12309 bp, 12 predicted proteins | sample AntDrymUQ3222106_2_FD_129672 | JGI IMG/M metagenome (GOLD analysis project Ga0136617, IMG submission 129672) | Polar desert sand microbial communities from Dry Valleys, Antarctica - metaG UQ322 (21.06) | ecosystem: Environmental > Terrestrial > Soil > Desert | place: Antarctica: Dry Valley...
AAATGGAACAGTTACAAGGAGAATTGTTCGATGAGGCAGAAGACTAGCCAGTAGCGGCGCACCTTTTAGGGCGAAAAACAAAGCCACCGCCTCTGGCGGTGGTCATTTTACTTGTTCGGTGCGTGTTTGATTTCAAAAGACTTTTGCCAGCGACGGACTTGGCGCGGGCGCACCGCGCAATAATCCTTCTGTGCTTAAATCCTCATCTACATCTTCCCAATGGATACCATAACCGCCGCCGCTAATCCGCCAATTCTTTCTTTGTTCTTCGGTAGCGTTTAAGAGGCGTGGATACCAAACGAGCGGCACACTAATTGTTCTGCCGTCCATAAGGCGAACGCTCAATTCATCTTCGGTTGTTTCCACTTCTGCGACTCGTTCATCAGCCGCCAATGCCAAAATACCCATTCCAAGCCTCCAATAAATTTTGCCGATTTTCTCGGACGATTCTTTCAACTTGCCTCAACTCTCGTGCGCTGAAACCGCGATTACGTCCTAAAGAAACAGGATTCAACCAGAACTTAGCCGACAGATTATCGCGGTCAATGTGAACGTGCGGTGGTTCATTCGGTTCGTGGCTGTAAAAGTAGATGCGATATGCTTCGTATCTCAAAACGGTCGGCATACTTGAGCATTATACTTCATTTCACTCGAAAGCACCGAACGATTGAGATGACGTGGGACGAACAAGAATTTGTCGTGTTACGCCCGCCCGCGCAATTTTTCTTTCAGGTCATTCCACGAAATGCCCTCACTCGGATTGGCTTGATGTGCTTCTAAACGGCGCTCAAGTTCCGCCTGTTGTTCTTCGGTCAACGAGATAGCTTCGGGAACCGTCGCAATGCTGTCCCAAATATCTTCGACAAGCTGAATCCGTTCGGCAACTGAAAGCTGTAAAATTTCAGAAAGCTGTGTATTCATAACATCAATAGATTAAGCTGTCGCTCGCATTTCATGCAAGGGCACGAGCAAAAAGAAAGCATCGAACGGTTGAGATGACGTGGGCAAAAACCGAATATGCGCAACTCCGAGTTAAAGAGGCAAGTTTTAAAGAGTAGCTGTTTTTGCCTCACGTCCATTGAATTGTTCGATGTCGCCATTATAAACAAAAGCTATTTTAATTTTTCAAGCCTTTTAATTCGCGCTTCAACTTTTACGGCTTCAGCATTGCGTTTTAATTTTCGTAAAACAAGTGCATATTTGTCCAAATAAGGAAGCAAATTAGAATCATTCTTGCCATTGTGATTCTCAATAACAGCGATACAAAAACGAAGCATTTTTTCTAATTCTTTGTAATTCTTTTGCTTCTCATAAATACGTATCAAATTATCGCCAGTGGTAATGATGCCTTGAGGATTTTCATCTTTAGCATAAACAAAGATTTGCAGAGCCTTATGATAAATTACCTCTGCCTCTGTGAGCTTGTCTTGGTCGAATACAGTTTTCCAAGATTTACCAAAGTTATTGCGATATTGCTGTCATTCGGTTCTAATAACTTTTCTCTAATTGTCAAAGCTCGTCGAAGTATTTCTTCAGCTTTGTCATATTTTTCTTGTTCGGCGTAGAGTAATCCTAAATTACTCAAAGCGTAAGAAACGGAAAGACTTTCCTGACCGTCAATCTGTTCTTGAATTTTAATTGCCCTTAAATATAGCTTTTCTGCTTCATCATATTTCTGCTGACTCTGATAAACTTTCGCAAGATTAACACTGCCATCCGCAATCAATTCGTTATTTTTAAGATTTTCAGCTTCTTTGAGAGCAGCTTTGAGTAATCTTTCAGACTCAACAATCTGTCCGCGCTCAAAAGCAGCCTTTCCTCCGCCGCTGTATGTTTCGTAAAGAGTGTTTTGCGCCGAAACGCTAAGTCCCAATACAAAAAATAATAAAAAGAGAAAGATAAATTTCATATTTGCTTGCGTTCCACAAGAAGACATCGAACGGCGGAGGTGACGTGGGCGGAAACCGCCACCACGCCCGCCGAAAGTAAAAAGACCCGTTGATAACAAAGTCGCTGTCTCCGCCTCACGTCCAGCGACTTGTTAGACGCGGCGTTGGGTTCAACCGAGTTCCGCAAACAACCGAATTATCTTTGCGCCCCGCGCAAAGGCGTTCGTTGTTTTTAACATTTCGTTCGTCTTTTTTCAAAGAAGCGCCTAACGGCTGAGATGAGGTGGGGCGAAACCGGATGCAAGCAAGTAAAGGGAAACTAAAGACCGTTTTTAAGAAGGTAGCTGTTTCGCCCTCACGTCCATTGAATTGTTCGGTGCGGCGTTATGGTAAGGCGAGCAGCGATACATATTCGTCCTCGTAAAACAACTTGATAACTTCAAAATCTCGGCGTAACAGTTCCTCAACTTGTCGGGTCGAGCAGTTTCCCAGCCGCAGCCAAACAACTTTCGGCGGATTTCCGAACACAAGACTAAGGTCGTGCATATCCGCGTCTTTCGAGACAATCATAAAATCATTGTCTTTTGCATATTCCCAAACTATTGGGTCGTCGGTCGCTTTCATTCCGACATCTCGGACGTGAACCGAATTTGGAAACAGGTTGGCTACGCGGCGCGGCAGCGCAGGCGACAAGTTTTCGTCAAAAAGCAATTTCACGCGGGCATTGGAGCAGTCATCAACCGACGCTCACGGTCGGCGGCATAAGCGATACAGGCTTTCAAGTCTTCTCGCGTCAAATCGGGAAAATCCTCAAGTATTTCTTCTTCGGTCATTTCGGAAGCAAGATATTCAAGAACTTCATAAACTGTGATTCGCAAGCCGCGCACACAAGGTTTTCCGCCGCGTTTGTTCGGTTCAACTGTGATGTAATCTCGATAATTCATACTTAAAATTATCAACTACAACAATTTCAAAAGCAAGTAATAAAGATTTTGCCGAAATTCCGCATAGTTTCGGATTAAGCCGAAAGCACCGAACGGCTGAGATGACGTGGGCGGAAACCGCCAGCGACAACGTAAAAGGCAACGGACGACGTTCCAAACAAAGTAGCTGTTTCCGCCTCACGTCCATTGATTTGTTAGGCGTGTCTCCATCTTTAGCACGCCGTTTCATTACGCGCAACTTTGCAAGAAACGCGGAGCGTCTTTGGTTTTCAAACAAGCAATTTTGCCGTTCAGTTTCTTAACAAGAAACGCCTAACTAGTTATTATACCGCTAAGTTGCGGCATAAAATTCAAATAAGAGCAAATTACCGCAAATCCTGTCTCAAAAAGGGTCGTTTATGAGACAAAATAAGTATAGCACCACTAGATTAGGACACTACCCAATTTATCAAAAACTTGACAAATGCAAAAGTAGAGATTAACTCGCTAAAATATTTCCTTTGAAGCGTTCGAAAAAGATTATTGCAAAATGAATGTGCAAATCATAAAACTGAGTATTTTCGGCATCGCTCTTGGTCGGGCAATCGGGGTCCGCAGATTTTTGTAAATCAACAATTTTGTCCCACATCGTCCTTAGAAAAGTTTGAATTTAATAGTCAGATATTTCTTCGGATTCTGCCGAAAATCATAAATCAGTTTTGTACTTTCCGAAGAAAGTTGGTTGACGTTTGCCGCTGTTTGATTGACATTATTGAAAAGCGTTTCATCGGTTAAAAGTTTACCGAGCGTGCCTTTTCCGCTTTGCGCGTCGCCGAGTATGGTTTCAAACTTTGCGGCGGTTGAATTGAGTCTCGAGATAGTGAGCCGGGCATCGTCATACAATTGTTCGTCTTTCAAAAATTTTCCCGCTGTTCCTTTTCCTTCGTTCAAATCGCTGCTGATAAGTTTAAAGTCATCAGCAATACCATTAATTTTGGCGGCGGAAACCCGCAAATCGGCAATCGCGGCGCGCGTGTCATTATAAAGCGCGTCGTCGTTAATAAGTTTTCCGGCTGTGCCGCGCCCGGCGCGTAAATCTCTGGAAATTTGTTCAAGCTGCGAAACCGTTCGGTTCAAATTGTTGTAAAGAGCCGGGTCGTTCAGCAATTTTCCGGCGCTGCCCTGACCGCTGTTTACGCGGTCAATTGTATTTTGGAGCTTTGCCATTGTAACTTTTGTTTCGGCAACAGTGGCGTCGAGATTATTGTAAAGCGACTCGTCATTAACGACTCTTCCGAGCGTGCCTTCGCCTCGATTTGCCTTTTGCAGAATTTCATTTGCCGGAACGGAAAGTTTGTTTATTTGCTGAAGAAGCTCGTTTCCGGTAGTTGTTAATTGGTTAATAGACATTGCCGCGGTTGTCGGAAGTATATGATTTTCCGAAACCGGCGAGCCTTTTGAGCTTCCGGGCGCGATGTTTATCATTTTGTCGTTTGCCAAAAGGCTTGTAGCGACAAGCTGAGCCGTCGAATCGGTGCGAATTCGGTCGGTAATCGGTTTCCCATCGAGATTTCTGTCAACAATTATAGTTGCTTCCACTTTTGCATTATCGTCACTGTCGGGCGGTAAAAGACTGACTTTCTCGACTTTTCCGATATGCACCCCTGCTAGTTGAACTTCTCCGCCTTCGCGGAGTCCGTCAGCATCTGCAAAACGCGCTCTTAACTGAAGTTTTTTCTCAAAAGGATTGAAATCGCCGGTCGCGTTTAGAATTAAAAATCCTAAAACAAGCAGCCCCGCAAGCACGAAAATACCGACGCGCAGTTGACTAAAACCTAAATGTCTCTGGGTTGGTGGCATATTTTTATTTTGGATTTTCGATTTTCAATTTGCGATTTTTTGAATCAACAAAATAAAAGTTCATTTCAAAATATCAGCGGCGGAAACTTTATCAACAATTCCATTTTCTGAACCAATCGCAAATCGCAAATCGAAAATCCCTTCATTTTCCGCGAACGAATGTTTGAATATACTTATCTTCGGTAGCGAGAAATTCTTCGTCCATGCCGCTGAAAATTATTTTACCTTCGCGTAGCATTATAATTTCTGTATTTATCAGACAAAGTTTTTCGCCTTCGGCTTCAAAATTTACCTCGCCGTCTTCATTTACAATTGCATATTCCTTCGAGAGAATTTCAAGATTTTTCATCTCGTGCGTCACAAAAATCGAAGAAACGTCTTCTAAATCACGCAGCTTTATCGCCAGTTCGCAAATTGTTCGCGCCGTCGGCGGGTCAAGCCCGGCGGTCGGCTCGTCAAACATAACAATTTCCGGGTCGCCGACAAGAGCACGGGCAACTCCGACGCGCCGCCGCATTCCGCCCGATAATTCTGCGGGCATTTTGTCAATCGCGTCTTCAAGGTCAACGAATTGAAGCATTCGCCGGACTTCTTTTTCCACTTCCACCTCGGCGACTCCTTGTTCGTGCAAGCGATAAGCTACGTTATCATAAACCGAAAGCGAATCAAACAACGCGCCTTCCTGAAAAACCATACCGATTTTCTTTCGTACCTGCATCATTTCCACTTCCGTGTAATCGGTTATGTCTTCGCCGTCAATCAAAATTTGTCCCGAATCGGGTTTTAAAAGTCCTAATATAAGCCGAATTGTCGTTGATTTCCCGCCGCCGCTGCGTCCTAAAATAATTTTTGTTTCACCGCGCCGGACGGTAAAACTTATGCCGTTTAGAATTTTCTTTTCGTCAAAGGATAAATGAACGTCACGGAATTCGATTGCCGGAACAACTCTTTCGGGTTCGTCCACCGCTTCTTCCAAATCGGTCGGTTCAAGCTCTTCCTCGATTACTTCGTTGTTTATAACCGATTCTTCGGCTGCGGTAGAAGTCATAAATTTTCGAACTGCGGTTTTTCAATAATTATTATAAAAGTTAAATAGGTCTGATGTCGAGAATTGACTGTATCGCGCGGGAAAGAAAAAAGTCGAAAATAATAACCATAATTGACGAAACAACCACGGCACTGGTCGTCGAACGACCGACGCCGACTGTTCCTTCGGTCGTGCTTAAACCTTTATAACAAGAAATACTTCCGATTGTAAGCCCGAAAAACAAAGGTTTTATAACGCCGCCGACAATATCCTCAATAGTAATACCATTTTTTACCGACGTAATATAGACGTTTGTATCTTGATTAAACAGAAGCGATGCAACAATGCCGCCGCCAAAGATACCGGCAAAGTCAGCCGCAACGGTTAATAGGGGAAGCATAAAAATTAAAGCGACAATGCGCGGTGCGACAAGTTTTCGATTCGGGTCAGTCCCGAGCGCCCGCATTGCGTCAATTTGCTGCGAAACAACCATCGAGCCGAGTTCGGCGGATATTGCCGAGCCGATCCGTCCCGAAACCATCAAAGCCGTTAAAACCGGACCGAGTTCGCGGATAATCGAAGTCGAAACGCTTCTTCCGGCTTCATTTTGCAGGCTGTAATAAGCAAGCGTCGGATAAGTCTGAAGAATTAAAACTCCGCCCGTAAAAAAACCGGTCAACAAAACAATCGGCAGCGAGCCAACGCCGATAATGTCCATTTGTTTTATCGTATCAATTAGGTAAAAAGGTTTTTTGAAAAGTCCGAAAAAAGCGAAAATTATCAGTTGGGTTATCTCTTGCAGCTGAAATATAAAATTTTTGAGCGGATTCATTTTTAGCCAAGCAAATGATAAAGAAAATTACAACGAACAATTGCTCAAGGTTACAACGAAGCAAGAAAAACAACAAACAAAAAACCGATTTTACAAAAAATCGGTTTTTTGAGACGAGTTAATTTGTGGGAAAAATCAATCGTTTGAGCGCGGAAAACGGCGACGATTTCTTAATATACGAGTCGGCGCGTCAGGCGAACGTCTTCTTAATTCCATTTGCCTATTTCTTCTCTGGTTTTGCCGGTTGGTTTTATTCGTCATAAACCGTTCACGAAAATCACGAAATTTGACCAGCTGATCACCGGTTAAAATTCGGCGCACCGCCAATTCATTCATCGAACGAATTCTTATAACTTCAGCCTGCGCTTTTTGCGCTTCTCTTATACGCGCTTGAATATCGTTTTCATTGGAGTTGTCGGCGTAAATCGCCTGGTCAAGATTTCTGTTCGCTTCGCGCAGACGGTTTTGCGCCTCGCGCAGCAAAGGTCTTTTCTCGGCATTAATACGGCGGATTTGTTGAACTTGTTGCGGATTTAAGTCAAGTTGTTGTAATAATTTCGGGCGACCCTCACCTTCTGTTTGCTGATTCGGCGCGCTTGGCGTTTCGTCTTGTGCTATTGCCGGAAAAAAGGAAAAGCCGATTAAAAAACCGACTAAAATTAAATTTTTATAAGTAAATTTTTTCATCTTTCGAGCCTCGAATATCATTTCGTATCAATTTCATCAAACAAATCAGCGAGCCGCACCGAATCGTCTTCCGTTTCATCTTCTTCAACTAATTTCAAAGCCTTCTGTGATTTGACGGGAACTGTTTTCTTATTTTCCTTATATGTTTCCGAAGTTTTTTCAGTGGTCAAATCTATTGAATTTGGCGAAGGTTTATAGTCATTCGACGTTTTGCGGGAATTTGTCGAAACTTTTACAAAAGAATCTTTTGAAACAGATAAATTTGTCTGCACCGGAAAACCTGAGTCGCTCCCGGAATTTTTTTCTTTATAATCTTGTTGATTAGCGGGGTTGTCAGAAACATTTTCTTTTGCGCTTTCGTTGCTGTCAGTTTCATTTGTTTGTTTAACTTTCTTTTCAACGGTAGCCGATACAGCAGGCAAAACATTTTTATTAACTTCTTTTACAGCAATTTCATTTCTATTTAAATCGCCTGAAAAATTAACAACAAGAATCGTTAATCCGACGCAAATTGCCAGAGCAGCGAAAGCTGTGGCTGCCCAAGCCGGAGTAATTGGAAAGATTTTGTGAAGCTCGCCCAACCACGAGCTTTTTTCTGTTGAAACAGAAACAGTTTCAAATAATATTTGCTCTTTTTCAAACGGTAAAACGAATGCCGGAGTTTCCACCGTTGAAAATTCGTTTCGCCAATCCGAAATAGAAGAGCGAACAAGACCAAAACCGGCAATTTCTTCGGTGCAATTTGAACAGGAAGTTAAATGCCTTTCAAAATCGCTTTTTGCACGAGCGTTAATTTCGCCGTAAACATAAGAAATCATCTCGGCGGCGAATTCGCAAGAATAATTATTATGATTATTGTCCAACATAAATTCTTTTTTATAAAAATCTAAACAACTTCAATCGGTGATTTTTCCAATTTCAGCCGAAGCTGTTTCAAAGCCGTGTAAACGCGACTTTTAACCGTGCTGAGCGGAATTTCGAGTGTGTCTGAAATTTCCTGAAATGTCATTTCCTCAAATTCCTTCATCACGATAACCTGCCGTAAATCTTCGGGAAGTGAACCGACCGCCTGCCGAACCAAATACAATCTTTCATTCTGCTCGGTGTTCCGCAAAGGCGAGAGGCGCGACGGCGCGACGAAAACTTTTTCTTCAGCGTTTGTTTCGTCGTCCAGAAAACTCTCGCTGCGGGTTTTAGCGCGACGCTTTGTTGTCAAACATTGATTAACCGCGATTCGATGAAGCCACGATGAAACCTTTGCTTCGCCGCGAAAATTTTTCAAATTACGATAAGCGGCGATAAAGGTTTCCTGCGCCGCATCCCGCGCCTCGTCCTCTCGAGCGAGCATACCGAAACAGAGAGCAAAAATTTTGCGCTCCCATCTCTTTACGATTTCGCCGAATGCCTCAGAATTTTCATTGACAGCCAGTTCGACTAATTGCTCATCGGTTAAATTAATTAACATTTACTCGTGTGTTTTCAATTCATTTCGCACGAGAAGTTTATCAAACGCGCTTGCGAACGCAAAAATTTACATTCGTTTCTTTAGACGCAAGGCTTTAGAAAAAAGTCTAAAAATAAAAAGGCATTGATAATATGGAAAAAAACAATTTAAAGCGCTCGCATTTATCAGTTTAGATAAAATTACTCGAGAAGTTTTTTTACTTTGTTTTACCGTAAACCAGAATGGTTTGAAGGATAATTAATAAAAGGCATCCGATTAAAATAACGGATAATCCGGCTCGTAAATTGTTGTAAGCATTTGAAGTAAAACCCACAAACCAGGTCATAAATGCGCCGCCTAAACCGCCGAAAACAAAAATCGGCGTGGCTTTATGAGTTGCCTGAGCGCCGAAGATTTTTATAAAGCGCGACATATTCGTCGGAAAAACCGAAGCCGTTCCGAAACCGAGAACTGCCGCACCGCTAATAAGAAACAAAAAGTTTTCTGTCCATAAAATTAAAATTATTCCCGTCGTCATAACCAGTAAACTGCAAAACAAAACAGCATTGTCTTGTAAAAAACGAAAAAACAAAGGCGCTAAAGCCCGACCGAGAACGAGAAATAAAAAGTAAACGAGAGCGGCAGAAATTAAGTCGCCGGTTAAAGTTTGCGGCAGACGCGATTCATAGGTTGTAATCCAACCGGCAACGCTGCTTTCAATACCGATGTGGACAAAATTAAAAATTGCTATTAACCAGGCGGTCACGGTCGTCCAAATCGGTGTGTCAAAAGCGAATGAACCTTTGTTCTTTTCAGAATTTACTTGATAATTTGAAAACGCGATTACCGCGCCAATTACCAAAAATGAAATACCGAGCAAAACTGTCGGCAGGAGAATGGTATTTGACGAACCTACATAATCAACAAACGGCTTGCATAAAATCGCGCCTGTTCCCCAGCAAAAATTAATAATGTTTAAAGCGGACGAAGATTTTTTCGGGTTTAATTCGATTACTAATAAATTTATTGCAGGAATGGTCAAACCGATACCAACTCCGTAAATACAAATTGCCGCTAGAGACAATACCCAAGAATCGAAATTCAATCCTGCGCATCCGAAGGCGGACAGACAAAAACCGCCGACAATCACGCGCAAATAACCGAATTTTTTGATTAAAAAATCATAAAAAAAAGTTGCCGCGAGCGAGCCGGCAAATTGCGCTATAAAAAGATAGCCCGCTTGCTGATCGTTTAATGACAAACGTTGCGATAAAACGGGCAGAATTTGTCCAAGTAAAACCGTTATTATGCCGATTAGAAAAAAACCGATGTGAAGCAAAATCAAAAGTTTGTATTTGGCTGCTGACCGCGAATTTTCCTTGCCGCTATCAATCATAAGCGAAAAATTGAGGTTGCCGAAAATTTTACTTTTTGATTCGGGCGGTTGATTGACGAACGATAAGTTTTGGTTCGACAGTAAGAGTTTCGGGAATTTTAGCGCCGTTTTTCTTTTGATTTTTCGCCAATCTTTCCAACAGCGTTCGCGCGGCGAGATTTCCCATTTCAAAAAGCGGCTGTCTGATTGTCGTCAGCGCGGGGTTGTGAAATTCGGCAGCATAAATATCGTCAAAGCCAAGCACCGAAACTTCTTCGGGAACGCGCCGACCGGATTCCAGCAAAGCCCGAATCGCGCCGATTGCTGAAATATCGTTGAAGGCGAACAGCGCAGTAAATGGCTTTTTTTGGGCAAGAATTTTTTGCGCGGCGATATAGCCGATTTCGGGCGACGGAATATCGCCTTCAAGCTGCGCAATCAAAGAATCATCAATTTTTATTCCGCGTTTGCGCGCCGCCTGCTCAATAGTTTCCCAACGCACTTCTGTATCCGAACTAAAATCTTGTCCTTTAATAAAAGCGATTTTGCGATGTCCAAGCGTAAATAGATGTCCCATTCCGAGCTCAGCTGCGTGTTGATGATTTAAAATCACATTCGTGACGCCTTCTATTTCATTATGACCGGATACAGAAACAACCGGCAAACTCGTCTGAAAACGAATCGGGGTATCAACCGCGATTATTCCTTCAACTTGCCGTTCGAGCAGCATTTTTGGATGTTGTTCAAGCAAATCATCGCGGTGCAGATGGCTTGCCGTCAAATAAAAAAAACCTTCTTTGGAAAGCGCAGCTTCGACGCCGTTAAGAACCATCGCCGAATAACCGTCTGAAAGTTCAGGCACAATTACGCCGAGCGTGAAGCTGCGCTGCGCTCTTAAAGAACGCGCAAAATAATTCGGACGATAATTAAATTTTTCCGCCGCTTCAAAAATTCTGTCCTTTGTTTCCTGCGGAATAGCGCTCGCCGCTGGCGCGTCGTTTAAAACAAGCGAAAGCGAAGTTGGCGACAATTTCAAATGCGCGGCTAATTCTTTCAAACTTACGTTTTGACGTTTTGAATTGTCCGCATTTTTTTCCGATGTTTTTTTTCGCTGGCGAGGCATAGCCGAAAGTTTCGCACAACCGGCACAGGCAAAGCAAGAATATTCTTTGCAGAGTTTTGTTCCTGTATAAAACAACCTAAAAAAAGTCTTGACCGGAATGTTACAAGAATGTTATAAAGAAAATGCTTAACTAAAACGATTTAGTAAAACAATTCAGTAGTTCCGTTTAACGAATAAATTTTGTTCAAATCAGATGAGGCTTGAAGTCGAACAACAATCTTCAAATCCGTCTTGCTTTTGTCGCCTGACAGCGACTTTCCGTTATTAAAAATAATAAAATCAGTCTTGGAGGTTTCCAAAATGCAGAAAGGATTCGCAAAAGTTTTCGGTAATTTGATGGTCTGCGTCGCAATTTTAGCATTCAGCATCGTTGCTAACGCGCAGTTTCGCGCCGCCGTACAGGGAACGGTGAGCGATTCAGGTGGCGGGGTAATTGCCGGTGCCATCGTTACCTTAATAAACAATGAAACAGGACGCACGCAAACGGCAACGACTGGTGATAACGGCTTTTACCGCTTTTCCGGTCTTGCGCCGGGAAGTTATTCGGTTACCGTCGAGCAGGCAAATTTTAACAAACGGGTTATCGAAAATATAGATGTCGCGGCGGAAGTAGTTCAGGGAACCGACGTTATATTGGAAGCGGGCGGTGTCTCCGAGACTGTCACCGTAACGGATGAAGCGCCCGCGTTGGAAACCGAGAACGCAAACGTCCAGAAAGCCATCGGAACGGCGGAAATTCGCAATTTGCCGCAAGCCGGGCGAAATCCGTATGAGTTGCTGAGGCTGACGCCGGGTGTCTTCGGCGACAGCGCGCGCAGCGGAAGCGGTCAAGCGGTTAATTTACCGAATTCACCGGGACCGGGCGGCTCGAACAGTTCGATTTTCCAATCGGAAAATCAAGTTCCGATTAGCGCGAGCGGTCAGCGCGTGACAGCTAACAATTTTCAAGTTGACGGCGTAAGCGTCAACAGTTTGCAATACGGCGGCGCGGCGGTTTTGACGCCGAATCAGGAATCGGTTAAACAGGTTGTCGTTTCCAGTTCTAGTTATTCCGCCGAAGACGGACGCAATTCCGGCGCGCAGGTCAAAGTCGTTTCCCAAAATGGTACAAACCAGTTTCACGGCAGCGCGTTTTTCAAATATAACGCC
>Ga0136617_10004640_pt1 | contig 12308 bp, 11 predicted proteins | sample AntDrymUQ3222106_2_FD_129672 | JGI IMG/M metagenome (GOLD analysis project Ga0136617, IMG submission 129672) | Polar desert sand microbial communities from Dry Valleys, Antarctica - metaG UQ322 (21.06) | ecosystem: Environmental > Terrestrial > Soil > Desert | place: Antarctica: Dry Valley...
TCGACCTCGGATCGGGCGGCGGGAACAACGCGAGTCACCTGAAAGCGCGTTTCACCTGCACGCTCACAGACGTCTCGGAGGAGATGCTCGCGCTCTCGCGGGGCCTGAACCCGGAGTGCGAGCACGTCGCGGGAGACATGCGGACGCTGCGGCTCGGCCGCACCTTCGACGTCGTCCTCGTCCACGACGCTGTGATGTACATGACGACCGAGGCCGATCTCAGGGCGGCGCTCGAGACAGCATTCGTGCACACGCGGCCGGGCGGCGTCGCGCTCTTCCAGCCGGACTGCACCCGCGAGACTCTGGCGGAGGAGACGCGGCACGGCGGGCATGACGGCGACGATCGCGCGCTGCGCTACCTCGAGTGGGTGCGCGACTCCGACCCGGGTGACTCGACCTACGAGGTCGACTACCTCGTCGCCCTGCGCGAGGGCGACGCACCGCTCCGGGTCGTTCACGATCACCATGTGGAGGGCCTGTTCGGGCAGGTCGAGTGGCTCGGGTGGCTCGACGCCTGCGGGTTCGAGGCGCGAGCGGAGCAGCTCCTCTTCGACGACGGCGCCGAAAAGGTGACGGCGTTCATCGCCTACCGCCCGGCCGAGCGAGCGCGATGAACCCCGCCGGCGAGATCGTCGAGCTGCACATCCTCTCGGACTCGACGGGCGAGACCGCCGCGCGCCTTGTCGCCGCGCTCGAGGCGCAGTTCCCGGAGCAGCCGTTCGAGGAGGTCCGCCACCCGCAGATCCAGACGATCGACGACCTCCAGCTCGCCGTCAGCCGGGCGAAGGGCAGGCCGGCCGTGATGGTCTACACGCTCGTCGACCGGGAGCTGCGCGAGTCGATGCGCACCCTCTGCCGCAGCGCGCGGCTTCACTACGCCGACCTGCTCGGCCATCCGATCGAGTCGATCGCGAAGGTCTCCGGGATGGCGGCGAAGATGAAGCCGGGCGCGCGCCCGCCGCTCAACTCGGCGTACTTCAAGCGGATGGAGGCGATCGAGTTCGCGGTCAAGTTCGACGACGGTGTCGGCAGCGGCCTCCACGAGGCGGACATCGTCCTTGTCGGCGTCTCGCGCACCTCGAAGACGCCGCTCTCGATCTATCTCGGCTACATGGGTTACAAGGCTGCGAACGTGCCGATCGTGAAGGGGATCAAACCGCCGCCCGAGCTGCACGAGGTTGAGGCCGCCAAGATCGTTGGCCTGACGATCGACGCCGAGAAGCTCGGCGAGATCCGGACGGCCCGCGTGAAGACGATGGGTGGCGGCAACAACCGGGGCTACTCCGAGCTGCTCGAGATCTATGAGGAGCTGGAGGAGGCAGCCGCGCTCCACCGCCGGCTGGGCTGCCCGGTGATCGACGTCACCGGCCTCTCGATCGAGGAGACGGCGCACCGCGTGATCCGGCTCGTCGACCGCCGCCGTCAGGGCGCAGCCGTCCCGTGAGAACGAAACCGCCGGTTCCGAAGTGGCGCTGGGCGCTCTGGTTGACGATCCTCGCCGCCGCCGACTTCGTCTTCTACGTCCTCCTGACGCCGATCTGGCTCGGGCTGAGGGCGCTCGCGTGGCTTGCCGAGTGGCGCTCCCGAAGCACAAGGCCTTGACAGCGCCGCTCCTCCTTGGTCAAATGACTTAGTCATCTGTCTAAGAGAGGAGGCCACATGGCCACGATCGAGGAACCACGAGCGCTGGACGAGCAGAAGCTGATGCAGTTCGTCTTCCGCGCGGTCGACGAGGTCGGCGCGACGCTGAACGCGGCGCTCGTCGTGATGGGGGACAAGCTCGGGCTCTACCGGGCGCTCGCCGACGGCGGCCCGCTCGCGCCCGAGGAGCTTGCCGCGCGCACCGGGACGGCCGAGCGCTACGTCCGCGAATGGCTGAACGCCCAAGCAGCGGGCGGCTACGTCGAGTACGAACCGGAGAGCGGCGTGTACGAGCTCGCGCCGGAGCAGGCGGTTGCGCTCACCGACGAGACGAGCGCGGCCTATCTGCCGGGCTTCTTCCAGATGGCGGTGGGGTCGGTGATCGACTCGCCGCGGATCACCGAGACGGCGCGAAGCGGAGCTGGCCTCGGCTGGCACGAGCACGTGCACGACGTCCACGAGGGGTGCGAGCGATTCTTCCGGCCCGGCTACAACGCGCATCTCGTCGCCAATTGGCTCCCGGCGCTGGAGGGCGTCGTCGAGAAGCTCGAGCGTGGCGCCCGCGTCGCCGACGTCGGCTGCGGCCACGGGGCGTCCACGATCCTGATGGCGACAGCGTTCCCGAGCTCGTCCTTCGTCGGCTCGGACTATCACGCCGGGTCGATCGACACCGCGCGCGAGCGGGCTCAGAATGCAGGCGTGGCCGACCGCGTCCAGTTCGAGGCCTCTCCGGGGTCGGCGCATCCCGGAAGCGGCTACGACCTCGTGACGATGTTCGACTGCCTGCACGACATGGGTGACCCGGTCGGCGCGGCGCGCAAGATGCGCGAGCTGCTCGCGCCCGACGGGACCTGGATGATCGTCGAGCCCGCGGCCGGCGACCGCGTCGAGGACAACCTCAACCCGGTCGGGCGCGCGTACTACGGCTTCTCGACGCTGCTCTGCACGCCGGCGTCGCTGTCCCAGGAGGTCGGGCTCGCCCTCGGCGCCCAAGCGGGGGAGGCTCGGATCCGGGAGGTGGTCGAGACCGCCGGCTTCACCCGCTTCCGCCGCGTCGCCGAGACCCCGTTCAACCTCGTCTTCGAGGCGCGCCCATAGATGAGCGAGCCCGTCTCGCGTCCGTCTGGCCGCTCCGCCGCCGAGGAGGCTCTCCTCGACGCGGCGGAGCGGCTCCTGGTCGAGGTCGGCTACGCGGGGATCACCACCCGCAAGCTCGCCGAGGCCGCGGGCGTGAACCACGGGCTCGTCCACTACTACTTCGGCTCAAACGAGAACCTGCTCGTGCGCGCGCTCGAGCGGTTCACGGACGGGCTGATCGCCCGCCAGCAGGCGCTGTACGACTCGGACGAGCCGTTCGTCGAGAAGTGGCGCACGGCGATGCGGTTTCTCGTCGACGACGACGCGACCTACGAGAAGATCTGGCTCGAGCTGCAGGCACTCGCCTGGAACGACCCGAGCCTCCGCACGCGCCTCGCCCACGTCACCGCCGAGTGGCGGAGGGTCCTGACCGACGCGTTCCGCGAGCCGCACCGCCAGCTCGAGATCGGGATGCCTCTGGAGGCACTCGTCACGCTCGTGATCACGTTCAACCTGGGGATCATCGTCGAGCGGCTCGGCGGGATCCACACGGGCCACGCCGAGCTCCTCGAATGGATCGACGGATGGCTGTCGAGCTGACGTCGGCGCGTGAGCAGACTCGCGCCCGCTACCCCGACGAGGAGGGCTACGTCGAACGGGACGGCGTCCGCGTCTTCTACGAGGTCTACGGGAGCGGCGAGCCGACGATCCTCCTCCTCCCGACCTGGTCGATCGTCCACTCGCGGCACTGGAAGATGCAAATCCCGTACCTGGCGCGCCACTGCCGCGTGATCACGTTCGACGGGCGCGGGAACGGCCGCTCGGACCGGCCGGAGGATCCCGCGGCCTACGCCGAGGACGAGTTCGCGGCCGACGCGCTCGCGGTGCTGGACGCGACGGCGACCGAGCGCGCGATCGTGGTCGGGTTCTCGCTCGGGGCGCAGCGAGGGCTCCTGCTCGCCGCGAACCATCCCGACCGCGTCGAGGGCGCGGTCTTCGTCGGGCCGTCCTATCCCGGCGGAGGCGAGCCGCTGCCGGAGCGACTCGTCCACCCCTGGGACGAGGAGCTCGACACCGAAGAGGGCTGGGCGAGGTACAACAAGCACTCCTGGCTGCGCGACTACCGCGGCTTTCTCGACTTCTTCTTCGGACGGATCTTCACCGAGCCGCATTCGACGAAGGCGATCGAGGACTGCGTCGGCTGGGGACTCGAGACGAGCGGCGAGACGCTCGTCACGGCGCAGGGCGGGAGGACGCTGACGGAGGAGGAAGCGCGAGAGCGCGCCGAGCTGGTGCGCTGCCCGGTGCTCGTCGTCCACGGCGATGCGGACGCGGTCATCTCGCACACGCGCGGGCTCGCCCTCGCCGAGCACGCCGGCGGTCGCTCGGTCCTGCTCGAGGGCTCCGGGCACGCTCCCCACGTGCGAGACCCGGTGAAGGTGAACCTCCTCCTGCGCGCGTTCGCAAAACCCGCGCCGCCGCCGGCCCGGTGGGTGCGCGGGAGGTCGCGGCCGAAGCGCGCTCTCTACGTCTCCTCGCCGATCGGGCTCGGCCACGCGAGGCGCGACGTCGCGATCGCGGACGAGCTGCGCAAGCTGCACCCGGACCTCGAGATCGACTGGCTCGCGCAACATCCGGTGACCGCGGCGCTCGAGGCGCGCGGCGAGCGCATCCACCCCGGGAGCGCTCATCTGGCGAACGAGTCACGCCACATCGAGAGCGAGTGTGCCGAGCACGACCTGCACGCATTCCAGGCGATCAGGCGCATGGACGAGATCCTGCTCTCGAACTTCATGGTCTTCCACGACATCGTGCGCGACGACCATTACGACCTCTGGATCGGTGACGAGGCGTGGGAGCTCGACTACTACCTGCACGAGAACCCGGAGGAGAAGCGCGCCGCGTACGTCTGGCTGACCGACTTCGTCGGCTGGCTGCCGATGGAGGACGGCGGCGGGCGAGAGGCGTTCCTGACCGCGGACTACAACGCCGAGATGATCGAGCACATCGCGCGGTATCCGCGTCTGCGCGACCGCGCGCTCTTCGTCGGCGAGTTGGACGATGTTGTGCACGAGAGCTTCGGCCCCGATCTGCCGCTGATCCGCGACTGGACGCGCGAGCACTACGGGTTCTCCGGCTACGTGACGGGCTTCGACCCGGCCGACTTCGCCGATCGCGAAGCGCTCCGGCACGAGCTGGGCTACCGCCCGGACGAGCGCGTCTGCATCGTCACGGTTGGCGGCTCCGGGGTGGGCGAGCATCTCCTCCGTCGCGTGATCGACTCCTACCCCGAAGCGGCACGGCGCGTAGACGGACTGCGGATGATCGTCGTCGCCGGGCCGCGGATCGACCCCGCGACGTTGCCCGCGCACGACGGCATCGAGATCCGCGCTTACGTGCACGACCTCTACCGGCACCTGGCTGCGTGCGACCTCGCCGTCGTCCAGGGCGGTCTCACGACCTCGATGGAGCTGACCGCGAACCGGCGGCCCTTCCTCTACTTCCCGCTTCGGCACCACTTCGAGCAGAACTTCCACGTCCGGCACCGGCTCGAGCGCTACCGAGCGGGCCGCTGTCTGGACTTCGAGACGGCGACGCCCGAGTCGATCGCCGTCGCGATCGCCGAGGAGATCGGCCGCGAGGTCGACTACCTGCCGGTCGAGACCGACGGCGCCAGGCGCGCAGCTGAGGCGATCGCCGAGCTGCTGTGAGCCTGGATCGATCGACGCCGTCCGATTGTGGCGGCTGATCGTCACGAGCAGGAATACGCGTGGCGGCGATCCGGCCGTGCCTCTACCGTTCGGCAGATGATGCGGGGGTCGATGACGCGGCGCGGCGCGGTGCTCTTCGCCGCGATGTGCGTGATCTGGGGGATTCCGTACCTCCTGATCCGGGTGGCGGTGGAGGAGCTGAGCCCGGCGATGCTCGTCCTCGCGCGCACCGCCGTCGCGGCGCTGCTCCTGCTGCCGATCGCCGCGTTCAGGCGCGAGCTCCGGGTGCTGCTGCCCTACTGGGCTCCGGTGCTCGCGTTCGCCGCAATCGAGATCGCGGTTCCCTGGGTCCTGCTCGGCGCCGCGGAGCAGCGCCTCTCGAGCTCGCTCACCGGCCTGCTGCTCGCTGCGGTCCCGATCGTAGGGGTGGTGATCGCACGGACGACGGGAGCCCGGGAGGGGCTCGGCCTCCAGAGCGGGCTCGGCCTCCTGCTCGGGCTGGTCGGCGTCGCCGCAATCGTCGGCCTGAACCTGGAAGGCGCGAGCGTCGTTCCGCTCGCGGAGATCGGGCTCGTCGCGGTCTGCTACGCGGTGGGGCCGGTGATCCTCCAACGCTGGCTCTCCGGCCTGCCGGCGCTCGGCGTGATCGCGGCCTCGCTCGGGGTGACGGCCGTCGTCTTTGCGCCGATCGCGGCGTTCAGCGTGCCCGCGCAGGTGCCGTCGGGGAAGGTGGTGGGATCGGTGCTCGGCCTCGCCGTCGTCTGCACGGCGGTCGCGTTCCTCCTCTTCTTCGCGCTGATCGCAGAGATCGGCCCCGTGCGAGCGACCGTGATCACGTACGTGAATCCGGCTGTCGCGGCGGTGCTCGGCGTCAGCCTTCTCGACGAGCGCTTCACGCCGGGAATGGGTATCGGTTTCGCGCTCGTGCTCGCCGGGTCGGTGCTCGCGACGCGGCGCGGCACCGAGCCGGACGCGCCGCAGCCGTCGCTCGAACCGGCCTGCGACTCGACCTGAGCCGCCTCCGCTTGCTCGTCCACCCGCGATGGTGACCGGACCCCAAGCTACGCTCGAGCTCGAGAGATGCCCACGATCAGCGTCTTCTATGGCATCGTGATCGCGATGTTCTACGACGATCACCAACCGCCGCACTTCCACGCGCGTTACGCCGAACATCGTGTCAGGTGAGATCGAGACAGGAGAGATTCTCGACGGTCGGCTCCCGCCTCACGCAACTCGGCTCGTACAGGAGTGGGCGGGGCTTCATCGAGCGGAGCTCGACGCGAATTGGCGGCTTGCTCAGGAGCTGCGCCCGCTCGAGCGGATCGAGCCGCTCCCGTGACTGCTCCAGACGTCGTCGCAATCGTCGCGCAAGAGCCGTACCTCGTGCGCGTCGTGTTCGCCGATGGAGAGGTGCGCGACGTCGACATCGCACCGCTGCTCGACGTGGAGGTCTTCGCGCTGCTCCGGGAGCGCACCGAATCGAACGCGTGTGCGTGGACGAGCAGACAGGCGCCGTCGCCTGGCCGAGCGGCCGACCTCGATCCGGACGTCGTCTATGCCACCGCGACCGCAACCGGGCGGCCCGCAGCGCGGATCACGACACCTCAGCCCGCCTGACCTAGCTGACGCAAAGCGGAGCCGAGCGACTGGCCGCCGCGGAGCACCGGCTCGAAGAGGTCGCCGCGCTCCGCGACGCGGTGGAGCACCGCCTCCATCGTGAACCGGCCCGGGTCGAGCTTCGGCGTCAGCTCCTCCCAGTCGAGGGGCGTCGAGACCGGCGCGCCCGGCTTCGGGCGGACGGAGTAGGCCGACGCGATCGTCTTGCCGGCGCCGTTCTGGTGGTAATCGAGCAGCACGCCGACTCGCTTCTTCTTCAGCCACTCGGTCGTGATCACGCCCGGGTTCTCGGCGGCGAGCCGCTTCGAGACCGCCTCGGCAAACTCATGCGTTTTGCCGAAGCCATAGCGGCGCGCGATCGGGACGAGCACGTGGATCCCGTCGGCGCCGCTCGTCTTCACGTACGACCGCAGCTCGAGCGCGTCGAGCGCCTCCTTGACGAGCAGCGCGGCTTGCACGGCCAGCGGGAACTCGCCGTCCGGCGGGTCGAGGTCGAAGAGGACGTAGTCGGGCCGGTCCGGCTTGTCGACCCGCGAGTACCAGGCGTTCATGTCGATGCAGTGCATCTGCACCATCCAGAGCAGCGCCTCGCGCGAGTTCACGAGCGGGAAGTCGACCTCGCGCGAGCCGCCTTCTCTCGGATGCGTCGTGAACGTGCGCGTCGGCAGCCAGTCGGGAATCCCCTTCGGCGCCTGCTTCTGGAAGAACGAGCCGCCGGCGATCCCCTCGCGCCAGCGCTTCATCGTGAACGGGCGATCACGCAGGTGCGGGACGAGAGCGGGCGCGACCGCGTCGTAGTAGGCGAAGAGCTCCCCCTTCGTGATCCCGCTCTCCGGGAAGAGGATGCGATCCGCGCTGCTCAGCCGAACCTCGCGAGCCAATCCGCCACCTCCTTTCGCGACCGCAGCCGCACGACGTCGTATCGAGCGAGCCTCGCGGGGTAGCTGTGCCGGTGCCGCGGATGGTTGCGGAGCGCGTACCAGATGAGAGAGTCGCGGCTGAAGAAGGTGTTGCGGAGCGTCTCGCGGTTCCCGTTCCAGAGCTCTTCCCGGCGGGCGATGCGGCGGACCGTCCTGCGGACGAGCCGCGGCAGCCAGACGCGCACCGGCAGATCGAGCCAGACGACGAGGTCGGCGTTCCGCAGGACGAGATCGCCGAGCTTGCCCCAGTAGCCGCCGTCGATCACCCATGCCTCCTGCGCAACGAGGGGCTCGACCTTCGCACGCAATTCCTCGTCGGTCGCCTCCGTCCAGCCGGGGCCGTGGTTGAGGGCGTCGAGCTCCACGAACGGAACGTCGAGCCGCCGAGCGAGATCGCGCCCGAGCGTCGTCTTGCCGCACGAGCTCGCGGTCGCGATGATCGCGAGACGCCTCACAGCAGCCGGGCCTCGAGCGGCTCCTCGCCGGCCGCCGTGACTCGGTAGCCGCGGGCGCCTGCGCGCTGGCTGACGACCTCCACGAACCTCGTCCCCTCGAAACGAAACGCCGCGTCGTCGTCGGCCGCAAGCCCGGCCGGGAAGCCGCCCCGCACGCTCTTCGTGAATGTGCGCCGCCGCTCCGGGTCGCCGTCGTAGTGAGGACAGAAGCTGCCCGCGAGGAAGCCGAGCCCGTCGCCGAGCGGTCGCAGGCGCGACCCGAAGGAGTCGGTGATGCAGTCCTCGAACCAGCAGTTCGCGCCGGCGCTCCAGCCGGCGAGGACAGCGCCGCGTTCCCATGCGGCTCGCAACGCCGCGTCGATCCCGTGGACGCGCCAGAGCGCCAGGAGGTTCGCCGTGTTGCCGCCGCCGACGTAGACCACGTCCTGCCGCTCGAGTTGACCGGCGGGATCGTCCGGGATCCCGAAGAGCTCGAGGTGGCTCGGCTCGCAGTCGCGGCGTCCGAACGCCTCGTAGAACTCATCCACCCGCTCGGGCTCGTGCGCCTTCGCCGTCGGGACGAAGCAGATCCTCGGCCGGGCGGCGCCGGCGAGCTCGAGGATGAGGTCCTCGAAGAGCGCGCTCGCGTCGAAGCGCGCGCCGCCGCCGATAGCCAGGATCGTTCCGGACACCCGTCCGAGTATGGCAGCGGCGGCTTGTGGGAAGATCGCCCCCCTGTGACCTCTCTGCGCTACGTCCATGCCTTCGACGAGGAGACCTCCGGCGGCCGGGAGCTCCTCGGCGGCAAGGGGATCGGCCTCGCCGAGATGACCGCGCTCGGCGTCCCCGTCCCGGCGGGCTTCACGATCACGACCGACGCCTGCCGCGCCTACATGGCCGCGGGGGGAACGCTCCCCGAGGGCCTCGACGCGGAAGTGGCCGAGCACATCGCGGCGCTCGAGGGCAAGGCCGGCAAGCGCTTCGGCGACTCCGACGATCCGCTCCTCGTCTCCGTCCGCTCGGGTGCCGCGGTCTCGATGCCCGGGATGATGGACACGATCCTCAACCTCGGCCTGAACGACGACGCCGTCGCCGGGCTCGCGAAGGCAACCGGCAACGCGCGCTTCGCCTACGACTCCTACCGGCGGCTGATCCAGATGTACGGCGAGGTCGTGGAGGGCGTCGAGGGCTACCGCTTCGAGCAGGCGCTCACCGATCTCAAGTCGGCGCGCGGCGCGAAGCAGGACACCGACCTCGCCGAGTCCGATCTCGCGGAGCTGATCGAGACCTTCAAGCGGATCTACGAGGACGAGACCGGCGGCCCCTTTCCACAGGACGCCCGCGCCCAGCTCGAGCGCGCCGTCCGCGCCGTCTTCGACTCTTGGAACTCGCCGCGCGCGCAGGTCTACCGGCGCACCTACGAGATTCCGGACGACATCGGCACCGCCGTCAACGTCGTCCAGATGGTCTTCGGAAACAAGGGCGAGACCTCCGGCACGGGCGTCTGCTTCACGCGCGACCCCTCGACCGGGGAGAGCCGGCTCTACGGCGAGTTCCTCCAGAACGCGCAGGGCGAGGACGTCGTCGCCGGAATCCGGACGCCCGAGCCAATCGAGCGGATGGGCGAGCTGCTGCCCGAGGCGTACGAGCAGCTCCTCGCGACGATCGCGCGGCTCGAGGAGCACTACCGCGACATGCAGGACATCGAGTTCACCGTCGAGGAGAGCACGCTCTACCTGCTCCAGACGCGCTCGGCGAAGCGCACGGCTGCGGCGGCGCTACGTGCGGCGGTCGAGATGGTCGAGGAGGGCTTGATCTCGAAGGAGGAGGCCGTCGCACGGATCGACCCGGCGCAGCTCGACCAGCTCCTCCATCCGATGATCGATCCTGCCGCCGAGGTAACGGTCGTCGCGAAGGGGCTGAACGCCTCGCCGGGCGCTGCCTCGGGCGCGATCGTCTTCGACGCTGACACCGCCGAGGAGCGCGGCAAGGCGGGCGAGAGCGTGATCCTCGTCCGCTGGGAGACGACCCCGGACGACTTCCACGGGATGGTGCAGGCGAAGGGGATCCTGACCGCGCACGGCGGGCTCACCTCGCACGCGGCCGTCGTCGCCCGCGGCATGGGGACGCCGTGCGTGACCGGCTGCGAGGCGCTCCACGTCGACGTCAAGGCGAAGACGGCGCGGCTGCCCGGTCACGAGCTGCACGAGGGCGACACGATCACGATCAACGGCGGCACCGGCGAAGTGATTGTCGGCTCGGTCCCGCTCGTCCCGCCGCAGATCAACGACGACTTCTCCGCGATCCTCGATTGGGCGGACGGGTTCCGGCGGCTCAAGGTGCGCACGAACGCCGACACGCCCGAGGACTCCGCTAAGGCGCGCGAGTTCGGGGCTGAGGGGATCGGGCTCTGCCGGACCGAGCACATGTTCGCCGAGGCCGAGCGCCTCGGGCTCGTGCGCGAGATGATCCTCGCCGCCGACGAGGATGGCCGCCGCACCGCGCTCGACCGGCTGCTGCCGATCCAGCAGGGCGACTTCGAGGGGATTTTCGAGGCGATGGTCGGCCTGCCCGTGACGATCCGCCTCCTCGACTGGCCGCTGCACGAGTTCCTCCCCTCGCTCGAGGAAGAGCAGGACGAACGGATGCGCGAGCGGATCCGCTCGCTTCAAGAGTCGAACCCGATGCTCGGGTGGCGCGCCTGCCGGCTCGGGCTCTCGTTCCCGGAGATCTACGAGATGCAGGTGCGGGCGATCGTGCGGGCGGCGATCGCGGTGCGCGAGCGGACCGGCGCCGCTCCTCTCGTCGAGATCATGCATCCGCTCGTCGGCTTCGGCGAGGAGCTGCGGCGCCTGCGCGAGCTGACCGTGCGGATTGCCGGCGAGGAGGGCGAGCTCGAGTATCTCGTCGGGACGATGATCGAGCTCCCCCGCGCGTGCGTCCGCGCCGACGAGATCGCCGAGCACGCCGACTTCTTCTCCTTCGGCACGAACGACCTGACCCAGACGGCGCTAGGGATCTCCCGCGACGACGGCGGCCGCTTCCTCTCCCAGTACCTCGAGTCGGGCGTGCTCGAGCGCGATCCATTCGAGACGATCGACCAGGAAGGCGTCGGCGACCTGATGCGGATCGCGGTCGAGCGGGGCAGAAGCGCGCGCGACGACCTGAAGCTCGGGATCTGCGGCGAGCACGGCGGCGAGCCGAAGTCGGTCGCCTTCTGCCACGAGCTCGGCCTCGACTACGTCTCGTGCTCTCCGTATCGCGTCCCGCTCGCGCGGCTGGCGGCAGCACAGGCCGCGCTCGCGGAGCAGGGAGTCAGCGTCGTCGCGATCGGCGGCTAGCTGGGGCACAAGTGCCTGCGCGTCGGACAGTTCTGCAAGGTGAGCGGCGGCCCTGAGTATCACCGCTACGGCTTCCATTGCCACACCGAGGCCCGACTGAGCCGTACCGCGAACGCCGAACAACTCGAGCGGCAGCGGCTGTCAGGCGGGCTACTCACCGTGCCTTCCACGCGTGGCAGATCTGAACTGCGCTGACATTCCGTCGTCGGAAGAAACCGGTTCGCGTCACGGGCAGCGATCCGTAGCGTCTTGACGGCGACGGCTTCGTCTGCGAGCCGTAGCGCGGACCGGCGTTTCCAGCCGACGCTGTCGCTGCTCGAAACCGCCTCGCGCATGTCTGGCAGCGTCTACGGCCCAGCGCTCTTCAAACATTGTGTTGAACAACACGAGCTAAGCAGCGGTTTGTGATGTAGACGCTGCTAGCCTTACATCATGGTACGCACTCAGATCTCCCTCACCGAGGAGCAGGCCCAGCGACTGAAGCGGGTCGCGCGAGAGCGCGGCGTCTCGATGGCCGCGGTCATCCGCGAGGCGGTCGATACCGTCGTGCCCGAGGTCGATCCCGAA
>Ga0136617_10004641_pt1 | contig 12308 bp, 13 predicted proteins | sample AntDrymUQ3222106_2_FD_129672 | JGI IMG/M metagenome (GOLD analysis project Ga0136617, IMG submission 129672) | Polar desert sand microbial communities from Dry Valleys, Antarctica - metaG UQ322 (21.06) | ecosystem: Environmental > Terrestrial > Soil > Desert | place: Antarctica: Dry Valley...
AGGCCGCGCCGCTCGTGGGCCCGGTCATGCTCGACACCACCGCGCAGTGGGACTATGCCGCTGTCGGCGGGCTGACCCTGGGTGCTGACCCGGTGGCGACCGCGATGCTGCACGCGGCGGCCGGGCGCGGGCGCGCGCTGGATGCTTTCGTCGTACGCAAGGAGGGCAAGGCGCACGGGTTGCAGCGCCGGATCGAGGGGCCCGACGTCAACGGCCGGCGTGTCCTGGCGGTCGAGGACACGTCAACGACAGGGGGCAGCGTGCTCGCAGCCGTCGAGGCATTGCGTGAAGCCGGTGCAGAGGTCGTGGGCGTCGCGGTCATCGTCGACCGGGGCGCGGAGGCGGCCGTGCGAGCAGCCGGGCTCGACTACCGCGCCGCCTACTCGATGACCGACCTCGGGCTGTCCTGATCCTCCTTCGCGCCGTTACGACAGTGTCTTATGAGTCCAGGTCGAACGCCGCGCAGATGGCGGCGGTCACACCGTCCGTCGGCCGCCACCACGGCCATCCGGCAGGAACTACGCCGGATGCGCTTCCACCTGCGAAGCGACCTGTCTTTCGAGGACATCGCCAAGATGATCAACGCCAAGGCCGGTGCGTGGGCCGCCTACTACGGGCGGTTCCGACCCCTCGGAGACAGCCAGGGTGCTGTTCCACATCGACCGGTACCTGGTGCGAGGGGCCCGCCGCAAGTACAAGCACCTACGGCGAGCACCTCGACGAGCAGCCAGGACCCTGGCCAACATCAAACGCACCCGGCCAGGACTCCTAGCCCACTGGCGATGGGAGATCAAGTACCGAACGGCTGCAACACCAGCCGGATGATGGGAGCCCGGTGAGCCGAGAGGTTCACGCCGGGATCTGAGGGAGCCGGCGGTGCGATCCCCGCCGGCCACCCGACGTCAAGGACATCACTGACACTGCGCGCTACCGTCATCTCAAGCTCCGGTCGCCGGGTCGGACCCTCACAGGTCACCTATCGCCACAGGGCGGATCAATGACGGGAAGCATGCTCCCCATGTGACCCGCGACCGGAGCCCACCCACCACACCGCTCGTCGGGCTGGGGTGATACCCCCGTTAGCCTTCAGCGGTGGCGACGCTAGGAGGTCCGACGCAGCTCCAAAGCGGGCTGTGGAGCTGCGTCGTGCACCCAGGTCACGCCGACGAGCTGTTGGCAGCTCTGGATCCTGACGTGTCTTTCGTGGTGATCGAGTGCGGTGATCCCAGCCTGGGTTGGCATGATGCCCTTGTCGCTATCGGCGAGGAGGTCACGCCGCGACTTCGTCGAGTCCGCAACCTTGCCTTTGACCTACTCGTGAACCCGTCTGAGGCTGCGTCGTTGGGTCCGCTTGTGCGGACGGAGCACGACGGTTCGCTGAGGTGCTACCAGTTGAATGCAGAGCCCAGGTCTGGCTTCCGGCTCCCCGATGTCGGCCATGGACGTGCCGAAGCGATGCGCGGTTTCGGCGTCCATCTCATGGTCGATCTGCCGCATGATGGAGAAGGGGCTGCCATCACATCCACTGGCGCCGCCGCTCTCGACGCGTTCGTCGGGCGGCTGTAGCGACCGACAGCACGAGCTCCGGTTACTTCGCGGTCTTGGATGCCGGGCGTGGGCGTACCGGTAGCTGGTGGTGCCGGTTTCGATGATCTGGCCGTTGAAGGTGAGCCGGTCGACGATGGCGGCGCAGAGGCGCGGGGTCGGTGAAGGTCCTGGTCAAGCCGGAGAACGGCTCATTGCTGACGATGGCAGCGGCACCTGTTCAGAATCGCCGGGAAGCTCTCCGCCCAGCTCGGCTATATGGCGGTGAACCTCGGCCGTCTACGCGAGAACGGCAGGCAAGCGGTTCGGCTTGCGGTTAACGGCGAAGCCCGTGCCATGGCCCAACTGGGCGATCGCCGAGGTGCGGAAGAAGCGATCGGTCGCGCATTCGAAGGCGCTAGCCGCCATCCATTGGCGGCGGGCATGACGGCCTATATCTCGTTCGGCGGCTTCAGCGAAGCTCGGACGGCTCGAACGCGGCGACCGCGTACCTTGCGGTGGGTGACACGGATCGGGTCCTGGAATACGCGGAGCGAGCCACCTGGGTTGCCGACGCGTCTCCTTCGTTGTGGACTCGTGCCTTGGCCGATGCCCCACGTGAGTGACTTCCTTGACGAAGCGCGCGACTGGCTCAGCCAGGACTGGCAGCACAACAATTGCACGGGTTGGCTCAATGCAGATCGAGGCGGCCGGTGCCGATGTCTCAGCGTGATTCCGCGGCTGAAGACTGGCGTGAGTATTCCCAGCTTGAACAACTCATCAATCACTGGGATCGTCCTGGATGGACTCCGACCCGGCACTCATACCACTGGCTCATAGCGTTGGATGATCCCGCCTTGCAGCGCCTTGTCGAACGATGCCAGGCGGGGCTGGGAGATTTGCCGATGCTTGACCTCGTACCACTGTCGAGTCTGCACGTCACTCTTGAGCGTGTCGGATTCGCCGACGAGCTGACCGAGGACGAGGCATGCGTAACCGCTGGAATGACCACAGAGCTTTGTCGTGAGACTGCGCGGTTGCGCGGCGGCGAGGAGCGTTCCCAGGAACTGCCGAGCCGGTTCATCCCGCACGTCAGCATCGCGTATTGCGGTGCGGTCGGCCCGGCACAACCCGTCATCGCGCGCGTAGGCCCACTTCGGGAACTCGGCTCAGTCGAGGTGCCGGTCGTCGCCATGCAGCTCGTGGACATGTGGCGTGAGGGACGGGCGTACCAATGGCGGGAGTTGGCAGCTGTCGCTTTGGGCGAGAGCACCTGAGCGTCTCCGTCGAGCCGCACGTCAGCCACGCCGATACAGGTCTACGGCGAGGACGTGCTTGCACGGGCCGCTGCTCCGGCACGGTGACGTTGTGCTGTGCCACCTGACTATCAAGTCGGTATCGGCTCACTATCCAGCTCGTTCGAGCCTTGTCGGCCGATGGCGCGGTAGGTCCATCCGGCAGCCTGCCATGCGTCGAGGTCGAGCGGTGCGGCCGTCGATGAGGTATGGGTTGCGGACGGTCTCGATGAGAGCGGCCGGACCGACGTGTCGGTATCGGGCCAGTCGGTCAGGTGCGGCAGGACATCGGCGTGATTGAGAGCGGCGTGCAGCGTAGGGGCGTACGTGAGTTCCGGGTGCTGGGCGGCAGCGGCCGACATGGCGGCCGGGTCGTGGCAAGTGACGTGCCCGCCGAGCTGGTGCAGGGCGCTCGCGATCGCGAGGGCGGGTGAGTCGCTGATGTCGTCGGTGCCGGGCTTGAACGAGCATCCCCAGACCGCGACACGCCGGCCGGCGAGCTGGCCACCGCAGGCGTGCCGGATCAGGTCAATCAGCTTGCCGCGAATCAGCTGGTTGACGATGTCGACCTGGTCAAGGATGCGGATTCCTCACCAAGACCATCGTCACTCGCTTGGGCACTGAATGCGCGGAGGTCCATCGGTAGGCAGGTCCCGCCCCACCCGATGCCGGGACGCAGTGCGGCCGGGCCGATGCGCGGGTCGAGGGCTAGGGCCTCCGTAATGGCGGTGATGTCGCCGCCGGTTCGGTCTGAACACGGAGGCAACCATGTTGATGACGAAGTCTTTGTCGCGAGGAAGCTGTTGGCGGCGTACTTCGCTAGATCTGCGCTAGCCGTGTTGGTGACGATCAGGGGGACTCCTGCCGCGAGCAGCGGCGCCCATAGCGTGCGTAGCAGGGGCTCGGCCAGGCGGGAGCCGCGAGGCAGACCGAGGACGATCCGGTCAGGACGATCGGCGTCGGCCAATGAGGTCGACTCGCGCAGGAAAGTCCGGGCTCCAGGCCACTCGACACGCCAATCGGAGCTGCGAGCTTGTTCGGCCAGTGTGGCAGCGGTGCCAACGGGCACGGAGGATTTACCGAATATCACGGTGTCGCGCCGCGAATGTTGCACGATGGCATCGAATGCGGCGGTCAGGTCGCGCAGGTCGGCGGCGAGCGAGCCGGACTGCTGCGGCGTCCCGACGCAGACGACGTGCGGATTCGCATGGTCAGCGGCAGCCGGGAAGGAGGTGGTCGCCTGGAGCCGCCGGGCGACGACTTGCTCGGTGATCGCGGCCGCCAGACCCGGCTCGCCAAACGGAGGCTGCTGAGCGTTGATCTGGGCTACGACAACCTCGTTGTTATCGACCATGAGGACGTGATGGCCCAGCCGGGCCAGTGAAACCCCGTAAGGCATACCGAGTCGGCCAGCGCCGATGGCACAGACGTGCATGAGCTACCCTTTCGCCTTCGGTCGATCCGAGGGGGACAGTGTGCGGCTGAGTGTGATCGGGTGCGGCCATCTGGGCGCAACTCACGCGGCGGGGATGGCCGAGATCGGCCACGAGGTGATCGGCTTGGACATCAACGCCGACCGAGTCGCCGTGCTGGCCAGCGGGAAGGCATGGTTTCACGAACCCGGACTCGATCCGCTGATCGCCCGGCATGTCGCGGCGGGTCGGCTGCGGTTCACCAGCGAATGGGCGGAGGTCGCCGCCGGCGCGGACGTGCATTTCCTGGCCACCGAGACACCCGGCGGAGCCGACGGGGCCTATGACCTGACCCGACTGCGCGCGGCGGTAGAACTGCTCGCCCCGCACCTCACCAGCTCCGCGCTGATCGTGGGGAAGTCCACCGTGCCGGTTGGTACCAGCCCGATGCTGGCTGATCTGGCCAGGTCGCTGGCTCCCATCGGCCGCGACCTGGAGGTGGCGTGGAACCCGGAGTTCCTCCGGGAAGGTCACGCGGTGGTCGACACGCTGCGCCCGGATCGGATCGTGGTTGGCACCAGCTCGGCGCATGCCGAGAAGGTCCTGCGGGAGCTGTACGAGCCGATCACCGCGACCGGGGTACCGATGGTCGTCACCGACTCGGCCACCGCGGAGCTGGTCAAGGGCAGCGCGAACCTGTACTTGGCCAGCAGGGTCAGCTTGATCAACGCCATTGGTGAGGTGTGCGAGCTGGCCGGCGCGGACGTTACCGCTCTCGCGGCGGCGATCGGGCTCGACGAACGCATCGGGAGTCGTTATCTGTCGCCCGGACTCGGCTACGGCGGCGGTTGCCTGCCCAAGGACACCCGCGCGTTCGGCCGCCGTGCCGGCGAGCTGGGCAGCGACGACACCGTGGCGTTCTGCACCGCGGTGGACACCATCAACCAGCACGCTCGCGACCGGGCCGTGATCATGATCACACGGGCTGTGGGCGGCGACCTGACCGGCAAGCGCATCGCGGTCTGGGGCTACGCCTTCAAATCGCTGACCGACGACATCCGAGACTCCCCTGGGCTGGCCGTGGCACGACGGCTCCGCGCGGCGGGCGCGCACGTCGTCGCTGCTGACCCGATGGCGCGACCGCTGGCCGAGACCGAGGCACCGGAACTCACCTACGTCGATGACCCGGCGGTCGCTGTGCAGGATGCCGACGCGATATTCATCGGCACCGCGTGGCCGGAGTACCGGCGCATCGACCCGGCCGAGCTGCGCCCGGCGGCCAAGGTGCTGGTCGACGCGCGTAACGCCGTCAACACCGACCTGTGGCGCGGCGCGGGATGGACGGTGCACCGGCTCGGCGTGGGCCTTTGACCACGCCGGCGCCTCCTGGTCGCCCAGCATGGCCGGTGCGCCGGTTCGCGCGGCGTCGCGGCTGAGGACGCTCCGTTGCGTGGTTACGACGAGCTTGTGGCCCCCGTTGTAGGGCCGGCGGTCAGCCGCGTCGATACAGGTCTACGGCCAGGACGTGCTTGCACGGGCCGCGGCTGCCCTTGTGCTTGCCGTACCACGGGCAGGAGCACCTGTCGCCGGACGGCGTGTGCTGCACCACGTGCTCGACATCGCCGCTTCGTACGTGGGCAAGGTCGTGATCGGTGGGGTCGAGGCGTACGGCGGCGGCGTCGAGCAGCGCTCGCGCATCACGTAGCCGAGGATGCATCCGCGCCAGGGCCGCCGCGTCGTAGGGCAACTCACGGTGGAAGAACGCCTGCTCGGCGGTGTCGTACCCGACTCGCCCTGCCGCGCCGAGGCGGCCCAGCGCGCGCAGCACCCGGGCACCGGACAGGTCTGCCTCGGTCGCGAGCCGGTCGACATCGATGCGTGGCTCGAATGCGAGCATTGCCGAGATCAGGTCGGCGTCGTCGCTTGACTGCTCATCGGCCAGGTCCCAGAGCACGCCACCTTCCCCCGAGAAGCCACGACTGACCTCTGGGCTGAGTGTGACGACGAGCCGGGCGCCTTCCATCTCGAGCTCCCATACGCTTGCGGTCGCCGCGGCGCCAGCCTCGCCGTCCGGCGCGTATCCCCGCAGACTGCGAGCAAAACGCAGCAGCGGCTCGAGCACCCGCAGCCGCTCCGGTCCGGCCAGGCACACCGTGCCCGGGCCGCCACGGCTGGTCAGGCGCAGGCCCCGCCCGGCCGGCGCGGCGAACAGCGTCGTGGACCGTGCGCCGCGGGCGCTGGGCAGGGACCGGAGAAAACGCCGGGCCTCGACAACCGGCACCTCCAGCACCGGGCGCATGACCGAACCGGCCAGCTGCACCTCGGCGAAGCCCTTGAGCCATCGCTCCGGCAACGGCACCTTCTTCTCCGTGACGCTCGCCTCGATGGTCGTCACGACGACGTCCTCACCCACCCGCAGGTGCAGCGGGTCGAGACCGCCGACCCTGGCCAGCGCCTCGCGCATGGGGGGGTTGAAGTCGACGTTCGTCGTCCCGGTGTCCAGCGCCGGGCCGCCGAGGCCACCAGGGAGGACATCCAGCCGGGCATAGACGCCGCAGCAGGCCGAGAAGCTCTCGAATCGCAGCCGGTCGCCGTTGCTCGTCACGACCGGGTCGGCCGCGCGCAACACGGCGGCGAGCATGCCTGGAGGGACGTAGTAGCGGGTACGAGCGACCCTCGCGACCGCCAGCAGGGCGGTCGCGGTCTGCTCGGGGTTAACAAGGAACCCGTCAAAGAACCGCGGATGCTCCGCTAGCCCATGAGGGGTACGGCCGCCGCTCGTCGACAGCAACACGTCTGTAGTGCCGGCAACCGACGAGACCGTCGAGGGTCGCGCGTACCTATATGTCTGCTCGACTCCGGCCACCACAGGCGTGAGGGTACGGGCTGCCAAGCCGACGTGCCCGGTCGTGTGGCATCGTTTCGCCGTGCTCGAGCTACCGCGTTTCGATGTGCTGTCCAACGTTGACCATCGAGTGCTCCGTGGCCTGCTCGCCGAGTACGGAACGCCGTCGTGGAAGGCCAGCTACGAAGACGACTGGAGGCGGTACACCGCAACCTGGACCGCCGTGTACGAGGCGCTGCACGCGGCCGCGGCCGGAGGGTCGCCAGCGGAGCTGGCGACCAAGGCACCGACCTGGCTCGACGCCCTCGTGCGCGAACGCATCAGCCACGTGGGGAGGGTCCGGCAGTACGTCGATGTATTCAGCGGCGTTCGCCTGCTCGAACGGCTCGGTCTTGTCACGCTCGAGCCCGATGAGGCCTACGTTCTCGCCCTCGTCGGCGGATTCGGCGACCGGAACGGACACCCCAGCCGAGCCGAGCAACTGCGGGCCGATCCCGAGCTGCTGTCGCGGCTGTGGAGAGTCTTCGAAGTCGAGGGTGGCGGTGAGATCAGCCTCACCAACGTCGACAAGTTCAGCTCGATCTCCTGGCAGACCACCTTCGTCGAGCTCGTCGCGGACGGCACCCTTGACCGATCCAGGGTTCTCCTGAGTTGCCTCGACGCGCTGCAGCGTGACTTCAGTGCCTATCGAGCCGCTTGGTTCTCAGCGCTCTACGCCGCGCTCGAACCGACGCTCGCGGAGTCATCGGGCCACCAGACCCGATACCGCGCTCTGCTCCGGTCATCGGTCACGGCCACGGTCTCGATGGCGGCCCGTCGCCTGCGCGCCCTGAGTACGGCCGCGATGCTGGATGACGGTGAGCTCGCGGAGCTGCGCCCCGGCGTGCACGCGCGTACCAAGTCCGCCGCGCTCGACATGCTGCACATCGTCGACGACATCCGCGGTCGGCGACCCGACCTGCACTCGGTGCTCGCAGACGTCACCGGCAGCGCCCTCGAGCACCCCAATGCCGATGTACAGCGGGCCGCGGTGCGACTGCTGACCAAGTTGGGCGCCCGCGCTCTCGCCGAGCAGGCAGCCGCGGACCTGGCACCGTCAGTGCAGCGCGACCTCGGTCACCAGCGACCAGAGCCAACAAGCCAGTCCGTCGCCACCGCGGCTTTCGTACCTACGTCCGTCGCTCCGGTCGCCAAAGGTGATGTGCTCGCGCGCACCGCCGGGCTGCTCGAGGACTCTAGCGACCCGCTCGAGGTCGAGCTCGTGCTGGCCTCTCTCGCCGGTATCCGTGACCCGTCGGTACTGCGTCCGCTGGCCAAGCGAGCAGCTGCCCTGATCGACCGCGGCCAGCGGGAAGGAGTGGGTGCTGAGTGGCTCGGCGGCCACATTGCCCGCCTCATCCTGCTGGCCGACGGCCAACGACCGGCACCTCAGCCGGTGAGGTCGGCCCGCATGCGCTTCCTGGTCAGCCGTCTCGACCTCGTCGGCCAGATCCTCGCTGGCGCCCTCGCACCGAGAGTTCTCCTGGCGACCCCGACCAGCTCCGTGGGATGGCTCGACCCTGATGAACTCCTCCGGCGGCTGGCCGTCAGCCACGCAGAGCCGCAGACCGAAGACATGGTGGCCGCGTTGCTGCGGCTCGCGCCGGAGGGTCGTTCGGAGGCGCACACCCGGGTACGCCGCGACGACCACCTCGGTGCCGTCATACGTCATGCGCTGGGCGCTCCGCCGCCGGAACGTGCGCTGAGGATCTCCCACGGCCGCCGCGGGCTCGTCACCCAGTCGCTCTGGGTGGCGGCGTCGCGCGCTCGCGCCCCTCACGGTGTCGATTCGGCGCTCATGGCGGAGGGACTCGTGCTCGCCGGGCAGGGCAGGCCGGTTCATGCCGAGATGGCCGCGACCAGCGAGCCGTTCGTCTGGAACGACCGACGCGGATCGCACCGCGCACTCAGGTGGACCTTTTCGCTGCATGTCGCCGACTCGGCCCGCGAGGAGCACCCGCTCCAACCCACAGTGGCGGTGTCGAGCGCGCACGCACCGTGGACGTTCTACTACGAGGACCTGGAGGACTGGGCGGGCTGGCTGATGCTGACCTACCCGCACGATGCCGAGGCGGCGCTGACCGAGCTGTTCTGGCCGGTCGTGCGGGAAGCCCAGGGCGACGGCGTGGAGCACGACTCCGAACGCGTGCTCTCCGCCATCGCCGCACACCCCGGCCGCGTCGGGACGCTCGGGGCTCTCACGCTCGCGGCCGGCCTCGCCGCCGACCGGGCAGAGAACCGCGTCCTCGCCGTTGACGCAATTCTCATTCACGTGGCAGCTGGGCGGCTGAGTGCCGATGTCCTTGCGCAGGCGATGGCGTCGCTCGCCGGATTCTGTCAGGCCGGCCGATGGGCGGCCTCCCTCAGTCAACTTGCCGAGGCCAGCGGCGACAGCTTCGTCAACACCGTGCTCACGCTGCTGCTGCCGCGCCTCGCCCTCGAGTTGCGCGGGGTCCACGCCCTGCTCGAACTGTTGCTCGAGGACACGCTGCGCCGCGGGAGCCGACCCGATGGCGCTCTGCGTTCCTGGCTCGAGGGCTTTTCGGGCGGTAGTCGCGCCGCCCGCGCCGCCCGCCAGCTGTGTGCACTTTGAGCTGCACGGTGCCGCCCATGGTCAGGCGCCCGCAAGGGCAGAGGCGTTGTCCTTGAGGTAGGCGGCGAATGTGCGGGGCTGGTAGCCCATGATCTGCTCGACATCGGGGGTGACGAAGGCAGCGGCCTGCTTTGACCTGTCGGTAGAACTCTCTGCTACGGCCAGTTCGACGGAGTCGTCGCGCACCTGCGTCGCTACCACGGTGCGTGCGCGGGGAGCATGCCGGCCGGCGTTGATCAACGCTTCTGCGCCACGCGGTACAGCGCGAGGCCGACCACCGGGTCGACCTGGCCGTGGTCACCAACCATCCGCCGCTCAGACGAGTGTGGGCAGCTGATCGAGGCCCGGCACCGCCGCCAGTGCGCTCTCACCGTCGGCGCGCAGCAGTGCGACCGTGCTACGCAGGTCGGCCAGGCTGCGCCGCCCCACGTCTTCGGCCGAGCACAGGGCCCGCTCGGCCTCGTCGACATCGCGGCGCAGCACATGCCGCGCGCTGGTTACTTGCAGCAGCACTGCGGCGAGCCCGTGACCGACCAGATCGTGCACGTCTCGGGCGATGCGGCGTCGCTCCTCGGACACCATGCGAGCCATGAGTTGCCGCCGGGCGTCTTCGAGTTGAGCCGTCAACTCCTTCTGCCGACGGAATAGCCAGCTCATCAGGCCGGGAAACGCGATGCCGATCATCCAGATACCCGCGTCGATGTCGCCGGGCTGGAGGAACTCGACCAGCAGCGGAGTCATCAGCGCGGCGAGCGAGACGACGACCACCACCACCACTCGGGAGCGCTCCCACCCGGCCACCACGATGGCCAGCAGTGATATCAGGAACAGCGCGCCATCGAGGCCGCCGGAGAGCTTCGCGAGCACCACGAGCCCGATCACCCCGGCAGCGAGCACGAGTGTGGGCGTCGGCGGCCACCGCGCCCACACCCCGAAGAGGCCGGCCGCCACGGCCAGCAGCGCTATCGGGACGGGTCCGGCGGGATCGGTCACCGCGGCAAAGACGACCGCGCCGATCGCCATGAACGGCAGGCACCCGCCGAGAATGTCGCGCCGAGGTGAGTGCAGCGCTGTGCCCTCGGCATCTCGGCAGCCACAACGGCCAGGGTAGTTGACCTCCCCGCTGCCTGGATCCTCCGGAAGTCGAAGATGCGACCTCCATCCGCTGGACAGTGCGCCTCACCGGGGCGCCCTGATCCTGCGGCTGCTGGGCTTCCACCACGTGCGCCATGTCGCACGCCCTTCATGACACGTGAGGTTGCGACGCGCACGCCCGAATCCGCGGCCTGTCCGTGCGGCGCAGCGGCTCAGAGGGCCAGCACGACTCGAAGGGCATCCTCGATCTCGGCAACAGTCGTCCGCGCCAGAACGCCCACTTGACGCTTGAGCCTGTGCTTTCGTACTGGCATGACTTCGTCGCACATTGCCCAGCCGCTGAACGGGAGGTCGCCGGGTAGGGACACGACGGTCGGCAGATGAGTTTTCGGCCGGACTGCAGTCAGTCGCACGACATGCACCCATTGGTACCCGCTGGCGTTTCTGCCGTTGCTCGACACAATGACGTGAAACTTCTCGGCACCGCTCGGTAGACCTAGCTCCACGGCCCAGACATGCCCTCTGATGATGCGCGCGCCCGTTGCGACGCTCACCTGCGGGCGCCGTCGACCCAATCGGGATAGTCGGCTTCAAGCGACGCCATCGCCGCTTCACGGTCGGGATCGGCGGGCGCATCGAGGGCCGCGTTGTACATCAGCCTGAGCTTCTCCTCTTCGACCGCCCTTCTTGCAAACTCGGCGAGCGCGACAAGCACCTGACTCTCGGTGTGCAGGCTGCCCACCTCTACGTCCAGTACGGTCACGAGGGCGCGGTGCTCCATGGAGTGGATGTCGGCATACGCGGCGACCCAGCCGGCAGGCTGAGGAAAGTTGACGGTCTTACGATCCATGCCATCCAGTTTGCCGCACGATAGCGCAGCACACAACTGCCGCAGTTTGGCGGGCGCCGCGCCGAGATGGCCGCGTATCAGCAGCATCTCGACCAGGTCCGTGCGGCGGTGCGCCCGAACGGCTTGTCGAGTGGCAACCGGCTGACGGCTGGGTGCCGCTCTGCCGTGCACTCGGTCGACCCGTTCCCGAGATTCCGTTTCCGCATACCAACACGACCGCGGAATACCGCGCCCTGACCGGGCTTACCGACGACGACGCGCCGACCCCGGACGCCGACGAAGGTCTGTGAAGGACATGCCGCTCAGGGAACACGTTCCGTTGCCTCGCGCTGGATTCAGAAGCCGGTGAGGGCGAGGCCGATCCCGCCCGGCACAGTGACAAGAAGACCGTGCGGAACATTGGTGATGACGAGCAACGTGCCCGGCACCGCCAAGATTCACCCGCCACGAGACACCACGGTGACCAGCGTGGCCGTACGCCGTCGCGGAAGAGCCCCATGCCATACCCGACGACGACCGCCGCCAACGCCAGGGCCTGTCCCAGGGCGGACCCCCGGTCCGGTCGCGTGCCGTCAGCCTGTCACCCGCCGAGCCACGGAACCGACGCGCGTCATGGAAAACGGGCGGCATAGCGCACGCCTGCCATGACACGTTC
>Ga0136617_10004642_pt1 | contig 12306 bp, 13 predicted proteins | sample AntDrymUQ3222106_2_FD_129672 | JGI IMG/M metagenome (GOLD analysis project Ga0136617, IMG submission 129672) | Polar desert sand microbial communities from Dry Valleys, Antarctica - metaG UQ322 (21.06) | ecosystem: Environmental > Terrestrial > Soil > Desert | place: Antarctica: Dry Valley...
AGTGCCGTTCGTTCAGGTTGTGGGAGACGACGCTCAGCGGCCGGCGACCGCCCGGTAGACCTCGGCCGTCTGCTCCGCGGCGATTCGCCAGGAGAACTCCTCGTGCGCCCGCACCCGCCCGGCGGCGCCCATCGCAGCGGCGCGGTCGGGGTCGGCGAGCACCTCGTTGACCCGGGCCGCCAACCCCGCCCGGAACGCGGCCGGGTCTCGCTCGTCGAAGTGCACCAGCAGCCCGGTCTGGCCGTCGAGGACGACCTCGGGGATACCGCCGACGTCCGAGGCCACCACCGCCGTCCCGCACGCCATCGCCTCGAGGTTGACGATGCCCAGCGGCTCGTACACCGACGGGCAGACGAACACCGTCGCCGCGGACAGTAGCTGGCGGACCTCGTCGGGCTCGAGCATCCGCTGTATCCACACCACGCCGGGCCGGCCCGCCGCCAGCCGCGCCACGTCGCCCGCGGTCTTCGTGGACAGTTCCGCGGTGTCGGCCTCACCCATGGCCAGCACGATCTGCGCGTCCGGCGCGAAGTCGTGCGCCGCGGCGATCAGGTGGTCGACGCCCTTCTGCCGGGTCATCCGTCCGATGAAGGCGACGATCGGGCGGTGCGGGTCGACGCCGACAGCGCGTAGCGTGTCGCGGCCGGCGTCGGGGTGGAAGGTGTTGGTGTCGATGCCGTTGTGCACGACGTGCACCCGCGTCGGGTCCAGCGACGGGTAGCAGTCCAGCACGTCGGTGCGCATCCCCTCGCTCACCGCGATCACTGCGTCGGCGTGGTCGTACGCGGTGCGCTCCACCCAGGAGGAGAGCCGGTAGCCGCCGCCGAGCTGCTCGGCCTTCCACGGCCGCCGGGGTTCCAGCGAGTGCGCGGTCAACACGTGCGGCACGTCGTAGAGCACCTTGGCCAGATGGCCGGCCATGTTGGCGTACCAGGTGTGGCTGTGCACCAGGTCGACGTCGGCCAGCCCGGCCACCATCGAGAGGTCGACGCCGAGCGTGCGCAGCGCGGGGTTGGCGCCGGCGAGGCCTTCCGGGACGGTGTGCGCGTACGCCCCGCTGCCGTTGTCACGGGCCGCGCCGAAGCAGTGCACGTCGATGTCGACCAGCTCGCGCAGCACCGGCACCAGGTGGCCGACGTGCACACCGGCACCGCCGTACACCTCCGGTGGGTACTCGCGTGTCAGCAGGCCGATCCGCACCGTGCAGACGCTAGGGCGTCGCCGGTGGATCTTTCGCGTGAGGTCCGGCACGCAGACGGCTGAGGTGGGGCTCCTCACCTGGCTCGACGTCCATGGCCGCACTATGGTCGGCCACGTGACCGGACTGCCGGCCAACGTCCTGGGCATCGTCCTCGCCGGCGGCGAAGGCAAACGCCTGTGGCCGCTGACGGCGGACCGTGCCAAGCCGGCCGTGCCCTTCGGCGGCAACTACCGGCTCATCGACTTCGTGCTGTCGAACCTGGTCAACGCCGGTCTGAACCGGATCTGCGTGCTGACCCAGTACAAGTCGCACTCGCTGGACCGCCACATCTCCACCACCTGGCACCTGTCCAGCGTGCTCGGCCAGTACATCACCACGGTGCCGGCGCAGCAGCGGCTCGGCAGGCGCTGGTACACCGGCAGCGCGGACGCCATCTTCCAGAGCCTCAACCTCGTCTTCGACGAGCGTCCGGACTACATCGCGGTCTTCGGCGCCGACCACGTCTACCGGATGGACCCGGCGCAGATGATCGCCGGGCACATCACCAGTGGTGCCGGTGTGACCGTGGCCGGCATCCGGGTGCCGCGGGCGGAGGCGAAGGGCTTCGGCGTGATCAGCGCCGACGCCAGCGGCAAGATCACCGACTTCCTCGAGAAGCCGTCCGAGCCGCCGGGAACCCCGGACGACCCGGAGGCGAGCTTCGCCTCGATGGGCAACTACCTGTTCTCCACCGACGCGCTGCTGCAGGCGCTGCGGGCCGACGCGCAGGACGACGACTCCGACCACGACATGGGCGGCGACATCATTCCGCGCATGGTCGACGAGGACGAGGCGGCTGTGTACGACTTTGCCGACAACGTGGTGTCCGGCGCGACCGACCGGGACGCCGGCTACTGGCGCGACGTCGGAACCCTCGACGCCTACTACGAGGCGCACACCGACCTGGTCTCCGTGCACCCGATCTTCAACCTCTACAACGGCAAGTGGCCGATCCGGACCGCAACCGCGCCGCTGCCGCCCGCCAAGTTCGTGGAGCGGGGTACCGCGCTGGACTCGATCGTCGGCGCCGGCACGATCATCTCCAGCGCCGTGGTGCAACGGTCGGTGATCAGCTCGGACGTCACGATCGAGGCCGGCGCCGACGTCACCGACTCGGTGATCATGCCCGGAACCAGGATCGGCAAGGGCGCCGTGGTGCGCGGCGCGATCCTGGACAAGAACGTCCAGGTGCCACCCGGTTGCCAGATCGGCGTCGACCGGGCACTGGACCGCGCCCGCTACACGGTCAGCCCCGGCGGGGTGGTCGTGCTCGGCAAGGGCGCAATGGCCCTCTGACAGGGGCTGCCTCTATGCGCGCTTGACCACGGCGAGCAGCCCGTCGCCCAGCGGGAGCAGCACCGGAACCAGCCGGTCGTCCTCGCGGCCCTGCCGAGCCACCTCGCGCAGCGCCTTTGTGTCGGCGTCCTGCTGTGACGCGTCGGCCACCCGGCCACCCCACAGCACGTTGTCCAGCGCCACCACGCCACCGGGCCGCAGCAGCCGGATCGCCTCGTCGAGGTACCGCGGGTACTCGGCCTTGACCGCGTCGACGAACACCAGGTCGTATGCGCCGTCCGCGAGCCGGGGCAGCACCTCCAGCGCCATCCCGTTGATCAGCCGCAGCTGGGCGGCGGCGAAGCCGGCGTCGGTGAACGCCTCACGCGCCGCCCGCTGGTGCTCCGGCTCGACGTCGATCGAGGTGAGGATCCCGTCCGGCGCCATCCCCCGCAGCAGCCACAGCCCGCTGACCCCGGTGCCGGTGCCGATCTCCACGACCGAGCGCGCGCCGAGCAGCGCGGCCAGGAACCGCAGCGCCGCCCCGCCACCGGACCCGATGGGTACGCAGCCCAGCTCGGCTGCCTTGGCGCGGGCGCTGAGCAGCACGTCGTCCTCGGCGAGGAACTCCTCGACGTAGGAGTGGGTGGTGCTCATGCCGGGAGGTTACCCGGGCTGATTGTCGCGGCCGGTCACAAACGCGCCTCAGGGAACTCTCAGCGGTAGCTCACGCCCCACTTACCCGAATCGGGCACTGTTGTAGAACACGTCGCGGGAACACCGCGACGGCCCGCAACGTTTGGTCGACAACGACCGCCGCAGGAGGTGCGCTCCCGTCATGGCCGTCCGCTCGCCTGACCCCGAGCCGGCTGGCGCGCTTGCCGCGCTGCCGGAGACCTCGGCGTCCACGGCCGGCTGGACACCTCCCAGTTGGGACGAGGTGGTGCGCGAGCACGCGGACCGCGTCTACCGCCTCGCCTACCGGCTCTCCGGCAACCCGCACGACGCCGAGGACCTCACCCAGGAGACGTTCATCCGGGTCTTCCGCTCGCTGGCGTCCTACCAGCCCGGGACGTTCGAGGGTTGGCTGCACCGCATCACCACCAACCTGTTCCTGGACATGGTCCGCCGGCGCGGCCGGCTGCGGATGGACGGCCTGCCCGAGGACACCGAACGGCTGCCCGGCGGGGGTCCCGAGCCCGAGCGGGTCTACGACGACACGCACCTCGACCCGTACCTGCAACGCAGCCTCGACGAGCTGGCGCCGGAGTTCCGAGCCGCCGTCGTGCTGTGCGACGTGGAAGGCCTGTCGTATGAGGAGATCGGCGCCACTCTCGGGGTTAAGCTCGGGACTGTGCGCAGCCGAATCCACCGTGGGCGAGCCGCGCTTCGGGCGTCTCTGGAACGCTCCCGCGCCGAGCTCGCCCTGTCCGGCGGCGGCCTCCCGCGGCCGCGGGAGGCCACGGCATGATCGGCGGCTGGTCCAGCGTCTGGCCGGGGCCCCCGTCGGGGTCCCAGTTCGGCGCACCGCACTACTGGGGTGAGGCCCACCTCGCCCTGGACGCCGTCGTCGCCTACGTCGACGACGAGCTGTCCGCGGCCGCCCGGTCCAGGGCGCAGGACCACCTCAGCCGGTGCCGCGACTGCGGCGCGGAGGTGGTGGCCCAGTACCAGGCCCGTACCGCCCTGCGTGGCGCCGCGACGCCATCGCCGTCGTCGTCGTTGCTGCACACCTTGCGCTCGATCCCGCAGGACGCCGAGCTGCCGGAGCAACCAGCCGGCCTCGCGATCGGCGCCGACGGCCAGTTCGTCACCCTGCTCCGCGAGCAACCCGCACCCCTGAACCCGCCGATGTCCACACAGCTTGCGGCGCCGGTGGCGGCACCGCCCGCCGGGTGGCGCTCGGCCACCAGCCGGCGGGTCCGGCTCGGGGCAGGCGTCATGGTCTCCGGTCTTGCGCTCGGCGCGTTGGTGGTCGGCGCGACGCCCAGTCCGGGCGGCTCCGCCGGCACCGGCACCGGCTCGCCTGGCGCGGTCCGCTCGGCGTTCGACGCCCAGCTGCAGCTCGGCGGCGTGCACGGCTCGCGTGTCACCCCGACCGCGACACCGGCGTCCACGCTCGCACCGGCGCGACGCTGACCGCCCGACCATGAGCCAGACGCCCCCACGGCTCGGGCCTCGCCCATTGAGCCGTCCCGAGGTCGACGAGCAGGAAGGTGCCGTCTTCGGGCGCCCGGACGGTGTGCGCGGGGCGTTCGACGCCACCGCCGAGAAGGCCGGCCCCACGGGCAGCTTCGGTATCACCACCGTCCCACCACCCGCCGCGCTGGCCGGCGCCTTCGGCCGGCCCGAGACCGAGCAGGGCGACCTCCAGCGGCCCCCCGGAGACGGCGAGAAGGGCGACCCGGAACCCGACCCGTTCTGGGACCCGGCCGCCTCGACCGACCCGTGGCGCAACCCGTCGACGGCCCCGCACCTCGGACCGCCGCCCGCGCCCGCCCTGAACGGCTCTGCGATCGCACCCGGCGAGGGCGCGCGGCTCTCGGTCCGGGAGGTGCTCTTCGGCCGCAGGGTGACGCCGAACGCCTTGCTGCTGCTCGCGGCGATCGCACTGGTCATCGGCGCCATCGGCGGACTCGTCGGGCGGCTGACCGCCAGCGGCGCCGGCTCGCTGAGCGACCCGCTGGCCACCATCGCGCCGGTCACCGAGGCCAAGGAGCGCCCGCCGGGATCGGTGGCCGACATCGCCGCCCGGGTGGTGCCCGCGGTGGTGTCCATCGAGATCAGGGTGGGCAACCAGGGCGGCACCGGCTCCGGCGTCGTGATCGACGGCGACGGTCATGTGCTGACCAACAACCACGTGGTGGCGATGGCGGCGGAGAACAAGGGCGCCGAGCTCAAGGCGATCTTCCACGACGGCACCCGGGCCACCGCCGCGATCGTCGGCCGCGACCCGAAGACCGACCTCGCCGTGCTCAAGGTCTCGCTGGCCAACCCGGTCGTGGCCCAGCTCGGCTCCAGCGGCACCCTCGCGGTCGGCGACGGCGTGATCGCGGTCGGCTCGCCGCTCGGCCTGGTCGGCACCGTCACCGACGGGATCGTCAGCGCGATCAACCGGCCGGTGCGCCTGGACGGCGGGGGCAACGACGCCAGCGCGGTGATCGACGCGATCCAGACCGACGCGGCGATCAACCCGGGCAACTCCGGCGGGCCGCTGGTCGACTCCACCGGTGCGGTCGTGGGGATCAACACGGCGATCCGCACCTTCGGCCAGGGCGAAGGTGGGTCGATCGGCCTCGGCTTTGCCATCCCGATCGACGACGCACGCCGGATCGCCGAGGAGCTGATCCGAACCGGTGCGGTCAAGCATGCGGATATTGCCGTGAACGCCCGCGCGGTCACCGACGGCACCACCGACGGCGCCCAAGTGCAGAACGTGCGCGCCGGGGGACCGGCAGCGGCCGCGGGTGTCCTCGACGGGGACGTGCTCGTCAAGTTCGGCGACCGGCGGATCGGCAGCGCGGACGAGCTGATCGTCGCGGTCCGCGAACGCAAGGTCGGCGAGGCGGTGAGCGTGCAGCTCGTGCGCGACGGGCGACCGCTGGTCGTCACGATCACCCTCGGTTCCGACTAGGAAACTAGGCTGGCTACATGTTCGACAGCATCGGGTGGGGCGAGATCCTGGTGCTGGTCGTGGCCGGGTTGTTCATCCTCGGCCCGGAGCGGCTGCCGTCGGCGGCGGCGTGGCTCGGCAAGACCGTGCGCCAGCTCAGGGGTTACGCCTCCGGTGCCCGTGACCAGCTGCGCAGCGAGCTGGGCCCCGAGTTCGACCAGTTCCGCGAGCCGCTCAACGAGCTCCGCGGGCTGCGTGGGATGGACCCGCGGCGCGCGGTGACCCGCTCGCTGTTCGACGACGACCCCGCTCCGATCAAGCCCAACGACTTCCCCGCCGGCTCCACGGCGGGGTCCACGGTGGCATCCAACGGGGGATTCAACGGTGGCACCCCGGCGCAGCATCCGGCCGTCGAGCCGGCGCGCGAGCTCGCGCCGGGTGAGCGCCCGCCGGTCGACCCCGACGCCACCTGAGGCGGGGGCCGCTAGCGGCCCGTCGGCGTGATCGACAGCGACATGCCGGCAAGTCCGCGGGCCCGCACCGCGAGCTTCTCCGCGACACCGCTCAGCGCCCGCGCGGCCGCCGTCTCCGGCGCGGACAGCACCAGCGGCGTTCCCTCGTCGCCGGACTCGCGCAGCCGGGGGTCCAGCGGCACCTGACCCAGCAGCGGCACGTCGGCCCCGAGCATCGTCGACAACGACCCGGCGACCGCCTTGCCGCCCCCGGAGCCGAAGACCTCCATCCGCTGCCCGTCGGGCAGCTCCAGCCACGACATGTTCTCCACCACGCCGACCAGCCGTTGCCTGGTCTGCAGGGCGATCGAGCCGGCGCGCTCGGCGACCTCGGCGGCGGCCAGCTGCGGGGTGGTCACGACGAGGATCTCGGCGGTCGGCACCAGCTGGGCGCAGGAGATCGCCACGTCGCCGGTGCCGGGCGGCAGGTCCATCAGCAGGACGTCCAGGTCACCCCAGAACACGTCGGCGAGGAACTGGTGCAGCGCCTTGTGCAGCATCGGCCCGCGCCACACCACGGCGCTGTTGCCCGAGGTGAACATGCCGATCGAGATCACCTTCAGCCCGTGCGCCTGCGGCGGCATGATCATGTTCTCGACCTTGGTGGGCAGGCTGGTCACGCCGAGCATCCGGGGCACCGAGTGCCCGTAGATGTCGGCGTCCACCACCCCGACCGACAGCCCGCGCGCGGCCATCGCGGCGGCGAGGTTGACCGTCACCGATGACTTGCCGACGCCGCCCTTGCCGGAGGCGACGCAGTACACCCTGGTCAGCGAGCCGGGCTCGGCGAACGGGATGACCGCGTCGTTGCCGGGACCGCGCAGCTGCTTGCGCAGGGCCGTGAGCTTCTCGGCGCTCATCACGTCCAGCTCGACGCGCACGGCGTGCACGTCAGGCACCGCCGACGCGGCCGCGGTGACTCGCTGGGTGATCGTCTCGCGCATCGGGCAGCCGGCGACGGTCAGCCAGATGGCGACGTCGGCCGTGCCGTCGGCGGTCATGGAGATGCCCTTGACCATGCCGAGCTCGGTGATGGGTCGCCGGATCTCGGGATCCTCGACCCCGGCGAGGGCCGCCCGGATCGCCTCGACTGTGTGGTCCTGAGCGGAGGTGGTCATCGTCCGCCATGCTACGTGCCGGATGAGCCCCGCCTCCGTGCCTGCCGCCCGCGCTCGGGCTCGGCCCGCTCGGGGTGCAACTCGCTGCGCAGGCGTTCGACCACCCGGTCCAGCTCGGTACGCAGGAAGTCGCGGGTCACCACCTCGCCGACGGCCAGCCGCAGCGCGGCCAGCTCCCGCGCCAGGTACTCGGTGTCGGCCTTCGTCTGGGCGGCGCGGGCCCGGTCCTCCTCCAGCGCGATGCGGTCCCGGTCGTCCTGCCGGTTCTGGGCCAGCAGGATCAGCGGCGCGGCGTACGCGGCCTGGGTGGAGAACGCGAGGTTCAACAGGATGAACGGGTACGGGTCCCAGCGCAGGCTCACCGCGAAGATGTTGAGGATGATCCACACGATGACCAGCACGGTTTGGATCGCCAGGTAACGCCCGGTCCCCAGGAACCGGGCAACGCGCTCGGTCAGCGAGGCGAAAGCCTCGCGGTCGAAGCCGAGTCGCAGTGACCGGGCGACCCGTGGCTGGTCCAGCCGCCGGCTCGAGTGCAGCTCAGGCACGGCGCGCTCCTTCGTTGATTGCGACGTCCGCGGCACCGTCGGGCTCGCCGAGCCGGTCGCGCCAACCCCGCGGCAGCAGGTGGTCGAGCAGGTCGTCGACGGTGACCGCGCCGAGCAGGTGGTCCTCGTCGTCCACCACCGGCCCGCTGACGAGGTTGTACGCCGCGAAGTAGCGGGTGACCTCGCCGAGCGACGCGTCGGGCGCCAGCCGGGGGAGGTCGGCGTCCAGCGCGCCGGCGACCAGGCTGGACGGCGCCTCGCGCAACAGCCGCTGGAAGTGCGCCGAGCCGAGGTAGCGGCCGGTGGGGGTTGCGGTCGGCGGCCGGCAGACGAACACGACGCTGGCCAGCGCGGGGGTGAGGTCGGGGTTGCGGATGCGGGCCAGCGCCTCGGCCACCGTGGCGTCCGGACGCAGCACCACCGGCTCGGGGGTCATCAGGCCGCCGGCGCTCTCCGGCGCGTAGGTCAGCAGCCGGCGGACCGGCGCGGACTCCTCGGGTTCCATCAGCTCCAGCAGCCGGGCCGACTCGGCGGCCGGCAGCTCGGCGAGCAGGTCGGCGGCGTCGTCGGGGTCCATCGCCTCCAGCACGGCCGCCTGCCGCCCGTTGCCCAGCTGCGCCAGCAGCTCACGCTGGTCGGACTCGGACAACTCCTGGAACACGTCGGCCAGCCGCTCGTCGTCGAGGTTCTCGGCGACCTCGTGCCGACGCTTCTCCGGCAGCTCGCGCAGCGCGGCGGCTACGTCGGCCGCGCGCATCGTGTCGAATACGGCGAGCAGCCCGTCGGTGCCCTGGTGGTCGGAAAGCCGCAGCCCGGACACCGCCGACCACGGCAGCACGCTCACCTCGCCGCCCCGGCGGCCGAGCCGCCCCCGCCGCCGGCGCAGGGCGACTTTGCTGATCACCCAGTCACGCGACCGCGTCGGCTCGATGCCCGCGTCCACCACCACGACGGTGTCGGTCTCGCTGTCGCCGATGCGCACCCGCGCATCCAGCAGCTCGCCGATCACCAACCGCTCGTTGGGCCGCTGCTCGAACCGTCGGAGGTTGATCATCCCGGTGGCCAGCGTGACGGCTGCCGGGTCGACGTCGGTGACCTGCAGCATCGGCACGAAGATGCGCCGCCGGGTGGCCAGGTCGACTACGAGACCGAGCACCCGCGGGGGGCGGTCGTCGGCCCGGAGCGCGGTGACGACATCGCGGACCTTGCCGATCCGCTCGCCGTCCGGGCCGAAGACGGCGAGCCCCGCCATCTGCGCCACAAACACCCTGGTCGTGCCCACGATGATCAGGCTAGCGTCGCGCGGTGCTGAACTACGACGTCGTGGACGTGTTCGCCGACCGGGCGTTTGCCGGGAACCCACTTGCCGTGGTGCACGGTGCCGGCGATCTAGACGCCGCGGCGATGCAGACGATCGCCCGCGAGTTCAACCTGTCGGAGACGGCGTTCCCGCTGCCGCCCAGTTCGGGGCGGGCCGACTACCGGGTGCGTTTCTTCACGCCGCTCACCGAGCTGCCCTTCGCCGGGCACCCGAGCATCGGCACCGCGTGGGTGCTCGCGCGCGACGGCGTGATCGCCAGCGGCGAGGTCGTGCAGGAGTGCGCCGCCGGGCTGATGCCGGTGGTGGTGGACGCGGCCGGGGCGGTGGTGACGGGTGGGACGCCGCGGGTCGGCGCGCTGCTCGACGGTGCCGAGCTGGCGGCGGCCGTGGGCCTCGACCCGGTCGACGTCGACCCCTCGGCGCCGGCTGGCATCGCGGAGGCCGGCCTCCCGTTCGCCTACCTTCCGGTACGCCCCGACGCCGTCAGCCGGGCGGCCGTGGCCGCCCGCGCCGCTCTGCGCACTCCCACGCACCACTTCACGGGAGTCGTGGTGCTGCACCACGACGCGCAGGCGCGCACCGCGCACGTGCGCATCTTCGGACCGGGCATCGACGTCGACGAGGACCCGGCGACCGGCTCCGCCGCGGTTGGGCTCGGCGTCTGGCTGGTGGACCGCGGGCAGCTGCCCGCCGACGGCCGCTCGGAGCTCACGATCAGCCAGGGTGCGGAGATCGGCCGCCCGTCCCGGCTTGAGCTGACGGTCGAAGCGTCCGCCGGCGCAGCGATACGGACGTCGGTCGGTGGCCGCGTCGTCCCCATCGCCCACGGCCAGATCACCCCGCCGCCGTGAGAGGGACGCTGGTGCTGTGGGGGCGGTCCCCCTGGACAGCACCCACGTCCCTCTCACGGACGTGCGAGGGCAAGGGCCCGGCGGATCTGGTCCGCGGTGGCGTCCGGCCGCCGGTAGACGTCCGCGGCGATGAACCGGTAGATCCGCCAACCCAGGTCGGTCAGCCTGGTGTAGCGGCGCGCATCACGGATCGTCCCGTCACGCGTCCAGTGATCCTCTCCCTCGTACTCGATGCCGATCCGCGCCGCCGGGTAGGCGAGGTCGAGCACGGCCACGGTCCGCGCACGTTCGTCCGGCACCGGATGCTGGACGGTCGGCCGCGGCAGTCCGCGCAGCACGAGAACCATCCGCAGCCGCGTTTCCATCGGTGACTCCGCCATCGGCTCGGCCAGCTCGACGGCCTGCGCCAGACGTCCGTGGCCCCTGGCGCGCGGGTGGCGGTCGCGCACGTCCAGTACCGCGCTCGGACGAAACCCGAACCGGCCGGCCAGCGCGTCGACGGCCACCACGCCTTCGACCAGATCGCGCCACCGGACCAGGTCGTACGCCGTGCGCACCGGAGTGGTTACGGCGACGCCGGTCGGCATCTGCCGTACGTCCTCCGGTCCCAGTCGATCGCTGTGGACGATCACACCGGGATGCTTGCGGACGTGCTCCCCGCACACGATGACCTCGGCGGGCGTCTCGGCGGGGGCGCACGCTGCCTGGAGCAGCTCAGCTGCGGAGTAGCCGGCGAGCACACCTCGGCCGCCGAACAGCAGGTAAGCGGCATGCGAGCGCAGCCCCAAGTCGAGGCCCAGCGCGGACGGCACGTACACGTCGGGAAACACGCGCCGAAACCGCGAGCCGCGCAGCTGTGCCTTGGTCAACACGCCGGCGCGGACCGCGTCCGAGCCGCGAAACGCCGCGTCCAGCACCCTGCCAGGGTCGCCGATCGCCGCCGTCGCCGTGGCGCTTTCGTCGAAAGGGACACCAGGGCTGTCGCGCCGCCCTCCGAACAGCACCCTTGTCCCGTTCGTGCCGCGGGCGCCGGGCGGGCGGCGGTCAGTAGGGGGTGGGGATCCAGTGCAGCGCGTCGATCGGGGGTCGGCGGTAGCCGTTGTCGTCCTGGCGTTTCGGCAGCTCGAGCGCCTCGTGGTGCACGGCTTCGTAGGGCACGAGCGAGAGCAGGTGCGAGATGCAGTTCAGCCGCGCTCGGCGCTTGTCGTCGGCGTCGACCTCCCACCACGGCGAGTCCGGGGTGGAGGTGTGCTCGATCATGATGTCCTTGGCCCGGGAGTAGTCGACCCAGTGCCGGCGGGACTCCAGGTCCATCGGCGAGAGCTTCCAGCGCCGCGCCGGGTCGTTCAGCCGCGACTGGAACCGCTTCTCCTGCTCCTCGTCGCTGACCGAGAACCAGTACTTGACCAGTTGGATGCCCGAACGGATCAGCATCCGTTCGAAATCGGGCGCGGTGCGCAGGAACTCCCAGTACTCGGCGTCGGTGCAGAACCCCATCACCCGCTCGACGCCGGCCCGGTTGTACCAGGACCGGTCGAAGACAACCATCTCGCCGCCCGCGGGGAGGTGGTCGACATAGCGCTGGAAGTACCACTGGGTGCGCTCACGCTCGGTCGGCGCCGGCAGCGCGACGACCTTGCAGAACCGCGGGTTGAGCGGGTCGACGATCCGTTTGATCGTCCCACCCTTCCCGGCGGCGTCGCGGCCCTCGAAGATCACGACCAGCCGGTGCCCGCTCTTGCGGATCCAGTCGAGCATGTGCACCAGCTCGATCTGGAGCTTCTCCAGCTCGCTGGCCTCGTCCTTGCGGCGCATCGGCTCACGCTAG
>Ga0136617_10004643_pt1 | contig 12303 bp, 11 predicted proteins | sample AntDrymUQ3222106_2_FD_129672 | JGI IMG/M metagenome (GOLD analysis project Ga0136617, IMG submission 129672) | Polar desert sand microbial communities from Dry Valleys, Antarctica - metaG UQ322 (21.06) | ecosystem: Environmental > Terrestrial > Soil > Desert | place: Antarctica: Dry Valley...
ATGGCCGTGCGTCACCGGGTCGAAGGACCCGGGGCAGACCGCGGTGTGCACGGGTTGCTCCCCTCCCCGGCGTGCGCCTCACGACCGGCCGTACGAGCGCGGCGACCGTACCAAAGCGTCGTGTCGCCGTAGCGGCGCGCACCGAGATCCTCGACCCCGGCCGGGAAGCGCCAGCCACCGGAGCGCCCGGAGCGCTCGACCACGAGCAGCGCGTCGGCGGTGCACCACCCCCGGTCCAGGGCCCGGCCCACAGCTTCCTCGACGTCGTCGGTGGCGCTGTCGTACGGCGGGTCGGCGAAGACGAAGTCTGCCGGCGCCCCCGGTTCGCGGGAAAGGACCCTGTCGACGGTTCCGACCACCACCTCGACCCGGTCAGCGAGGCCGAGCAGGTCGGCGTTGCTGCGCACCAGCGCCGCCGTGCGGCGGTCTGCCTCGATCAGCACCGCGTGCGCGGCCCCCCGGGAGAGCGCCTCGAGCCCGACCGCGCCGGAGCCGGCGTACAGGTCGAGCACGCGGGCGCCGACGAGGCCGCCCAGCAGCGATTCGACCCGGGCGAACAGAGCCTCCCGCACCCGGTCGCTCGTCGGGCGGGTGCCCGCGCCCGGCGGCGTCTCGATCCGCCGGCCGCCGACCGAGCCGGCCACGATCCTGGTCACCTGTGCCCTCCGCCCAGTCCGCCCAGCCCGGTCCGACCGGGTCCCTTCAGGTCTTGTCGATGAACGCGCCGGCGGCGGTCTGCTCGAGGGCCGCGACCCGACGGGCCAGCGCCGGGTGCCGGTCGAGAGCCGGGTCCGCAGCGACCAGCTCAGCGGCGTCGGCGCGGGCGTCGACGATCACGTCCTCGTGTCGAACCACCGACAGCAGCCGCAGGCTGGAGCGGCTGCCTGACTGCAGGGCGCCGAGAACGTCGCCCTCGCGGCGCAGCGCGACATCGAGCCGCGAGACCTCGAAGCCGTCGGTGGTGGCCGCCACCTGGTCGAGCCGCTCCCGCGCGGGACTGCCAGGCGGCGCCTCGGTGACCAGCAGGCACAGTCCCGCTTCGGCGCCCCGACCCACCCGGCCGCGCAGCTGGTGCAGCTGCGACAGCCCGTAGCGGTCAGCGTCCATGACCACCATGACGGTCGCGTTCGGGACGTCCACCCCCACCTCGACCACAGTGGTGGCGACGAGCACGTCGACCTCACCGGCAGCGAACCGGTCCATCACCCGGTCCTTGTCGTCCGGCGCCAGCCGTCCGTGCAGCACCCCTACCCGAACGCCCGCCAACGGCCCGCCGGCCAGCTCTTCGGCGGTGGCCAGCACGCCGTGCCCCGGCGACTGCTCCTCTGGCCCGTCCCCGGCCTGCTGATCGGTCTGTGACCCGTCGCCGATCCGGGGACACACCACGTACGCCTGCCGCCCCGCCGCGACCTCCTCGCGGACCCGCTGCCAACCGCGTTCCAGCCAGGTGGGTCGCTCGGCGGCCGGTACGACACTGGTCTGGACCGGTCGACGTCCGGCGGGCAGCTCGGCCAGGACGGACACGTCGAGGTCGCCGAACACCGTCATGGCGACCGTGCGCGGGATCGGGGTGGCCGTCATGACCAGCACATGCGGACGGGCGACGCTGCCCCGGTCGGTCAGGGCAGCTCGCTGCTCGACACCGAAGCGGTGCTGCTCGTCGACGACCACCAGCCCGAGGTCGGCGAACTGCACGCTCTCCTCCAGCAGGGCGTGGGTACCGACCACGATGCCGGCGGTGCCCGACGCCGCTGCCAGCAGCGCCTGTCGCCGTGCGGCGACGCCGAGGGAACCGGTGAGCAGCCCGACCGCGGTGGCCCCCTCGGCGCCGCCGAGCATGCCGCCGAGGGCGAGGTCGCCGAGCATGCTGGTGACCGCACGGTGGTGCTGCTGGGCGAGGACCTCGGTGGGGGCCAGCAGCGCAGCCTGCCCGCCGGCATCGATCACCTGGAGCATGGCGCGCAGCGCGACCACGGTCTTGCCCGACCCCACCTCGCCCTGCAGCAGCCGGTGCATCGGATGGTTGCGAGCCAGGTCGGCGGCAACCTGCGAACCGACGCGGCCCTGCCCGTCAGTCAGCGTGAACGGCAACCGCTGGTCGAACCGGTCAGCGAGGCCACCCGGCACCGGCTTGCGTGGCAACGCCGGCAGTCCCTCGAGCCGGTGGCGCAGCCGGGCCAGAACCACCTGCGTGACCAACGCCTCGTCGTAGCGCAACCGCGCCCGGGCGCTGTCGTGGTCGGCATCGGTGTAGGGGCGGTGCACCCCGTCCAGCGCGGTACGCAGGTCGACCAGGCCCCGCCGGGCGCGGAGCGGCTCCGGCACCGGGTCGTCGATGTCCTCGAGCGAGTCGAGCGCGGTCGAGGTGCACGCGGCGATCTGCCACGAGGTGAGCCGGCCACTGGTCGGATACACCGCGATGATCGGGCGGGTCAGCCAGAGGACGTCGCCCGCCCCTGTCTCGGTGGACGTCTCGACTGCCCCGTCGATGGGGATGTCGAGCAGGACGCACTCGGGGTGCAGCAGCTGCGGCCGGCCGTTGAACTCGCCCACCTTGCCGGCGAACAGACCGAGGGCACCGGGCTTCAAGGCGTTGGTGCGCCACGGTTGTTTGAAGAAGACCAGCTGCAGGTCGCCGGTGCCGTCCGTCACCACCACCTCGGTGCGCACGGGGTTGCGCCCCTTGCGGTCCGGGCCCGCCTTGGCGTAGGTGCGGTTCACCGCCGAGCGCACCCGGGCCTGCACGGTTACGTACGCGCCCCGGCTTAGCGTGCTGAGGTCGCTCAGGACTCCGCGCTCGTCATAGCGGCGGGGATAGTGCGTGAGTAGCTCACCGACGGTGCGCACGTCGAGGGCAGTCAGGAGCCGCTTGGCGTCCTTGCCGACGACGAACTGCAGCCGGGTGTCCAGCCCGACCGACATCACTCCACCGCCAGCAGCAGCGGGTACCCGGCCTGGCCCCCCAAGTGCACGGCCACCTCCACCCCGGGCCGGGACGTGGCGACCAGTCGCTCGAGGTGGGCGACGAGACCGTCGGGGACGTCTGCTCCTGACACGATCGTCAGCAGTTCGCCGGACCCGCCGAGCAGCTGCTCGGTGACAGCCTCGGCGACGGTGGCCAGGTCGGTGCCGACGAGCGCGACGTCACCGTCCACGACGCCCAGCACGTCGCCGGGCTCGCACGGCCCGGCCGAGGTCAGGACCACCCGGGTCGCCACCGTCACCGCGCCGTGGCGGGTATGCCCGGCGGCGGCGGTCATGTGCACCACGTCGTCGTCGAAGCCGCGACCGGGGTCGTGCACAGCGATCGCCGCCAGTCCCTGCACCTGGGCACGGGTGGGGATCACCGCGACCCGTGCCCCGCGCTCACGCAACCGCACCGCTGCCACCTCGGCCGCCGGGACCACCGCGCGGTCATTGGGCAGCAACACCACGTCCGACCCGGTGTGCGGCACTGCGCCGAGCAGCTCGTGGGTGTCCGGGTGGTGGCCGTCCGCGGTGTTGACGACCACCGCCCCGGCGGCGGCGAACAGCTCGGCCAGCCCGTGCCCGGCGGCGGTGGCCACCACGGTCCGGGTGCCATGGCTGCCCGGCCTGTGGGCGTCTGCGTTGCGGGCGAGGTGCGTGACAACCACCTGGTGCGGGCGGCCGACGGCGATGGCGGCCTCGATCGCCTTTCCGGGATCGTCGACGTGCACGTGCACGTTCCACAACCCGTTCCCGCCGACGACCACCAGTGAGTCGCCGAGCGGCGCGAGCGCCGCCCGCAGACCGGGGACCGCTGCGTCCTCGACGTCCAGCAGGTACATCACCTCGTACGCCGGCCCCCCGGCCGACACGTCGGCGGCCGGTGCGAGCGGCACCGGCAGCGGACGACGCGAACCGTGCCGGTGACCGTCGATCCGGCCGGTCAACACCAACTCGGTGGCGTCGAGGATCACCGTCAGCGCCTGGCCGCCCGCGTCGACGACGCCGGCCCGGCTGAGCTCGTCCAGCTGGGCGGGGGTGTGGGCCAGCGCCACCTGGGCGGCGGCGGTCGCCGCCCGCAGCACCTCGGGCAGTCGGGCCGAGCCGCCCAGCCGCGCCGCCCCGGCCGTGGCCCCGTCGGCCGCGGCCCGAGCCACGCTGAGGATCGTGCCCTCGACCGGTCGCTCGACCGCGGTGTACGCGGCATCGGTCGCATCGGCCAGCACGCGGACGAGTGCGGCACCCGCCACGACGGAGTCGACCTGGTCGGCGCCACCGAACGCCTCGACGAGCTGCGGGATGCTGGCTCGCAGCAGCTGCGCCACGATCACCCCGGAGTTGCCGCGCGCACCGCGCAGGGCTCCGTCGACGAAGGCTCTGGCCACCTCGTCCAGACCGGAGCCGGCGGCGTCTGCGGCACAGGCGGAGGCTGCCGCCGCCTCGAGGGTGAGGTACACGTTGGTGCCGGTATCCCTGTCTGGAACCGGGTACACGTTGACGGCGTCGAGCTCCTCCCGGGCTGCACCCAGCGCCGCTAACGTCTCCTCGCGCCAGCGCGCGAACAGCGCGCGCGCCAGCGAACCGTTCGTCACCGCAGGCAGAGTAGTGCGCTAACATCTGCCCGTGGCTGCTGTGTGTGACGTCTGTGGCAAGGGACCCGGTTTCGGCAACAACGTGCCGTGGTCGCACCAGAAGACACGCCGCCGGTTCGACCCGAACATCCAGCGGGTGCGAGCGAAGGTAGGAGTTACCCCCAAGCGCATGAACGTCTGCACCTCGTGCCTGAAGGCTGGCAAGGTCACCCGCTGAAGTGCCGGTGCCCGATGGACTGCTCGTAGCTCACGCCGTCCACCGTCACACCCGCGCCGTGGTCCACCGAGCCAACGGCGGTCCACCCCGCCGGTAGTGGGGTCTGAGCGCTGAACGTCGCCGCCAGCGCGTGGTCGTCCCCCCGCCTAGAACGAACCTCAACGGGTCGGTCCTCAGCGCAGAGCCGACGGCCCGCAGCGGGTCGGCCAGGTCCAACGCGCTCGCTCGCACATCGAACGCCACGGCGCTAGCCCGCGCCACCTGGTCCAGGTCGGCCAACAGGCCGTCGCTAACGTCGATCATCGCAGTGGCGCCCGCTGCCGCTGCCAGCGGACCCTGCTCGTACGGCGGCTGCGGGCGACGGTGCGCCTCGACGACGACCCGCGGCGCGCGGAACCCCCGGCTGAGCACGGCCAGGCCCGCGGCCGCCCAGCCCAGCCGGCCGGTCACCGCCACCACGTCACCGGCCCGCGCACCGTCGCGCCGCACGACGCCACCCGGCGCCTCCCCCAGCACGGTGACCGCGGCGCTGATGGCGTCGGCCTCGGCGACATCGCCGCCGACCAGCCGGGCCCCCACCAGCGCGCACTCGTCCAGCAGGCCGGCCGCCAGGTCGAGGACCCACTGAGCCTGCAGGTGGCCCGGCGCCGACAGCGCCAGGACCAGGGCCCGCGGCGTTCCGCCCATCGCGGCCACGTCGGCCAGGTTCGCGGCAGCGATGCGATGGCCGACATCAGCGGCCGACGACCAGTCCCGCCGGAAGTGCCGACCCTCCACGGCGACGTCGGTGGAGACCAGTACCTGCCCGCCACCGACACGGACCAGCGCGGCGTCGTCTCCCGGGCCGATCAGCACCGGGTCGTCTCCGGTGACGTCTGGGCGCTGGTCCAGCATCGTGGCGACCGCACCGATCAGGTCGCGCTCCCCGACGTCGGCGAGGCTACCGGTCACGGCCCCGATCATGGCCCCGGTCATGGGGCCGGTCATGGGTCCGGTCATGGGTCGTTCACGGGTCCGGGCATGCCGCCATCTTGTCCGAGCCGCCGCCGTCCCACCATGCGGCCCGAGCCATGCTGACGATAGGTTGGGACAGCGGTACTGACCGGGAACTTGGAGGCGATCATGGTGGTGCAGGCGTACATCTTGATCCAGACGGAGGTCGGCAAGGCCGCCGATGTCGCCCGGGAGATTGCCGACGTCCAGGGGGTCACCTTGGCCGAGGACGTGACCGGTCCCTACGACGTGATCGTGCGCGCGGAGGCCGGCAACGTCGACGAGCTGGGTCAGCTGGTGGTGGCGAGGGTGCAGAACGTCCCCGGCATCACGCGGACGCTTACCTGTCCCGTCGTCCACTTCTGACGCGCGGCGGCCCGGTCGGTCGCCGCCGGCACGGCCGGCGCGCTGCTCGGGGGCTGCGCCGGTGCGCTGCAGGTCGACGCGCGCGGTCCCTGCTCCGGCGCGGCTCAGTCGGGGAGCCGGAGCGGCACGGTCGAAGGCGTCGACTGGTCACGGAGCGGGGCGAGGACGGCTACCGGTTAAGCACGATCGGCCGGGTAACCACGGGTGGAGCTGTTGGTCCCGTACGCGTACGAGCCGGCGTCCGACGCGTTCGGCGACATGACCGCGACGGTAAGCGGGACGGTGCATGTCGTGCACCCGTGCCGCTGAGCTCCAACGGGACTTCGCCCCGTTGGCCTCCTGGCCCGAAGTCAGCTCCGGGGTTTGCTCACCTGCCCGCGCTCACCTCGCCCGATCTTCCGATCGTAGGGTGGCCATTACAGCCAGCAGGTCGGAAGATCCGTCCGCGCCACCGCGCCACCGCGCCACCGCGCCCCCGCGCCGCTGCACGAAGGTTCCGACGGTTGGGTCGCCGGGACGACCACCAGGTCGGAAGATCCCTCCGCGCCGCCGCGCGCCCGCACGAAGGTTTCAACGGTTGGGTCGCCAAGACGACCACCAGGTCGGAAGATCCGTCCGCGCCGCCGCGCGCCCGCACGAAGGTTTCAACGGTTGGGTCGCCAGGACGACCACCAGGTCGGAAGATCCGTCCGCGCCGCCGCGGGTCGACTTGTCAACGCAGTCCGGTGCCTCGCTGCAGGGCGAGCTGCAGGAGCCGGTCGACCAGCGCGCCGTAGCCCAGCCCGGTAGCGGCCCACAGCCGCGGGAACATCGACGTCGGCGTGAAGCCGGGCATGGTGTTGACCTCGTTGACCAGCACCGTGTCGTCCGGCAGCAGGAAGAAGTCGACCCGGGCCAGCCCTTCGGCGCCGATCGCTTCGAACACTGTGACTGCCCAGGCGCGCACCCGGGCGGCGGTCTCGTCCGGGAGGTCGGCGGGGATCTCGAGCTGCGCGGTCCCGTCCACGTACTTGGCCTCGAAGTCGTAGAACGCGTGCCCCGAGTCGGCGTCCAGCCGGATCTCCCCCACCACGCTGGCCTGCGGGCCGGAGTTGTCGATGCCGCCGATGACCCCGCACTCCACCTCGCGCGCGGCCAGGGCGGCCGGTTCGACCAGCACCTTCGGATCGTGATCGCGAGCAGCGTCCACGGCGGCGTCGAGGTCGTGCGGACCCTCGACCCGGCTGATCCCGAAACTCGACCCTGACCTGGCCGGCTTCACGAACACCGGGTAGCCCAGCTGGCCGACCTGGCGGCGAGCGGTGTCCCGGTCGTGTTCCCAGCGACGCGGACGGATCACGACGTACGGCAGCTGCGGCAGACCGGTGACGGCGATCGCCACCTTCATGAACTCCTTGTCCATACCGACCGCACTGGCGAGCACCCCCGCACCGACGTAGCGCACGCCGGCGATCTCGAGCAGGCCCTGCAGGGTCCCGTCCTCCCCCCATGGGCCGTGCAGCAACGGCAGGACCACGTCTACCTCGCCGAGTGCCTGGGGGACGGCACCCGGCTCGGACACGACCAGGCCGCCCTCGTCGGGCGGACGCAGCGCCACCGTGGCGCGCCCGCCGTCCACCTCGGGCAGCCGGCCGGCTGAGATCGCGAAACGCTGTGGGTCCCCCGACTCCAGGACCCACCGGCCCGCCCGGGTGATGCCTACCGGCACCACCTCGTATCGCTCCGGGTCGAGCGCACGGATCACGTCGGCGGCGGTCAGGCACGACACCCCGTGCTCACTGGACCGGCCGCCGAAGACAACCGCTACCCGGACCCTGCCCTCGGCGCCCGACCCGTCCCACACCCGGCGACAGTAGCGGCCGCGACAATGGCGACCATGGACACCACGCAGCCTGCCAGGCGGCTACCGACCGCGGACCTCGCACCAGCCACGCTGGCCGTGACGGCCGGACGACCGGCCCGCCGGCCGGACGCCCCGCTGAACGCCCCGCTGACCGCGGCGAGCGTGTACGTGGCCGGCGGCGAGCGTGAGTACGGCCGCTACGCCAACCCGACCTGGGAGGCGTTCGAACAGGCTTTGGGGGCACTGGAGGGTGGGCGGTGCCTCGCGTTCTCGTCGGGCATGGCCGCCGCCAGCACTGTGCTCGACCTGGTGGCTGACGGTGCGACCGTGGTGGCCCCCCGGCACGCGTACCTCGGTGTCCTGCACCAGCTGGCCACCGCCGAGGGCAAGGGCAGGCTCGCGGTCCGCACCGTCGACGTCGCCGACACCGACCAGGTGCAGGCGGCGCTGGACGACGTCGCGCTGCTATGGCTGGAGTCGCCGACCAACCCCGCACTGGAGGTGGCTGACGTCGAGACGCTGACCGTGGCCGCACACGAGGCGGGTGCCCGCGTGGTGGTGGACAACACGTTCGCCACCCCGCTGCGGCAGCGCCCCCTCGACCTGGGCGCGGACCTGGTGGTGCACTCGGCGACCAAGTACCTCGCCGGGCACGGTGACGCGGTGCTCGGTGCCGTGGTGACGCGGGACGAGCAGGCGTGGCGGGCGCTGGACGAGCGCCGCCGGGCCGCGGGCGCCATCCCCGGTGTGCTGGAGGCATGGCTGGCTGCTCGCGGGATGCGGACGCTGGCGCTGCGGCTCGACCGGGCCGAGCACAACGCGCGGTCGCTCGCACAGCGGCTGGCCGGCCATCCGGCGGTGAGCCGGGTCCGCTACCCGGGTTTCGGCGGCATCATCGCCGTCGAGCTGCACGGCAACGCGCTCGGTGCAGACCTGCTTGTCCACTCCACCCAGCTGTGGGTGCACGCCACCAGCCTCGGCGGTGTCGAGTCGTCGCTCGAGCGCAGGCGCCGGTGGCAGGCCGAACCCAGCACCATCCCCGAGGACCTCGTGCGGCTGTCGGTGGGCATCGAGGATGTCGACGACTTGTGGCGGGACCTGGCCGTGGCCCTCGACGCCGTCAGCGCTCCGACTTCGCCGACCGAGAGATCAACGACTTGAGCATCAAGTCAGGGGTCAGCTCACCGCGCACGACACCGCTGACGTGCTCGACGATGGGCATCTCGACGCCGTGACGCGAGGCTAGCTCCCGCAGCGACTCGCAGGACTTGACCCCCTCGGCGACCTGGCGGGTCGAGGCCACGACCTCGTCGACGCTCATGCCGACACCGAGCCGCTCCCCGAACGCGCGATTCCTCGACAGCGACGACGAACACGTCGCCACCAGATCGCCGAGGCCCGCGAGTCCGGCCAGTGTCATCGGGTCCGCGCCGGCCGCCACCGCCAGCCGCCCGGTCTCCGCGAGACCGCGGGTGATCACCGATGCGGTGGCGTTGTCCCCGAAGCCGAGCCCGCGGGCCATGCCGACCGCAAGGGCGATGACGTTCTTCACCGCGCCACCGAGCTCGCATCCGATCACGTCGGTGTTGGTGTACGGCCGGAATGTGGCGGTGTGGCACAGCCGCTGCAACCTCGCCGCCACCTGCTCGTCGGCGGCGGCCACCACGGTGGCGGCGGGCTGTCGCTGCGCGATCTCGTGCGACAGGTTGGGCCCGCTGAGCACGGCGATCCGGTCCGTTGCGGCGCCGGTGACCTCGGCGACGACTTCACTCATCCGCTTGGCGGTGCCTAGCTCGACGCCCTTCATCAGGCTCAGCAGCACGGCGTCCGGCGCCAGCAGCGGCACCCACCCGTCGAGGTTCTCGCGCAGCTTCTGCGACGGCACGACGAGCACCACCACCTGCGCGCCGGTGAGGACGTCGGCCGGGTCGTCGTACGCCGAGATCGTCTCTGGCAGCAGCACGCCCGGCAGGTAGTCAGGATTCTCGTGGGTGCGGGTCAGGGTCGAGCACAGGTCGCCCCGCCTCCCCCACAGCCGGACGGTGTTGCCTGCGTCGGCCAGCACCAGCGAGAACGCGGTTCCCCACGACCCCGCACCCATCACCGCAACGTGCGTCACTGTCGGTCTCCAGACTGGCGCGGGTCGAAAAGTACCTGCGGCGGCGATTGACCACGCAGCTGCCCCAGCAGCCCGGCGATGGCTGCCATGATCCGGTCGGTCGCCTCCCGCAGCACCTCGGCTGTCACCGGCAGCTCGCGCAGGTCGTCCAGGTCCACGGGGGGCCCGGCCAGCACCTGGTTGAGCGCCCGTGGCAGCAGGTGCGGACGCTTCGTGTACGGCGGGAGCAACTGGTGCGCACCCCACTGCGCGGCGGGGATGACCGGGCAGCCACTGTCCAACGCGATTCTTGCCGCGCCGGTCCGGCCAGCCATCGGCCACAGGTCGGGGTCGCGGGTGAGGGTGCCCTCGGGGTAGACGATGACCGAGCGTCCCGCGCGAACTGCCACGACGGCGTCGCAGTAGGCCTGTGCAGCCGTGCTGGTGTCGCGCTGGACACGGATCTGCCCGGCGGAGCGCAGCAGCGCACCGAGCACCGGCAGGTCCAGCACAGATGCCTTGGCGAGGAAGTGCGGGGCGTAGCCGGCGTCGTGCACGAAGTGTGCGAACAGGAACGGGTCGGCGTGCGAGACGTGGTTGGCGGCGAGGACGAAGCCACCGTCAGGAAGGTGCTCCTGACCGCCCCAGGATCGGCGGGTGAGGGCCAGCAGCAGGGGCCGCAGCACAACCACGCAGACGCCCAGCGCGACGCCACGGCGCTCCTTGCGCACCACCCGTCGTCCCAACCCGTCGTCCCAACATCGTGAGGCCCACGACCAACTTGTGTTCCCGCATCCGGCGGGCTGCCGACTCTAGTGCGAGGATCGCGTGCGATGAGCCTCGACTGGGTGGCCGTTGTGCCGGTCAAGGCACTGGCGACGGCCAAGTCGCGGCTCGGCGCCACCAGCGGTAACCGTCGCCGGGCACTGGCCGGGGCGTTCGCGGCCGACACGGTACTGGCGCTACGTGGCGCCGACGCCGTTCGGCTCGTGGTGGTGGTCTGTGCTGACCCCACGCTGTCGGCCGCGCTGGCGGCCACCGGCGTGCAACTGCTGGACGAGCCTGTGCCCGCAGGCCTCAACCGGGCGGCCGCCACCGGGATCGGGTGGGCTGCCAGGCACCATGGCGACGCCGGTGTGCTCGTTGTCCAGTCCGACCTGCCGGCACTGCGCCCGCGCGACATCGACACGGTCCTGCACCGGGCCTGCGCTCACCCCCGCGCGGTGGTCGCCGACCGGGACGGGACCGGAACCACGATGCTGACCGGGATACCAAGGGATCTCCCGCGCCCGAATTTCGGAGCGGGCTCGCTGGCCCGACACCTGGCCGACGGGGCGGTACTGCTGGACGCGGACGACCTGGAGCGTGCCAGCCGCGATGTCGACACCGCCGCGCACCTGTCCCAGGCGCGACTGCTCGGCGTAGGACCCGCCACCGGGCAGGTGCTCAGGGGCGGCTAGCTCAGCTCTTCTTGGCTGCCCGCTTGGCCGTCGACTTCCTGGCCGGGCTCCTCTTCGCCGTTGACTTCTTCGCCGTCGACTTCTTCGCCGTCGACTTCTTCGCCGTCGACCGCTTGGCTGCGGTCTTCTTGGCGGTCGACTTCTTGGCCGTCGACCGCTTGGCTGCGGTCTTCTTGGCGGTCGACTTCTTGGCCGTCGACTTCTTGGCCGTCGACTTCTTGGCCGGGCTCCTCTTCGCCGTCGACTTCTTCGCGGTGGACTTCTTCACGGTGGACTTTTTGGCCGCCGCCTTCTTCGCGGGGCTCTTCTTCGCGGTGGTCCGCTTGGTGGTCGACGAGGACGTCGTCCTTGCGGCGGTAGCGGCAGTGGCCACCACGGCGGTGGGAGCCTTCTTGGCTCCCGACACAACAGCCTTGAGGTCGGCGCCGGCACGGAACTTCGGCACTGACGTCTTCTTTGCCCGGATCCTCGCCCCGGTCTGAGGGTTGCGGACCATGCGGGCCGGGCGGATCGCCTTCTCGAAGGCACCGAAACCGGTGATGGCGACCTTCTCCCCGCGTGCCACCTCGCGGGTGATGTGAGTCATCACCGCGTCAAGTGCTTGTGCGGCGGCACGTCGGTTGCCGTTGAAGCTGGTGGCGAGTCTGTCGATGAACTCGGACTTGTTCACTGGCTTCCCTTTCGTGAACGTTGTCGAGCCCGCGCCCGACTTCCTTGCACCGTAGGGAATTCAGACTGCCGTGACAATCACCACACGCCGACTTCGC
>Ga0136617_10004644_pt1 | contig 12302 bp, 11 predicted proteins | sample AntDrymUQ3222106_2_FD_129672 | JGI IMG/M metagenome (GOLD analysis project Ga0136617, IMG submission 129672) | Polar desert sand microbial communities from Dry Valleys, Antarctica - metaG UQ322 (21.06) | ecosystem: Environmental > Terrestrial > Soil > Desert | place: Antarctica: Dry Valley...
CGACGAACCGGCCTTGCGGATATCCGCCGGGGCAAGGTTGACGGTGATCCGATGAGGAGGGAACTCGAAACCCGAGTTCCTGATGGCGCTCCGCACGCGATCGCGGCTTTCGCGAACCGACGCGTCGGGCAGGCCGACCAGGTTGAAGGCGGGCAAGCCGAAGGAAACGTCGACTTCGACCTGCACCGGGCATGCCTCGATGCCGAACACCGCCGCCGTCCGCATGCACGCTAGCACACGGGCAGCGGGTGCAAAGAACGGCGCGCCGGCAAACCGGAGGGATTACGAAGTACGTCGGGAAAACGACGCAGTATCTGCAGCAGCGCGCCGCATGCGAGCTGTCAGGAATGTCAATCTGGCGTTGGGGGCTATCGCTTCCTTATTACGAGCTTCTTGCCGACGCTCAGCGCATTTCCACGGAGGCGGTTCCAGCCCTTGATCTTCTCGACGGTCGTGTCAAAGAGGCGTGCGACTGAGAAGAGCGTGTCGCCGCGCTTGACGCGGTAATAGGTGCTCGGGTTCCGCGATGACGCCCGCACGGCGTCGGGGACCGCGGCGGTGCCGGTGACCGGGCGCGAGGCGAGCACGGGAGGCGCAGCGCGCTCGGTGCGCGTGGCCATCAGCGTCGTCGGTGCCCGCGGGATCAGGAGCTCCTGCCCGGCGCGAACCTTTGATTTGGCCGAGAGGCTGTTCGCCGATGCCAGTTCGGTCTTGCTGACGCGCAGTTTGCGCGAGATCGCCGCGAGCGATTCACCACGCCGGACGGTGTACCAGTTGAGGGAGTTCAGTTCGGACGCGCGCGCCGACGCCATCCTGTCGCGAACCTGCTCTCCGGTCCCTGAGGGGACTTTCAGCTCGTAATCACGGTACTTGAGGGGCGTCGTCCAGCGGCGCAGCTCCGGGTTGAGGGACTGGATCTCGTCGACCGACGATCCGGACCACTCCGCGACCCGCCGAAGGTCCACGGCGCGATCGACCGGCACCTTGTCGTAGGCGAGCGGTTCGACCGTGGCAAGCTCGAATCCATACTGCGCGGGGTTCCGCCCGACGACCATCGCCGCGAGAATGAGCGGCACGTACTCGCGCGTTTCACGGGGCAGATATCGCGACGATTCCGTGAGCTGCCAGAAGTCGGACACGCCGGCGCTCTTCATGGCGCGCTGCACGCGTCCCTGGCCGCCGTTGTATGCGGCGAGGACGAGGTGCCAGTCGCCATCGAACATCTTCGACAGCATCTTCAGGTACTGAGCTGCCGCGACCGTGGATTTCTCGAAGTCCGACCGTTCATCGATGAACCAGTTGGTCTTCAGCCCGTGGTCGTGCGCCGTCGGCACCATGAACTGCCAGGGTCCCTTGGCCTTGGCCTTCGACAGCGCGTTGGTCTTGAACCCGCTCTCGATGATCGGGATGAAGGCGAGGTCGAGCGGCAGCCCTTCCGCCCGAAAGACGTTCTGAATCATCGGCAGGTACTGGGCCCCGCGCGTGAGGCTTTCCTGGACGTATCCACGCAGCCGTCCCTGCAGCAAATCGACCGACGCCAGGACGCGCTCATTCAGGGGGATCGGAATGTCGTGCGCCGTCATTGCCAGGTCGGCCTTGACGGCCTCCTTCGTCTCGTTGTCGACGCCGGGTTTCGGGAACGTGGCGATCTTCAGCAGTTCGTCGATCGAGGCGGGCTCGTATTTCTTCTCGGCGAACCCGTCACCCTTGGCCAGCGCGCTCACTTCATAAGCGCTGATTCTGTCGATGAGCCTGTCGAAGTGCTCGCGCATGCGCGGGTCGCTGCGCGCGCCGTGATTCGACTCCAGCAGCACGTCGACGGCCCGATCGAACTCGGTCCGCGCGCGATCGAGATGCCCGAGCCTCAGTTGCCGCTCGCCGGTATCGAAGTGTTTCTGTGATATCGCGATGAGCGTCACCACGGGATCGGTGGGGGATTGCGGTGCTTGCGCGGCAGGTTGCGTGACCGCGGCTGGCGCCGCCGACACAGCTGGCTTCGCAGACGGCAGGGTGACGTGCGGCCGCGGATTCCCGCTGCACGCCACGATCGTGGTCGTTATTCCGAAGGCCGCCAGCATGCGCAGCCAGGTGCGTGTTGTCATACGCGACGCTCCCACGAAGACCTCGCCGTTCCGTTTGAGCTATGGCTCTGCAACGGCGGTGCCCTGTTGAGGTTTTCCGTCTGCCGCCTGTGAAGCCCCGAGGCGGCTTAACTCATTCCGCAATAAGCGGAAAGCCTTCGAAAGTTGCTGGGGCCGGAAGAATAACACCCGGGTTAGGGCAGGTCAACACTAAACCTAACAGACTCAACATTAAGCGGCGGTTCCACGGTCAGGGACGCCAATCAGCCTGCACGAACGCCCGGTGCTGTTCGCCGAGATCGCGGGCTGCCGGAGTGACGATCGTGCGCTCGCCGATTACGATTTTGCGCCCTTGCCTCACCGCCAGCCGGACGTCTTCTTCGCATACGAACTCGGCCGCTTTTTGCACGATTGCCGGAGCCGGCCCCGGCTTCGCGGCCGGTTCCGGCGTCGCCGCCTGTTCCGGCATCGGCGCCGTCACACCCTTGGGCGCCTCTGGCGCCGGCGCGGCGTAGCCGCGCGACGCGAGAAACTGGTCGATCCGCCGCGCGAGCGATGCTGCCGCGATCCCGGCCGGCGCCACAACGGCCGCCGTCTTTGGCAATGACATCGGACCTTCGGCGCGCCCCACGGTCGCTCGCTCCGAACGCGCGGACACCGGTGCAGGGGATGTCTCCCAGGCCAGGCGCTTGATATTCAGCAGATGTCGTGGCGAGATGTTGTCAGACGTGATGTTGCCCCCCCATCCGCCGCACCCCAGCGTCATTGACGGATCCAGCGAGGTCGTCAATCCGATCGCCCCGAGTGTCGTCGGCGTGTTCACGACGATCCTGAACGCCGGCTTCTTCAGACCGAACTGGAGGATCACGTCCTCATTGCGCGAGTGGATCGACATCGTGTGTCCCATGCCCCCGTACCGGAGGATCTGTTTGCACCGCTCGCAGCCCTCCTTCCAGTCGCTCACCACGTAGAAGGACAGGACGGGGCAGAGTTTCTCGATGGAAAGCGGATAGTCGCGCCCGACTCCCGCCAGTTCCGCGATGAGGACGCGCGTCTCAGGACCGACCGCAATCCCCGCCTGCTGCGCGATGTAGGTGGCGGGCTTTCCCACCAGGGCCGGGTTGGGCAGCCGTTGCGCGGTCACGAGGATCCTGCCGAGCTTCTCGATTTCGGACGGAGACAGAAAGTGGGCGCCCTCGGCGACGAACCGCCGCTTCACTTCGTCGACGAGCGGGGCGTCGACGACGACTGAGTTCTCCGACGAGCAGAGCAGGCCGTTGTCGAATGTCTTGCCGGTGACGATGTCGCGGACGGCTTTGACGACGTCGGCGGTCCGCTCGATGTATGCCGGCGCATTTCCCGGCCCGACGCCGTAGGCCGGCTTGCCGGCGCTATAGGCGGCGCGGACGAGACCCATCCCTCCCGTCGCGAGTATCACGGCCGTTTCGCGGGCCTTCATCAGCTCCTGCGTCCCTTCGAGCGTTACCTGGGTCATCCAGCTGATCGCTCCGTCCGGTGCCCCCGCCTTCCGCGCCGCATCGTTCATCAACTCCGCGGACCGCGTGATGCAGCGCACGGCTGAGGGGTGAGGGCTGATGACGATAGGGCAGCGCGCCTTGATGGAGATCAGGATCTTGTAGAGGGCGGTGGACGTCGGGTTGGTCGTCGGCACGATGGCGGCGACGACCCCGAAGGGCTCGGCGATCTCGATGATTTTCCTGTCCTCGAGCCGGCCGATCACGCCGACGGTCTTCATCGGTTTGATGAAGTTATAGATCTTCTGCGAGGCGAACAGGTTCTTCTGGACCTTGTCGGCGACCACCCCGTAGCCGGTTTCGTCGTGCGCGAGGCGCGCCAGGGCTTCCGCCTGCGGCGTGGCCGCAGCGGCCATGGCGTCGACGATGGCGTCGATCTGTGCCTGGGAAAAGTCGGCGAGCGCGGGAGCGACCGATTTCGCACGCCGGACAAGCGCGCGCGCTTCGGCAATCGAAGCCAGGTCGCGATCGGTGGGTGCCGCGGGCTGAGCCATCTGTCGTCGACCAGCGAGGCCGGGCCGTTATTACGCCTTGGCGTCCTTTGACTTGGGGAGGATCTTGTCGACTTCGCTGTGCGGGCGCGCAATCACGTGGACCGAGACCAGTTCACCGACCCGCCGCGCCGCGGCCGCGCCGGCGTCGGTTGCCGCCTTCACTGCGCCGACATCTCCCCGTACGAGCACGGTGACATACCCAGCGCCGATGTACTCCTTCCCGATCAGGACGACGTTGGCCGCCTTCACCATTGCGTCGGCCGCTTCGATCGAGCCGATCAGACCTTTCGTTTCCACCATGCCGAGCGCGTCGAGTGTCATCGTTGGCGCAAACTACCATATTGCAGTCCCTCCAACAACTGCGGTACCATCCTCGCTCGCCTGACAACCTCCTGTGTCGAAGGCGTTTCCCTTAATTAATGCGCACGAGAGTTGCCGTCTTCGCCTGTCTCCTTCTGGCGGTTACCGCCGGATGTTCCCGCAAACACGCAGCCGACCCTCCGGTAGCGACGCCGTCTGTCACTCTCGATAAAGACCGCGCGGCGATCGGAAGCCCGTTGCGGATCACGTACAAGTTCGAGCCGCTGGTGTCGATCGATGGGGAGTACGCGGTCTTCGTCCACGTGCTGGATCCCGACGGGGAGAAGCTCTGGCAGGATGATCACCTGCCGCCAGTGCCGACCTCCACGTGGGAGCGCGGGAAGCCGGTCGAGTACACGCGAACGATCTTCGTGCCGAGCTATCCCTATATCGGGGAGGCCGTCGTCCGGATGGGTCTCTACAGCATGTCGACGGGGAAGCGGCTGTCGCTGAAGGCGACCGAGTCGGCGCGGCAGGAGTACGAGGTCTCGAAGCTCACCCTGCTGCCCCGGTCCGAGAACATCTTCCTGATCTACCGGGACGGGTGGCATCCCCAGGAGATCGACCCGAACGATCCCACGTCCGAATGGCAATGGACCAAGCAGATCGCGACGATCGCCTTCCGCAATCCGAAGAAGGACGCAACCCTCTACCTTCAATATGACGGCCGCCCCGACCTTTTCACGCCTCCGCAACAGGTGACGGTGACCGTCGCGGGGCAGCCCCTCGCCGCCTTCCCCGCCGACGCCAAGGATCAAGCGTTGAAGACATTCCCATTGACGGCGGCGCAGTTCGGCGCCGGGGACATGTCGGAAATCGGGATCAGCGTCGATCGGACGTTCAAGCCGGCGAGCGGCGACATCCGGGAACTGGGTATCCGCCTCTTCAACGTGTTCGTCGAGCCCAAGTAGGTCAGGGCAACGTTTCATACGCGACGGGCGGGAACCCGTGGACCTTGAGTTGGCCTCGGATACATCTCGACGGCGGATTCAGGGGCTCGGCTGCAGCTCTACTGTAGCGATTCTGGACACACGCCGATAAGGAGTGCTAGGATGTCCCTTCCAACATGAATCGCAGGGCTTTACTTTGTATGTCGCTGGCGTCCTTTGTCTGGGCGGGAAGCGCGGTGCCGGCCTCGGCTGACATCGTGTTCTTGTCTTCGAAGCGCACGCTGTCGGTCAAGTCGCATCGGATCGACGGGGATTCGATCATCCTGACGCTCCGCTCGGGCGGGGAGGTCACCTGCGACAAGTCTCTGATCGAGAAGATCCTGCCCGACGAAGTGCCGTACCCGGAGCCTCAGCCTGAGTCGGCGCAGCAACTCCAGCGGCCGGACGCCGTTCTGGCGGTGGATCCGGGACTGCTCGAACAGACCCCCTACGGGGAGATCATTTCCGCGATGTCGGAAGCCCACGGCGTCGATCCGATGCTCGTGCGGGCGCTGATCCAGGTCGAATCCAACTACAAGGCGCGGGCAAAGTCGCACCGCGGCGCTATGGGGCTGATGCAGCTGATGCCGGCCACCGCACGGGAGTATCGCGTCCGCAATCCGTATGACCCGAAGGCGAATATCGGCGCCGGCGTCAAGCACCTGAAGTCGCTGATCGACCGTTTGGGCGGTGTCCCCCTGGCGCTCGCGGCGTACAACGCCGGCGAAGGGGCGGTGAAGAAGTTCAACGGCATCCCCCCCTACCGCGAAACCCGCAAGTACGTCACCAAGATCTTGTCGATCGCGCGCATCAAGTGACACCGGGGCCGGTTGGCTTTTTTTCTGTCAGCTGAAACCCCGTTTTTCCAGTCTAACTTCCAGCAGGACCGCCACTTCGGGCGGGGCGGCTGTTATATACTCCGCCAATCATTACGCCGATAATCTCCACGGGTTCAACGCGTTGCGCCCGTCTGCCCGGGTGGTCCCAATAACGAAATGGAGTTTCGCTGCAGGCTCGGCACCCCGAGCGGCGACATCGTGGAAGGCATTTACATTGCCGACAACGAGGCGCGGCTTCGCCGGGAGCTCGAAGAAAAGGGGCTGTACGTCCTCGCAATCCAGCGCGCCGGGGCGTTTGGCCTGGCCCACGTCGGCCTCCCGCGCCGCCGGCGGATATCCACCCGTGAGTTCCTCGTATTCAACCAGGAGCTCGCGACGCTGCTGAAAGCTGGGATGCCACTGGTCCAGTCGCTCGAGATTCTGCGCCGGCGTGTCAACAACCCCGTCTTCAAGGCCGTGCTGGATGACGTTCACGAACGCGTCCGCGGCGGTCATGCGCTGTCAGAGGCCTTCGAGGGGCATGGCTCGCTGTTCTCGGGGGTTTACACGGCCTCGCTGCTGGCGGGGGAGAAGAGCGGTGGCCTCGAGCAGGTGATCCGGCGCTACGTCGCCTATGTCAAGGTCGTGTCCGCGGTGAAGCGGAAAACGATCTCGGCACTGGTGTACCCCGCCGTCCTGCTCGTGTTGTCGTGCGTTGTTGTGGCCATCATCGTTCTGCGCGTGGTGCCGGAGTTTGCGGTCTTCTACGAGGGTTCGGCCGCGAGTCTGCCTGCCTCGACCCGAGTGCTGGTGGCGATCTCGCAGTTCGCGGGCGCGTATTTCGGCCTGATGGTCCTGTCGGCCGCGGCGATCGCCCTCGCGTTCTGGACGTGGCTGAAACGGCCGGAGAGCCAGGTGCGATTCGACGGCTGGGTCCTGCGGGTTCCGATGCTCGGCACGATCGCCCAGCGGTTCGGCACGTCCCAGGCCGCGCGGACGCTCGCCACGCTGCTCGGCGGCGGCATCCCGCTCGTAAACGCCATCGATATCGCGTCGCGGTCGGTGCAGAATCGGTACATCGCCCGTGAGCTTCATGCCGCCGCGCAGCAAGTGCGCGAGGGCCGCGCGCTCTCGGCGGCGCTGAGCGACCGGAGGGTCTTCCCCGACGTCGCCATCAACATGGTCGAAGTGGGGGAGCAGACCGGTGCGCTGCAGGAGATGTTGAACAGTCTGGCGGATTTCTATGACGAGGAGATCGAGACCAACCTCGGCCGATTCATCACGATCGTCGAGCCGGGGTTACTTATCATCATGGGCATCGTCATCGCGGCGCTCCTGCTGTCGCTCTATATGCCGCTCTTCAACATGTCCAGCGCCCTTGGGTAATCAATGAACGCGAAACCAGCAGCGACGGTCAACGGGGCGCCGGAAGAGCTCTACGTCGGCGCCACCGAGGCGTCCGACGCCGAGCGCGCCGCCGAGGCGGCGCAGGCACGCCGGCTCGCCGAGCGGTATCGGCTCGAATACATCGACATCTCCCAATTCTCGATCGACCACGATCTGTTCCGCGCAATTCCGGCAGACCTGATGCTGCGTTATGGGTTCGTCCCGTATCGACGCGAGGGCACCACGCTGGTCATCGTCGTGTCGGATCCGACCGACCTGCCGATGATCGACGAGCTGGCGGTGCTTCTCGGCACGCAGATCAAGGTCACCGTGGGGACCCCATCGGCGATTCAGTCGATGCTGAAGAAAAGCGAAAGCTCGCAGCGCGTCCTCGAGGAGGCGACCGAGAGCTTTCAGCTTCAGATCCTGCACGAGGACGAAGGAGGAGACGACCAGCTCACGGTCGACAAGCTCACCGCCGACCAGAGCCCGGTCATCCGGCTCGTCGACACGACGCTCTACAACGCGATCCAGCGACGCGCCAGCGATATCCACATCGAGACGCAGGACGACGCCGTGTACGTGAAGTACCGGATCGACGGCGTGCTGCAGCCCGCGATGCGGCCGATCGACAAGCGTTTTCACAGCACGATCATCTCGCGCGTGAAGGTGATGGCGGAGCTCGACATCGCGGAGAAACGCGTGCCGCAGGACGGCCGCTTCAAGCTGCGTCTTCCGGAGAAGACCATCGACTTCCGCGTGTCGATCATGCCGAGCGTCCACGGCGAAGACGCGGTCATCCGAATCCTGGACAAGGAATCGATCAGCGAGCAGTTCCGCGAACTGCGCCTCGACATCCTCGGATTCCCGGAAGACGAACTGCGGCGGTTCCGCAAGTACATCGCCGAGCCATACGGCATGGTGCTCGTGACCGGGCCGACCGGCAGCGGCAAGACCACGACGCTCTACGCCGCGCTCTCCGAAATCAAGTCGATCGAGGACAAGATCATCACGATCGAAGATCCTGTGGAGTACCAGTTGCGCGGGATCACACAGATCCCCATCAACGAGAAGAAGGGGCTCACCTTCGCCCGCGGCCTCCGCTCGATCCTGCGTCACGATCCCGACAAGATCATGGTCGGCGAGATCCGCGACCCGGAGACGGCGCAGATCGAGATCCAGTCCGCGCTGACCGGCCATCTCGTGTTCACGACGGTTCATGCGAACAACGTGCTCGACGTCCTGGGCCGCTTTCTCAACATGGGCGTCGAACCGTATCAGTTCGTCTCCGCGCTCAACTGCGTGCTCGCGCAGCGGCTGGTGCGCAACATCTGCCTGCACTGCAAACGTCCGGCAAAGGTGACGGCGGCGCAACTGACTGAGTCGGCGCTCGATCCCGCGCTTCAGCAGAGCGGACTGTTCTATGAAGGCTCCGGCTGCATCGAGTGTGGCGGCACCGGGTACAAGGGGCGCACGGCCATCTGCGAACTGCTCGATCTGAGCGACACGATCCGGGAACTGATCCTCGCGCGCAGGCCGACGTCCGAGATCAAGAAGGCGGCACGTGACGAAGGGATGCGATTCCTCCGCGAATCTGCCGTCGAACAGGTCCTCAAGGGCATTACGACCCTGCGTGAGGTCAACAAGGTGACTTTCGTCGAATGAGTGACAGCGGCTTCTTTTCCGGTCTGCTGGCGACCACCCCAGCACCCGCGGCGCTCGAGATCACCGCCCGGCGCATCAACGCCGTCAGCCTGGCTGCAAGCCGGACGATCACGGCGCACGTCTCGGAACCGCTACCCGACGGTCTCGTCACGCCGGCGCTGAACGCGACCAACGTCCACGATCACGACGCACTGGCCGCGGCCATCAGGGCGGCGGTCGACCGGCTCTCGCCACGGCCGCGGCGCGTCGCGCTGGTGCTGCCGGACACGGTCGCGAAGGTGTCGCTGGTACGGTTCGAAAAGACACCGGCGCGTGTGCAGGACCTCGAGCAGCTCATCAAATGGCAGATGCGGAAGGCCGCCCCTTTCCGTATCGAGGACGCGCAGGTCGCATGGTCCGAAAGCGGTCCGGCCGATGGCGGCGGGCGCGAATACCTCGTCGTGCTGGCGCGCCGGGACGTCGTCGAGAGCTACGAGCGCGCGTGCGATGCCGGAGGCGTACACGCCGGGGTCGTGGACATCGCGTCGTTGAACATCGTGAACGCTGCGCTTGCGAGCCGGCCGTCCACCACGCCTCCTGGGGACTGGTTGCTGATTCATATCGCGCCTGGTTACGCGACCATCACGGTCGTTCGCGCCGGCCGCGTAATGTTTTTCCGCAACCGCCAGTTCGAAGGTTCGGCGGAAACGGATCTGGACGATCTGGTTCACCAAACGGCGATGTACCACGAGGACCGTCTGTCCGGAGCCGCATTCGCCCGCGTCGTGCTGTCGGGGGCAACCACGCTGGAGGGGGCGTCTGCCGAGCGCGGACGGCGGCAGATCGAGGACCGCCTCGGCGTCAAGGTGGAAGCGCTGGACGTGCTGCGCGGCGGCGTGACGGTGCGCGATGGCACGGCGGAAGGTCCGGAGTTAATGGACAACCTGGCGCCTGCGGTCGGGGTCCTCGTACGCGAGAGACCGGCACTGGCGCGGGCGGAACAGGTGGCCTCATGATCCGCACGAACCTTTCCACTCGTCCTTTTTATAACGAACGCGCCGTACATCTGGTAATTGGCGCCGCGTCGCTGATCGTCCTCGCGCTGACCGTCGTCAACGTCGTTCGCGTGCTGACGCTTTCGCAGGAGAACACCGAGTACTCCCGGCGCATCAACGGCGACCGGGCCGAGATGGAGCAGCTGGCAACCGGCGCGACGCAGGTCCGCCGCGGCATCAACCAGAAGGAACTGGAAGTCGTCGTCGACTCGGCTAGGGAGGCGAATGCGCTGATCGATCAGCGGACGTTCTCGTGGACGGCCTTTTTCAACCGGATCGAAGCCACCATCCCTCCCGACGTGATGCTCTCGTCGGTGCGCCCGACGGTCAAGGACGGACAGAGCCGCGTCAGCCTGGTGGTGCTCGGCCGGCGCATGGAGGACATCGACGAGTTCATGGAGCAGCTCGAGGCGACCGGCTCGTTCTCGGACGTCCTGCCGGCGCAGCAGGATCGTACTGAGTCAGGGTTGTATCGGGTACTAGTCGACAGCGTGTATACGGGCACCGTCCAGAAGACGGCAGCCCCGCCGTCCGTCTCGCCGCCAGCCGCTTCACCCGCCGGCGCCGAACGGAAGCCCGGAGCCGCGCTGTGACGCCATACCGCCGCGTCATGGCCGAAAAGCGGCGTTTGATCTGGCCGATCGTGATCGCGCTGCTGCTCAACCTGGCGATGTTCGCGCTGGTCGTTTACCCCCTGTCGAACAAAGTGGCATCGGGCGAGCACGAGGCGGAAGCGTCTGCCCTGGCGCTGGCGGCCTCGAAACGGGATTATGCGAGCGCACGACAGACTGTCACCGGCAAGCAGCAGGCGGATGCGGAGCTGACGAAGTTCTACGAGAACGTGCTGCCGCCTGATCTGAGCGGCGCGCGCCGGATCACGTTCGTCCGGATCCCCCAGCTCGCACAGCAGTCAAACCTGCGGCTCGAGACGCAAACGTCGTCGCCGTCCAAGGTGCGCGACAGCGATCTCGGTAAGCTGACGCACACCGCCGTACTCACAGGCGAGTACCGCGACATCCGGCGGTTCATCCACCAGCTCGAGACCTCTCCGGAGTTCCTCGTCCTCGAGCGCGTTGAGCTGACACAGAACGAGAGCGAGTCGGCGCGCGGCATCACGGTGAATGTGCAGGTCGCCACCTACTTCCGGGCCGGCGATGGCAACTGAGACCCCCGCTCGCGCAGCGGGCGGGCCGCGTCCGTGGCTGATGGTCCTGCTCGGGCTGGCGGTGGCGGCGCTGATCGGGTCGCAAATGTTTTCCGGCGATCCCGCGGCACCGAGCGTCCCAACAACGACAGGTGCGCCGCTGTCGCCGCAGTCAGGGCAGCCTCAGAGGAACGGGACGAAAGTCGATCCTTCCGAGCTCGATGTCAAACTGGAAGCGCTGAGGCAGCCACCGCCGGCTGCCGGCGCCGCGCACAGGAATCCCTTCCGGTTCAAGCCGGCACCGCCGCCGCCTCCGCCACCGCCGCCGCCACCGGTGAAGCCGGCGCCGACGACGCCGATCGTGCCGGTGGATCCGGGGCCTCCTCCGCCGCCGCCGATCACGATCAAGTTCATCGGCCTGCTCGAAACCGCTGGCGGGAGAGTGGCCGCATTCACCGACTGCCGCGCGACGTTTCCGGGGCGCGAAGGGGGCGTCATCGAAGGGCGCTACCGTATCGTGAAGATCGGGATCGAATCGGCGATCGTGGAGTACGTCGACGGGCGTGGCCGGACGACGCTGCCGCTGAACGGGCAGGCGCAAGCCTGCATGGGCAGGTAGGGGCTTGGGGCCAGGGGTTGAGGGCGAGGGAATCGGGGTCTTGTTGGACGGTGGCGGCGGGTCGCGGACAGCTGAGAGCTGAGAGCTGAGAGCTGAGAGCCAATTGATGAAACAGAAGCTGATTGTGCTGATGGTGGCGATGGTGCTGGCCTCGGGCTGCGCGGCCGGCCGCGCGTTCCGGAAAGGACAGGAAGCAGCGCGCAACGGTGACTGGGACGTGGCTGTCACCGAATACAC
>Ga0136617_10004645_pt1 | contig 12300 bp, 15 predicted proteins | sample AntDrymUQ3222106_2_FD_129672 | JGI IMG/M metagenome (GOLD analysis project Ga0136617, IMG submission 129672) | Polar desert sand microbial communities from Dry Valleys, Antarctica - metaG UQ322 (21.06) | ecosystem: Environmental > Terrestrial > Soil > Desert | place: Antarctica: Dry Valley...
ATCTATGCGTTCCGGCGCCTTTCAACCTTTTTCCGGCACGACGGGCCAATCGCAGCGCAAAATGCGCCTTGGCACTCCTGAGAAGTGGTGTCATGTCGCCGTCGTTGCGGCGGCAGTACGCGCGAGAGCGAAGGGCACGCGATGCGCCTGGACGACGACTTTTTCACGGACGCCGCTGACGCCGAAGACGTCACGCGGGCGGGGATGCGGGCGCTGAGGCCGGAGCACTACGTGGCGGCCAACAACGTCGCGAAGGTGCTGACCGACCCTGACGTCGGGTTGCCCGAGTCCTGCGAGAACGACCGCGCTGTACCGCCGCGCTCGAGGGGAAGGCGATGACGGACATCTCCGACAACTTGAAGGCTGTGGCGGTCTCGGCGGGCGGCCTTATCGCCGCGGTTGCTGCCGAAGCACCATGGCCCGTGGCCGTGTTGATCGTGGTGCTCTGCTTCGCTTTCGCGGTCTTCCAGCGGCCCGACCTGGCACGCGAGTGGTTGAAGATCCGATGCGACTTCAAGCGACGGCACTGATCCCGCCGTGGCCGCTGTCGGCCGGTGGCGGTTCGCCGCGGCGGGCACGCCGCCGCTCCTGCCGGCGACAAGACTCGCTGCAAACGAACACGTTCATGGCATCGAGCGGCCGAGTGCGCAATCATCCGCCGGACGGCGGAGAAGCATGCTGCTCGACGGGCCCAAACCTGTCGCTTTGCGCTGGCTTTGTTGCCGAAACCTATGCGTTCGGGACCCTTTCACATAATCCCTATACGACGGAGTAGCCGCGGCGCACAATGCGCGTCGCGGGCACGTTGTGCTGCGCGGAGGCGGGATCCAGCTGCCAGTTCACGGGGAACATGGAAGACGCGAACCATCACTCCACAAAATAGCGTACTGCCGCCTTTGCGGCGGCAGTACGCGCGAGAGCGAAGGGCACGCGATGCGCCTCGACGACGACTTTTTCGCTGACGCCGCTGACGCCGAAGAGGAGACGCGTGGCCCGCGCGAGCGCGACGCTGCCCAGCGCGCCGCGAGCCCGGTTCGCAAACCGCCGCCCTCTGCACGCAAGCCCGGCGCCGGTGCGCGCAAGCCCGGCTCCGGTGCACCGGGCAACGGCGCGCCCGTGCGCCGGGTGCCGCGGCCGTCGATACCGGCGGGCCAGGGGGTCGGCACCGGCTTACGGGAGCGGCTGGCCAGCGCGCGCGCCGCCAGTCCGGCGCGGCGCCGGGAGGCCGCGGCCGCGCGTGCACCGGTTGAAGAGCCGCTGACGGACGCGAGCGGGGTTCAGCGCCCGCCGCGGCCGATCCTGCGCAACGAGGTGCACCATCAGGATGCGTCGCCGCTGCGGCGACTGCGGGGCTGGATCGGCGACGCGCTGACGTCGCGGGCGGAGTTCGCGGAGTACGCGGAGGATCGCCGTCTGGCGCGGTTGCCCAGTACGTCGCGTACGAACCTGATCGTGTTCGTGGGGCCGCGCGGTGGTGTCGGCAAGACGACCGTCGCGCGGGCCGTCGGCGGCCTGCTGTCGACGGCGCGTTGCGGCACGGTGGTGTTGATGGACGCCGACCGCGACTACGGTCCGGCGGGGGATCTGGCGCCCGACTCGCGGCGCTCGAACAAGTCGCTCAGCAATCTGCTGGCGGACTTCGACGAGGCGCCGCACCCGCCGCAGCTGCGGCCGTACCTCTCGACGCTGGACGACGGGCTGTTGATCCTCGGCGCCCCCTCGACACGGGCGGAGATGCGGGCGCTGACGCCGGAGCACTATGCGCGTGCGCTGGGGCTGCTACGCGGCGCCGACGTGGTGCTGATGGACTGCGCGGGCGGCATCGGTGACCTGCAGGAGTGGGCGCTGCGGGTGGCCGACCAGGCGGTCGTGTTCGCGACACCCGACTACGTGGCGGCCAACAACGTCGCGAAGGTGCTGACCGACCCTGACGTCGGGTTGCCCGAGCGCAGCACGCTCGTGCTCAACAACCCGCGCCCGGAGGGCGCGGGCGACATGAGCGCGATCGAGCAGCACTTCGCGCGACATCATCTCGAGGAGCGCGTCGTGCTGCCCTACGACCAGCGCCTGCGCGTGATGCTCGACCAGGGCACGTATGCGCTGGAGGCTCTGGACCGCAGCACGCGCGTCCCGCTCAAGCGGCTCGCCGCGGCGGTCGGTGAGGGCCTGCGATGAGCGTCCTGCGAGAACGGCCGCGCTTCGCCGCCGCGCTGTGCGTCGGGCTGGTGGTGCTGCTGGGCCTCGCGATGCTCGTGGGTGGTGCGCTGGCCGGTGACGACGACTGCGCGACAGCGCCCGACAGCGGCATGCAGTCACCAACTCAACGCTAGAGGGGAAGGCGATGAACGGACATCTGAGGACGGTCGGCCGGGGTCTGACCCTGGCCACGATGGTGGTGGCGTGCACGGTGCCGATGGCGGCGCTGCGGACCGCCGCCGGTGGCACCAGCGGAACCAACGGGTTCGCTGATGTGTCGCGCTTTCTCGACAATCTCGCGACCTACGTCATCTACCTCGCGATTCCAGCGGGGGCGCTGGGACTGATCGCGGCCGGCGGCATGCTGATCGCGGGTAATCCGGACGGCACGACCTGGCTGGCGAGAACGGCCGTCGGCGTCGGCATCGTGCTACTGGCCAAGGGGATCATGTCGTGACCCCGCGCGCCCCGCGGCCCAGGCGGCTGCCCGCCGCCGAGCAGGTGCTCGGACGGCCGATGACGGTCGCCGTGGCATGCGCGCTGGCGCTGGTGCTCGTCGGTGGCCTGGCGTCGCCGCAGCCGGCGGTCGCGCTGCCCAGCCCCGCCGACCTGCTTCCCGGGATCAACGTCCCCGGCCTGGACCCGTCGCAGTGGGTCGTCGACGGCTTCAAGGCGATCCTGCAGTTCATCTTCGGCGACCAGCTCGACGAGCTCGGCAGCCATCTCGTCAACCTGCTGCTGTCGGTTCCGTTGCTGACGGACAGCAGTGCGTTCCCGCGCCTGAACGACTATCGCGCCTACGTGACCGGCGGCGCGTGGGGCCTGCTGGCGCTGAGCTTCGTCATCGCGTCGATGCGCTACTGGCTGTCGAGCTACAGCGGCAGCGGCGCCTACGAGGCGCTCATGGGCTTCGGGCGCACGGTCGGCGCGATCGCGATGCTGCTCGTGTTCCCGATCGTCTTTGACCAGGTGTCACGTGCTGTGAACGCCTTCACAGCTGCCCTGGTCGTCAACCCGGTCGTCGGCGACGGACTGGGCAAGGGCATGGCCGGCACGATCAGCGACGCGCCGCTGGCGGGCGGCGGCATCGCGATGCTGGTCGGCATCGCCGCGATCGTCATGGCGATCATCCTGCTCGTCGTCAAGGTCATCGTGACCGCGCTGCTGGCGGTGCTGTTCGTGGCATCGCCGCTGGCGATCGCCATCTGGCCGATCGAGGAGCTCAGCTGGGCGCTGCGCAGCCTGATGCAGGCGATGGTCGGCCTGCTGATCTTCCCGATCCTGTGGGCGGTGTGCTTCGGCACGTTCGCGGTGTTGAGCACCGACGCGCTGTTCCCCGGCGACAACGGTGACGCGATCAACGCGGTGCTGTCGCCGCTGATCGCGCTGGCGGCGCTCATCATCGCCTTCCGGCTGCCGTTCGCCGTCCTCAACCAGGCGATGAAGGCCGGCATCTCGCCAGGGATCAACCGCGGCGTGACGACCGTCCGCAACGTCGGCTACGTGAAGGGCGCGATGAAGGTGGGTGGCTGATGATCACCGAGGACGCTGCCGCGGCGGCCCGCAACGAGACCTACAAGCACCTCGAGGATCCGCTGCGCCTCAGCGGGCTGACGATCGGCCAGTACACGGCGTTGTGCGGCACCACGCTCGTGGCGATCATCTTCGGGCTGTATCTCTCCCCGTTCTCACCGGGGGTGACGATCGGCGTGTCGCTGTTTTTGGCGGGGCTGCCCGTCTCGCTGTCGTACGCGGTCAGCGGCGCGGACATCGCGATCAGCGACACGCTCGTGTTCCTGTACCGGTGGGCGCGAGGCGACAAGCACTTCCTGCCCGGCGCGGGCGAGACGCCGGTCGGGTACGTCGTGGCACAGGCCGGCAACGAGGAGCGCCCGCCGTCACGCTCGTCGGAGGACGTCGCCCTCGCGCGGCGCCAGCTGGAGGGCGCATGGGACACGTGATCCCCAAGAAGCGCGTCGCGACCAGCGAGCCGTCGGCATCGGGCGCCCTGCTCGACGTCGTCGCGCTGGACCGCTCCGGCGTGCTCGTCACCGGCGAGGGCGCGCTCGTGCGCTTCGCGGAGGTGACGCCGCGAAACCCGCGGGTGATGGGCAGCGAGGAGCAGCAGCGCGTCGGCGAGGGCTTTGCCGCGATGGTCGGCCGGCTGCGCCCGGGCCAGTCGCTGCAGTTCTACGTCGAGGCGGCGCCGGTGCTGCTCTCCGAGGTGCTGGAGAGCACGCGGGCCGAGGTCGAGCGGGCGCTCGAGCGCCAGCCGGCAGCGCGTGCCAAGGCGCTGCGGCGGCTGGCCGATGCGCACGAGCAGTCGCTGATCGCGCACGCCAGCGCGCAGGCGGCCGTCCGCTTCCGGACGTACGTCGTGGTGCCCTACGTGCCGACGGGGCCGGTCGCGAAGGTCGACTGGGAGGCGCTGCGGCCGCGCAGCCGGCGGCGCCTTCCGCGCGCACCGCTGACGCGCGGTCTGGAGGAGCACCATCGCGCCCTGCGCGAGTCGCTCGTGCACACCGACAACATCATCAGCGACCTCGAGTCGCTTGAGCTGTCGGCCCAGCTGCTCGCCGGCCCGGCGGTCGCCGAGCTGCTGTTCCGGCGCTTTAACCCGTCGAGCGTCGGCACCGGCTACCTGCCGCGCCTGGAGGTGCTCGGTGCGCTCGACGAGCTCGGCGACGCGCAGACCGCGGCGGCCGCCGCCCATCGCCTGCGCGAGCAGATCGCCGCCTCACCCGTGGATCTCGACGACAGCCGCTTCATCCGCGTCGAACAGGACCTCGAGCGGGTGCTGTACGTCTCGTCGATCCCGGACTTCACGGAGTTCGGCTGGCTGCTGCAAGCGATGGAGATCGACCGGCCGTTCGCGCTGAGCGTGCACGTGCACGCGCTCGACCGGCGCGTCGAGCGGCGCCGCGCGCGCAGCCGGCGGCGGCGGCTGCACGGGGTCAACGAGGGCGTGCGCGCCCGGCGCCGGGTGCCCGACGAGGAGATGCTCGCGCAGGAGGACGAGACGCGCGAGCTGCTCGAGGAGCTGCGCGGCCGCCAGCGCTCGTCGGTCTACAACGTCGCGATCTACCAGACGGTGCGCGAGCCGGGCCCGCTGCCCGACCCGATGAAGCTCGTCGAGGCGTCCGAGCGCGCCGTCGCCGCGCTGCGCGACGCCGCCGACGCCGACGCGAAGTTCGGCGGGTTCATGCAGAAGGACCTGTGGCTGTCGACACTGCCGCTCGGACGCGATGTCGCCAGGCGCACCAAGAAGTACGTCAGCCGCCACGTCGGCGACACGATCCCGCTCGTCGGGCCGAGCTGCGGCAGCCCGAGCGGGATGCCGTTCTTCTTCGCCGAGGGCGTGCACACGCTGGAGAACCTCAACCCCTGGGATCGCACGTTCATCAACGGGCTGATGCTCGCCAACGGACTGCAGGGGTCGGGCAAGACGATGTTCGGGATCGTCACCGCCGCGCGCCTGCTGCCCTACGGCCCGACGGTCACGGTGCTCGATCGCAGCGGCCACTGGGAGCTGCTGACCGAGCTCGTGCCCGGGGCAGCGCACCTGTCGATCGGCGGCGGCGACGCGCACGCGACGATCAACCCGTGGGATGTGCCCGACGTCCGGCGCGTCGGGCCGGAGAAGATCGCCTTCCTGCGCGATCTGCACGAGCTGTTGGTCGGCGACCACCACGCGGGCTCTGACCGCTACGAGATCTCCGAGCGCGAGCGCAACCTGCTCAGCGAAGCGATCCGCGGCGTCTACAACCGCTGCGCGCGCGAGCAGCGCACGCCGCTGGAGCGCGACCTGCGCGCCGAGCTCGAGCGCCAGCACCAGGCCGAGCGCGAGGCCGCGGGCGGCGCGGAGACCGATCGCTCGGCCACGCTGGCCAGCCTCGCCGACCGTCTGAGCCGGTACGTCGAGGACGGCGAGGACGCCTACCTCGTCGACCGCCCGACGACGGTTCCCGACGACGCCCCGCTCGTCGTGTTCGACACCCGCCCGGCGCGCAACCAGCTCGTGCCGGCGATGTTCATCGCCCTCGAGCACACGGTCTCGAAGGTCGAGCGCCGTCGCGCCGAGCGCCTGAGCCACGGCGGCCCGGCCGCGCTGTTTCCCGGCGACGCGCTGTTCAGCGACGAGACGTGGAAGCTCGTGCAGCGCCGAGCCACCGGCGAGTTCTTCAACGACCTCGCCCGCCGCAGCCGCCACCTCGGCCTGTTCATGCTGGCGATCAGCCAGCACCTGGGCGACTTCGACAACGAGTACGGCCGCCCGCTGCTGCGCTCGGCGAACATGAAGCTCTTCTTCCAGCAGTCGATCGAAGAGCTGCGCTATCTGCAGGACACGCTGGGTCTGTCGGACACCGAGGTGAAGCTGATCAGCCGGCTGAAGACCGCCAAGGGGCGCTACAGCCGCGCGTACTGGATCAACGGACCGCGCGGCCGCGGCGAGGTCAGCCTGCGCCTCGGCGGCCTGGAGTACTGGCTTGCCACGAGCGAGCCGGGGCGCGACGTCCCTCGTCGCACGGCCGCGCTGAGTCGCCACGACCGCGATGCCTGGGCGGCGCTGCAGGAACTCGCCGACGACACGGCGGCGCGATGAGGATCCACCCGTGCCGGCGCGCCGCTTGATCGTCGTGGTGACGGCTCTCGTCGGGACGGCCGCGATCGCCGGGTGCGGCGACGAGTACGTCCGTGGTGCCGGGGTGTACAGCAACACGACCTCGACGCCGGCCGTCCAGACGGTGACGACCCCGGGCGCGATCGCGCCGGCGCAGTCCACCGACGACAGCGGCACCGAGAGCACGGAGGTGGGGCGGATCTCCGCGGCGCAGCGGCGCGACGTCCGCGCCGCCTCGGCCGTGGCGCGCCGCTTCCTCGCGGGCTACCTGCCGTACAGCTACGGGCGCCGTCCGCCGCGCACGATCCGCGGCCTCACGCCGGACCTGCGCCGCGATCTGGTGCGCCACACGCCGCGCGTTCCACCCGCGCTGGCGGACAAGGCGCGGCCGCGGTTGACGGGGCTCACGCTCTCGGGCATCGACGGGCGCCAGGTCATCCTGCTGGCCCGCATCGACGACGGGCGCAGCCGCTACGCCGCCCTGCTGACCGTGCAACGACAGGGCCAGCGATGGGCCGTCAGCCAGGTTCGCTGAATGCCCGCGCCGCTGGCAGCGGCCGGAGGGGCGCGCGCGGCCGCGGTCGCGTGGTCGCACCGGCGTTGGCTGCTGTGGCTGCTGCTCGGCCTCGTCGCCCTGCCGGTCCTGCTGGCCGCGCTCTCGGTCGGGATCCTGAGCGGGCTGCAGAGCTCCGCCCCGGTCGGCACGTACGCGCCCTCGCCGCTGGCGCTGCGCGACATCCCGGCGGACTACCTACGCACGTACCAGACCGCCGGTGCCGGCATTGGCGGCTGGGAGTATCTGGCGGCGATCGGGAAGATCGAGACGAACCACGGCCGCTCGACGGCACCGGGCGTCCGTTCCGGCGTCAACGCCTTCGGCTGCTGCAGCGGCCCGATGCAGTTCAGTGTCGTCGGGCAGCCGTCGACGTGGGACAGCTACGGCGTCGACGGCAACAACGACGGCAAGGCGAGCCCCTTCGATCCCAAGGACGCGATCCCGGCGGCGGCGCGCTACCTGCAGGCCAGCGGAGCCCCGAATGACTGGGACGCTGCGATCTTCGCCTACAACCACGCGTCCTGGTACGTCGCCGAGGTCAAGCAGTGGGCCGAGCGCTACCGCGGCGCCCCGGTCGGCGGTGGTCTGCCGACCGGCTCCGGTGTCTCCCAGGGCCTCACGGGCGGTCGCAACTGGCTGGCACCGGTGCCCGGCACGTCTGCGGTCTGCGATCGGCGCATCGTGCCCGACGTCGTCGCGATCCTGCGCCGCTATCGCCTGGCGGCCGGCGACTGCTTCGCGCTCAGCGGCCACTCGAGCGTCGGCGAGCATCCGCTCGGCCTCGGGATCGACCTCGTCCCGGCGCCGGGCGGCAGCTGGGACATGGCGGCCCGAGCCGTCCGCGACCTCGGCTGGCGGGCGGTCTGCGGCGCGACAGGCTGCGCCGGTCAGCTGCCCAGCCCGTTTCGCTTCATCGGCTACAACGGCTATCCGGGACACGGCGATCCCGCGCACGCTGGAGGCATGGCACACATCCACATCTCCTGGCAGCACACGCCGGCGGCACCCGGCACGCCGGCCGCGCGCGTGCAGACCCTGCTTGCCCCGAGCGGAGACGGGAGCCCATGATCACGCCTGATCTCGGTCACCAGGCAGCCGCCGACGCGTCCGTGGTGCGCGCACAGACCACGTCCCCCGACGAGCCCGCCGACGATCGGTCCTCCGGCGACATCGCGCCGGGGCGGCTGGAGCCGGCAACGGGCGAGGCAGGGCTGCGCTTCTCGCGCCCCGGCGGCCCGATCGTCATCGTCTGCGGTCTGCACGGCGGAGCCGGCACGAGCACGCTCGCCTACGGCCTGGCGGCGCAGGCCGCCCACGAAAGCCCGGCCTCCGTGCTGCTGTGCGAGACCGATGCAGCGGCGGGCGACGTGGCGGCGCTGACGGGCGTGGCGGCGCCGTTCTCGCTCAGCGAGCTGGCCGCCGAGTTCGCCGCGGGGCGGCCGCCCTCGGGCGGCACGCTGGCGCGCGCGGGCAAACTGCGCGTCATCGCGGCCGCGCCCGCGGACGCGCCGACGGTCGACGACGGTGCCGTGACCGCGCTGCTCAGCGCGGCGCGGCTGCGCCACGGCCTGACCGTGATCGACGCCGGCACGGCACGAGCCCCACTGACGCGCGAGCTGCTGCGCATGGCGACGCACGTCATCTGGGTCGCGATCGCTCGGCCGGGTGCGGCTGAGCGGGCGCGCGCGCTGCTCGCGGGACGGCTGGTGCCGCCGCTGGCCGCCCGTCAGGCGCTCGTCGTCCGCGGCGTGCGGCGCACGCGCGGCGCGCTCGTGGGCCCGCAGGCGGCCGAGTTGCGCCAGCTCGCCGAGGACTGCTGCGAGCGGTTGGTGCTCATGAGCGACAGCCCGGGCGTCAGCGGGGCGCACGTCGAGCTCGGGGAGCGGCGGATGCTGACGGCGCTGACGGCGCTGTCGGGGTTCCTCGACGACCCCGGGCAGAGCTGAGCCACCGTGGGACGCAAGTCGCCCAAGCAGCAGCAGGAGCAGGCCGTCCTGCTGCTCGCGGGCCTCGCGGTCGCCGCCATGGCGATCGCGGCGGTCATGGGGTGGGTCTGTGCGGTGGTCGCCGGCTGGGTGCACTCGGGCCAGTTCCCGCGGATCGGCGTGGGCGAGGCCGTCAGGGCCGCGCTGTCGGAAGAGTTCTGGTCGGCCGACCCGGCCTCCGCCTACCCGCGCGACGTGGCGCGGTTGCTGCCCGGCGTGTGGGGCTTCTGGAGCACGGCGGCGATCATCGTCACCTTCGTCGCGGCGCTGGTCGTCGCTGCCGCTCGCGAGATCGCCGAGCGGATGGCCCAGACGGTCACCGACCGGCGCTTTTACCACGTCTTCCGCGGGCGGCGGCCGCAGGCGTTCGGGCGCTACCGCACCGTCAAGGACGCGCTCGTCGTCGATGCGCCGCAGCCGGATCGCCTCATCATCGGGACGATCGCCAACCCGCCCGCGCTCGTCGCGGTGCGCCCGCACGCGCAGGTCTGCGCGATCGCGGCGCCGCACAGCGGCACGACGTCGGGCCTGATCGTCCCCGCCGTGCTCGAGCACGCCGGACCCGTCGTGTCGACCGCCGCCAAGAGCGACGTCGTGCACGCGACCCTGCAGCGCCGGGCGGGCATGGGCGAGACCTTCGTGTGGGACCCGTTCGGCGAGCACACCGACAGCTGGGATCCGCTGCAGGGATGCGAGCAGTGGTCACACGCGCTGATCGTCGCGCGCTGGATGGGCCACGCGCTCGCGCTGGGCGAGACCGAGAGCGCCGAGTACTACGACGAGGCCGCCCAGGAGCTCGCGGCCCCGCTGCTGCACGCGGCGGCGCTGACGGCGAGCAAGACGATCGTCGACGTGTACAGCTGGGTGCGCGACCGCGACGTCAAGACGCCGGCGGGGATCCTGGCCGACTTGGGGGCCGAGGACGCCCGCGCCCGCCTCGAGGCGGTGTATGCGCTCAACGAGCGCCGCAAGGACGCGATCATCGGAGCCGTCCAGGTCCATCTCAAGGCCTACGGGCACCCGGCCGTGGCGCGTACCGCCAAACGCGGGCACGGGATCACGCCCGAGGGCTTCTTCGACGGGCGCGCCAACACCGTCTACATCGTCGCCGCGCGCGAGCACCAGCGGCTGCTGGCGCCGCTTGCGGTGATGATGCTGAGCTCGCTCGTGTACTACGCCACGACGTACGAGAGCCAGGCAGGGCGGCGGATGTCGCCCCCGGCGCTGTTCGCGCTCGACGAGACGGCGCAGATCGCGCCGCTGCAGGAGCTGCCGCAGATCCTGTCGATCTCGCACGAGATCGGCATCCGCTTCGTGACGGTCTGGCATTCGCTCGCGCAGATTCGCCAGCGTTACGGGGCCGACGCCGCCGCCGAGATCCTCGCGCTGTCGCAGGCGAAGGTCTTCCTCGGGTCGATCACCGACGAGGCCACCCGCCACGAGCTGCTGCGGCTGCTGGGCAAGCGTGGCGACGAATACGAAGGCCCGACCGCCCAGGCGTTGCAGCGCCTGCACGCCGGCCAGGGGCTGCTGATCCACAGCGAGCAGCCGCCGCTGTTCTTCACCCAGCGCCGCGGGATGGTTGCAGAGCGCGCGCCGGTCGTCGTGGAGCCGCAGATCGTGGAGGCGCAATGAAGGACCGCTCGCGCCGGCAGATGCCGCTTGCGCTGCGCGCCCCGATGTCGCTCGCCGACGCGGCGCAGGCGCGGATCGGCCGTCCTGTGCACGCGGCCATCGTGCTCGACATCGGCGCGCGCGGCCCGACCGTGCTGTTGGGTGGTCGCAGCGAGCAGGTGGTGCTCGCGATCACCGACCTGGACGTGTACCTGCTCGCCTGCCGGCGTACGACGCTCGGGCCCCGCGTCGGCGGCGTCGTGGACCACCTGCCGCGCACGGGGCTCGTCTCCCAATGGCACCACCGCCGGCTCCAGGTGAAGGCGGAGCTGTCCTGGCCGGAGGCGCATGTCTATCTCACGGCCAGAGCCCGGCCCGGCCAGCAGACCGACCATGCGATCGGCCTGCTCATGAGCAGCCAGTTCGATCGCGACCACTGAGTGGCCCGCCGCCGGACACTCCAAGACTGGGCCCGTCCGCTGGCAGCGGCGGCGGCGGGGGTGGCGATGGTCGCCATCCTCGCGGTCGGCACGAACTGGCGACTGGCGCTCATCGCCGGGCTGGCCGCCGGTGCGATCACGCTCACGCGGCTGCGCTACTCGGCGATCGTCGCGGTCGTGTTCCTCGCGATCACGTTGCTCGTGGCGCAGACCGGCCACAGCGCCGGCTCGGATCATCGCGACATCGTCTCGCAGGGGTCCAAACGGTAGAAGGAGTCAGATGACGGCTGCCCGGAGCGTGCTGCGCGACGTCAGCCGCGTGACCGCGGCGGCTGTCGCCGCGGGGGCGCTCGCAGCTGCTGTGGTGGGTGTGCTCGCCGTCGGCGCCAGCGTGCGCGCGTGGTTCGGGCTCACCCCGCAGCAGCCGGTCGACGTCCCCGTGGCGCAGCTGTGGCTCGACAACGCGCGGGCGCTGCTGTTCGTGTTCGGCGCGGCGGCGGCGCTCGTCTGGTGGCCGCGCGCCCGCATCGTGCTCGACGTCGCCGTGTGCGTCGTGCTCGGCGGCAACGTGCTGCTGGTCGCGGTCGCCCTGGGCGCCTACGGCGAGCCGCTGCTGCGGCTCGCGCCTGGCCACTACGTGCTCGAGCTGCTGGCCGTCGCCACGGCGAGCGCGACCTATCTCGACGCGCGCCGCGAGGGCGCGCTGCGGTCCGGCGTGGTCACCGGCTGCGCGGTCGCGGTCGCGGTCCTGCTGCTCGGCGCGGCGATCCTCGAGAGCGCGGCCGCCTGAGGTCGCCGGCGCGGGACGTCAGCCGCGCAGCCGCTGCACCGCGAGCGGGGCCGCGATCGGACAGTCGCACAGGTCCTCGGCGAGACGTTTGACCAGCG
>Ga0136617_10004646_pt1 | contig 12300 bp, 11 predicted proteins | sample AntDrymUQ3222106_2_FD_129672 | JGI IMG/M metagenome (GOLD analysis project Ga0136617, IMG submission 129672) | Polar desert sand microbial communities from Dry Valleys, Antarctica - metaG UQ322 (21.06) | ecosystem: Environmental > Terrestrial > Soil > Desert | place: Antarctica: Dry Valley...
CCGGATTGCAGAAACGTTTGGTTTAACGGGGTTCCGAAGCACGAGGAGCGAAACGAATGGCGAAGGTTCAAGTCGGAGACTTGGCGAAGAAGATGGGAATCCCGGATAAGGACCTTATCTTCAAGCTTCAGTCCCTCGGTGTTCAGGTCGACAGCCCCAGCGCTGCGATCGATCATGAAGTGATCATGGCGATCCTTCAGGGAAAGAAACTGGCGAGCCGTCCGCGCAACGTAATCATGCGTGACGACTCTCAGCCGAAACCCGAGGGAGCGCAGAAGCGGGAGATCCGCCCACCGCGGCCAATCGTGAAATCGGCCAGGAAGCAGGAGCTGGCTTCTCCCGCTGAGCCAGCCGCGGTCCCGCCTCCCGGGCCAGCCATGATCATCCCCGAGTTCGTCGAGGCCGTCGAGGCTGAGGAGCAGGAAAGGGTTGCCAGGGAGGCCCAGCCGAAGGAAGTGAAAGCGCCGAAGGAAGAGAAAGCGCCTAAGGTTGCCGCCGAGGTGGCTACGGAAGCATTGCCTGCAGTCCCTCCCGTGGCCGAGCCGCAGCCGGCGTCACCCGCCGAGCCTGGCAGGCCGGCGGCAGCGCCCCGCCCCGCTGCGGCGCCTCCCGCCGCCGTGCGTCCCGGAATCAGCGGACCGACTGGCCCGCGCGCACGCACACCCGATTCACCAAGACCAAACTATGCCGGCCAGCAACCACAGCGCCGACCGGATTATCGGACCGCGACAGCAAGTCCCGCTGGCGCCGGCGCTCGAGTTCAACCGATGGGTGCTCGTCCCGGCAGCCCATCGCCGCAACCCGGAAACCGTCCCACACCACGTCCCGGCATGCCGCCCGGCCGGGATACGCGTCCAGGTGGTTATGAGGGTCGTCGTCCCGACAGCGGTCCACCGCGATTTAGTCCCGGAGCAAGACCAGGAGGCGGAGGACGAGTGGCACCGCTGGTGCCCCCTCCGGGCAACATGCCGCCGGAACCGACGATGCTGCGACGGAAGAAAGTCGATGTTGAGGACGAGCGGCCAGAGAAAAAGAAGACGACTGGAAAAGGCCGGAAGAGGTCAGGAACCGTCGAAGTCGACAACGCGCTGTTCACCAAAGGTCCATTCTCAGCCACTGCCATTCTCGACGAGGACGCTGATAAGCCTGAGGTAGCGCCTCGTGAGAGCACGGAGTCCGATGAGATAGAAGCAACCAAAGCACCGTCCACCCGGCGGGATGCGCGCAAACAGGTTGCTCCTGTGTCGGCGAAGGTTCTGGAGTTCAAGCGTCCGGAAGGCAAGGTCACCCTTACAGAGGGTGTCACGGTCAAGCAACTGGCTGACAAGCTCGGTGTCAAGGCCAACGATCTTATGAAGCACCTTCTGATGAAGAAGGGTTTGATGGTTTCCATCAATGCGCCCCTTGGGCACGAGCTGGCGCTCGAGATCGCAAAAGGTCTCGACATCGACGCGGAGTTCGTCAGCTTCGAGGAAGCACTCGAACTGGCGACGCTGGAAAGGCTCACCGAGACGGAGACCCATGAGGGGACTCTGCCCCGGGGTCCGGTGATCACGGTTATGGGACACGTTGATCATGGCAAGACTTCTTTGCTCGATGTAATCCGCGAGGCGAATGTTGCGGCTGGAGAAGCTGGTGGAATCACTCAGCATATCGGTGCGTATCACGTGGAGAAGCGTGGTCGCAAGATCACCTTCCTCGACACGCCGGGTCACGAAGCGTTCACCATGATGCGTGCGCGGGGAGCGAAGGTCACGGACATTGTTGTCCTCGTCGTTGCGGCGGATGACGGTGTCATGCCTCAGACTCGTGAGGCCATTGACCACGCCAAAGCGGCCGAAGTGCCGATGGTGGTCGCCATCAACAAGATCGACAAGCCGAACGCGAACGTCGAGCGGGTACGCCAGGAGCTGTCTGCCGCCGGAGTGCTCGTTGAACAGTGGGGGGGCGAGGTGGTTTCCGTCGAGGTGTCCGCACTGAAAAAGCAGGGCATCGATGAATTGCTGGACATGATTCTTCTGCAAGCGGACATCCTCGAGTTGAAGGCCAGTCCGGAAATCTCCGCTCGTGCGGTGGTCCTCGAAGCGCGTAAGGAAGTTGGCCGAGGAATCGTGGCCACTGTCCTGGTGCAGGACGGTACGCTGAAGGTAGGAGACGCATTTTTCGCGGGTGCGACCAGCGGTCGTGTGCGTGCCATGAGCGACGAGCGGGGTGAACGCATCAAGGATGCCGGCCCCTCCACTCCTGTTCTGGTTACCGGGTTCGACGACATTCCGAACGCGGGCGATACCATGCAGGTCGTCGACGAGGCGTCGCACGCGCGAATGATTGGCCAGCTCCGACAGGAGAAGGTGCGCGAATCACAGTTCACGAAAGGCTCGCGGATGTCTCTGGATCAGCTGTTTCAGAAGATGCAGAGCGGAACCGCTAAGGAGCTGAACCTGATCGTCAAGGCCGACGTGCAGGGATCTGTCGAAGTACTGAATGACACACTTCGAAAGATGACCAGCGAGCAGGTCAAGATCAATGTTCTGCATAGCTCGGTGGGAGCCATCAGCACCAATGACGTGCTTCTTGCTTCGGCATCCGACGCCATTGTGGTCGGGTTCAACGTCCGTCCTGAGAGGGCTGCGACGGAGCTGGCTGAGAAGGAAGGCGTTGAACTGCGGTTGCATACGGTCATCTATCAGCTCACTGACGAGATGAGGCTGGCTATGACCGGTCTGCTCGATCCGAAGTTCGAGGAAGTCTTTCAGGGACGAGCGGAAGTCCGCGAGACGTTCAAGGTGCCGAAGGCTGGAACCATCGCCGGATGCATGGTCACCGAGGGTGTCGTGCCGCGAACGGCGAATATTCGCCTCCTGCGTGACAACCGGGTCATCTTCGAGGGAAAGATTCAATCCCTTCGTCACTTCAAGAATGACGTGTCCGAGGTGCGAGCCGGCTTCGAGTGTGGTATCGGCATCGAGCGATTCCAGGACATCAAGAACGGTGACATCATCGAGGCCTTCAAGACAGAAAAGCTTGCTGGAGTCCTTCAGTAACGGAAGGCGGCAAATCACCAATCACGCCCGTTGTCATCCTGAGCGGCCGTGAAAAATCAGGAATGAACGTGTCATCCTGAGCGCAGCGAAGGGTCTCGTCCGAGGTAGACGAGGGCTGACGCGTGAGCCTTCCACGGCATGGGACGAAATCCTTCGCTTCGCTCAGCATGACAAACGCGGACTGAGGCAAAGCCCGTCTCTACGAAGTTGAAGCGAGAACACACTCATGGTTGTTGGCGTAGCTCTTTTTGAGATTCACATAGGACACGCGCAGTCGCTGAAGGAAAAGCGAATGGTGGTGAAGAGTCTGCGAGACAAGATCCGCAGGCGATTCGAGGTCTCCGCTGCAGAAGTTGGTTTGCAGGAGCTTCATCAGCGAGCCAGACTGGGGGTCAGCGCCGTTGCGCTGGACGGTAGCGCCGCTGAGAGGATGCTCGCTTCCATTCGATCGTTCGTGGAAGAGCATCAGGAGGCGTCGCTGATCGGATGGACTCAGGAGATGTTCGATTTCGACGCAGACGCGCCGTTAGGCATTCCAGGAGTGAATTGGAGCGCAGGATTTTCAACGGATGAAGAAGACACGACGGACCAGTAAGGTGGGTGACCTCCTGCGGCAGGAGATCTCAAACATCATTCACCGGGATCTCGACGACGCAGCGTTGACATTCGTCTCGGTTACAGCGGTGGAGATATCGACCGACCTGCGATTCGCTCGCGTCTTCGTGAGCGCTCTAGGAGAGCATGCCGAGCTGGAACAGGTGGTCAGTTCGCTGCAGAAGGCGCGAAGCCGGGTCAGGCATCTTCTCGGTCAGCGCGTCTCGATCCGTTATACGCCCGAGCTGGATTTTCAGGCGGACATGACTTCGATTACGGCCAGCAGCATCGAGCGGATTTTGCAGGATGTGATGCCCGGGAAAGGGGAGACCGATGATGACAGCACAAATTGAGGTAGCGGTGCGCAATGCCGCGGAGCAGGTAGCGGACAGAATTCGCGAAGGCAAACGGTTTCTGATCACTGCACACAGGAATCCGGATGGCGATGCACTGGGCAGTGCTCTTGCCCTGCAGCGGATGATCGAGAAACTCGGCAAGGAAGCTTCTGTGATTCTGCGGGATCCTTTTTCCCGTCAGCTTGGCAACATTCCAGGCTCGGATCGGGTGAAGGTCATGGACGCTCTGCCAGCCGACTACCCGTCGGGTTACGACGCACTGTTTGCCATGGAGTGTCCGGATCATGAGCGGACCGGTTTCCCTGTTCTGCCAGGGCCGGTGGTCAACATCGATCATCATCTGGGAAACACGATGTATGGGGAGATCAATTATCTCGACCTCGAAGCGCCGTCTGTAGGAGAAATGGTTCTGCGGATGAACGAGTCCCTTGGAGTGGCCATTGACCGCGAGATCGCAACCGCGATCTACGTGTCCCTGGCCACAGACACAGGTTTCTTTCGTTACAGCAACACCACAATCCGAGCGTTCGATGCTGCGGCACTGCTGGTTCGTGCAGGCGCCGATCCGGGGGAGATCTCGCTTTTCATCAACGAGAGCTCCTCTCCGCAGTCGATCAAACTGCTGGGTCTTTGTTTGAACTCAATGCAATTCTTCGCCGACGGGAAAATCGCCACGCTCGAGCTTCCTTTCCGCTTTCTCAAGGAGAGCGGCGCCTCCTCTGAAGATTCCGAAGGAATCGTGAATTATGGACGCGTCATTGAGGGAGTACTCGTCTCCGCCATGTTCAAAGAAGCGAACGGCGGGACGCGCGTGTCCATGCGCGCCAAACCGGGAGTTGACGTGCAGGCTGTTGCGGCTATGTTCGGTGGTGGGGGGCACAAAGCAGCGTCAGGGTGCTTCATTCCGTTGCCTCCGCAGGAGGCCAAAGGAAAACTGGTGGGTCTTCTCACCAAGGCGATTGCCGACTCGTAATTGATCAATTTGTCATTCTGAGAGGGTGCGAAAGAATCAAATGGGTTGTCATCCTGAGCGCAGCGAAGGATCTCGCCCCATGCATTTGCAGGCTGCGCGCTTCAGCCTACGGCACTCTCGGATGAGACCTTCGCTGCGCTCACCACGACACCCGGGCCGATTTCTTCACAGGGTTGCGCGATGACAATCAAGAACAAGCCCGGCAATTCATGGATCTAGAATACAGATGAGCTCAACTCTCAATCATCAGGCCGCACCCGCCAGCCAGAAGGACGGCCTCCTTCTGTTGGACAAAGTTGCCGGGATCACCTCGCACGACGCTGTGGAACGTGCGCGAAGAGTCACTCGTATCAAGAAAATCGGGCACAGCGGAACGTTGGACCCGATGGCCACCGGTCTGCTGATTCTTTGCGTCGGAAAGGCCACCCGCCTTCAGGCGTTTCTCATGAAGATGGAGAAGACGTACGAGGGAACGATTCAATTCGGATGGGCTACGAACACATACGATGCGCAGGGTGAACAGGTGGGAGATCGCACCGAGGTCGACCTTTCATCGTTTGATCTCGAAGGCTCGATTGGAGAGTTCCAGGGGGAGATCCAGCAGATTCCTCCCGCCTTCTCCGCGAAGAAGGTACAAGGGGTTCGCTCGTACGAGCTCGCACGGCGAGGTGCTGCGACCACTCTCGAAGCGAAGACGGTGCGGATCGTCGAGTTCCGGATTCTGCGACAGAGTGGCTCTCGAGCGGACTTCCGCATCACCTGTACTTCCGGTACGTACGTGCGTTCCGTAGCCCATGACCTGGGCCGGGTACTGGGGGTGGGAGCGCATCTGAGTAGCCTCCGGCGGACTGCAATCGGCGGTTTCGAGGTAGCGCAGGCTCTGTCTGTGGACCAGCTTTCGCAAATGGATCCTCGTGAAGTCCTTGAAGGCCCGCACTTTCAGACGATGAACAGGGCGGGACTTCCCTTTCAGCGAATCATGATCGACCGCTCCCAGGAGGCGAAGCTTCTGCGGGGTCAATCTGTCATCGTCAAACCCTCCGGAGATTCTCCCTCTGTCGGAGAGCTTATCTCCGTGGTGAATGTCGACCAGGAACTGCTTGCCATCAGCGAAGTCGTGGACGTGCTGCGGGCGGATGGAGGGCCAGTGGTTCTGCAGCCGAAGGTCGTTCTCAGGGGCGAGTAACATCTCCGAGATGGGCGGGTGACTCAAGTCCAGTCCTCGCAGCCGGTTACGTGAGGCAGGTCCAGAGCAGTCAGCAGACCGGGCAGGACCGGTAAGGCGGAATTGAAATCGATGACATCGTGTTAAATTGTCGTTCCTCAAAAGAATAGAAAGAGATTGCTTTAGAAGCTAAGGAGATTTGAATTTTGCCGACCGCCAAGGAACACAAGACCGAAGTCATCCAGCAGTATCGGGTCCACGATTCCGATACCGGATCGCCGGAGGTGCAGATTGCACTGCTGTCGAATCGGATCAGCTATCTGACCGAACACTTCAAGTCGCACGCGAAGGATCATCACAGCCGTCGCGGACTGCTGAAGATGGTAGGCAGGCGTCGTCGTCTTCTGGACTACCTGAAGAAGACAGACGTGGATCGCTACCGGACGGTCATCGACAAGCTCGGTATTCGTAAGTAACGACCTGGCGGCACGGCACGTGGCGCTCATCCGAGCGTCCACGTCCAACGTCTCGCAGGGACGATAACTCACGTCCCTGGCGCAAACGCGGAATCCTCCGACCCCTGCTTGCCGCCTCCCTTTCCAGGCCGAGTCCTTTCGGCCTCTTTGACAACGCGCATATGCCGATGAGTGGGCCGCGCAGAAAAGGAAATCATGGCAACACGTAAGGAAATGCAGATCGGCGGGCGAACCCTTTCGCTCGAGACTGGCGCTGTAGCCCGTCAAGCCGACGGAGCAGTGGTCATTCAATATGGGGACACGGTGGTTCTTGCCACAGCTTGTTCCAAAGAGGGAGCGGTGATGGGCGACTTCATGCCTCTTACCGTGGACTACAAAGAGTACACGTACGCCGGCGGACGGATCCCCGGCGGATTTTTCAAACGTGAGGGGCGTCCCACCGAGAAAGAAATCCTTACCTGCCGTTTGATTGATCGTCCGCTGCGACCATCGTTCGAGAAGGGCTATCGCAACGAGACGCAGATCATCGCACTCGTGCTTTCTGCCGATGGAGAGAACGATCCTGACGTGCTTGCCATTAACGCAGCGTCAGCAGCCCTGATCATCAGTAAGATCCCATTTCACAATGCCATCGCTGCGGTTCGTATCGGTCTGGTGAACGGAGAGCTGATCGTCAATCCCACGAACTCCCAGCGTGACCTGTCGGATCTCGACCTGGTGGTAGCGGGGACGCAGGAAGCAATCGTCATGGTCGAGGCAGGAGCGCGCCAGGTCAGCGAGGTACAGATGCTCGATGCCCTCGACGCCGCCCACGCGTCGATCCGGGAGCTGCTCGAGCTCCAACGCTCTCTCGCTGCCGAAGCGGGCCAGCCGAAGATGGAAGTGAACTACATTCCCAAGTACACCGACGAGCGGTACGAGCGGCTGATGACGGCGCACGGTGGCGCATTGAAGGATGCGCTACTGACGCAGGGGAAACAGGCTCGTAAAGATGCCGTCAAAGCCGTCAACGCGCAAATGCTTGAAGGCATCGCTGCCGACGACACGGAACAACTCGCAGCAATTCCACACGCCATGGAAGCGATGCAGAAACAGATCACCAGGGACCTCATCGTCCGAGAGAACAAGCGTCTGGACGGACGCGATGTCGCCGAGATTCGCGCAATCGATATCAAGGTGGGTGTCCTTCCCAGAACGCACGGATCGGCCATCTTCACCCGTGGTGAGACGCAAGCGCTTGTAACCGTCACCCTGGGCACTCCGCAGGAAGCGCAGCGCGTCGAGGACTTCGAAGGCGAGACTACGCAGCGTTTCATGCTGCACTACAACTTTCCACCCTTCTCAGTCGGCGAGGTCAAGTTCATGCGCGGTCCTGCTCGACGGGAGATCGGTCATGGCAACCTGGCCCGCCGGGCTCTCGAGCCGATGCTGCCGGCGGAAGAGACGTTTCCCTACACCATCCGATGCGTCTCGGACATTCTGGAGTCGAACGGTTCCTCGTCGATGGCCTCAGTTTGCGGTGGATCTCTTGCCCTGATGGACGCGGGCGTACCTGTCGCATCAGCCGTAGCCGGTGTGGCTATGGGGATGATCAAAGGCGGGGAGCGCACTGTCGTTCTCACCGACATCGCAGGCGCTGAAGATCACGACGGCGACATGGATTTCAAGGTCGCTGGGACGAAAGAGGGCATTACCGCGTTACAGATGGACATCAAGGTGACCGGCCTTTCGCGGGAGGTCATGGCTCAGGCACTGGAGCAGGCTCGCGAGGGGCGTTTGCACATCCTCGGTAAGATGACGGAAGCCATCCAGCAGCCTCGCGAGGAGTTGTCCACATTCGCTCCGCGGCTTTATACGATCCATGTACCGAAGGACAAGATTCGCGACGTCATCGGATCAGGTGGCAAGACGATTCGCTGGATCGTCGAAGAGACCGGGTGCAAGATCGAAGTGGAAGACGACGGCAAAGTCATCATCGCTTCCAGTGATGCTGAGTCGGCGCAGAAGGCGATCGACATCATCAAAGGACTCACCGCCAGCGCCGAGATCGGCAAGACCTACAGCGGCACAGTCAAGCGAATCGAGCCGTACGGGGCCTTCATCGAGATCATTCCTGGACAGGACGGGCTGTTGCACATCTCCGAGATCGCGCATACACGAGTCAACGCGGTAACAGACTTTTATCAGCTGGGCGACCAGGTTGATGTGCAGGTCGTGGGAGTGGAGCCCGATACGGGTAAGATTCGCCTTTCCCGCAAACCGCTGCTTCCGCCACCGACCGAAGAGGAACTGGCTGCGGCCGGCGATCGGGGCTTCTCTCGTGGGAGCGGAAGTGGAATGGGTGGGGGGCGCCCGGGAGGTCCCGGAGGTGGTCGTGGCGGAGACCGAGGGGGCGATCGCGGTCGCGGCGGCGATCGTGGAGGGAGGGGAGGCGGCCGCTTCGACCGGGGTCCGCGCAATGACGGCGGCGGGAAAACCAACACGGGCGAGTGACTTTTCGTCCCGGAGATTCACGAAAGGCGGGCATTTGCCCGCCTTTTCATTGGTTTTAAGTATTTGAAACCATGTACTTTGTGTAAGGGCTGAGTTGGCAGCTATCTTGGATGCTTTTCAGCCAGGGAGACCCACCATGGACGAGGTCGTCAGCTACATCAGTCAACCGCGAGACAGGCGTCGCCGAAAGCGTTACTTCAGGCGGAAGAATATTCTGATTGCCACCGGCTTGATACTGGCCGTGTTCCTGGTGCTTTCCTATGCCTCAGAGTTCCGCACGCCTGGCAGTGGTGAGCATGGCCGGCTCTACCGCAAACGTGCGAGAGGAATTGAGACGGTACCGAATCGATCCCCGGTACCTGTAGTAGTTGAGGCACCTGTTTCGGGGGAGGGGCGAGTCGATCCCTGGTCTGTTGACAGCGCACGGCGCGAGCAGTATCTCGGCGTACCCACCACCACCGCCATCACCAATGAGACGCTTCTTGTTCCTCCTGCCACCGGCTCTGATGTGTTGATTCCGACCGACGTGCCGCAAGGCGCTCCTCTGAGTGGCGGATTCATGCGAGATGGCGCGGCCCCTCCGGCACCGACAGCGACAGATCCAGCACCCACGATCGCAGTTCCTGCGGAGCCGGCAGTGAACATTCCTGCACAGCAGCCCGTAAAGGTAGAAGGGAAAGTGGTCATCACGCACGGAGCGGATGGCGTCATTGTGCTGAAGAAAGAATAGGGCCGAGCAGCGGCGCTGACGAACCAGTCCCTCTCCCCGCCGGGGAGAGGGTCGGTCGCGAAGCGACCGGGGTGAGGGGCCGCGAGAACAATGAGCAACCTCGGTTATCGCGCATTCTTTGAAGCCTGAGCGGTTCGTTACGCTTGCCGACAACTCGCTGTGAGAGTACGTCTCTCAAGCAGAGCACCTTCTATGCTTCTCGCGGCCCCTCACCCCGCCGCTCATGCGGTGACCCTCTCCCAGCGGGGAGAGGGAATTACGCGCACCTTCAGATTCCAGTCTCTTGTGCGGTGACAGATTCGCGATTCGATACAATGCCCGGCTCATGAGGCACGCCGGATCGGATTCTCCTTCAGAAATCACCTTCGGGACCGACGGCTGGCGGGCCGTCATCGCAGATAGCTTCACGTTCTCCAATGTTCGCAGGGTCTCGCAGGCGATCGCCGCCGCGGCCCGCAACTTCACACCCCCTGACGGCATCGATCGCAACGCAATGGTCGTTAGCTTCGACCGAAGGTTCCTCTCGCGCGAGTTCGCCCTGGAAGTGTGCGAGGCCCTTCGGGCCGCCGGATATCGGGTGATCCTGTCGAAAGAGCCCACTCCCTCACAGACCGTCTCTTTCACTGCCTGGAAACGCAAACTCCTCGGGGGGATCGTCGTCACGGCCAGCCACAATCCGGCAATCTACAACGGTCTGAAGTTCAAGGCCTGGTACGGCGGCTCTGGACTCCCCCAGATGTATCGCCAGATTGCTGAAAATCTCGACGGCGAGGTTCCTCGGCGGGAGGGTGGCTCCATCGAGCAGGATGACCTTCTCGACGATTACGTGCAGGCACTTCGCGAGAACGTCAATGTTTCGCTTCTGCATGAGGCGCACATCGCGATCCTTCATGATCCGCTGTACGGAGTGTCGTCCGGGCTTCCACGCCGCGTTCTGGAAGACACGGCTGATGCGTTGATCACGACCATACGGGGGGAGGCGAATCCCGGATTCGGGGGAGTGAACCCCGAACCGATTCCTCAGAATCTCGACGCGACCGTGGAGATGATGCGCAGCGGGCGGTACGCGCTCGCTATCTGCAACGATGGAGATGCAGATCGTCTCGGGATTCTGGATGAATCGGGTGCTTTCGTTTCACCACATAAGGTGATCGCTCTGCTCGCTCTCTATCTGGTTCGCCATAAGAAGGAGAGCGGAGAGATCGTCAAGACGTTCTCCACCAGCCGGCTCGTCGAAAATGTTGCAAGAGGATTGGGAGTCACCTTCCACGAGACGGCGATCGGGTTCAAGTACGTCGCTGACCTGATGCTGACCCGCAGGATTCTCATTGGTGGGGAGGAGAGCGGGGGAGTGGGATTCGGCAGTTTTCTTCCGGAAAGAGATGGTGTGCTCTCCGGACTGCTTGTTGCGGAATGTGTCGCGGCTTATGGCAAGCCTCTGTCGGAGATCGTTACGGAGATGGAGAATGAGTTCGGTCGATTTTTTTACGACCGCCGGGATGTTCAAAGCTCCCGAACCGCAATCGACAATCTCGTGGAACGTGCCAGCAGGGGAGATCTTGACGGCCTGTTCGGCATGCCGGTTATGAATCGGGAAGAGAAGGATGGCGTGAAACTCAATTTCAAGGATGGCTCCTGGCTCCTCTTTCGAAGGTCCGGTACCGAGCCGATCATCCGCATCTACTGCGAATCGCCGAATGAGGAACTGGTCGGCAGCATGCTCGACGTCGCCGTCCGCGAGTTGGGGAACTAGTGGCCTGTAATGGGTGAATCGGTACCAGATGGCGCAGGGATCGGCGACGTGAGCGAGACGCGCCGACGCAAGCATAGTGGGGCTACGCTGAGGAGGGGCAATGAAGCTCACGGCGTCGAGACCAAGCCAGGTGGTACCGATTCACCCATTACAGGCCACTTGGGCGTGGCCAAAGGCAAAGATCACGCGCCGATCGTTGCGCCCCCTCCCATCATTTGCTTTGGAACGCTTGTCGTCGCTCTCGTGGCGGAATGGTTCCTGTTCGGTCGTTTTCTACTTTCTCTACCGTCAATCGTTCGCTATTTCGGCGGCGCGCTGGCCGTGTCCGGAGCGATGCTCTGCGCGATCGCCATCGTGCAGATACTGCGCGCCCGCACAGCGCTCAACCCCTATCATTCGACGGTGCACATCATCTCTGGTGGCTTGTTCTCCCGTTCGCGAAATCCCATCTATCTCGGATTCGTCGTCATTTATCTGGGCGTTGCCCTGTCCACAGGATCACTTCTCGCTTTATTGGCGGCGCCACTTATGCTACTGGCGATGCATTACGGCGCGATTCGGCAGGAAGAATCGTATCTGGAAGAAAAATTCGGCGACGAATACCGCGCGTATCGCGACCACGTTCGCCGCTGGATCTGATTCTGAGGCGAATGTTTCCCTCTCCCCCGCGGGGAGAGGGTCGCCGCGCAGCGGCGGGGTGAGGGGCGTTACGACGA
>Ga0136617_10004647_pt1 | contig 12297 bp, 14 predicted proteins | sample AntDrymUQ3222106_2_FD_129672 | JGI IMG/M metagenome (GOLD analysis project Ga0136617, IMG submission 129672) | Polar desert sand microbial communities from Dry Valleys, Antarctica - metaG UQ322 (21.06) | ecosystem: Environmental > Terrestrial > Soil > Desert | place: Antarctica: Dry Valley...
CCGACCTGGCCGAGTTCCCCAATGCCGTCCCCGCTCGCTGGGCCTCCGGCGCTCCGACCGTCGCGACCAGCGGAGCCGACTTCCTCGTCGGAGCCCAGTGGGGTGAGTGGGAGGGCGCGCTGGGCGTGGCCGCGCTCAAGGACAGCAGGCTCCTGGTCATGCTGATGAACGCCGCCGGCACCATCACCCGGGTCGATACTCCGGCAGTGCTCAACGGCACCCACGGCCGGTTGCGGGCCGTCCGGATGGGACCGGACGGGAACCTCTACCTGACGACATCCAACGGCTCCAATGACCAGATCCTGCGGGTCAGTCCCACGGCCGCCACGCCTGCGCCGTACCCGGCCGACCTGCATGACTTCACCGGCGACGACCGACGCGACGTCGCCATCTGGCGGCCGTCCGACGGCACCTGGCAGGTCCGCTCCCTGATCCCGATGCGGTACGGCATGCGGGGCGACGTCCCCGCAGCGGCCGACTACTCCGGCGACGGGCGCACGGACTTCGCCGTCTTCCGTCCGTCAAACCGCACGTGGTACGTCGGTGGGGCCCCCGGACTGGTGTACGGCCAAGTCGGCGACGTACCCGTGCCGGCCGACTACAACGGCGACGGCCGCGCCGACATCGCCGTCTGGCGACCCTCGAACGGCATGTGGTACGTCCGCGGCGGCGCTGCCGTGCAATGGGGAGCGCGCGGTGACGTGCCCGTGCGAGGTGACTTCGCCGGCGACGGCCGGGTGGACTTCGCCGTGTGGCGGCCGTCGCGCGGCACGTGGTACGTCCGCGGGGTCACCGCCCTCGCCTTCGGCCGGGTGGGCGACATTCCGATCGCTGCGGACTACACCGGCGACGGCCGTACCGACTTCGCGGTATGGCGGCCGTCGACCGGCAATTGGCACCTGCGCGGGAGCAGCCCGGTGCAGTGGGGCACTCGCGGCGACATCCCCGTGGAGGGCGACTACAACGGCAACGGCCGCGCGGACTTCGCGGTCTGGCGGCCGTCGCGGGGCGTGTGGTACGTCCGGGGTATCGACATCCTGGCCTGGGGGATGGCCGGCGACCGGCCCGTCTGATTGAACCTGACTCACTCCAGTTCTTGACACGTTCCAGACAACCCGGTTGGGTAGGGCCCGCGTGAGCGACAACGACGACAAGAACCTGACGACCCGTCAAGGCCATCCGGCCTACGACAACCAGAACCAGCGCACGGTCGGCAGCCGTGGCCCGGCCACCATGGAGAACTACCACTTCCTCCAGAAGATCAGCCACTTCGACCGCGAGCGCATCCCCGAGCGGGTGGTCCACGCCCGCGGGTTTGTGGCACACGGCGAGTTCGAGGCGTACGGGCGGATCGGCGACGAGGCAGCGTCGACGTACACGCAGGCCAAGCTCTTCCAGGAGGCCGGGAAGAAGACCCCTGTCACCATCCGTTTCTCGACGGTCATCGGCGGCCGGGACTCCTCCGAGGCGGCCCGCGACCCGCGCGGCTTTGCGGTGAAGCTTAGAACCGAGGACGGCAACTGGGACCTGGTCGGCAACAACTGCCGGTGTTCTTCATCCGTGACGCGATCAAGTTCCCCGACGTGATCCACTCGCTCAAGGCCGACCCGATCACTTTCCACCAGGAGCCCAACCGCATCTTCGACTTCATGTCGATGACCCCCGAGAGCATGCACATGCTCACCTGGCTGTTCAGCCCACGGGGCATCCCCAAGAACTACCGCACCATGGACGGCTTCGGCGTCAACACCTACAAGCTGGTCAATGCCGAGGGCCAGGGCGTGCTGGTGAAGTACCACTGAAAGACCCAGCAGGGCATCGAGTCGCTCACCCAGGAGCAGGCCGACCAGATCCAGGCCACCGAATTGGGCCACGCCAGCAAGGACTTCTACGAAGCGATCGAGCGCGGTGAATACCCCAAGTGGGAGCTCAAGGTGCAGATCATGAGCGACGACGAGCACCCCGAGCTCGACTGGGACCCACTCGACGACACCAAGACCTGGCCGGAGGACGTGTTCCCGCTGCGCCCGGTCGGCATGATGACGCTCAACCGCACGGTGGAGAACTTCTTCGCCGAGAACGAGCAGGCGGCGTTCGGCACCGGAGTGCTCGTCGATGGGCTGGAGTTCTCCGACGACAAGATGCTGGTCGGCCGGACCTTCTCCTACTCCGACACCCAGCGCTACGGGTCGGTACGAACTACCTACAGTTGCCGGTGAACGCCCCGATCACCCCGCCGGCCACCAACCTGCGTGACGGCGAGATGACCTACCAGGTCGACCGCAGCGGCAACCCGCACGTCAACTACGAGCCGAGCTCTACCGGCGGGCTGGCCGAGTCGCCGAAACCCGGGCCGGCCTACGAGCCGCTGATCACCGGCAAGCTCACCCGGGCCCGGCTGGAGCGCGAAGCCAACTACCTGCAGGCCGGCGAGCGCTACCGCACGATGCCATCATGGGAGCGTGACGACCTGGTGCTCAACCTCATCACGCTGCTGGGGCAGTGCGAGAAGCACATCCAGGAGCGGATGACGGCGCACTTCACCAAGTGCGATCCGGAGTTTCGGTAGCCGGCTGGCCGACGGGCTCGGCATCGACCACGGCTCGCTCGACGTCGACACTCTCGTCGCAGTCAGGTAGCGCACCCAACCCGCCCGTCCCGGCGAGGGGCGGGCGGGTTGTCAGCTTTCGGGCGAGACCGACTCGATGACGACCGGTGACGTGGGTTTGCCGTCGCCGGGCGGGGTGCTACCCCCGGCGGCGATGTCCTGCACGATGTCGAGCCCGCTGGTGACCTTGCCGAAGATCGAGAACGCAGCCGGCAGCCGGCTGTCGCGGTAGACGATGAAGAACTGTGCGCCATTGGCGTTAGCGGTCGCCGTCGCGATGGCGACCGTGCCGGCGGAGTAGGTCACGAACGCGCTCGCCTTGGCCGGGAGGTTCTCGTCAGCGAAGGCGTAGCCAGGGCCGCCGAGGCCGGTCCCCAGCGGGTCGCCGCATTGCAGTACGTAGAAGGCCTCGGTCGTGAGCCGGTGACAGGGCGTGTCGTCGTACCACTTCTGGCTGGCCAGCGAGACGAAGTTGTTCACCGAGCACGGTGCAGCGGCCCGGTCCAGGGTGAGCACGAGCGAGCCCTTGTTGGTGGCCATTTGCATCGCCACTGTCCCGGTGGCGCTGACGTTGTCCGACGGCGGAGGGGTCACCTTGCGCGGGACCGGGCCGCCCTTGCCGGGTTGAGCCGCCACGTAGGTGCAGCTGACTGCGCGCGGTGCCTTAGACGCCGTCGGCTTGGACGCCGTCGGCTTGGCTACCGGCGGCTTGGGCTGCGGCTTGTCGCCGAGATCGGCCACGGCGACTGCCACGATGACGCCGGCGCCGACTAGGACCAGTGCGATGACTCCGGCCAGGACCCAGAGCAGCGGCCGCCGCTTCTTCCTGACCGGCGGCGGTCCGGCCTTCTGTCCTGGCGGTCCCGGAGGGCGCCGACCTGAGTCGTGGGGGCCGAAGTTCACGATCTGGATCGGTGATTCTGTGGAGTAGCCGCCCCCGCGCGGGGGGCCGATGGGCGGTGCGGGTGGGTAGGCTCCTGGCGGCGATCCAGCATTCCCGGGAGGCATCTGCGCGCTCTGGCTGGGTTGTGTTGGCTGACCGACCGGCTGGCTCGAGCCCTGACCGACCGGCTGGCCCGCTGCCGCAGGCCGTGGCCGCGGCAGCTCAACCGACGCTGCGCCCGGGATATCGAGGGCCTCGGCGATCGACCGGACGGACGCCAGAGCGGCAGCCGGATCGAGCGCCCGATTGTCGGCCAGCGACTCAGCAAGGCGGGTGATCGCGGCTTGCGCGGATTCCCCCCGCGAATGGTTCGCTCGCAGCTGAGCCGGAATCCGGTCTTCGACTGCGGCGACCAGCGCGCTGACGTGGCGCTGACGACCCGGCAACAACGTCGACAGGACAGCACGCAGCCTCCCCGAATCGTCGAGCAGGCCAGGCCCGTACTGAGTCATGGCCTGGCGCAGCGCGGCCGTCGCTATGTGGTCTTCCGCATTCGTGTTGATGGCAAAAGTATGCCTGACATCAACGTGTGGGCGGGACCGGCATGACCGTCAACTCGCTCCGCGCCTCGCTGCGCTCAATGCTCACTCGCCCAACCGACATGATGGTGACCGGCCGCTTCGGCTTGCCGTCACCGTCCGGGCGACTGCCTGCGGCGGCGACGCTCTGCACCAGATCGAGGCCGGCGGTCACTCGGGCGAACACAGTCCACGTCGGCATCAACTGGGTGTCCTGGTAGACGATGAAGAACTGGCTGCCATTGGTGTCCGGGCCGACGTTGGCCATAGCCACCGTTCCCGTCGGGTAGGTCACCGGTTCGGTCCGCATTCTCGGCAGGTTCTCGTCGGCGAATGAATAGCCGGGCCCCCCGCCGCCGGTGCCGCCCGGGTCGCCGCACTGCAACACGAACAGGCCCCTGGTCGTGATCCGGTGGCAAGGTGTGTCGTCAAAGAACCGCTGAGCCGCTAGTGCCAGGAAGTTGTGAGTCGTGCAGGGCGTCCGGGCCCGGTCGAGGCTCAGCGCGACCCGGCCCTGGTTGGTCCGGAGCTCGACGTCGATCCGTCCGCTCTTGACGATGCCGGTCGCCTGCGGCAGGTCGACCCGCCGGGGCACCGAGCCCTCCTGGGACCGGGCGTAACGGCAGCTAACCATCGGGCGGGCAGCGGGCGTCAGGCTCGGCTTCTCAGTGGCGGACTCGGTGGCCGACTCGGTCACTGCGGGCTTGCGCACCGCGGCAGGCGACGATGAGTCAGGGCTGGTTGACGGCCCGCGGGTGGCGATGATCCCGAAGACGACGGCGGCCGCCAGCAAGACAACGGCGGCGCCCCCGGCCAGCACCGACATCGGCAGCCCGGTCTGCAGCTCCAACCGACCCGGCTCATCGGCAGCCGCAACCTGCGGCACGGCTGGCATTTTTGCGGCGTCAGCGGCGCCTGCGTCGTCGATCGGGATCCAGATCGGCGGCTCGATCGTGCCATCGTCGGCGACATCACTTGTGAGCTCGTCAGGAGTCTCGTCATGGTCCGAGGTCATGGTGCCAGGAGTATGGCGGAGGAACGCCTGGTTGGCGCCGACCTTCGCCGCCGCCGCGCGGGGGCCTAACGGTCAGGTGGTGACGGTGGCGTGCACGGTCCCGTCGGGCGCGGCGAGAAGCACCGGGATCCCGCTGCCGAATTCCCGGAGTACGGCGAGGTCGCGCGGGTCAGGCGTGTCGGCTTCGGTGACCAGAGCCGCAGCTTCGAAGGTGCGTGCCCCGCTCGCGGCGGCGGTCGCCACGGCAGCGCGCAGCGCCGAGGTGGTGAGCATGGCATCTGCCACCTCGACCGTCGCCGCGGCGTAGGTCCGGCCGTCGGTGTCGCGCACCGCGGCACCCTCCATCGCGCCGGTGTAGGGCGCGTATGCCCGGTGCCGTGCCGCGCGGGCCAGCGTCACGATCTTGAGATCCTCGGGGTCGAGCTCAGCCATCTCCGACCCTGGCTTCCCTCGGCTCCGGGGCACGCGCCGGCTCGTCGGGGCGTGCCCGGCGGACCAGCACCGTGTCGACCTGATTGCGCCGCCCGCCGACGCTCTCCGCGGTCAGCTCAAGCCCCTCGATCTGCACCGATGCTCCCGGGATGGGCACCCGCCCGAGCGCCTGGGCGAGCAGGCCGCCGACCGTCTCGACCTCGTCAGTCGGCAGCTCGACTCCAAAGATCTCTGCCAGGTCCTCGACCGAGAGCCGGGCGGTCACCCGAACCGTGCCGTCATCGAGTTGCTCCACCGGCGGGCGCTCGTCGTCGTACTCGTCGGTGATCTCGCCGACGATCTCTTCCAGGATGTCTTCGATGGTGATCAGGCCCGCGGTGCCGCCGTACTCGTCGATCACGATCGCGATATGCGTGCGCTGCGCCTGCATCTCGCGGAGCAACTCGTCGATCGGCTTGGACTCGGGCACGAACGTGGCTGGTCGCATGACGTCCTCGACCCGCAGCGCGGATCCGGCCGCGGGCTCGTCCTGGCTGTACTTGACCAGGTCCTTGAGGTAGGCGATGCCGATGATGTCGTCAACGTTGTCACCGATGACCGGGATCCGTGAGAAGCCGGAACGCAGGGCCAGCGCCAGTGCCTGGCGCACGGCCTTGTCGCGCTCGATCCAGACGATCTCGGTGCGCGGCACCATCACCTCGCGGGCGATCGTGTCGCCCAACTCGAACACCGAGTGGATCATTTGGCGCTCGTCGTGCTCGACCAGGCCGCGCTGCTCGGCGAGGTCGACCAGCTCCCGCAACTCCACCTGCGAGGCGAAGGGACCCTCGCGAAACCCTCGCCCCGGCGTGAGCGCGTTGCCCAGCAGGATCAGCAGCCGAGCCAGCGGGCCGAGCACCCGGCCCAGCCAGCGAGTCAGCGTCGCGGTGCGCAGCGCGACCGGATAAGCATGCTGGCGACCCAGCGTCCGCGGCCCGACACCGACCAGGACGAACGCCACCAGGATCATCACCCCGGCACTGATCAAGGCCGCGCGCCAGCCCACGCCGAGGTGGGCAACGCAGACCAGGACGACCAGCGTGGTGGCGAGCAACTCGCAGGTCATCTGAAGCAGGAGCAGCAGGCTGACGTGCCTTGGCGCGTCGTCGACGACAGCCAGCAGGCTCCGCGAACCTGGGGCGCCCTGCCGCTGCAACTCCACCACACGGGCCCGTGAGACGTGGGTCAGCGCCGCGTTGATCATGGCAAAGAGCCCAGCGAGCACGACCAGAGTCACGGCTATGACCAGGAGCCACACATCGGACATGGTCAGGTCCGGCTTCCGGTCCAGGCGGCCAGCAGCCGGTTCTGCAGCGCGAACATGTCGCGCTCGGTTTCGGGGTCGGCATGGTCATAGCCGAGCAGGTGCAGGACACCGTGCGTGCACAGCAGGTGCAGCTCGTCCTGCGTACTGTGCCCGGCCGTGGTCGCCTGCCGCCGGGCTACCGCCGGGCAGAGCACGACATCACCCAAGAGCGTCTGCTCGGGCTCGATCGCGTCCATGCCGGGGCCCCGGGCGATGTCGAGCTCGTCCATCGGGAACGCCAGCACATCCGTCGGACCGGGCTCACCCATCCAGCGCAGATTCAGCTCTTCCATGTACGGCTGGTCGACGAGCAACACCGAGAGCTCCGCCATCGGGTTGACGCCCATCTCGACGAGCATGTGCCCCGCCAATGCTGCTAGCGCGACCTCATCGACGTGCACGCCGGACTCGTTGGCGACCTCTACGGTCACGAGCAGCTACCGCCCCCGCTGGTTGTGGCCCTGCTGCCGGCGGCCCTGCTGATGGCGACCCTGTGGCACCTGGCTGGCGCTGGGCGGTGCGTCATTGGAAGCGTCCCAGCGGGCGTAGGCGTCGACGATGTCACCGACCAGTCGATGCCGTACGACATCGGCACTGGTCAGCAGCGAGAAGTGCACGTCTTCGACCCCATCGAGGATCTCGCGGACAACCTTCAGGCCGCTGCGCGTGCCCGACGGCAGGTCGACCTGAGTCACGTCGCCGGTGACCACCATCCTGGAGCCGAAGCCGAGCCGGGTGAGGAACATCTTCATCTGCTCAGCGGAGCTGTTCTGCGCTTCGTCGAGGATGATGAACGCGTCATTGAGCGTGCGCCCCCGCATGTACGCCAGCGGGGCCACTTCGATCGTCCCCGCTTGGATCAGCCGTGGGATGGAGTCAGGGTCGACCATGTCGTGCAGTGCGTCGTAGAGCGGTCGCAGGTAGGGGTCGATCTTGTCGTACAGCGTGCCGGGCAGGAAGCCGAGGCGTTCGCCCGCCTCCACCGCCGGGCGGGTCAGGATGATCCGGGTGACCTGCTTGGCCTGTAGTGCCTGGACCGCCTTGGCCATGGCGAGATAGGTCTTGCCGGTGCCGGCCGGGCCGATTCCGAACACGATGGTGTGCTTGTCGATCGCGTCGACATAGCGCTTCTGGTTGAGCGTCTTGGGCCTGATCGTGCGGCCGCGGCGAGAGAGGATGTTGAGGGTCAGGACCTCGGCCGGGCGCTCCTCGCCGCCGCTGGCGAGCATTGACACCGTGCGGCGAACCGAGTCGGAGGTCAGCACCTCGCCCTTCTCGAGCAGGGCGAGCAACTCGGTGAACAGATCGACGGCGACATCGTTGTCGGCAGGCTTGCCGGTGATGGTGATCTCGTTGCCGCGGACGTGAATGTCGCTGGCCAGGGCACGCTCGACGACCCGGAGCAATTCGTCACCGGAGCCCAGCAGGCTGACCATCGCGTGAGACGGAGGGACGACGATCTTCGTCGTGGTAGGAGGAGTGCTCGTGGACGTGTCGGCCAATGTCGGTGCCGGCCTGCTTCCGGGTCGGGAGTGTCGGCTTCGATATTACCCGTGTCAGGCGACATCGGTCCTCGGACGTGTCATGGAGGTCGGGTGCCATAGCGGCCGCAGCGCCTGACCGGTCCGGGATCTCGGGGCACCTAGCCGGGCGGCCACGTCAACGGGCGCCCAGCAAGCAGATGAAGGTGGACGTGCTGGACGGATTGCTGAGCGTCCGGCCCGGTGTTGTAGACGAGCCGATAGCCGCTCTCGTCCACCCCCAGCTCCTCCGCCACAGCCGCTGCCAGCCGGTGCACCTCCACCAGCACGTCCGGCGACTCGGCGGCCAGCTTGGCGGCCGTGTCATAGTGGTCGCGCGGGATGATCAGCACGTGGACGGGCGCCTGCGGTGATACGTCGCGGATAGCCAGCGCGCGGGCCGCGTCGCGGACGACGGTCGCGGGCACGTCGCCACTCACGATCTTGCAGAATAGGCAGTCGTCAGGCATGACCGAGATCGTAGAACTGTTCGGGTAAACCTCGCGGGTCAGTCGAGCGTCCTTGATGATATGCAAGGCACACTGACGGTCAGCATGGCCGCCACCCAAGGACGCACCCGCGACGCCGCGCTGGACGCCGACGCCGCGCTGACCGCGCTGTACACAGCGCATTACCGTCGCCTGGTCCGCCTCGCCGCGCTCCTGCTCGACGACCTATCCACCAGCGAAGAGGTCGTCCAGGACGCGTACGTCAAGATGCACTCAGCGTGGCGCCGGATCCGCGATCCGCAGGCCGCAGAGGCCTACCTGCGGACCACGGTGCTCAACCTGTCGCGGTCGCGAATGCGCCGGCGTCAGGTCGCCGCCAGGCATGCGGCAAAGCCAATGCCGGACGTGGCATCGGCGGAGCACAGTGCGATGGAGAGCTTCGAGCGGCAGTCGGTGATGGCAGCATTGCGGGCGCTGCCCGAGCGGCAACGTGAGTGCTTGGTTCTGCGCTACTACGGGGATCTCAGCGAGGCCCAGATCGCCGAATCGATGGGGATCAGCTCCGGCGCGGTCAAAAGCCACGCATCCCGGGGTATGGCCGCGCTCCGTACGGCATTGGAGGAGCAATGAGCGACGACTTCGATCGGCTGATGCGCGACACCCTTGAGGCCCAAGCCCAGTCCTACGAGCCGAGCGGCGACGGCCTGACCCGCATCCGCTCCCGGATCGCCGCCCGGCGGGCTCGCCTGCGCTGGCTGCTCCCCGGGATTGCGCTCGCCACCGCGGCGGCTGGGGTGGCTGGCGTTCTCGTCCTGCCCAGCCTGCTGCCGTCCGCAGAGACGGACCGCCCGCCGGTCGCCCAGTCGGGCTCGCCGGGGCCCACCTCTGCGCCCTCAGCAGAGCCGTCGGGCCCGACTGGCTCACCGTCTCCGGGCCAACTGTCCGACGTGGTCACGGTCTGGCCGTACTCCAGTCGTCGCGAAGCCGCAAATCGGGCGCCCCGGGACATGGCATCCGGAAGGCTGCCCAACCTCTCCGACGCCAGGACCACCGCGCTGTTCTTCGTACGCAACTACGTGCGCGTGCTCGGACCGCTCGAGGTCGTTCGGACCGGGCCATTGGAGGCCGGCGCCGGCGTCACCCTGGGCCGCCGGAATCCCAATGGCCAGCTCTTCGATGTCACGACCATCTACCTGGTCCGGGTAGCCCGGAGCGATGACGCGGCGTACGTCGTCGTCCGGGCCGACGCACCGCGGTTGCGGCTGACTACGGTGACCCGCGATCAGGACGGCGTCGTCTCGGTGAGCGGCCGCGTGGCGGGCGTCCACCAGTCGGTGCAGGCGCGCCTGATCGACAAGAATGGTCGCGCGGTGGGCGGTGGCTACGACGGCGCCGCGGGCGCCGATCGGGCCTGGAAGGTCGTCGTCGGCACGACAGATAACCCCGTGCCCACTGGCAGCTATGCGGTGGTGGCGCAGACCGCGTCAGACGCCGACGGCTTCATCAGCGAACTCGCGGTGCGGGCATACGACCAGCCCTGACCATGGTCTAGCCGGCGAAGTCCACGTCGTTCAGGGCGTGCAGGTAGACCTCGGACGTGACGTCGTAGTAGCGCGTCGGCGCGGAGTAGTACACCAGGCCGGTGGTACCGCTTCGCCCGGGCGCTCGTCATGCCGCCAAACCTGATCAGTTTGTACCCCTGGTAGTTCTTCGCTGTCTGCGCAGCTAACTGCCGCAGGTACGCGTCTGGGCTGGCATGGCTGAACCTGTTCTGGTCGGCCCACCCGAGCCGCAGCAGCAGCTGGCCCGTGGAGTCGCGAAAGTCTGTGTGCCCGGCCTGTTGGGTCTTGGTCCAGCCGTACGGCACCTGGCTCACCAGCCCGTTCTCCCCGAAGTCGGCGTAGCTGGTGGGAGCGCTGGGCGGGCGGGGGGCATCCGTGTTCTCCTCAAGCTCGTGTCGTGTCTCATCTGGTTTAGACGCATATCATGCCGTTTGGTTGCTCGCCGCAGGCGGCAGCGTCAGCGCACGGGCCGGTCGAGCGAGGTCGGGCCGACAATCGGCGGTGAACGGCGCAGCGGAAGCAGTGGCGCCGGCGCGGTCACCAACGGCCGAGGTGGCCAGCGACAGCAGCGATGGCGGCAGCACCGGCAGCGGAGGTACGCAGCACGGCCGGGCCCAGCCGGCAGGTGTGGGCGCCCGCCGCGGTGAAGTCCCCAATCTCGTCCGCGGTGATCCCACCCTCCGGCCCGACGACGAACAGCAACTCCCCGTCGAACGGCAGCGCGACGGTGGCCAGCGCGAGGGTGGCCGTTTCATGCAGCACGATCGCGACTGACGCCGAGCCGATCCGGTCGAGCACGGTGCCGGTATCGGCCAGCGACGTGACCTCGGGCAGCCAGGTCCGGCGGGACTGCTTCGTGGCGGCCCTGGCCGTCGATCGCCACCGCTGCACCGACTTGGCCGCCCGCTCCCCTCGCCACGTCGCGATCGACCGCTCCGCCGACCAGGGCACGATCTCGTCGACCCCCAGCTCGGTCATCAGTTCGACGGCGAGCTCACCTCGGTCACCCTTGGCCAGCGCCTGGATCACGACCAGCCGCGGAGCTGGCGGCGGGTCGTACCGGCGTTCGCCGACATCGAGTTCGACAGCGTCGGTCCGCACCGAACGTGCGGTGCACTGTGCGAGACCGCCGCTGCCGTCAGTCAGGTCGATGCGCTCCCCGGCCCGGATCCGGCGCACCCTGGCCGCGTGCCGCCCCTCGTCGCCGTCCAGGACGGCGATGTCGCCGTCCGGCAGCACGTCGACGAGGAAAACCGGGTCGCTCAGCGAGCGCCCCAAAGCCGGGAGAAGAGGCCGCCGTTGGCGCGCACCGCCGAAGCCACCGCCTGCTCCTCGCCACGCAGTGCGGCCAGCTTGCGCAGCAACTCCTCCTGCTCCGCGTCGAGGCGAGCCGGTGTGATCACGCCGATGTGGATATGTAGGTCTCCGCGGCCACTGGCCCGCAGCCGCGGAACGCCACGGGCGCGCAAGGTAATGACCGTGCCGGACTGGATGCCGGGACGGATCTCGATCTGCTCCTCGCCGTCGAGAGTCGCCAGTGGCGCGGTCGTGCCGAGGGCCGCCGCCGTCATCGGCAGGGTCACATCGCAGTGCAAATCCTCGCCGTCGCGGGTGAACAACTCATGCGGGCGCTCCCGTACCTCGACGTAGAGGTCACCGGGCGGCCCGCCGGCCGGGCCGACCTCGCCCTGACCGGACAGCCTGATGCGCATGCCGTCCTCGACGCCGGACGGCACCTTCACCGTGATGGTCCGGCGCGAGCGCACCCGCCCGTCGCCCGCGCAGTCAGGGCATGGATGCGGGAGCGTCGTGCCGAAGCCGCCGCAGGCCGAGCAGGGTCGAGAGGTCAAGACCTGCCCGAGAAACGAGCGCTGGACGCTTTGCACCTCGCCGCGGCCACCACAG
>Ga0136617_10004648_pt1 | contig 12297 bp, 9 predicted proteins | sample AntDrymUQ3222106_2_FD_129672 | JGI IMG/M metagenome (GOLD analysis project Ga0136617, IMG submission 129672) | Polar desert sand microbial communities from Dry Valleys, Antarctica - metaG UQ322 (21.06) | ecosystem: Environmental > Terrestrial > Soil > Desert | place: Antarctica: Dry Valley...
AGGTCCGCGGGCTCTCCGGCGCGAAGCTCGACGGGGTCGAGTTCCGGCTCCGTGAGGGTGAGATCCTGGGCCTCGCCGGCCTCATGGGCAGCGGCCGCAGCGAGCTCGTGCGCGCGATCTTCGGAATCGACCCGGTCGACTCGGGCGAGATCCTCGTCCGCGGGCGGCCGCTCGCGCTCTCCGGGCCGCAGGACGCCATCGCGGCCGGCATCGCGCTCATCCCGGAAGACCGGCGCGAGCAAGGTCTCGTCCTCGACCACACGGTCAGGGAGAACATTCTTCTGCCGCTCCTCGGGCGCCTGAGTCGGGGCGGCTTCGTCGACGACGCAGAGGGGAACCGCCTGGCCGACTCCTTCGTCCAACGACTCACTATCCGGACGCGGTCGCTCAACCACCCGATCCGCCAGCTCTCAGGCGGAAACCAGCAGAAAGTCGTGATCGCCAAGTGGCTCGGGATCGAGCCGCAGATCCTGATCATGGACGAGCCGACAGCCGGCGTCGACATCGGCACGAAGGGAGAGATCGTGAACATGATGCGGGCGTTCGCCGAGGCGGGAAACGGCGTGATCATCGTCTCCTCGGAGCTGCCCGAGCTGCTTGCGGTCTCAGACCGGGTGCTGATCCTCCGGGACGGACGTGTCGAGCGTACGCTCGACCGGCGCGAGATCCAGAGCGAGGAAGCGCTTCACCACGCCGTCCAGGGGGTGAGCTGAGATGGCTCGGAACGCGGTCTCGGCGCGCGCGGGTCGCGTCGCTCTCGCGGATGCGGCGAAGGCGTTCGACTGGCGCGCGTACATCATCTACATCGGCTTCGTCGCGCTCTTCGTGATCTTCGCGATCACCCTGCACGACGAGGGGTTCCTGAACTCGAACAACCTCCTGAACATCGTGCGCCAGACGGCGACGATCTCGGTGATGGCTGTCGCGATGACCTACGTCATCGGGGCCGCCCAGATCGATCTCTCGATCGGTGCCGTGGCGGGACTCTCGTCGGTGACGACGGCCATGGCGATCGCCGAATGGGGCATCGGGGCCGGGGTCCTCGCCGGCCTTCTCACCGGACTCCTCGTCGGGTCGGTGAACGGCGCCCTCGTCGCGGGCCTTGCGATCCCGTCCTTCCTCGTCACGCTGGGGATGCTCGGCATCGCCCGCGGTACCGCCCAGTGGATCACCGACACGGCTCCGCAGCCGATCCTCGACCAGAACTACAACAACGTCTTCGGCTCGGGGGACCTCTTCGGCGAGATCCCGTCGCTCGTGATCTGGACGGTGGCCCTCGTCGTCGTCGGCCACATCGTCCTGCGCAAGACGTCGTACGGGCGCCGCGTGCTCGCCACCGGCGGGAACACGGTCGCGGCGCGCTTCAGCGGCGTCGACACGCGGTTGATCACCTTCCTCGTACTCGCGGGGATGGGCCTCTTCGCCGGGCTCGCCGGCATGCTCTACGCGGGCCGGCTGCAGTCCGGGCGGTTTCAGTGGGGTGAGGGAGACGAGCTGTCGGTGATCGCCGCGGTGATCCTCGGCGGAACGAGCCTCTTCGGCGGCCGGGCGACCGTGATCGGATCGCTGTTCGGAGCGCTGATGATCGGCCTGATCAACAACGGGCTGATCCTCATGGGCCTGGACTTCAGCCAGCAACAGATCGTCCGAGGCACGATCATCGTCCTGGCGGTCGCGCTCGCCCGGCGGAAGTAGACGATGACTGGAACTGGCGCTCGATCCGCGCTCAACGATGGAGGAACGACATGAAGCTGAGCTGCCACACGATCACGTGGGGCGGCGTCGTCGGCCATCCCGTCGGCGTCACGAGCGTCAAGGATCTCTTCTACCTCGCGAACGCCCCCACCGAGACGGCCCTGCGCGACGTCGCCGACGCCGGCTACAAAGGGTTCGAACTGTTCGATGGCAGCCTCGTGGAGTACGAGGACCGGCCCGACGACCTCCGGCAACTGCTCGCCGAGACCGGCCTCGAGCTCGTTGCCGTCTACTCGGGCGCGAACTTCGTCTTCCCGGAGATCCTCGACGAGGAGTTGTGGCGGATCGCGAAGGCCGCGTCGCTCGGATCGCAGTTCGGCGCCGAGCATCTCGTCGTGGGCGGCGGCGCCCAGCGTGCCCGCGGAACAACCGACGAGGACTACGACCGTCTCGCCAAAGGACTCGACCGGGTCGTCGCGATAGCCGAGGAGCACGGCCTCCAGGCGAGCTACCACCCGCATCTGACCACGATCGTCGAGAGCCCGGAGCAGCTGGAGAAGCTGATGGCACGCTCGCGGATCAACTTCTGCCCGGACACGGCCCACCTCGTCGCCGGCGGCGGCGACCCTGCCGAGCTGATTCGGCGTTACGCCGACCGGATCGTGTACGTGCACCTGAAGGACTTCACCGCCGAGCCCTTCGCGTTCCTACCGCTCGGGCGTGGCGAGCTCGACTTCCGCGCGTTCCTCGAGGAGCTCGACCGGGCCGGCTACGACGGCTGGATCACGATCGAGCTCGACGCCTACGACGGCGCTCCGGGCGAAGCGGCGCGGGAGAGCAGGCACTACCTCGAGTCGCTGCTCGCACCGGCTGGCGAGGGGGAGCCCAACGCGTAGCTGTGGCTACCTCGCGGCGCGCTGATCACACGCGACCGTCCCGGTCAGAGCATCCGGGGCTGGCGAGCGGCTCCTGTTCGTGGCCGGCGATCGCGATCCAGGTTGCAACTAGACTGGCGCCATGGCCGTCGCCACCCCGACCGTCGCCGAGCAGAGCCGCGCGGCCAAGGCCGCCGCCCGCGCGCTGGCGCAGCTGCCCTCCGCGGTCAAGGACCGCGCGCTGCGCGCCGTGGCCGACGCGCTCCAGGACCGCACGCCCGAGATCCTCGAGGCGAACGCCCGCGACCTCGAGGCGGGACGCGCGGCCGGCTTGTCGGGCGCGCTGATGGACCGGCTGGCGCTGGACGAGCACCGCGTCGCCGCGATGGCGGCCGGCGTGCGCGCGATCGCAGCGCTGCCCGACCCGGTCGGCGAGGTGGTCGACGGCGCCCGCTTCGCCAACGGGCTGGCCATGCGCAAGGTCCGGGTGCCGCTCGGCGTGATCGCCGTGGTCTACGAGGCCCGGCCCAACGTGACGATCGACGCCGCCGCGCTGTGCCTGAAGTCGGGCAACGCGGTGCTGCTGCGCGGCTCCTCCTCCGCCGCGCACTCCAACGCCGTGCTGTCGTCCGTGGCCCGGGAGGCCGCGGAAGCCGAGGGGCTCCCCGCGGGGGCGCTGACGCTGGTGGCCGGCGGTGGCCGTGAGGAGCTGGCCGAGCTGGCCGGTCAGGACGGCATCGTCGACCTGATCATCCCCCGCGGCGGCGAGGGCCTCAAGCGCGCGCTCTCCGCCGTGGCACGCGTGCCCGTTATCTACGCCGCCTCGGGCAACTGCCACGTGTTCGTCGATGCGAGCGCCGATCTCGACGCCGCACGGGCGATCGTCCTGAACGCCAAGACCCAGCGGCCCGGTGTGTGCAACGCCGCCGAGACGCTGTTGGTCCACGCCGACGCCGCCGCGGCCTTCCTTCCCGGCGCGCTGGCCGCGCTGCGCGAGGCCGGGGTGGAGCTGCGCGGCTGCGAGCGCACGCGCGCGCTCGACGGCGCGGTGGGGGAGGCGGTCGAGTCCGACTGGGAGGAGGAGTTCCTCGCCATGGTGCTCGCCGTGCGGGTCGTTGACTCGGCCGAGGAGGCGATCGAGCACGTCAACCGCTACGGCTCGGGGCACTCCGAGGCGATCGTGACCGCGTCGCTGGAGTCGGCGCGGGCGTTCCAGCTCGGCGTCGACGCCGCGTGCGTGTACGTGAACGCGTCGACGCGCTTCACCGACGGCGGCGAGTTCGGGATGGGCGCCGAGATCGGCAACTCGACCCAGAAGCTGCACGCGCGCGGGCCGATCGGGCTGCGCGAGCTCTGCACGACGAAGTACCTGGTCGAGGGCACGGGCCAGGTTCGCGCGTAGTGCCCTGGGTGGCCCCCGGTCGGCCAAGTGGCTCGAATCGAACCCCCCGGGGTGGCGCGCTCATGGCGCGCGTCGCGCCGGCCGGCCCGCCGGTTTGGATCGCGCGCCGTGGGGCGTCGGGCTGATGGCGCGGATCGGCCTGCTCGGAGGCACGTTCAACCCACCGCACCTCGGCCACCTGGTCTGCGCGAGCGAGGCGCACAACCAGCTCGAGCTCGACCGGGTGCTGCTCCTCCCGACGCGCGAGCCGCCGCACAAGGCGCTCGAAGCCGATCCCGGCGTGGAGCACCGCGTGGCCATGTGCGCGGCGGCGGTGGCCGGCGACGAGCGGCTCGGCGTCTCGCGCGCCGACGCCGACCGGCCGGGGCCGTCCTTCACGGTCGACGCGCTGCGCGCGCTGCGCGGTGACGAGCTGACCTTCATCGTCGGGGGCGACATGGCCCATTCGCTGCCCACCTGGCGCGAGCCGGAGGTGGTGCTGGCGCTCGCCCGGCTCGGCGTCGCCGAGCGCGAGGGCGTCGGCCGGGCCGACATCGTCGAGCGCCTCTCCGGCCTGCCCGGCGCCGCCGGGCGGGTGGACTTCTTCGCGATGCCGCGACTGGACGTCTCCAGCTCGCTGGTTCGCCGCCGCCTTGCCACCGGGCGCCCGGTGCGCTACCTGGTCCCGGACGCGGTGGCGGGCTACATCGCGCGCGAGCGGCTCTATCGCGCCGCCGCCGTATCCTCTGGGGCGACTCCGTGACCGGCCGACCCCGCAGCCTCACACCCGACGCCGCCGGCTTCCAGCCCGCCGCGCTGGCCAGCACGATCGCCGAGCTGGCGAGCGACAAGAAGGCGATCGACATCGTCGAGCTCGACCTGCGCGGCGTGCTGGGCTACACGGACTACTTCGTCGTGTGCTCCGGCAACACCGACCGCCAGACCAAGGCGATCCACGACGGGATCCACCAGGGCCTGAAGAACGACCACGGGCTGCTGCCCCGCCGCGTCGAGGGCCTCGGGGAGGGGCGCTGGATCCTGATGGACTACCTCGACGTGGTCGTCCACGTCTTCACGCCCGACGCGCGCGAGTTCTACCGGCTCGAGCAGCTCTGGGGCGAGGCCCCGCGCCGCGCCGTCGAGGCGTAGGCGCCTCGCCTACACGGCCCGGAAAGGGATGGAGCTAGGGGGACTCGAACCCCCGGCCTCTGCCATGCCATGGCAGCGCTCTCCCAACTGAGCTATAGCCCCAAGGCGGTAATCGGCAGCCCAGTGTACAAGCTGTGCCTGGTTGCTCCGGGGGGGAAGAGCCGTATGTCGGAGGGAATCGCGAGCGATGAGTTCTCCCTTCCGCGAGGGTCGGTAGGTTCGACGACGACATCGAAGAGAGGAGCCACCGATGTTCAAGGACACCCGGGCGTTCAGCGGGTTCGCGGTCCCCGACATGGAGCAGGCGCGCGCGTTCTACGGCGAGACGCTCGGCCTCGAGACCTCCGAGGAGTACGGCCTGATGACGCTCCACCTCGCGGGCGCCCGGCCGACGCTCGTCTATCCCAAGCCCGACCACACGCCGGCGAGCTACACGATCCTCAACTTCCCCGTCGACGACATCGACGCGGCGGTCGACGCGCTCACCGAGCGCGGCGTCGTGTTCGAGCGCTACGAGGGCTCCGAGCAGGACGAGAAGGGCATCCACCGCGGCGAGGGCCCCTACATCGCCTGGTTCACGGATCCCGCCGGCAACGTGCTCTCCGTGCTCCAGGAGAAGTAGGCCGCACACCGCGGAAAACCCCCGCTGCGCGGCCGCTAAGGTGACCGCTCCCATGTCCGAGCACCGCTACGACCCGCGCTCGATCGAGCCAAAGTGGCAGGCGGTGTGGGAGCGGGAGAGGACTTGGGAGGTGTCCGACGAGCCGGCGGACATCCCCAAGTCCTATGTGCTCGAGATGCTCCCCTACCCGTCGGGCGAGCCGCACATGGGGCACCTGAAGAACTACTCGGTCGGCGACGCGGTGGCCCACTTCCACCGCCGCAGCGGTCTGCGCGTGCTGCACCCGATGGGCTACGACGCGTTCGGCCTGCCGGCCGAGAACCACGCGATCCGGACCGGCGAGCACCCGCGCGACTCGACCGCGAAGTCGATCGCCCAGTTCCAGCGCCAGATGCGCGAATGGGGCATCTCGATCGACTGGTCGCGCGAGTTCGCCACCTCCGAGCCGCGCTACTACCGCTGGACGCAGTGGATCTTCCTGCGCATGCTCGACCGCGGCCTGGCCTACCGCAAGGAGGCGGCGGTCAACTGGTGCCCCAAGGACGCCACCGTGCTGGCCAACGAGCAGGTCATCGACGGGCGCTGCGAGCGCTGCGGCACCGAGGTCGAGGCGCGCCAGCTCGAGCAGTGGTTCTTCCGCATCACCGACTACGCCGAGCGCCTGCTCGACGACCTCGCGACGATCGAGTGGCCCGACCACGTCGTGACCATGCAGCGGAACTGGATCGGGCGGTCGGAGGGCGCCGAGGTGACCTTCTCCTGCGGCGCGCTCGGCACCGACTACCTGGTCTTCACCACCCGGCCCGACACGCTGTTCGGCGCGACGTTCTTCGTGATGGCGCCCGAGCATCCCGACGTGCTGCGCCTGGCGGCGGGCACCGAGCACGAGGACGAGGTCCGCGCCTACGTCAACCGGACCATGACCGAGGGCCGCGAGGACCGCGGCGCCGCCGACCGGGAGAAGACCGGCGTCCCGCTCGGCCAGACGGTGACGAATCCGGTCAACGGCGCCGAGATCCCGATCTGGGTCGCCGACTACGTGCTGATGGAGTACGGCACGGGCGCGATCATGGCCGTCCCGGGCCACGACGAGCGCGATTACGCCTTCGCCCAGAAGTTCGGCCTGGAGATCCACCGCGTGGTGGGCACCGACGAGCCGCTGCCCTACACGGGCGACGGGCCGATCGTCGACTCGGACCCGCGCTTCGACGGGATGCCCAACCGTGAGGCGCTGGGCGCCATCGTGGCGTGGCTGGACGCCGACGGGCGCGGGCACCGCTCGGTCAACTACCGGTTGCGCGACTGGCTGCTCTCCCGCCAGCGCTACTGGGGCTGCCCGATCCCCGTCGTGCACTGCGACGCGTGCGGGATCGTGCCCGTCCCCGACGAGCAGCTGCCGGTGCTGCTGCCCGACGTGACCGAATACAAGCCGCAGGGGCGCTCCCCGCTCGCCGCCGCGGAGGACTGGGTGAACACGACGTGCCCGCGCTGCGACGGGCCGGCGCAGCGCGAGACGGACACGATGGACACTTTCGTGGACTCCTCCTGGTACTTCCTGCGCTACTGCGACGCGGGCAACGACGAGGCCCCGTGGGACATCGACGTCCTGTCCCGCTGGGCGCCCGTCGACCAGTACATCGGCGGCGTGGAGCACGCGATCCTGCACCTCATGTACGCGCGCTTCTTCGTTAAGGCGCTCGCGGACATGGGGCTCGTGCGCGCGCAGGAGCCGTTCCGGCGCCTGTTCACGCAGGGGATGATCACCCGCGACGGGGCGAAGATGTCCAAGTCCAAGGGCAACGTGATCAGCCCCACCGCCTACATCGAGCGCTACGGGGCCGACACCGCGCGCTGCTACACGCTGTTCATCGGGCCGCCGGACCAGGACGCGGACTGGTCGGACTCGGGCGTCGAGGGCGTGCACCGCTTCCTGGGGCGCCTGTTCCGCTTGGGGGCGGAGGTGGCCGAGCGCGGTGCGTCGCGACCCTTGGACGCGACCGTCAACGGCGCGGCGGGCGACGACCTCGAACTGCTGCGCAAGGCCCACTGGGCGATCGAGAAGGTCACGGCCGACATGAGCGGGCGCTTCGCCTTCAACACCGCCATCTCGGCGGTGATGGAGCTCGTCAACGAGTGCTCCGCCCGCCGCGAGCGGGCGGGCGAGGAGAGCCTGCGCTTCGCGCTCGGGACGGCGGCGTCGCTGATCTTCCCGTTCGCGCCGCACTGCGGGTCGGAGGTCTACGAGCGGCTCACGGGCGCGCGCGTGTGGGAGGAGCCGTGGCCGGTCGCGGATCCGGCGCTGCTGGAGCGCGACGAGATCGAGATCGCGCTGCTCATCAACGGCAAGCTGCGCGACCGCATGGCGGCGGCGGCGGACGCGGCCGGCCCTGCTCTGGAGGAGCTCGCCCGCGCGCGTCCGCGTGTGCAGGAGTTGCTCGACGGCAAGGACGTCGTGCGCGTGGTCGTGGTGCCGGCGAAGCTCGTGAACTTCGTCGTGCGCTGAATCGGCACGCTTTCGGGGCGCTCGCGCGCTGATCCGTGACACGCCGCGACCTACCGTCGCGGCATGTCCGACCTGCGCCGCTCCCAGCTCGCCCTGTGCGCGGCGGGGGCGGTGCTGGTGGTGGCGCTCGGGGCGTGGCAGCTCGCGCGTGGTCGCGAGCCCGCCTCCGCGCCCGAGAAGGCGGTGCCGATCGAGGTCGCGCCGGCCGGCGGCGCGGGGCGGGGCGGCGCCCGGGTGGTCGTGCACGTCGCGGGCGCGGTGCGCGCGCCGGGCGTCTACCGGCTGCCGGCGAGCGCGCGGGTCGACGACGCGGTCGCGCGCGCGGGCGGCGCATCGCGGGGCGCCGACCTCAGCGGGCTCAACCTGGCGGCCGAGCTGGAGGACGGGCGCCAGGTGCTCGTGCCGAAGCGAGCGCCGGCCGCGGCGGCGGGGGCGGGCGTCGCGGCGGCGCCAGTGCCCGAAGGCCAGCCGCTCAACCTGAACACCGCGACGCTCGAGCAGCTCGACGAGCTCGACGGGATCGGCCCCGCCACCGCGGAGAAGATCCTGGCGCTCCGGCAGGAGCAGGGCGGCTTCGGCAGCGTGGAGGAGCTCGCCGACGTGCCGGGCATCGGCGAGAAGCGGCTCGCGGCGCTGCGCGAGGCGGTGACGGTGTGATGGGGTGGACATCAACTGCGGCATTGAAGAGAAGACGGGAGGCCGCCGCGGCGTCTGTCGTCAGCGGTTGGCGACTTGTGCACCCATGCGGTGCACAAGTCGCCAATCGCCGGCCCAAGAGCCGCCGCGGCTGGGCGGGTTGCGCTGTTGTCCGGCGGCGCTGCGCGAGGCGGTGACGGTGTGACCGCCGCGACGGCTCGTGGTGTCGCAGCCCGGCGCGGAGCGGCGGGTTGAGCCTCGCGGCCGTGCGGCGTGCCGGCGGGGCCGCGCTCGCCACCGCGCGCGGACATCCGCGCCACCTGGTGCTCTTCGCGCTCGTCGGCGGCCTCGTGCTCGCACCTGTTGCGCCGGTCGGCCCGCTCCTCGGCGCGGCCGTCGCCGCGGCACTGGCCGGCCGGGCTCCGCTGGCGCTGGCGGCGGCGATCGCGACGCTGGCCGGTGCGTGGACCGCCGAAGCCCGGCTCGCCGCGCTCGGCCCGGGCGCGCTGCCCGGCCTGACGTGGCGGGCGATCGACGCGCGCGCGACGCTGCTCGAGCCCGTCCGCGTCCGCCGCGACGGCACCGTGGTCGCCCGCGTCCGCCTGCTCGACGCTCGCCTCGGCGGCCGCACCTCCCGCTTCGCGCCGCCGAACCTCGACCGGGCGGTGCGCGTGCGGCTCGCCGGCGAGATCGCCGTGGCCCGTGCGAAGGGCGGGTTCGAGCCGGAGCCCGCCCGCGTGTCCCGATCCCAGACCGGCGATCGGGAGTTCGGTGACGGTGCGGCGGCCTCCGATCGCGGTGTTCCACCGGCGGTCGGCGCCGAGCTGCGGATCGTCGGCGCGGTCGCGCCGCTCGGGCGGACGGACGGCTACCAGCGGCCCCGCGGCGCGTTCGCCGCCATCGACGTGACCCACTGGCAGGCCACCGGCGCGCGGCGCGGTGGCGCGATCGGGACGCTGGACACGGCGCGCGAGCGGGGCTCGGCCGGGCTCGGCCGGTCGCTCCGGGCCCCACAGGCGGCACTGCTGCGCGGGATGGTGTTGGGCCAGGACGAGCAGATCAGCCCGGCGGTGCGCGACGCGTTCCAGCGCTCGGGGCTCGCGCACCTCCTCGCGGTCAGCGGGCAGAACGTGCTGCTGCTCTGCGCCCTCGTGCTCGCGCTCGGCATGGTGCTGAACCTGCCGCTCCGCGCTCGGCTGGTCGCCGCCGCGCTGCTGGTTGCGCTCTACGTGCCGCTGGCCGGTGCCGGCCCGTCGATCCAGCGCGCCGGCGTCATGGGCCTGGCCGGCCTGGTGGCCGCGCTGGCGGGCCGGCCCGCCTCGCGCTGGTACGCGCTCGGGCTCGCGGCCGCCGTCACGCTGGCGGTGAACCCGCGGGCGGCGGGTGAGCCCGGCTGGCAGCTCTCCTTCGTGGCCGTCATCGGTCTGCTGGCACTGTCGCCGCCGCTGCGTGCGGCACTGACCCGGCGTGACCTTCCGGGGCCGGTGGCCGAAGCGACCGCGATCACCGTCGCCGCCGGGCTCGCCACTGCGCCGCTGCTGGCGCTGCACTTCGAGCAGGTCTCGCTCGCGTCCCTGCCGGCCAACCTGTTGGCCGCGCCCGCGGTGGCGCCGATCATGTGGCTGGGCATGCTCGCGCTGGCCGCCGCGCAGCTCGACCCGGCGCTGGCCGTGCCGTTCACGCTGTTGAGCGCGCCGCTGCTGGCCTACGTCGAGTGGATCGCGCAGACGGCCGCCGCCGTGCCGCTCGCCGCGGTGCCGCTACGGCTTCCGGGGCCGGCCGGGCTCGCGCTCGGCTACGGCGCGCTCGGGCTGGCGGTCCTGGCCGTGGTGCGCGGAGCACGTGCCCTCGCGCAACGCAACGCGGACGGCGCGGACGGCGCGGACGGCGCTGACGGCGCGGACGGCGCGGACGGCGCGGACCGCCTCGCGGCATTCGCCGACGGCGCACCCGCGCACCCGGCCGCGGAGTTCCCCGCCGCCCGCGGGGTGCGGGTGCCGGGATCGCCCGGCCGCCGCGTCGGCCTCGCCGTCGTCGTCGCGGTGGCCGGCGCGATCGTGGTCGGGGTGGCCGCCGGGCGGGCCGGGCGGATGCCGCCGATCGCCCCCGGCGAACTGGTGGTCTCGTTCCTGGACGTCGGCCAGGGCGACGCCACGCTGCTCCAGCGGCGCGGCCTGTCCGTCCTGTTCGACACCGGGCCGCCGGGCGGCCCGGTCCTGCGGCGGCTCTCCGAGGCCGGCGTCGGGCGGCTCGACGTCCTCGTCATCACCCACGCCCAGGCCGACCACGAGGGCATGGCCCTGGCGATCATCCGCGCCCACCGGCCGCGGCTCGTCCTCAACGGCGGCGCCGGCTGGCCGACCGCGGTGCAGCGCGCGCTGCCGGCCGCGCTCGCGCGGGCCGGCAGCCGCGTCGTCCGCGCCGAGGCGGGCCAGGCGCTCGCGCTCGGCCCGCTGCGATTCGAGGTGCTCTGGCCGCCGGCCCCGCGCCCTGCCGCCCGGTTCGACGGCGATCCCAACGCGCTGGCCATGGTCGCCCACGTGCGCGACGGCGCCTTCGACCTGCTCTTGCCCGCCGACGCCGAGTCCGACGTGACCGCCCGGCTCGACCTGCCGCAGGCCGAGGCGCTCAAGGTCGCCCACCACGGCAGCGAGGACGCCGGCCTGGACGCCACGCTTGCCCGCGTGCGGCCGCGCGTCGCCGCGATCGAGGTCGGCCGCGGCAACACCTACGGCCACCCCGCGCCCTCGACGCTGGCCAGCCTGCGCGCGGTGCGCGACGTCGTGCGCACCGACCGCGACGGAACCGTGCGCCTCCGGGTGTCGGGCGGCGCGATGCGGCTCGAGCGCGCCGGCCGCCCGCGGTTCTGATCCAGGTTTCGTCCGAGACGATCGCATCACGTCACAATGACCCGCCGACCGGGAGCGTGTGCGACGTGTGCGACGGCGACCCCCGCGCCGCCGGTCGGCCGATCGCGCACCCGCGGTACGCCACGAAGGCGAGGCTGACCGGTGCTCGGCTGCTCAGAGACAGCGTCGTTGGCTGGTGCGCCGTAGGCTTCGGCGCCTGTCGCTCCGCCGCAGCGCATCCGTCGAAGGTGGGAGGTGCGGCAGGAGTCCGACTACCGCGAAACCGGGAAGCCGGATACCGGCTACCGAGGACTGCACATCGTGGTGGTGCGTCAGGCGCGCCTCGTAGAGGTTCAGCTGCGAACCGGCGGCCAGCACTACTGGGCCGAGCAGGTCGAGCGCACGTCAAGTTTCATCGGGCACAACCTCAAGGACGGGGACGGACCGGCCGAGCTACTCGACTCCTTCAAGGTGGCATCAGACTTGACGTGGCAGCGCGAGAACGGGACGGCGCTCGACAAGAACCGCCAGCCGCTTTGTCGAAGCTGCGCGAGGACGTCAGACCGTACTTCCGTGGCGACTCCCCA